>JGI12210J13797_10007268_pt1 | contig 14651 bp, 11 predicted proteins | sample ElkSlonscriptome_3_FD_13797 | JGI IMG/M metagenome (IMG submission 13797)
CAAGCTGGGACTCCATGGAGGTGCGTTTCCGTCAGCTCGATGGTGATCCCGGTGCTCCTGGGGTCGCTTCGCAACCGTATGACTTAAGTGGGACCATTCTCATTTACCGGGTGAACGGAGTGCAAACCAATACGGCAGGATTGGCAGTTGGCTCGACCAGTGGACTTGTCTCGCTGGCCAATGATCCGGCGGGCGACAACTGGCTCGTCTATACCGTCGATTTCAGTGGCTTCGGCCCCACGGACTTGGTTGGCATTCAGCGGCTCGATCCAATCGGAAACGATTTAAATGGAAATTTCGAGGTCGATTACGTGCGACTTAACGGAGTCTCAGCGGTTCCCGAACCCACATCGCTTGCGATGTTGTCGGTTGCGGGGCTTGGATTCGTCGTGCGGCGTCGACGCCGCTAAACGATTTGGCCACTTGGGTTTCCCGAGTCGTTGATTCTGACAGACCGGTCCGATTAGACAAATCGGATCGGTCTTTTTTTCTTATCGCGCGGCTCGAGGCGACGGGGACAGCACTGTCGCTCTGCACGGCGAGCGTCCACCGATTCGCTCGCTCCATCTTGCCTAGCCGATGGCAATACGCAAATCCGCTCAGAGAGGCTGTGAATTGATTGGTTTTATAGTAGCGGAAGTCGTCAAGACTTTCGTCTTTTTGGGTAATACCACGCCGCTACGAAAGTCTTGACGACTTCCGCTACAAAAATTCACAGGCTCGGAGAGCAGAGTGACGATTGTGCGGGAAACAGCGATTGTAGTTGACGTTCCGACACGGTGGCAACATTAGGTGACTTTGTCGCTCATTCCTGTTAGCGAAAGCGTGCCGAGCCGCCGATGTCTTTAATAGCATCGACGATGGATTCGGATGCACTAGGCTCGCTTGGTCCTCCCACGACCGCTTGCTCTGGCATGGATCGCCATTCCACCCTCCCCAAAGCTCTTGAAAAAGAGCTGTCCAGCGATCCCTTCCCTGAAACACGAGCATTGAACGAGCGTGACTAAAAACAACCCTAGCTATCTACGTATCCATCATGGCCCGGCGGCTTCGAGCAGTGGAGAGTCCGATCAAGCTGTTAAGCAGCGAGGCGGCAACAAAGCAAAGACTCGTTTGGCCGAACCGGCCAATCGCTGTGAACCGATTGAGACGTTTTGGCGTTCTTTCGGTGATTCGACCGGTTGGCGAATCGACAAGTCGAAGCGAAAGACGGATGCAAGCGTTAGCTTGTTGCCCAGCGTCAATTCTGACTGTCTCGCCTACCCTAACGATCGATCGGTATCGATCGCGAAAGCGGATGCAACCCGATTGGCTGAAGCCGCCATGGGGATGTCGGAAGAAATTATCCGTCTTCGCGAGACACTGCGCAATCAAGAGATGGAATTGGCGGCACGTGCTGCGATTTTGCCGAATGCCACCAGTCGGTCTGCGTTGGCCGATCGGATGGAACAGATCCTGTTCGATGCGCTCGAAGCGACTCGCTGCGAAGTTGCCGTCATCTATTTGCTCGACGAGGATACGCAGCACCTAACCGCTCGAGCCACTAGCGGGATCGCTCTTGAGCGTTTAGAGCAACCGTTAAGAATGTTGCAGGGAAGCCGCGGCGATTTGGAAGCAATGGTGCAGGGCGTTGTCACCGTCGAGGACTTTCACGCTGGCGACATCGACACTTGGAACAGTCCTGAACGGTTTGCTGGTGGAATCTGCGCCGCCATCCTCAACGACTCCGTACCGATTGGAACGCTTTGGCTTTTTTGCGAAGAGAGCACGCCCTTCGCAGCGGCCGACGCCGCTGCGGCGCGCTTGGCCGCAAAGGCGATTGCGACTGAGATCTCGACCGCCGCTGCGAACGAATTTGCCGGTCCCAAAGCGGCGAAATTAGCAATGCCTTCAGTGCAAGATTTGGCCGAGTGGCAACACCTTAGTCTGCCAGTTGGAAATCGAATCGCCGAGGGTTGGAAAGTGGACGGGATGCTGGAGTCACCGCATAGTGTTGCAACCGGTTGGCACACTTGGGATATTTTGCCCGACGGAACGATCATGGTGGCAATGGCCGAAGCGATCGACTCGGACTTGCGAGGATCCATTGGCAGCGTCGTGGCCCGTTCGGCGCTGACGGCTCATAGCCACTATCGTCACAATCCGAAACAGATGCTCAGCCGGATTGCCGATACGCTTTGGCAAACCAATTCGGGCGACCAATTGATGTCGATGATCTACTTTCACTTCGACCCAGAAACGGGTGACGGTCGCTATGCTGCGGCGGGCAACCTCACGGCGATGATTAGTAGCCGATATGGATACCGCCCGCTGGTTGACGGGTTGAGCGAGCCGCTTGGGACATCGATCGATGCTCATCCAGCGATCGGCCAATTTTCGATACTTCCGTCGGAAACGTTGTTGTGTGTCAATCGTGGAATGCAGTTGGATGGTGCGACTCAGTCGCTACTGGGGGATTCGCTGCGGGCGAGCATGACGATGCGAGACACGAATCCACTGGCAACAATTCGCCGCAATCTCGCCGACCGACCGCTAAAACATGAACGTGCCGCGATGACACTGCTTCGGCAAAAATAGGGTTTGTCAAAAATTTCTATTGACTCTGCCGCCCGTTCACAGTAGTTGTGGATAGTAACCCTTTGTTATGGAGGCAGTGATGAAGCAAGATTCAAACGAGAAATCGCCTCAGGAAAGCTCAACGATCGAGCGTTTCTTGGCCGGTTTGAACGAGTGTATTTTCTTATCCAAGCTGGGTGTTGCCGATGTCCAGCTCGTCGACTATTTGAGCGAGTTAATGCTTCGTTTCGTACGAACCGAAGCGTTACATCACGTTCGCAAGCCGAACGGCACACCCGCAACCGAAGTGTTTCAAATGGTTGTCGAAGCCGACCGCCGCGTGGGACTCGCTCGCCGTGAAGTTCATCGACATATCGGGGACTTTACATTGTTCTGGTCCGGGATGTACCCTGAGAGCTTGCGGCGGATGAAACCGGATCAATCGCGTGACGGGTTTGTCGATTACTGCCAACAAGGCAAACGTGCTTATCAAATCGCAGCACAAATCGAAGCAGGCGATGATCGTCCCTCATCCGATTTACTGATGCGATTGAGCGAGCAGTTTGAATTGTGTGCCTACGGTCTTCGCGAAGTTCGCCGCGAATGGGAAGAAGGTGACAGCGGAAAACATTTGCTGGTTTCCTAGCGTCCTTGCATCGGTATGTTTGTTGACCCGCGAGTCGATCGGGCCGCGATCACTCAAAAGTCGCGGCGCGATGCCCACGCGGTTAAACAAAGCGATTTCGAGCCAATACGAAATGTCTGAGGATGAGCCTTGCCAATCGCTATGACAATCGCCGGATCGGACCCGTCCGGCGGTGCTGGGCTGCAAGCCGACTTGAAGACGTTTCATCAACATGGTGTCTATGGGACCAGCATTGTTACCCTGTTAACGGTTCAGAACACACAATCTGTCTCGGCAGTCCAGAGGATCGACGTCGACTTTGTCAGGGCGCAACTCGACGCCGTCATCTCCGATCTACCGCCGACCGCAGCCAAAACCGGTGCTCTTGGCAGCGCGGCAATCATTGATGCGATCGCCGAACGAGCTGCCGAATTTGTGTTTCCGCTCGTTGTCGATCCCGTCATGATTAGTAAACATGGTGTATGCTTGATTGATGATGATGCCGTTTCTACACTTCGAAACCAGCTCATTCCTCGAGCCTTCTTACTGACTCCGAATCGGTTGGAAGCCGCTCGGTTAGCCGACCAAAAGGTCGAGACGATTGACCAGATGATGACGGCTGCGTCGGCGATCTTTGCGATGGGGGCAAGAAATGTGCTCGTCAAGGGAGGCGGGCTGCAAAAACAGGCGGTCGATGTGTTGTATGATGGTAGCCGCTTCTCACTTTTTGAAGCCGAGCGAATCGAAACGGTACATACGCACGGAACCGGTTGTGTTCTATCAGCAGCCATAACCGCAAATTTGGCCAAAGGATTGACGCTTAACGATGCGATTGAATCAGCGAAACGGTTCATTAGCATGGCGATCGAGCGTGGCTCGGGCGTCGGAAAAGGGATTGGACCGGTCGATTTTCATTCGCCCATTTGAACAGGAATCACTCGTGACGCTACTCTATTCGGATCCCGTTTTCCAAGAACATGAAACCGGCGAACACCCTGAAAGTGCAGCTCGTTTGATGCCAGTTATTCGCTATCTGCATTTCATTTCACTTGATCAACTCTGTAAACGTCCGTCGTGGCAACCGATTGCGCCTGAGCGTCTTGAGCTCGTTCACGATGCCGATTATATCGAGTCGATACGCCAACTGGCTCTTGCCGGCGGTGGGCAAGCCGATCCAGACACCGTCGTTTCAGGTCGCTCGTATGACGTGGCGTTGCAAGCGACCGGAGCCGTCGTCGATGCGGTCGAGCGAGTGGTTCGCGGCGAAGACTCGAGTGCATTTTGTTTGTCGCGTCCGCCTGGCCATCATGCGTTGGCTGATAAAGCGATGGGGTTTTGCTTGTTCAACCATGTGGCGGTCGCGGCGAGAGTGGCGACGGAAATCTTGGGACTCGAGCGAGTGTTGATCGTTGATTTTGACGTGCATCATGGAAACGGCACACAAGCGATTTTCTGGGAGGACCCCCGGGTCGGATTCTTTTCAATCCATCGCTCTCCGTTCTATCCGCACACCGGTTTGAAGGACGAAATTGGTGAGCGTGCCGGGACGGGGACGACTCGAAATGTGCCGATCACGTTCGGGGTTTCGCGAAAGGAGCAACTGGAAAATTTTGCTCTGTCACTCGGCGGATTCGCTAAACGAATGTCACCACAATTAGTGTTGGTTAGTGCAGGGTTTGACAGCCATCGCCTTGATCCCGTCGGGTCATTAGGACTCGAAAGTGAAGATTTTTCCACGATAACCGATGAGGTCATACGCATCGCACAAAAGTACGCGGAAGGCCGAATCGTCAGCGTGCTTGAAGGTGGCTACAATCCACTCGTCCTGGCCGAATGCGTCGGTCAACATGTGGAAGAACTTGTGCAGAAAGCTTGACGTAGGCGTAGGCTGGGTCAAAATGTAGTCTGGGTCGAGTCGTTTCCTTAAAAACGACGCCGACCCGGCAAGAAACCGAGAAATCGTTCATCAATTCCGGAATGTACCCTTCAACAAGAAAACACCATGATCGTTTACCGCAGTTATCTCATTCCGCTCGTCATCCTTTGTGGGACCTTTTTGTGTCAAACGAGTCGCTGTGAGGCAGCCGAAAAACCGCTCAACGTGCTTGTTCTTTACGCCGATGATTGGCGGCATGACACCCTTGGAGTCGCTGGCAATCCGGTGGTAGAAACCCCCAACCTTGACGAATTGGCCAGCCAGGGGGTTCGGTTCACGCACAACTGTGTGACCACGTCAATTTGCGGAATTAGTCGTGCGACATTGTTTACCGGTCAATGGATGTCGCGTCATGGAAACCGAGCATTCGGGCGTTTTGACACGCCCTGGGCGGAAACGTACCCAGGCCTGCTACGATCGAACGGGTATTATGTTGGTCATGTGGGCAAATGGCACAATGGAGAATTCCCGGCAAAGAATTTCGACTTCGGCCGTTCCTACTATGGAACGCACTGGATGACCGAGCCCGATGGATCGAAAATTCATGTAACTCAAAAGAACGAAAACGACGCGTTGGAGTTTCTTCAAACGCGGCCAACCGATCAACCGTTTTGCTTGACCGTCGCCTTTTTTGCCACGCACGCAGAAGACCGTAATCCGCTGCAGTTTTTGCCTCAACCCGAGAGCATGTCACTCTACGAAGACGTGACAATCCCCGTGCCACCCAACGCAACCCAAGCATCATTCGAGCGGCTACCCGATTTTGTAGGCAATGAAAAAAACGAAGGACGAAACCGCTGGCATTGGCGGTTTGATACGCCTGAGAAATTTCAGACCATGATGAAAAATTATTACCGGTTGGCGACCGAAGTCGATTCCACCTGTGGGCGCGTGCTAAATCTATTGAAGGATCAGGGCGAGTTAGACAACACGCTCGTCATCTTTACGACTGACAATGGGTACTACCATGCTGAGCATGGGTTGGCTGATAAATGGTATCCGCATCAAGAGAGCATCCGAGTGCCATTGATTATCCGAGATCCGCGAATGAGCGATCAAAACGCTGGTCAAACCGAAGATGCGCTTACTCTCAATGTCGATCTTGCGCCGACGATTCTGGCAGCCGCAGCAATTGAAGCACCGAAACGGATGCAGGGAACCAATTTAGCTCCTCTCTATCTATCGGACTCGAAGCCGAATTGGCGAGATGAGTTTTTCTACGAACATCCAACGCTGAGGAATGTTGACTTCATCCCCGCATCCGAAGCATTGGTGAGAAAAAATTGGAAGTACTTTTATTGGCCTGATTTCGACCGCGAGCAATTGTTCGACTTGACGAACGATCCGATGGAAGAAAACGACCTCGCAGCCGACCCTGCTCATGCTAAAAAGCTAGCCGAAATGCGGAAACGCTTTCGCGAACTCAAAAAAGAAGCGATTTAGGGATGCATACACGCATGTGCAACCGCTTGCCCAACGAGCCGCTCGTCTTCAACTTGCCGAAGCGCAGCCTACGGGGGGAACGCTGGACTCGAGGTTTGTAGAGGGTTGAACCAGAGGAGCGATGGAGCCTCGGGGAGAGGCTCTTCAGAACAGGCGAACCCTAACGATATTTCCATTTCGACTCATTCACTCGGACGCATCGCGGCGGCGGCATCCTCATTGATTTTCGCTCGTTCTTCTTCCGTGATAATCCTGGCATCGGGGGCAGCTTCGATTTGCTTGTTTCCGCTCTCAGAACAACCGGACACGGAACATGCTAAACAACATACGCACATAAACAAAAAAACTCTCATGATCAATCCAATGCTTTTAGAAAATAGAATAGGGAAGCCGACAATTGGCCGACTTCCCTCCTTTACTTTTCGCTTGCCAACGCGGCTAGCTCAATCTGAAAACGAAGACTAGAAGTCCTCGCTAATCACTTCCTTCGACGCTCGGGTGCCGAGTGATCCCCACAATCCGTAAAGGCTCATGCCACCGATGTTGGTATCGGGTCCCGTTCGCGTAGGAGTCGGCAGGTTCTGGTTTCCGGCTTCGATTGAGTCCGTGATAAATTTCACCGCACCGTCTGCCATCAACACATGGGCACCACCTTGATGGCGACTGGCAACTGACCATACCCCCTCATCCTTGGAATTGGCGGCACAGTTCAAGCCGTTTGGTGGCTTGACGGTGACGACTCCGGTTTGGCTAGGGAGACTTGAAAGCCACTGATAACCACGCCCATAGATCGTATACGCAGGATCGTCTTCAACGTCGACGGCTTCCCCGGGAGCCCAGAACTGAGGGCGATTGGGATCCTGTTTTCCGTCGCAACGAGTCACAAAACCGGATGCACCCTGTCCCGTACGAGGGCTTGAATTGGTTGCGCGATCCCCAAGATAAGTCGCAATCTCACCCATCGCAATCGTATTGGACGTGCCGTCAAGTATATCGCGGAAACCGGTTTGTTGATGCATTTTGAAGACACCCCGTTCGGAAACCTGCGAACTGCGTGCACCGCCCCATGTGAACCAGCCATGTCCAGGCTCATCAACCTCGAGCCTTGTACCCCGATTCCCATAAAGCATCACCACCGGCGAGTCTCCTTGGCAAACGGCATAATTCGTGCGACCGCGTCCAGGCAATCCGGAGCCTGGATCACTGGGACATCGCAAGGTGGCTATCTCAGTCAAACCGGGAGTGTAAAAAGCGCCATCGACGCCATGTGGAACTGGCCCCATTGCCGGAAAGTTGATCGTCGTGCCGTTGGCGTCGACCAACAAGGGATTCGATAGCTGCTCCCAAATTGCTTGTTGCTCAATGAAAGGCAGCAACCCGGAAAGAGCGCTGAGTTGCATCGCATTGTTGTCGATGAAGGTCGAAAAGATGCTAAACTCCGCCATCGGTCCATTAACGGGACCATTGAGTGTGCCGGTTCCTTGCATGGGTAGTTTGTTGTAAGCACTGTGGTAATTGTGCAGTCCCAAACCCAACTGCTTAAAGTTATTGCTGCAGCTCATCCGCCGTGCGGCTTCACGGGCTGCCTGAACGGCAGGCAGTAGCAACCCAACAAGCACTCCAATAATGGCGATGACGACGAGTAACTCGACGAGCGTAAAACCAATTTTTCGATGTCTATACATTTCAAATTTCCTATATAGCTGAACAAGAGAGAAAAAAGTTTGCGACAATAGTCATTCATTGCGAAACAACAGGGCTAACAGCCACTATTACTTATTTTAGATCTAATGGCCGAAATGTCATTTCACATTTGCAGCAGAATGTTTCATTCTTGCGTCAATTTGGCAGCGGAAGGAGGTTTTGCTGACCGAACGTCATGCTGCGGGGGCCCCGGCTTCGCTTCAAGTCGGAGTTTTCGTCAACGTTGTCCATACGTCATCATGCCCGACGCCATCAGTCAGGAAATAGTATCGAGACGACGCAAAATGGAAACTTTTTGACGAAAAAATGAAATGTAATTATTGTTTGCGACAGTTAAACTAGGCGATGCAGGTGCCTTTGGGGGTGCGTCCCCCTACGCTCTCTGGGTAATCAGAATGATGAATGATGCCTACTGCATGAGAGTCACGCTGCGACTGGTCCGTTTTCGTGTTTGGAATTCTGGAGAGGTGAAGCCGATCCGCCACACACAATTTACCGCTCATTTCCTGGAGAGAAGACGAATGAAATTTAGATTGTTTTTTGCATCGCTCGCTGTTTGCTTCGTGGCGAGCACGGCCAGTGCATCGATTAGTTACACCCTTTCGCCCGCTGACATCAATGGCGGTGATACGACCACGGCGTCCTACTCGGATGCTTATGTTACGTTGACTCCTTTGAAAGGTGGAAGTCCGGATACCTTCAATGCCGACGCTGACCGTTTGGGAATCGATGGGTATGTAACGAACAATGCCGCGTTCGGTGGCAATGGTACTGGCAGTTACAACACCACGTTCGGAGATTTCGATGATGAAAGTTTGCGGTTTGATTTTGCTCCTGGTGCAGGTCTGCTACAGATTTCCTGGGATTTCGCCCGGGCGGATGGTCCTTTGACAACCGACGGTGTGCAAATTAGCGGGTTTCTTTCCGATCCAGGTGCGGTGCTGACAGGGGAAGTACCTACTGCGGTGGATAGCAGCTCCGTTTCATATAGTGCGGGAACGATCAATCTACAACTCTCAGGCGCTGATTTCGGCAATCCGGACGGTTTTTTAACGTTCTCGAATCCTGCTGCCAGCTACGGGCAAACCCTGTTGTTGACCGTTGCGGACTCGACTCAAACGGGAGGTCAGTTCCCAATCACCAGCATCAGTGTTTCGGCGGTTCCAGAGCCAGGCTCGCTTGCCATGCTCGGTTTGCTAGGTGTTGCCGCCGTGGGCGTCCGGCGTCGCAAATCGGTCAAGTAAAACGCTTGTATCGCGAAATGTATGACGGAATTGGATGTCCAACACCGTTTTGGATCATCCTGAACGACTACCTGCCTGACCACTTTCATTGGTCAGGCAGGTATCTTTTTAGATGACGAGGGTTTTGTAAGTGAACCTGACAAGCATGAAATGGAATGTTTCAATCGAAAGGATCTTCGCGTGACACGCGGAATCCCAACTCGGACGGATGGCAAACCGCTCGCTGCGGTGCTTGCGTCAGTATTGATTGTCGCCAGCTTCTTCTTCGCTAACGACGCCTTCGCTCAGCGGACCGACACGTTCAACGCAGCCCAAACTTTTCAAACGATCGACCATTTCGGTTCCCACGACTCGTGGACCGGACAGGTCTATGGCGGGTGGGCACCCGAAAACCGTCAAGCGATCACCGATGCGCTGTTTAGTACCGAAACGGGAATCGGGCTCAGCGGTTGGTACTACAACTTGGCGGCTGGAGTCGATCCTTCGATTGCATCGCGAAATTACCCATGGTGGCTACGCACCCAAGAGTCGTTTGAGACCGGACAAGGGACCTACGATTGGTCACGCAATGCAGCCAACGGATTGCTGCTGGCGGATGCGAAAGCTCACGGCGTCGACAAGTTCATGATGACCGTCTATTCGCCCCCGTTACGGATGACCGACAATGGCAAACCGTATCCCGATTCCCCTGGTGGCAACAACCTGAAAACTGGCTACGAGCAGCAATTTGCCACCTACATCGTCGACGTTCTGGAGCACTTCAAAAACAATCCGAATGAATCGGAGCGGATTGATTTCGATTACATCAGCCCTCTCAACGAACCGCAGTACAATTGGAGCGGTGGCGGCCAAGAAGGGAATGGACGGCTATCGGCAACGGAAATTCGTAACCAAGTCAATGCTCTTCACAATGAGTTAACGGCACGCGGGTTAACGACGGGAATTCGAGCGCCCGAAGCAGGTTCGATTCAATCGCTCGTTAGCGGGGAAAACTATCTCAATCAATTGGCCCGAAACAACTCGGTCAACACAAAGCTCGGCCAAACGATCACCTATCACAGTTACTTTTCCGACAACGATGCGAACATGTTGCCGATGCGACAACAGTTGGCGGCGCAGATGGCAACGTTGCCGGGCTGGGACGTATGGCAAACCGAGTACGGGATCTTGGGCAACAACGCTTCGTCAGGCCAAGTGGGTAATGGGAACGACTTTTCGATGAATCCCGCACTGGCAATCGCCCGGACGATCCATTTTGACTTAACGGTCGCCAACGCATCCGCCTGGAGCACTTGGCTGGCGGCGGCCCCGATTGAGCACAATTACAAAGAGTTCATTTACTTTGATAACGCCAACCAAACATTCGAAGTTGCCAAGTCGGGATGGGCGCTCGGTCACTATGCTCGCTTCATTCGCCCCGGTGCCGAGCGAATTGAATTTGAGGGTGCGAACAATGACATCGAAGGAGTGCTGGCAAGCGGTTGGCGTGATGCGACTACCAACGAATTGACCTTGGTTTATGCCAACCAATTGAACGCAAACGAGGTCGTCAACCATGACTTTCGTAATGCCGGTTCCTTCAAGTCGGATTACTTGACACCGTTCGTCACCACGGACGCGGTCGGCATGAACCTAGCCGAGCAAACGCCGTTTCTGGTCGGCCAAAACTACACCCTTCCCGCCCGTTCGATGGTCACGATGGTCAGCGGCACGTTCAATGAAAACAACGACGGAAAAGTGTTTCCGTCCATTTACGGTGATCGTGACTACGTGCTCGGTTCGGGCATGCTGACTCTTGCCGATGGCAACGGAATCTACAGCGGATCGATGAGCGGTGCAGGCGGATTCGTCAAGCAAGGTGCGGGTGAGATGGTACTGACAAACAACAACACCTACAGCGGTCAAACGATTGTTGAAGAGGGGACGATGGTTCTTGGCGGGACAACGAATTCGGTGGCCGGACGAATTGGTAGGGACAGTGAATTGGTGATTCGTGGTTCGGGGACCGTTCGCGTCGACCATTTCAATGCGATTGGTGGTTTCGGCGTGGCCAATAATCCTGACGTGCGAATCGAAACGGGTGGCTCCATGACGATCTCAAATGGTTATTCCGCAAACCTAGGAGCGGTAACGTTGGCGGGTGGTGAATTGGCAGGCGAGACGCCCGACGTCCGTTTCGGCAATTGGACGATCAACCGAGGGATCCTCGTGACGGGTAATACGTTGTCAACGATCACCGCCCCGAGTATCCAACTTCGCGGCGAGCAATCGATCGATGTCGAGAGTGGTTCGACACTACGCATTACGGGGGCGATGGACGATTTTTTTGGTGCGGATTCTTCGACGCTACTGAAAACGGGCAATGGTGTTTTGGAAATCGCCCGGTCGAGTATCGATCAGGTACAGCTATTGAACGGACGAACCAAGCTGATCGCTTCGGGTGCTCAATCGGTCATGGCATCATCGGCACCCGCGATGATTACGAAATCGCTCGATATCGGTGCCTCTTCGACATTCGACTTGAATGACGACATGGTGTTGATCGATTACTCGGGTGAAACACCGATGGCCGAGATGATGGCCTCGGTCGTTGACGGACGATTGATGACGTCGGTACCCGATCAAATGGTTGCGATTGTTGAGGCGGCCGATTTGGGTTTAAGCAGCATCGGCGGCGTCACACTCGACGATTCCGCCTTGCTGATGCAACTTGCTGCTGGCGGCGACTACAACTTGGATGCCGACGTCAACTCGCTCGATGTTGAGATCTTGATAGCGAATTATTGCCAACCGGGCAATGGATGGATCAGCGGTGATACCGACTACGATGGCATGGTCGGTTTTTCGGATATGGTCACGATGTTGGGCAACTACGTCGGTCCTGGGATCGAAGCCTATGAAGCGGACCAAAAATTCATCGATGATTGGAATCGTGTGGTTGGCGTACCGGAGCCATCGAATCTAATACTACTTTTTGGAGCGGGAGCGATTGCTTTGTCCCGCCGTCGCCGTATTGCCGCGAAACGACTAAATGTAGAATAGCCACCCTTGGCCATCGACGTATCGAATGTCGGCCAACCGTCCACAGCTTTGGAGATTGATAGGGGTCGGTTTGGTTCATGTTTAGAGCCATTTCAAATCGTTCCCTGCTTCTATTGAGGCCAGTGATTTACTTCACCAAGAATTGTCATCTTTTGTAAAAAAGGTGCAATTGCATGCCCAACGAGTTAAAAACAAATCCATGCATTATCCGGTGCTTAGCGGCACCGATCCGGTCTATCGCTAGTCGGCATGCCGACACAGCAATCGAGAGGGCTTTCATGTGTCCCTACTTCACGACGGCAAAGCGTTTGAACAAGTTCATGAAGTGGACCGTTTTCATTTGAAGCATTGGTAAAGTGAGATTCGGGCGATGGACAAGTTACTTGTAAAGTGCATGCGTGGCACCCAATTGACCACGACTCCCGAGAACGCTGGCATAGTAATGGTTTGCCCGCAGTGCCAACAGCAGTTCCGTGTTCCAGATGGCGATCGATCTCCTCAAGCAATTCCCGCACAACCGACAAGCATGAATTTGGGGGCGTTGGACATTCCGCCGCAATCCGGCCCCGCCACTCGTCCCACGAGTCGCTCACGTGCTTCGGGGCGACGGCCGACGGCGGTTCAAACGACGACCTTCGTGCCGGCTTACCGAGCACCGGCGAATCCAGCAATTAGTGACAAGACGATTCGGTTGGCGATTGGTGCTTCCATCGCCGCGATCGTGTTGATGTTCATGTCGGTCATTGCATGGATGGTAGTTGACCGAGTCGCTCAAGCGATCAAAGAACGGCCTGTGGCCGAGTCGAAGGCCGAGACGCAAGATTCCCTAGCGTCCGCTGAAAGTTCACAAACGCTTGGCGACGATCGTGACATGCGAAGTCAAACGCCGGGGCTCGTTAGCGACCCGTCCGACAGCCGCTTGCCAAGCTCACCTAACTCATTCGCAAACCATCCCAGCAGTTCGTCGGGGGCGAGTGTCTCACAGGTGAGTGATTCGCAATTTGCAAGGTCGGGTCAAATCGTAGCGGGACACCTTTCCTTTCGTCTACCGAATGGCCCGCCGCCGAGGATTGCAGGACACTAAAGCCCTTTATCTGAATCTTCAACCGAAGGAAGTTGTTCGGCAAATGCCTTTCCAATCCGACCCAGTATTTTACTGCTTCCCAGATAATGGAACGCGGCGTTTGATTTTCCGACTTTAAGGATCTGCAACTCGCGCGCGTTAAATGTGACTTTGCGTTTTTGCTCAAGCTGATCCTGTTGATTCGAGGCGTTGAGTTCGCGTTGCAATTGTTCATCGCGATCGATAATCGAGGCAAGTTCAGAATCCCAGGCGTTTTCGGTCAACACAGCAACCACGCTCCCTTGAAACTCGCTTTCTTGTGCGGGTGCCGCCATCGCGTCACGAAAATTCTGGTGAATTTCTCGGTACCGCTGCTTTTGTGGTGAGTAGCTTTGGGTCGGGCCGCCAACCCCCATCACACCGATCACAATGGGCAAGTTTGGGGCCGATAGATCTTTGCGTACGTCTCGGATCCAATGAATCAATGTTCGTCGATAGTCGTCGTAGCCGTCCGCTTGGTATCGCTGAGGGTAGGCATTCGTATCGACCAAGTCGTTCCAGCCTTGGAACCATACCAAGCCGGCCAACTCGTAGCCGACTTGAGGATTGTAATCGCCATAGACACTCTCAATATCAGAGAGAACCTTGTTAATGTGATCGATCGTTTGCCGATAGAAAACACCGGTTGCTTCTTCTTTCTGGGATCGAATCGCATCTAAATCTTTCCCTTGTTGCTCAAGTCTCGCGATCACCGCCGGATGAAATTCATAGGGACCAGCGCTGGGCGATCGGAAATCAGTGTGAAGACTCTTTCCACCCCAGGCGGTTTTGATAATCAGGATCGGTTGCTTGACGCGTTCTTTCATCGTAATGCCAAAGGTCAATTCCGGCCCGATCTTGTTTTCATCCGCTCCAAAACCCGTGGTCAGTTGCCCTGTTTTGACGCCTTGAGAAGAAAGTGACGATATCCATACATCCTCGATCCGCTTTGGAACCCCATTCGAGTCAACGATTTGATCGTAAAGCGGCTTGGTGTCC
>JGI12210J13797_10019119_pt1 | contig 14651 bp, 14 predicted proteins | sample ElkSlonscriptome_3_FD_13797 | JGI IMG/M metagenome (IMG submission 13797)
AACGGAAATCGACAATTCCTCTACGTGGTGCGCTCAGCCGTAGAGGAACTTGGAACAAGTTTCTGAGTGCGATACCGGAAACTGGGGGCCAAGGGATTCGAGCAGGGCGGCTGCTTAGCTCGCACCCACCTTTAATTAGACCCCTGAATGGCCGGGCGCCGGTTTTTCCGCTGGCATCCGCTTGGCGAGTCGCTTAAATTGTCATTGGTGGAGGGTGATCGCCGCTCGGGTTCCCGGGTGGAGGAAAGTCCGGACACCGCCAGGCATCACGCCGTGTGAAAGCACGGGCACCTTTCGCGTAAGCGGTAAGGTGACGGAAAGTGGCGCAGAAAAGATACCGCCGGTGCCGCGAGGGATCGGTAAGGGTGAAATGGCGAGGTAAGAGCTCACCGCCCGGTCGAGTAATCGCTGGGGCAAGCTAAACCCCGTGAGGTGCAAGACAGAACAGAGCAGTGGGCCGCCTGTCCGCTTCAGTCCACGGACTGAAATCTGCTCGGGTTGAGTCGCACTCTTCTCCGGAAGAGCATCGTTCTCGCGAGAGAACGGTGAGAGAAATGATCGCCGCCTGCCGATGGCAGGAACAGAATCCGGCTTACAACCACCAAACGATGAAAGCCGGCCTGGGAGACCAGGCCGGCTTTCCGTTTTCTTGCGGCAAGGGAGTCGTTTCCCGTTCATCGGGGGCAGACATTTCTCTCCGCCGGGATGCTCACACAAGGAACGGGTTGCCTATTCGCCCGCCGGTGGCGCCCCCACTGGAGGTTGTCTCAGAGCATGCCCGCGATCATTTTTTCCAGCTTCACGATGTCAGCGGCGAATTTCCGGATGCCTTCAGCCGTTTTCTCCGTGGCCATGGCGTCGTCATTCAAGAGGTAACGGAACGATTTTTCGTCGATTTCCAAGCGCTCAATCTCTTTGCCGGCGGCATCGGCTTTGTCGAGTTTCTTGGTGACAGAGCTGGTGCTATCAGCCAGTTCGCCGAGGAGGCTCGGGCTGATGGTGAGCAGGTCGCATCCGGCCAATTCCACAATCTGACTGGTGTTACGGAAACTGGCCCCCATGACTTCAGTCGGGTAACCGAATTTTTTGTAATAAGCATAGATCTCCGTGACGGATTCCACCCCGGGATCTTCAGCACCTTGGTATTCCTTGCCGGTGTGCGCTTTATACCAATCGTAGATCCGACCGACGAACGGCGAGATGAGTTGGACTTTGGCTTCGGCGCAGGCGACGGCCTGCGGGAGACTAAACAGGAGGGTCAAATTGCAGTGGATCCCCTCTTTCTGGAGCTGCTCCGCTGCTTTAATGCCTTCCCAGGTGGAGGCGATTTTGATCAGGACACGATCACGGCTGATGCCGTTTTTCTCGTAAAGCGCGATCAGTTCGTGCGCTTTGGCGATACTGCCTTCGGTGTCGAAGGATAAGCGGGCATCGGTTTCGGTCGAGACGCGGCCAGGGACGATCTGGAGAATTTCCATCCCGAACGCCACAAGGACATGGTCGATGATCGATTCGATCTGTTTATCGCCGCTCAACGAGCTGTTTTTCTGGTCGGCCACAGCTTTATCGAGGATGGAACGATAATCCTCTTTCTGGGTGGCGGCATAAATGAGGCTCGGATTGGTGGTGGCATCCTGCGGTTTGTAAGCCCGCATGGTTTCGAAATCGCCGGTGTCAGCGACGACCTTCGTGTATTGTTTGAGTTGATCGAGTGCGGATGTTCCGGTCGCCGTGCCGGACGCGCCTTCAAGCTGTTCTGCTGGTGTTGTCATAGGCCGTATATTTTCTTGTAAAATGAGTTTCTGGGGTAAGTTATCACCCGGCTGGCAAAGGTCCAAGAGGAAAGCCAGCAATCGACTTTTCCAGGTTCGGTGGTATTAGTGAACTGTCATGAGTTGGAACTCGCATTATAGCACCGGGGCTAACGACCCACGGACATGGGGCAAAGTGCTCTGCCGCGGATTGGTTTTGGCCATCCTGGTGCATGGATTTCTCTTTGCTGGCTTTTATTTTGCGACGCTCAACAAGTTCGGCGCCCCTTATTACGATCAAATCGTCCCGCGGGCATTTAAGATCGAGGCGGTTCAAATCGATCCGAAGCTTCTTGAAGATGTTGAGGTCGAAACCTTTACGGAAGAGGCTCCAAGCAAGCCCAAACCCGACGTCACCGACATTCAGGTGCCCGAAGAGCGAATCGAAATGGATCAGCTCGCCAACGAGTTGATCGCTTCACCCGCCGCGCCCCCCTCCGAACTGCCGGTCATCGACGAGATGCCGAAAATCGAGGCAGCCATGAGCACCAGCGCCTTGAGTGAACTTCAGGAGAATACGGAAAGAATGATCGAGCAGGATTTAGCTGATTTAAACAATCAACTGATCGAGGATAAACCGGTGGTTAATCCTCGCGCCGTGCTCGAGATCCCCGCTGCGGAGGAAGGCCAACGGGAAATGGTCGGATTGGCGAGCAATATGCAAACTGAACTCCGCGGCAACCCGGTATCGCCGGAGGTCGACGTGCCCGGTTTTTCCAATCTCGATAGTCTCCTATCGGAAGCGGGTCCAGTTCAGGATGGCACGGCCCCGATCCTAATGCCGACCGATCTCCTTTTTCAGTATGACAGTTTTCAATTACAAAATAGAGCTGTCGCTAGTCTGACCAAGCTCGGCCAGATCATTCAAAAGAATCCGAACAGCCTTTTCATCATCGAAGGCCACTCCGATTCGTTTGGCCCAGAGGACTACAATCGGAAATTGAGTTACCAGCGGGCGGCAGCGGTCCGCAATTGGCTGATGGGCGCGATGGGCATTGCACCCTCGCATATTCAGATCCGGGGCCGAGGTGAATCGGACCTGTTGGTGCCCCCGAGTGGGTCGATTGAGGAACAGGCCCTTAATCGGCGGGTCGAGATTGTCATTCGGCCGAAGGGCCGGTGATGACCCGGCATCACGCAGCCAAGCGGATGCATCTTACGCCTCGTTATTCCGCGTGCCGATGAAGGGCAGCATCGAGTTCGCGCTGGGCGGTCACATGACGGACCCGGCCTTCGGCATCGACGATCCAGACAGTTGGCAAAAGATTGATACCCCAAGCCCGAATAGCAGGTGCTCGCCAACCCCCTGCTTCTCCGGCTAGGGTCCAGGAAGTGTCGAGTTTGCCGAACCAGCTCTTGGCTTGGTCCAAACGATCCGTCACCGCAACGGCCAGCACACGATAATTCCAGTCCGGTTTCTCATCCAGGATTGCCTTGAGTTCGACGATCAATTCCATGGAGGGGACGGACTCGGGCGACCAGAACACTACCAGCACCGGCTGTCCCGATTTTGCCGAATCCAAGGGAGGACCCGCCAGGATCGGGAGGCTGGATCGAAAAGGGCGGCCGAGAAAGGATAACCGCAACAAATCGTCCTTCACACGTGCCAGCAACCCTGGATTCTGAGCCACAACCTGGGCCTCGCGCAAAATCGCTGCCTGAATTTCGGGTTGATCGGGGTAAAGCGAACTGATCTCAGCTAGCATTGCGGCGAATCGTTCGTCCGAAGGATGATCCAAACCGAACTTCCGAACCTCATTCAAAAAACGATCCCGCTCGGCTTTCATGGTCGCAGGATCAATGGTCAACCAACCTGTGGTCACGCGGCTGAAAGCAGCCGCCTGCTTTTGTTTGGGTCGAGCATCAGCATCATTCTCGATCCGGTTCCAGAGAGCTTCCGCCTGTTGCAGGAGAAGCGGCTCTTTTTCAACGCGCGCTTTGGCGGCCAGAACAGCAGCCAGCTTCAGTTCCGCTTCGATCTTGCGTTCGTCACGCGGGAATTGATCGAGAAAAGTTGTTAATAACCGTTGTTGCCGGTCTAGATGCTGGCGAGCGAGCTGTTTCATCTCCTCGGGATCACCGCTTCTGGCTGGCGGACCGCTATCCAGTTTTTCAATTTGCGCCCAATAGGTATTGGCGCTTTGAGCCGCAACGGGTCCTGCCCCGCCAACGACCAACATTAAGATCACAAACCCGAAGCATCGCATCATTCGCAAAGATCAGGGGTTTAGTTTAAAGGTGGCATAGACGGGCCGATGATCGCTTCCGATCAACCCATCTTCCGGGCGCCAAACTCCGGATTGGTCCAGCAGAAAATGGTCGTGCAACGGACGGCTCACCATCAAGAAATCGATGCGCGAGTAGAGATCGGCGTATTTCCAGTGATGGGTCCAGCGATCGCCCAAGGCATCCGCCAATGGCAGATCCTGCAGGGACGTCGCGCTATTCAATTCGCCCTGAACCTCCTGCACGGCCGGTTCATTTTTTGTATCATTCAAATCACCCATCAGCAGAAGCAGCACCTCGGGATCTTGACGAAAGATCGCGCTCACATGGCGCCGGGTGATCTGGGCTTCGTTTCGTCGCATCAACGCTTCGCCTTCCGGCACCGGACGTTTCGATTTAAAATGCACGACCAAGCAACGGATGAAAGCATCGTTGGGGAGATCGATGGTAGCATCGAGGATCCCGCGTTGCATGCGCATGATCCGGCCATTGAGTTGATAGGGCAGATCTGATCGGGAATTCCGTTCAACAATCGGGAATCGGCTGAGGATGGCGAGGCGGCGCGTCGTATCGTCCCCTCCCCCATATTCTGTGTGCGGATAATCGAGGCCCGCCTGCTTCAGCCGCTCCTGAAGATCGGCCAAGTCTGCTTCCGTCCCGATTTCGCAGAGGCCAAGAATGTCGGCGTCCAAATTTTGGATGGTATTGACCAGTGAAACGATTTCGTCTTCCGGTTTTGGATGGTTCTCCAGCCGCTCCCCTTCAATGGTGCGATCCATTTCGAGGTAATTTTGAAGATTATAGAAAGCGACTCGATAGGTATCCGCTTCCGATTCAGCCTGGGCGTGAGGGAGACAGAAAAGAGCGGTCAACCCGACGAACAGCCCGTGGCGGATGGCGTTTATGAAAAGGGGAAGCCTCATGCGGAGGGACCTTATGAAGGGGTTGTGACAAAGTCACTGATGTTTACCGGATAAGGAGATTTTTTGAGTGCTCCTCCTGGATCAGACGGTGCACCGATAAACCACTTTCCGATTCCACCATCAAGCGTCCGCCAGCATGGCGAACTTCTCATGAGCTTCCGATGCCGTGGCAGGGTCTCTCCCCTCACCTCACCGCGGTGAGGGAAGCTCCGCGCGTCTTACAGGAAAGCTGCTGGAGTCCGCTCAAGCCTTCGATGAGTGAGTCTCATCGGCGCTTTCGACATGGTGCGGATCCTCCTCGGAACCATGCTCCACGCTTTCTTCCGCAATTGGTTGCGTTGTCGCCTTTTGAGACGCGGGCTGTCCTTTTGATTTGTCGACGCTGACATCACTCTTGGCCGAGTGTAATTCCTGATCGAATTCTTCTTTGGCTTTTCGAAACTCTGTCAGGCTACGAGCCATGCCGCGAGCCAGATCCGGTAAACGCTTGGCTCCGAACAAAAGCAGGACGACGAGAAAGATCAGGATCCATTCAGGACCACCGGGAACACTAAATGCAAGTGGAGAAAACATAGTTGAAGTATACTGGAGAACCGAGGTAGCGCAAAGAAAAGGTCCCAACCCTTTCGTATTCCATGAAATCAGCTCGATCGCGGCAAGATGTGAGGAAAATATTCAAACCACAGCTCCTGCATCGGTATCAGCGGCAAAAACGGAAGCTGGCCAAAATTCCATAATGTCAAGGGTGGTGAAACGGAAGAGGATCAGGTTGGCGGAGTTGGCGCTCAACCCGAGTTGTTTGGCGATGTATTGCAGGCTATTGGCTCCGTTCACCATCTGAGCGAACTGCTTTTCCATCGACGTCAAAGTCAGCTGTTGAATCGCATCATAGCCTTCGCGAGTGTAAGCGGGATAGCCGCCCATTTCGCCCAAAGCGCTCGGAGGCAATTCATCCTGTCGAACATGCCGCAACGTTCCGACGATCCAGTGATCGACATCGTCGTCGAGCGGGCGGTAATTCCGGGCGAATTCGGGGAGCCCCGAAAGTTTTTCGCATTCGTAATAGACTCGGCGACTGGTCCAGAGTTTGGCGAAAAGCCGTTGCCCATATTCATGTACGAGTTGCTCCAGTTCTTCCTGAAGCAGCACGTGCTGGAGCCCGAGCAAAATGAAAAAAGGCGTCCCGGAATCGCGTTGTCCCCGATAAACCGTATCAAGCTTATCGCGATCCATCGGAGGGAGGGCATGTTCGGCGCCTTCTTTATAGAGATCAACGTTTTTGGTGGTCGCCATCAGAATGCGACCTTTAGAAAAATAAATTTCGATGGCCGGATCCTGATAAAAAATCCGAAGCACACCGGTGACCTGATCTGCCTGAATCATACGCAACGCCGAGCGTAACGAAAAATACCCGGTATCAGCGCAGAAATAGAGGCGGGCATTGCCGCTTGCCTTGACGGCTGCCTCCTTGAGATCGGATCCTTCAGGCACCATGGCGGGCCCCGGTATTGGGCCAGATAATGGGCCGGGAAGCGAAGCGCCGTTTGAACCGTGAACGCCCTCTTCAAAAATCGAATTCACGGTCGCCAAGAGCAGTTCAGGCGTGAAAGGCTTGGCGATCAGTTTGGTGATGTTCGGGTGCTGAGCCTGCAATTCCCTGACATCGACGCCGGTGCCGCACATGACCACCAAGGGGGTGGCCCGGGTCGTTGCATCCTCGGCAAGTTTGCGGCAGGCTTCCTCCCCTTTGATGTCCGGCAACACATAATCGAGCAGAATCATGTCGGGATTCGCGGTGTGGGCCAGATAACAGCCTTCCACCCCGCGTTTCGCGGTGATAACTTCTGTTCCGGGGCGATAGGTCGTCAGGATGTTATTGGCAAAGCGCAACAACATCAGGCTATCGTCGATGACTAGAACTTTTTCGGCCATACAAAGGTAATCTCTAGCTGTGCGTCGGACTTCCCTGTTCGTCAAGCTTCCGAGCTGTATCCATTAAGAGCATTTGCCATTCCTGATCAATGGTATGCGGACTGTTTTCCAACGGTTCCCCTTCCAAAAAACGTCCACCTTGCCAGGCCAACATCGTCTCAAAAGCTGGAATGCCCTGTAGCCCACCGAGTTCGGCATGCACGATCTGCCCCGCGGCAATATGGATTTCGCCAATCTCACCTTGCGGGCCTTCGAACAGCAGGCGACTGCTCGACTTGGAAAAACATTTGAGCTGGATCACATCGGCCAGCTGCAAATGACGCAAGGTGCCCTGGAAACTGGCCGACTCCGATTGGCCATCATGCCGACGCACGATTCGATGCACCGCAGCGGTAAACCGACCGAAATCGAACGGTTTTTCAAAAAAATGGAGCACGCCCAGATTCTTGGCGTGCGCGCGATATTCCGGCAATGGAGCAGCGGTGATGACCAGCGCCTTGGCATCCGGTTGCACCGTCCGAATATCGCAAAGAAAATCGAACCCGTTTCCATCGGGCAGGTTGATGTCGATGATGAAAAGGTCAAAAGGGAATTCACACGCCAAAGTTTGCGCTTCTTCGAGCGTTCGCGCTACGAGGGTCTTGTGGGAAGAAACCCCTTGGTTCATCAATTCGCAAAGAACCGACGCGAACCCCTCGCTATCTTCCAAAATCATAATGTATCGTTTGGGGGAAGTCATCGAGTGTCGCCGTGGTGGGTGAGCCCGATGGGACAGCACCGAACATGCATTAATGATCCTAGAAAACTCTGGCTCGAAGTCAACCTCGCGTCCTGGCAGGAAAAGGATTCCTGGTGCCCGCAACTTTCTCCATCGCCCTGGGTTAGATCCTGGGTGAACGTCCCCGGCTTCTCCACTGCCCAAACTTGTTCCATGTCTGCCCCGGATCTGCCGCCGCCAACCCGTTTCCGGCAAAACGCCCCCCCCACTGCCTCGAATGAGGTCGCTGACTCGGATCATGAGCTCATGCGTCGCGCCGGGATCGGCGAAGAACGCGCCTTCGCCCGGATCGTCGAACGGCATCACGTGGCCGTGATTGGCACCATTGCCAAAATGCTGGGCAACGACGCGGAAGCGGATGATCTCGCTCAACAGGTTTTCTTGCGGGTCTGGAAATCCGCTCCACGATTTCAGCCGCGTGCGAAATTCACCACCTGGCTTTTCACCATTACGCGGAATCTGGTGTTCAACGAGATCCGCAGAAAATCACGAGCGCGTCTAGTGTCGATTGACGAGTCTTCGCAAGAAGGCGCGCCTGCCAGGGAGCTAGCAGACAACAGAACCAACGCCCCGGACCGGCAATTGGCCGCGACAGAAGTGGCCGAAGCGATTGAGCAGGCCATCACGGCGTTGCCGGAACAACAACGGATGGCCCTGGTGCTTCGCCGCTACGAAGCGTGTTCTTATGAAGAAATTGCCGAGGTCTTAGAAACAACGGTGTCTGCGGTGAAAAGCCTGCTATTCCGGGCACGCAGCGAGCTGAAGGAACGCTTGGCGGATTGGCTCTGAGGACTCACGCCCGACACAAAAACAGCAAACAAACCGGAGACCGGAGAATACCCGTCACCACGGCATGATGGTGCGGTCTGGCCGGTGGCCCCTGTTAGCAAGAAAAAAAGGCGCGGAAAACCGCGCCTTTCATCATACCTGTCTCCAGGGTTCTCGAGAAAACGAAATGCTTACTTCAACAAGAGAACGGAACGGGCCCGTTTGATTTCACGTGTGATTTTGCGGTGCATATGAGCGGGCATTCCGGTGACTCGACGAGGCAGGATTTTGCCATTTTCGGTCATGAACTTCTTCAAAAGATCCGGATTTTTATAATCGATCGCCTCGACACTGATATCGATGCGGCGACGCGGCATGCTCCGGTTGTTGCGGCGCAGGCTGGAGCGGCGTTTAGCGGTTTTAGGTTCCATAAAGCTGAATGACTAATGAGATGGGATCAAAATAGCAATGACCCTCTCAGCGAATTTCGCGATGCAAGGTGTGGCGTTGCAAATTCGGGTTGTATTTTTTCTTTTCGAGCCGTCCGGGTGTGTTGGGGCTCTTCTTGTTGCGGGTGGTGATGTAACGGGAAGTCGGTTTCCCTTCGGCTTTCGCCTCGGTACATTCGAGGGTGATGGTGTCGCGCGGCATGATTCAGGTTTTCTGTGGTACGTTATTCTTTGGAGTTGTCGAATGAGCGGTCGTCATCATCCGAATCCCGGCTATCGTCTTCACTCAAGCCGAAAAGGGAAGTGACGGATTGGCGAATCCGTGAGGAGCGGTTCTGTTTCTCGAGCTGCGCCTGGCACTCGACGGTGAAACGGGCAAACGGCATGGCTTCCAGCCGGGCATGTGGAATCGGCTTATCGGACATCTCGCAGACGCCATATGTGCCGCTATCGACCCGTTTCAAAGCTTCTTCGATTTCATAAAGCGCATCCTGTTCCTGGGAAAGGAGGCTTAAAGCGAAATCACGGTCGTAAGCATCGCTGCCAGCGTCCGCTTGGTGAAGGCCAAAGGCCGAGGCTTCGCTGCCCTCAGCGCGGGATCGAAGATTATCTCGGGCGACATCCTGCATCGAATCGAGCATGGCATCACGCAGATTGAGCAACCGCAATTTTTGTTTCTTGAGAAAAGGAGTTAAATTGGGGTCGTTCGCAACATCTTCGGCTGTGATGGTGAAGACCGGCTCGTCACCGACGTCGGTCGCACCGGAAGCCACATTGGGGATGTCGGTCTCGGCGGTGGCTGGACTCGGCTTCGGTTTAGCTGCTTGGCTTTTGGATGACTTGGCTGTTTTAGCCGTTTTTGCCGTTTTCGCCGTTTTCGCTTTGCTTGGAGCCTTCGAACTAGCCGCTTTGGGCTTGGCTGACGAAGCCTTGGAAGCGGAGCTGCCAGTGCTCGATGTGCTTGTGTCGCTTTTGGGTTTGGTCATGGAGAGAGGAATTTGGGGGAATTGCGCCCTAGAGAAAAGAAGGGCGCATATTTAGCCGTGAGAAGTCCCGGGCGCAAGTGGAATTCAACAAAATATTCTGAATTGAAAACAAAAGCGGCCGACCAGTAATCGGAGTGGGATCAATAAAGCCAAACCCTGAAACAATCAAGGATGCCAGCCCCTGATTGGGGGATCGGGGCGAGGACATCGACGATGCCACGTCATCAACTCGCCCGGGGGCGGTCAGAACATTTTAATATAAGCCTGCTCGCGCAGTCCATTGATCCAGGTTTCATACATCTCCTGGCGCTTTTCTTCTTCTAATTTCTTTTTGATATCTTCCCGCACCTCGGCCAGGGGCTGAGTGACGGCAAATTCTTTTTCTTCGATCAGAAAGATGTAAAAGACGCCATCCTGTTCGTAAACCTTGCTGACCTTACCGACCGGCAGGCCGAAGACGATTTTGCTCAGTTTTTCGTTCAACGTATCGGGATCAATCCAGCCCCAATCCCCGCCCAGATCGCGACTCGGATCTTCGGAATAAAGTTGCGCGATGTTGTCGAACTCCGCTCCTTCAGCCAGTTTACCGCGAACCTGCTCGGCGTATTCGCGCGAGCTGTCGTCGGTGTTGTTGATCGCGATCAAGCGAAGTTTGAGTTTCGGGTCGGAGGTAAAGAGCGGTTTATTGTTGTTGTAAAAATCCTCGATCGATTTCGGAGAAATGAGCGGCATGTTACGACTGCGAGCCTGCTGCATGGCGACCACGATGAGACGTTCTTTTTCCCGCTCACGGAATTCCGCCAAGGTGACGCCCTGTTCGCTGAGGGCTTTGAGAAACGCTTTGCGGTCGCCATCAAATTTGGTGCGGACCAGATTATCGATCTGGTTTTCTACATGGAATGGAGGGAGTTTGAACTCCTTTTTCCGGAATTCCTGAAGCACCAGTTTGCGGTCGATGAGATCCTTCAAGGCCGCGAGTCGAGCTTCCTTCACTTTATCGATCAGATCCTGTCCGGTCAGCATCTGGCGCAACGCCTGCTCCCGCGGGGCGACCACATTCCGGACTTCGGAGATGGTGATGACCTCGTCGTTGACGATAGCCGCCACGCCATCAACGATCTGGTTCTGGGCCTGAATCCATTGAGGCGCGGCAACGAGAGTGCCGGCCAGGAGTATTAAATAAAAGAATCGTGCGAAGGGTGCCATAGAAAGATCAGAGCTGCTTTACCACCTTGAAAAGCTCGCGCAACTTAGGAATCGGCTCAGAAGCTGTCAAGCGGGGAAACTTTCCGCCGTCCTGCAGGTATTCACCGCGCTTCATCATCATGATTTTGCCATCTTTCACTTCGATCGAGTGCACTTTCTTGAAAGCGGCCTGCGTGCGGATGCGGGTGCAAAGGAGGAGATTGGAGGCTTCCACCGGCAATCGGCCGAAACGGTCGCGCCAGGCTTTTTCCAATTGATCGATCTCTTTCTGGCTGCGGACTTCGGCCAAGCGTCGATAAGCACGCATGCGGAGTCCCGGCTCATCGATGTAGGGAGACGGCAGGTAAGCCCCCTCCTCCATCATGGCTTCTCCAGGAATCTCTTCGAATTCGATGAAATCTAGCGTCAACGTGACATCGATCATCTGACGTTTGCGTTCCCCACGCATGGCATCGACGGCTTGCCGCAACAACTTGCAGTAAAGTTCGAATCCGACCGCCGTAATGTGGCCGCTCTGAGCCGTCCCGAGCAAATTCCCGGCGCCGCGAATCTCAAGATCGCGCATGGCGATGCGGAACCCGGCGCCGAGCGTCGAGTATTGCTGGATGGCCGAGACCCGCTTCTTCGCTTCTTTCCCCAGCATCAAACTCGGAGGGAGCATCAGAAGCGCGTAAGCTTTGTGAATCCCCCGCCCTACCCGGCCGCGGAGCTGATAGAGATCGGCCAACCCGAAAAGATCTGCCCGGTCGATGATGATGGTATTCGCATTGGGAATATCGAGACCGCTCTCGATGATGGTGGTGCTGATGAGCACGTCGAGCCGCCCTTCGACGAAATTCCGCATGACCACTTCCAGTTCATCCTCCGACATTTGGCCATGCCCGATCCCGACACGGGCTTTCGGCACCAGATGTTTTACCCGTTCCATCACGCCCTGGATGGAGTGCACCCGGTTGTGCAGAAAGTAGACCTGGCCGCCTCGCGCGATTTCCCGTTTGATCGCTTCCCGGATGACGCGTTCATCATACCCGCCGATCATGGTTTCCACCGGCACCCGGCCAGGTGGCGGCGTTTCGATGGTGGACATATCGCGAACGCCGGTGAGCGCCATGTAAAGGGTCCGCGGGATCGGGGTCGCGGAGAGGGTCAGCAAATCAATATTCCGATACCGCTCTTTCATCCGCTCCTTGTGCAGCACGCCGAAGCGTTGTTCCTCGTCTACAATCACCAAACCGAGTCGCCGGAAACCTACGTCGCCTTGAACCAATCGATGGGTGCCGATCAAGATATCGACCGACCCTTCCCGCGTGGCCTCCAGGACGCGCTTCTGCTCGCCGCGGCTACGAAATCGGCTAATCAACTCGACCTGGATCGGAAATTCCGCCATGCGCCGCCGGAAATGATCGAAATGCTGCTGGGCCAGCACGGTGGTCGGCGCCAGCATAGCCACTTGTTTGCCCGCCATCACGGCCTTGAACGCTGCCCGGATGGCCACCTCGGTTTTGCCGAAACCGACGTCGCCACAGATCAGGCGGTCCATCGGTTTATCGCTCTCCATGTCATCCTTGGCAGCTTGAATCGCCGTGACCTGGTCCGGCGTCTCCGAATAGGGAAAGCCATTCTCGAAATCGATTTGCCACCCATGATCGGCCGGGAAGGCTGGACGGGTGGTGACTTCCCGTTCGGCCTGCAACCGGAGCAATCGTTCGGCGTAGCTTTCCGCCGCTTTCAACGCGGACCGTTTGGCCTGCGCCCATCGCTGTTCGCCCAGTTTGCTGAGAGGCGGATGCTTTTTGCCTAGGCCAACATACCGGCTCAGCAGATGAGCTTCCCGGATCGGGACGAATAGCCTGACTTCATTCGCATATTCCAATGCCAAAACTTCCGTCATACGCCCCTCCCGGTCTTCTGCCTCGTCCAGCCCATGGTAGATCCCGATACCATGCTCGATATGGACGACGTAATCGCCCTCGGTCAGTTCCGCAAAATCGATCGGCGCCCGCTGCCGCCGGAACCGGTCGCGGCTCTGTAATCGGCGGCGCGTGATGGCGAGCATATCCTTGCCGAGCCATTGTCCGAGCGAGATCCAAAGCCGTTTGGCGCCAGGCATCATCAGGGAAGCGCCAATTTCGAAATCGCAATGGCCCACGGACTGGTAACGTTTTTCCAGATCCTCCTCGAGCAGGCGCAGCCGTTCGGAGCCGGCCATTTTTTCTTCAGAAAAGGTCACCAACGACCAGCCTTCTACCGCGTACCGTTCGAGAGCCTGCCGACGTTGAGCCTGTTTGGCGGCACTCAATTGCGGGTCGCCGAAGGCGGGAGGCTCAGCTTCCTCCCAGTTGAGTACCAGCGGCGAGCCTTTGGCCGGTGGCGTTTCGGTCAAATGGACAGCCGCTTCACTTAGACCATTCAGTTCCAGAGCGATCACTAGATCCTCTTTTTGAAAGTAGTCGCGCACTTCCATCGGATGATTTTGTTCCGGGGGCGGTTGAAGAATGAGACGGACCTGCTCCAGCGTCTCGACCCCGAGTTGGCTGTCGAGATCGAAGGCCCGGATCGATTCGATTTCGTTATCCCACCACTCCACCCGGATCGGCTGCGGGGTGTTCCATGGATAAAGATCGATGATCCCGCCGCGCATGGCGAACTCCCCTCGCCCGGTCACTTGAGCGACCCGATCATAACCGAATTCCAAAAGCTGCGCCGTCAGTGCTTCTGGATCCCGCTGTGACCCCGTGCGTAATTCGACCTGCAAACGTTGCAAATCTTCCGGTGCGGTGACGGCTTCATCCAATTGATCCTCGGTCAAGACCGCCACCCGTTGGTCGCCGCCTTCCGTGACCCACTGGAAAAAGCCGAGATGTTCGGCCGTCGTTTCCGGATCGGCCACGGCGCCTTTCCCCGCAGCCGCGGATGGCTGATCTTGCTGGGGAAGCAGACGGGATTGCCTCACCCACGGTTGGAGCCCGGCAAATGTCCGTTCCGCCGCTGGCATATCGGGGGTCACGACCCAGCACCGCTTCGCTTTCGCTGCCGCGGTGATCAGGGCGATCACGATCGGCCAAGCAGCCGGGTTCACCCCTTCGATCGTGACGGCCTTGGAACGTCGCCGCTGGATCCGTTGCAGGATCGGTTGGTAAACCGGATCCTCAGCCAGTTCAGCCAATAATTGTTGCGACGTCATGGTCGTGTCGCCCGGTCGAAAGCGGCGGCCCATTGTTGAAGTTCGGGATCAGCTGGGTATTCGATATCGTCGAGTGCCACGACCGGGATGATGCCTTGCACGGCGTTGCAGAGCCCGAGAGCCTCGGCTTCCAGCAAATCGGTCCGATCGATCGCACCGGCCTTGACGCTGGCGACTTCGCGCACCCAACGCAGCGTGGTTCCCTCGCGGATGCGTTCGCTGCTCGGTGTCCACCAAGCCCCCTGACTTTTCACCAGCAGATTGGCCAGGCACCAGCCGGAGACCGTCCCATCCTCGAACCAGACCAATCCTTCATCTAATCCAGCCAAACGAATCAGTCCGAGCAACGCCACTCGTTCTCCGTATTGGCCAGTCTTCAACCCCGCCC
>JGI12210J13797_10429044_pt1 | contig 14651 bp, 10 predicted proteins | sample ElkSlonscriptome_3_FD_13797 | JGI IMG/M metagenome (IMG submission 13797)
GTATGATCTCTATTTTTTCGAATACCCCAACGACGACCGGGTACGGTCCAATGCCGAGCGGCTCTCTGAGAAACTTAAAGGTTTGCCCTCCGATAAACAGCAGAATATTACGCTGGTTACCATTTCCATGGGAGGTGTGATCAGCCAACTGATGCTTGAAACGCCCGAGTTATATGTGGAGGGTGTGCGACAGTTTATTGCCTGTGTCCCACCCTTTCAGGGCTCCGAAATGGCGGCCCTGCGGGGGATTATTGAAGTCGGGGATCATGCGCTTTCAGTAGTGTTTGACCCCAAGAAAGCACTGGATGTCTGGGGAGATGGCATGGGACGTGCGGGAATTGACCTTCAGCCACGCTCTTTACTTATGGAGCAGTTGGACCATTTAAACCGAAACCCAAATGTAATCTACAGCATTCTTGCCGGGAATAAAGGGATCTTTGATCCCACCCTCCTGAGAAAACAAAGAGAAGAGTTCGCCTCCTCCCCCTCGGAAAACGGAATTACTGAAGCCGCGCGTCGTTTGATGATCGACCGGATTGATTTATTGCTCTCGTTTCAAAGTCCTTATGGAGACGGGGTGGTGAATTTGGACTCCGCCACCCTGGAAGGAGTAACAGATCGAATCATTTTACCCTACAGCCATCTGGATTTTTTAACCGGCTTCCTTGCAAACGAGAACATTCCTGCTCTCAAAGAAGTTCTGAATCGTTTGCCACCCGTCAAGTAATCAAACCCCGGGATGGGAGAGCGTTCTCTTCCGTTTGCATACGGACCCACCCCCGCAATGCATTGATCAAATAAATCTCATCGGCTTCCATGATATCCTGTACGGTGCAAATCTTTTCCTGAAGCTTTCCTTTTGACAGCCATTCAGATCGAGCGACTCCGGGAAGCAAGCCGGAAGATAAAGGGGGGGTGAAAAATTTTCCGTCTTTCACCCATACAACATTTCCAATACAAAATTCCATAAGCTCCCCACGCTCATTCACCAGTAATGTTTCGTCCACCTCCGGGTGGCGGGCCCTCGCGGTTTTGTAAATTTCCCGGCGGGTGGTTTTATGCTGAAGTTCGGGATGAGCAGAGGGCGTGGGAAGGGTATCGATTCGGAAAGACATCGGTTCTTTGGTTTTTGGGAGTTCGGAAAACGTGAGAGTTCGTTTCCCATCTTCGGAAAGCGTTAAACGAACTTTTCCGACCTTCGGAAAATCCAGTTCGCCGATTTGCTGATCGAGTTCGGTCCTGTTCAGTTCGAATCCCAGTTCCGCCGCAGATTGCAGTAGGCGGTCGCGGTGGAATGGCCAGAGGCGGATCCCGCTTCCGGGTTCATAGCGCATGGTTTCGATTAACTCGAAGGAATCCGGTATATGTTTTAGTACCCGGGTCTTGAGTATACTTTCACGGTATTCCTCTTGCGGATCGCTGTCCCAGACGATTCCGCATCCGCTGTGATAGTGAAACGCTTCAGAAGACTTTTCAAGTACGGCGGTTCGAATGGCCACATTAAATTCACTCACCCCGTCCCCGAAAAACCCTCCGATGCAGCCCGTATAAATCCCTCGGGGGCCTGGTTCCAGGGTGTGTATCCATTCCATGGTCTTGTGCTTAGGGGCCCCGGTGATCGAGGCGCAGGGAAAGAGGGCGCAGATCCAATCGACGGCGGAAGAACTCCCTGTTGCGGATACCGTGGACGTCATTTGCACCAGGCTCGGAAAACTCTCAATTTCAAACAAGGGGGCTGCTTTCACAGATCCTGTATCCGCGATTTTACTCAGATCATTCCGGATCATGTCCACAATCATAATGTTTTCGCTGCGATTCTTTGCGGAACCTTTGAGGATCTCCTGTTCACCGGGGCCCGCAGTCCCTTTCATGGGTTTGCAGAAAATACGAGTGCCCTGATGTTTGAAAAAGCGTTCCGGGGAGGCGGAGATGATCACCTGGTCCTCCTCCTCAATGTAGGCCTGATGTCGGGCGGCCTGGGCGTGACGCAGACGGCGGAAAAAGGACCAGGGATCTCCCTGAAACCGACCTTCTACAGGATAGGTTAAATTTACCTGATAGGTTTCTCCAAGCGCGATGGCCTGATGAATGTTTTCAACGGCGTTTGAAAATTGGTTTTCGTTCATTCCGGGGTGGAGGCCGGAGAGGTCAAAGGAACCGGATTCTCGGGATGGAAGGCCCTCCTGTTGCTCTTGGTAGACCGTAAATCGAAGTAAGGCGCGGCCAGTGGGGTGGGGCCAAACTTTATAATGAGGGTCGAAAGCAGGGGCGGCTTCATAGGCCATCCATCCAACGGCGTGAAGCCCCTGCTGTTGATAGGCCTCCAGTTTCCTTAAACAGGGAATGACCTCCTCTTTTTGAAGGGCGGTGACCGTACAGACGGGATCTGTAAAATGCACCCAGCGGGCGCATCCTTTGTTGTCGGTTCGCTGTAGAGCATGGAAAGGAGGCATGATTTTCTATTAGCTCATTCGCCTATCGGATGACGAGGTTGGAATCAGATTTGATTGCAGGATGACGTTCAAACCGTTATCAGGGTCTAATGAAAGCCTATTTGGAACTTCTTGACCATATATTAACCACCGGAGTGGAGAAATCTGACCGCACTGGAACCGGAACCCGCAGTTGCTTTGGATATCAAATGCGTTTCGACCTGCAGAAAGGGTTTCCCATGGTCACCACAAAAAAACTGCATACCCGTTCCATTATTCACGAATTGCTCTGGTTTATTCAGGGCGATACGAATGTGAAATATCTCCAGGAGAATAAAGTCAGGATTTGGAATGAATGGGCCGATGAAAATGGAGACCTGGGGCCCGTATATGGCAAACAATGGCGCTCGTGGGGAGCACCGGACGGGCGAACCATTGATCAACTCAAGGGGGTGGAAGATGAGATCCGCCACAATCCGGATTCCCGGCGTTTGATCGTGAATGCCTGGAATGTGGGGGAACTGGATCAAATGGCCCTGATGCCATGTCATGCCCTGTTTCAGTTTTATGTGGCCGATGGAAAATTAAGTTGCCAGCTCTATCAACGCAGTGCGGATGTTTTTCTCGGGGTTCCGTTTAACATTGCCAGTTATGCCTTGCTGACCTGCATGATGGCACAGGTAACGGGATATCAGCCCGGAGATTTTGTTCACACCTTCGGAGATGTGCATTTATACAATAACCACCTGGATCAAGCCCGCCTGCAATTGACCAGAACCCCCTTGCCTCTACCTGCTTTGAACCTGAATCCGGACTGTAAAACCCTCACGGATTTCGTTTTTGACGATATACAAATTGAAGGCTATCAAAGCCATCCCCACATTGCCGCCGAGGTGTCTGTATGAAAAAACCTGATGTCATATTAATTGCCGCACTCGATAGAAATCGAGTGATTGGGAAAAATAATACCCTTCCGTGGCGACTTTCGTCTGATTTAAAACGATTCAAGAAATTAACCTCAGGTTATCCTGTTCTTATGGGGCGGAAAACCTGGGAATCCATAGGGCGGCCTCTTCCCGGGCGGCGAAATTTGGTGATGACCCGCCAGAATGAGTATAAAATTCCCGGAGTTCAAGTCGTTCATTCTCTTCCGGAAGCGTTGGAGGTGGTGGCGGACCGCGATCGGCTTTTCGTGATCGGGGGAGAGGACATCTATGCTCTCTGCCTCCCAAGTGCTTTGCGTATGTTTCTTACCCATGTGGATACCGATGTGGATGGGGGAGATGCCTTTTTTCCGGAATGGGACCCTGAAGCCTATCATACGATCGCGGAGGAACACTTCACGGCGGATGAAAAAAATCAATACGACTTCCGTATTGTGGAATATGCCAAAAAAAATCCAATTATCTGAAGCCCCTCCCCGGATACCGGCGACTCTTCGCCATATCGAATTACTGGGGGATGAGGTGTTTCGCATCCGGCTGGAGTCTCCGGGGTTTTCCTGGGTACCTGGCGATTGTATTGCAGTGTATGCTCCAAACGCATCTGGCAGAAGTCGTCCCTACAGTTTAAGCGGCGCCGCGGGATCTGCTGACGTAGAGCTGTGGGTCCGCCGTTTCCCGGATGGATTGGTAAGTCCTTATTTGACATCCTGTGAGGCAGGGGATGTCGTGGAAATTACCCCTCCTTTCGGTTGGTTTCGCCCGGGGGAACCCCCGGAGAGCGATAAACTTTACTTTGCAACGGGAACCGGTATCGCTCCTTTTCTATCCGCAATTTCATCGGGCTGCGCACTTCCACGTGAGCTTTTTTGGGGATTGAAAAAACCTCTCAATGGCTTTGAGATACCTCCCGACATCCCTTTGACGGTGAAGCTGAGTCGTTTCGGGGATTCCCCCGGCCGAATTACAGACGAGTTGTCCCAGATTACTTTCACCCAAGGGACACACGTCTACGCATGTGGACTCGATCGAATGATCGAACAGGTCCTTGGGTATTTTAAAGAGCAAGGCCTGGAGGAGTCCCACCTTCATCGGGAAGTGTTCTTTACGGAAGGCGCATAATTTTCCCTGACGGTTGCAGGAAACGTGTGCGCCTTCTTCAAGCGTATCGGGTCCGAATCAGTCCCGCAGCGACATCAGCAGGCGAAGTATATACCAGAACAACAGAATGACACTGGCAAACAACGAAAGGCTGGCTGCCACATGTTGATCTGTACGGTAGTGATGTAAGACATTCGAGGTGTCATACAAAATTGCCCCGGCCGCAAACAGGATCATCAGACCTGAAAATAAGGTGCCAAGATTAAAGCCGAAGAGCATACTGGACACAATGACCCCCAGAGCGACCATTCCGGCTATCCCCAGAATAGGTCCCATAAAACTAAAATCTTTCCGGGTGATAAACACTACAGCGGTTAGTCCCAAAAATAAGGCACCGGTCATTAATCCCGCCTGTTGAATAACGCCTTCATAATAGACATTGGCGATATATAACAAGGGTACAATTATTATAGATTCTGCGACAATGAAAAGTCCCAGACCCAGGTATTGCATTCCGAGGGAAGTGTCGGACATGGCCCATTTATTTGCGATCCAGGAAACGCCCATAAATATTCCGAGTGTGATCAGCCAGGAAATGTTTGATCCCACCATAAGCCGGGTCAGATTTTGTGCGAGGGGCGTCTGTAAAATGAATCCGCAGAGGCCGGCAAAGACCAATAAAGCGCCCGCCAGGTGGGAGTAGGTTTTACGAATAAAGGCGGCCCGTGCATCAGGTTCTGCATAAGAGGCCATGGAGGATGCGGTAGTGCTGTAGCTGTTCATGGGTGTATAAAGGGTTAAAAAGGGTTAAGTTGATAATTCGTCGTATGCCCTGTAATAATAAGGCTCATGGAAAAAATCAACTGGATTTATTCCACGACCTTTTAGAATATCTTCGGCTTCGTAAATCATTTCATTTGCTCCACAGAGATAATAGGCAGCCTCTGGAGGAAGGACCATTTCGCGAAGAAAGTCGGTTACCCGTCCGGTTTTACCCAAATAAGGCTCCCGGCTACAAAAAGGATAATAGGAGATGGAGTCCATTTCTTCCCGGAAATACAGGTCTTCCGGATAACGGACGCCGTGCAGGAGGGTTAATTCTAAACCCGGGTGGCTGCGCAGAAAAGCCCTGCAGGGCGCAATTCCCGTACCTGTGGCACAGAAAACCACGGGGCGGTGAAGATCCTTCACGGTAAAGCGTCCATAGGGACCTTGTACCGGAATCCTATCCCCCACCTGTTGTTTACAGATGTGAGGCGTAACCACTCCGTGGGGTATCACCCGATAAAGGACATCCAGGGTTTCATCCTTTTCGCCCGATGCAATGGTGTAATCCCTTTGGTCCAAGGAGCTTTTCCCCGCTAAACTGATGAGCTGTCCGGCTTTCCATTTCCAGGGGGGGCGTTCCAGCCTTAAGAGGCGGGCGTCACGTCCCAGGTCCCGATGTTCAAGAATTTTCAGGGCAGCATCTGGCATGATTGTCCCCTATGCCAACTGAGGAGGACTGGCAATAAGATCCGCTTACTTACTGGTTTTTTTATCTTTCACATTTCCAAAAAGAGATTTCGCGAACTTACTTCGGCTGTCTCCCTTCGGTACGACCTTTTGTGAAGCTGTGGATTTTTTCCGTAATTTGCTGCTGCCCGGTTGCTGACTGGAGTCGGAATTGGATTTCGATTTCGATTTCGATGAAGCTCCACCAAAACTACGAACCTGAGCAGTGGGAGAAATTTTCGGGTCCTCTGCTTTCAGGGATCTATTTTGATCAGGTTCAGTCTCACGACTGGAAGGGGTAGTGTGTTCAGAGTCAGCATCCGGAATTCCGGCCAGAGTCTTCCATTTCAATATTTCCTGGCTGAGCGCATCGATTTTGTCATCTTTGGCTTTCATTTTACCCATGAAACTCGCCGCATCCATAATGGTGGTTTTCGCTTGTGCTAAATCACGGTTCAGCGAAGATTTCCGCTGTTCGAGTTCCTGGATTTCTTCCATGAGGTTCAAGCCCTCTTCGTTCATTTCTTTGGCCTTGGTATCGCTCAACTGCTGTTTGAGTTCATCATTCTCTTTTCGCAATTGGAGAAGTTCAGGCAGAGATTTTGCTTTTTCTTCCGCGGAGGACAGCTCTTTACGCAGTTGCTCGTTCTTACCTGAAACCTCAGTATTTTGTCGGAGGAGCTCTTCTCTTTCTACTTCCAGACCTTCGACGCGGGCCTCTAACGACGCGGCCGTATCTCCAGCTTTTTCCGTTTCATTTAAGCGGCTCATTAAGGACTGAATTTCATTTTCTGCCTTTTCCAAACGGCTTAGGGCCTGGTCGCGTTCTTTCGCCGCGCTGCGGGCTTTTTCATCGGTATCGGTGCTGGTACTTTCCTGATGATCCAGCTTCTCTTTCAGATCCCGAGTTTCCTGAAGATATTTCGTTTCCAATTCCTGATATCGAGATTGGGCGGTTTCTGTTTTTTTCTGGTAGTTCTCCAACTGCAGTTTCACATCCTGCAGGGATTCTCTCTCGGTTTCCAGAGAAGACTTAAGACCGGAAATCTCATCTTTATACTTGGAAGCCGTGTCCTGCATCTGTGTGTTGGAGGTTTCTGAACTCGCTGCCAGTTCGTTCTCAAGCTTGTCGATCGTGGACTGCATGGTTTCAATCTTGGTCTGCAGAGCTTCGGCCTCCCGTTTATCTTCCGGTGCCGTAATCATCTCCTCAATACGCTGATGAAGCTCTTTATTCTCTTTCCGTACCTCGACCAGAGATTTTGCCGCTTTCTGCATTTGTTCTGCGGTGGAGTTCAGCTGCTCATAGCTTTCCTCTGCTTCCTGTTCCGCTTTCTGAACCTTTTCACGCAACCGGGAATTTTCTTCACGTGATTTTTCCGCTAGTGCTTTTGCGGTCTGTTCGTCCTGAGAAACCTTGCTGAGCTCCTGTTCCATTTTTTCCATCTGTGAATGGGCAGTGGAAAGCTCCGCTTCAACTTTTTGCAATGCCTCCGCAGTGTTCTCTTTTTCCTTTTGGAAGGTGACCAACTTTCCTTCAAGTTCTTCACGGGTAGATTCAGCAGACTCCCAGCGGTCAGACTGAACCCGGGCGGCCTGTTCAAGTTCCCGGAGAGTTGCATTTTGTGCAGTATTCTTCTCCTGAAGTTCGCTTATCCTTTTCTGAAGGTCATCGCGGGTTTTTTCTAAAGTGGCTTGTTGACGCTGCAGACTTTCCACAGTTTCGTTTTTTTCGGCGAGCTCCATAGAAAGTTCTTCGGACTTTTCCGTCAGTTCACTGTTCACGCCGTTGAGGATCTCCAGTCGATCCATCAATTCCTGGCCTTCCTCCATCAATTTTGCATGAATGGATTCAAATTCTGCCTGCTGCTGAATGGAGGATTCCAGCTGTTTTTCAAGATCTGCTTTTTCGCGCTCCAACCGGGAGGTGCCCTCTTGGCTTTGCGTAAGGCTTTCGGCAAGTTTACGGTTTTCTTCTTGTAAATGTTCTTCCGTTTCACTTGTAGACTCGATTTGAGCGACCAATTCTTCCTGACGTTTTTTCAAGGCATCCAATTCGACTTCCACACTTTCTTTCGAATCGTTCAGATCCCCAATACGTGTGTGGAGTTCCTGGATCTGATTTTGGTATTCTTCCGCTTCCGCCTGGGCCTGATCCACACGTTCTCGTAATTCCACATTTTCCGTTTCGGTCTGCTGCTGTTTCCCTTCAAGTTCTTTTAAGTTTTTTTCCAGATCATGCGCCCGATCTTCCAGCGTTTCCGCCTTTTTTTTCGCAGACTCCATATCGTTCCGGGCTGTTTCAATCTCCGCGTTCAGTGAGGATTTTTCCGCTTCCAGACGCTCCGCTTTTTCCAGGGCTTCATCCAGTTTAACCGTGAATTCCTCTTTTACGTTCCCAAGGTCTTTCTGGAGGAGATCCAGTGAGTTTGTTTTCTCTTGAAGGCTTTTTTCTGAAGCGGCAACTTTCTGTTCCAGTTCCTGCCGCACATCCCCATCACGTAATTTATCCGCTTTGAATTTTGTCAGTTTGGAGCTGAGTTCTTTTTCGCGTTTGTGACTTACTTCTAAATCCACCACGTATTTATTTACATCGGAGGCGAGTTTATCAAATTTTTGTTGCAAGACTTCACGCTGGTCCTGCACATGTTGAACATTTTCGGAAATACTTTCTTTTTCCTCTTCTAACTCCTGTACTTTTTGCCGCAGGGTTGTCAGTTCCTCCTGAAGCTCCAGGGTGGAATTTTCTCTGCCGGCACGTTCCTCCTCCATCCGGGTCTTTAAGGATTCCAGCTCAAGAGAAAGAGCTTCTTTTTCCTCTTCCAAAGCCTTCTGATGCGACTGACTCTTTTCCGCTTCTTTTTGTAGCTGGTTTTTGGACTCGTTCACTTCCGCTACTTGAGCCTTAAGCGTCTCTAATTCCTCCGTAAGATCTTTCTCATTTTGTTGGGCGGCCTGCAGTTGATCGTTATGCCCTTTGGCATTTTCCTCAATAGAGCTTAGTTTTTCCCGAAGCTCCGACAGTTCCTCTTCCAGGACGGCTTTTTCCTGTTGCAATGTTTCACGTTCTTCCTGGGCTTTTTGAGCCTCGGTAGAGAGAGAGCTGGTATGTGATTCGGTTTCGGATAACTTCGTTTCAAGATTCTCAATTGTTTTTTGAAGGTCCTGTTCACGATCCGCGGCTTTGGCGACCTTGGATTCCAGCTCCGTTTTTTCATGAGCGAGGGCTTCACGTTCCTGTTGAATTTTATCTGTCTTTGCGGAAACCGATTCAATATGGGAGTCCTTTTCGGATAAGGCCTGCCGAAGGTTCTCAAGCTGGTCTTTTAAGTCCTGTTCCTGTTCAGCCGCCTTGGAAATTTGGGCTTCGAGTTCCGCCTTTTGTTTTGCGACTTCTTCACGTTCTTCCCGTGCTTTTGCGGCCTCAGCAGAAAGGGAACCTGTATGGGAATCCTTTTCGGAGAGTTCTTGTTGGAGGTCTTCCAGTTTGGCTTCCAAGTCGCTTTCACGGTTGTTGACCTCAGCAATTTGTGCCTCTAAGGATTCTTTCTCCGCCTGATCTTTTTCTATCTTGCTTTTTAGAGTAGAGACTTCCGAATTCGCTTGATCACGTTCTTCTTCCAAATCCGCCATTTTACGCCGGAAGGATTTGGCCTGATCTGCCAACGCAGACTGTTCATCGGCTTTGTCTCCCAGTTGAGTTTTCAGATCTTCAATTTGACCGCGCAGTTCTTTTTCAAGAGATTGTTTCTCTTTCAGTTCCTCTGCATGGGTTTCGGTTTCGCTGGTGAGGGATTGCACCTTGTTCTGCAAATCATTTAAATCAATCTGCAATTGATCACGGCGTTTTTTCTGATTGGCCAATTCTGTTTTCAGAGATTCGGTTTCCTGATGCGACTGAGTAATCGCATCATCTTTTCCGCTGTTCGTACGGTGTAATTCCGATAGCTGGGTTTTCAGATCTTCAACAGAATCTTTAAAGCTCTTCAGCTCTTCCTGCGCCTGATTGCGCTCCTGTTTGGCCTCTTCTAATTCTTTCTGTAATTTTTCTGTAGCAGAAGAAATTTCTGATTGCTGGTTTTGCGCAGCGGATACTTGTGCAGCCAGTTCCGCTTTTTCTTTTTCCAAAGCGGAAATTTGTTCTTTCCGGTCATTCGTTTCGCGCTCAAGCTCCTGTTGACGCTGTTCCGCCTCCGAAAGCTTTTTGGCCAGTTCGTTTTTGGCGTTTTGGAGACCTTGCGTTTCCTCCTCTTCGCTTTTACTCTTTTCCCGCAGTTCGCGAATTTCATCCTCTACCCGTTTCTGGGCAACTTTTCGCTCATCCAGTTCAACCCGCAATGCTTTCTTCGCATTTTCCGCTTCAAGCACCATGGTTTTCGATTTTTCAAGCTCCCCGTCGGCATCTTCACTCTTCTCGGTCAGTTCCTTTAACTGTGCTTCAAGATCTTTGATTTTTTGACGGTGTTCCTCCAGTTGAAGGCTGCGAACGGATTTTTCATCGTCCGCCTCATTCAGTTTGTCGGTCAGTAATTTTATTTGATCTTCAAGATCAGATTTTACCTCTTTAATGTCGGATAATTCTTCATTTTTCCGATCCAATTCCTGGAGTTTGGACTGAAGCGCATCTTTTTCGGATAATAAGGCCCGTAAGTCCTCCAGCATTTTGGATTCGTCGCCCTCCGGCGGCTTGGGTGCTGAGGTTTCCGTGCTTGCTTTCGGGATCTGAATCTTTGCATCACAGGCGGGACAATGAATTTTCTTTCCCGCCGCAGTGGGTTTTACACTCAGTTTTCGGTTACAAGCAGGGCACCGGAATTTGATTTCTTCACTCATGGACAACCTCGGGGGTTCAATAAATTCTTTTTTTTGAGAAAGTTACAGATGGCATGGAGATACCGTGGCCTTTTGGAAAATATATCCGAAAGTTCCAAACGTTACATTCATTACAAAACAACCCTATAGTTTGGTTCGTTCGCTTTGCGGATTGCAACTTTGCATATCGTGGTTAGAAAAGACTTTTTCATGTGAGCTCATTAAAAGCAGGGCTTATGCCAAGTTTCTTTTTGTATTCAGGTATTTCCAGCGTTGATTCTTGAACTTTTGACGTTACGTTTCACAAATGGCACAGATAAGAAGGCATGTTAGCCGTATGTTGGCGGTGGGAGATCTTCCCGGAGATTCCATACGGCGATTGACGAGAGGCGACTCCTACACCTGTTGTTTGGGTTCGGAAAGCGAACATCGCTCTCTCTCAGAATTCTGCCAAGCCTTGCAGGACCTGCTCGCATCCACAGGGCAAGAGCTCACGGAGTACAGTCCGGAAGAATTATCGGACTTGTTACGCGGCCTTCTCAAGGAAAATTCCGGGCAATGAAAATTCTGATTCTCTCACCCCGACTCCCTCATGCCCATGCGTACAGCGGAATGCAAATGGTCTATCAACGCATGAGCCGCTTGATGGCCAGGGGGCATCAGGTTGGCTTAATTTGTTATATAGATCAGGAGCATGATCCTGCCTTTCTGGGACAGATACACCCAGAATTGAAGGATGTGGAAGTGATTAAGGACCCATTTCTGAATCGATGGCTTCCTTCGAATATCACCTTGAATAAATATTCTTCCGCCTCCTCTTTTTTCCGTTACCATTCTCCTTCCATGAATAAAAAAGTGGGAGAAATTGTGGCCAGGGGAAGCTATGATGTGGTGATTGCAGAATTTACAGCCATGGGGCAATGTCTGTATCACAACCCATTTCTGCCTGCGGTGCGTAAAGTGATTTCCTGTCATGATTCGCCGACCCTGGGCAGCCGCCGCCAGATGGATTTAATGGACGCGAGCCTGGCCTGGGGGAAGCAGTGGCTGAAATACCGTCACATGCGCTTTATGGAGTTTCAACTGTACCGGGTAATGGACCGCGTAATTACGTTAACCTCCCAGGAGCGGTTCGACCTGCTCGAAGAGGACAGCACCTTGCGAATTACCACCGTGCGTCCCGGATTGAGCAGCAGGATGTTCTCCCCTATTGTGGGCCTGCCCAAAGAACATTGTATTCTCATTACCGCCCGTTTCAGCAGCGACCAAAGTCAATTCGGATGTCTCTGGTTTCTGAACTCCGTCTGGCCTGTTATCCGAGCCCGGGACCCGGATGTGAAACTTTATCTGGTGGGACGGGATCCTTCACCGGCGATGCGCCGGCACGCCCGCAGAGATGACCGTATTGTTGTAACCGGTGGCGTGCAGGATCTCAGACCCTTTTTAGCGAAAAGCAAAGTATATGTCTGTCCCGTGCTTTCCGGCTCAGGGGTTCGGGGAAAGATTTTGGAGGCAATGGCGATGAATTTGCCCGTCGTAAGTACATCGATTGGCGCAGAGGGCATTCCTGTGGATCAAGGAAGTAACGCCTTTATTGCGGACGCGCCCGATGTGATGGCGGGCTATATTGAAATGCTCTTAGGCGATACGGATAAAGCTCAACTAATGGGGAAACGGGGACGAAATGCGGTTGAAACCTATTTCAGTTGGGAGGAGAGTATTGACCGTTTAGAACAGGTCCTCTCTGAAATCGTTTCCAAACGCAGTTTCCATCAGGTTGCCTGAGCTTCGGCTTGTTGTCCGGTCAGCTGACCCGCATATCTGCGGACCGCCAAATCGAATGCAGGCAGCTCCGGCATCAGCCTTTCCCTTTGGCTGCAGAAAGATAACAAATCCATGCCAGCATGTTTTCGTATTTTTTGCGAATCTGCAGATCCCCATCCGTACTTTCGGTTTTATCATCCCAGCCTTCAAAATAAGGAGAGACCTTCTCAAATCCCACCTCATACAACAGGTCCGTGATCTCCGTGATCGACCACAACCGCCATTTATAAATAAATGCCTTTTCGATCGGGATGATTTTTTTTCCTTTGAAATGGATGTGGCAGCAGATCTCCTGGGTCACGGCATTAAATGAGGCCTGTTCCCATACATACGTAAAATCAGGGTAGGGGGTCCCTTTAAAATCTTTGCCGGCCCGAACCCGCTTTTTCTCTTTCATGACGTCCTGGGCATGCGGTCCGCCAAACATGTCCAATAAAAATACCCCACCGTTATTCAGAGAATCATACACGCTCTGAAAATACGATTTCAGAAGCTCCCGTTGTTTGAAAATCATGTACGAAAAATTCAATGCCGCCACCACATCGACGGGTGGGGTGGCTGCTCTGAGAACGTCTTCCTCCAACAAGGTTACCCGGGACTGATCCTCTCCCAAAACCGATAAGCGATGTTTCCGTGCCCAGTTGAGGGTGGGGCGGTGTAGGTCTACTCCCCAGGCTTTCCGCTCCGGATCGGAGGCCACCCAGGCACAGGCCAGAACCGATGTGCCACTGAAATCTTCCCGCAAGGTCAACGCTTTCTTACCCGAAGAAGCGTTGGTCATACGGTCGATCAGGGCCAAATCCACCTCGGGATCCTGAACGGAGGCTTCGTAAAGGATATGTTTGTGAATAGATGCCGGTTTAGAAGACATGGATACCCTCACACATTAAACAGAAAATGACAAACATCTCCGAGTTGCATCACATACTCTTTCCCTTCCACCCGTAATTTACCGGCATCCTTGATCGCGTTTTCGGTTTTGTATTCCACCAAATCATCAATGGAGTAAATATTAGCCCGAATAAATCCCCGTTCAAAATCGCCATGAATCACCCCGGCAGCTTGCGGGGCGGTGGCCCCCTGCGGAATCGTCCAGGCCCGTATTTCTTTTGGACCCGCGGTATAATAGCTTTGCAAGCCCAGGAGATGATAGACTCCACGCACAATCCGGTGAAGAGCGGGTTCACTCATTCCAAGAGACTCCAACATTTCGGCCCGTTCCTCCGTATCCAGCTCCACCAATTCCTCCTCGATGCGTGCAGACACCGTGATGATTTCGCTGTTTCGCTCCGCCGCGTAGGATTCTAATTTTCGGGTTTCTTCATTTCCGCTTTCGACCTCGTCTTCTCCGACGTTCGCAACATAGAGCACTTTTTTTGCACTAATCAGTGCCAGACTCTTCATTAATTTCCGCTCGTCAGCATCCTGAATTTCCAGAGTGCGCACCGGCTTGCCGTCCTGGAGGCATTTGTCACATTTTTCCAGTAATTCCTGATATTTTAAGGCATCCTTGTCACCACTTCGCGCCTGTTTCTTTACTTTATGCAGAGAGTTTTCGACAACTTGCATATCCGAAAGCATAAGTTCCGTTTCAATGGTTTCCACATCGCGGATCGCATCCACCGAACCATCCACATGGGTCACATTGCCGTCTTCAAAACAACGAACCACCTGAAGAATTGCATCCACATTCCGGATATGACTCAGGAATTTATTTCCCAATCCTTCTCCCTCGGATGCGCCCTTAACCAAGCCGGCAATATCCACGATCCGCGTAGTGGCAGGTAAGACCTTTTCCGACTCAATATGTTCTCGAAGAATCCTTAAAGTCGGATCCGGAACATTCACAATACCCACGTTGGGTTCGATCGTGCAGAACGGATAATTACTTGCCTCCGCACCGGCTTCGGTGAGGGCGTTAAAAAGAGTGCTTTTGCCCACATTGGGCAGGCCTACGATTCCAGCTTCCATAAGTTTTGAGAGGTCAGAGGTTAGGGGGGAGAGGTCAGGGGTCAGGTATTTTTTTATGTGCGAGGATGAAACGATT
>JGI12210J13797_10530818_pt1 | contig 14647 bp, 15 predicted proteins | sample ElkSlonscriptome_3_FD_13797 | JGI IMG/M metagenome (IMG submission 13797)
CCTTCGCCCGAGCCTAAAGAGAATTAACCCCAATGTTTCATAAAACCAGTCGTTCTAGCTTGATCTTTTTGCACAGAGCTGTGTCGTTCAGGCGGTTACGTATCTCTTAACGGACTTCCTCAGCCCCCACCCCGCGCATCGCTACTCGCACACTGTTCTTTCCGGAAAACCGTGGGTCGCTGAGAAAACAGAGCATTTCAGGATTTGCATCCAGGCATCTGCTCCACATAGTGTCCCTCCCATGTTCCGCAAAGCGCTCAAACGGCATCCATTTTGGGGGCCAATCCTTTACCAACCTTTTTCGCGTTTCTCTTATAAAATTCGGGATCGCCGCAAATGGCGTCAACGCATCAAGGATGTCCTGGCATGCCCGGATAATGAGCGGCTACCCCGCGATCCCGAAGCGGGTCGAGTGGTCGATGGGTATTTCGTCATGCATAACGGCATCCGCATTTGGCCGCACAGCTATTATAGCGCGGAAGTGCGGGTCCAACAGATGCTTGAAGCAACCCGCGGCGTGCATGAACCGCAGGAAGAAGTGATCTTCAACGAAGTCCTCCCGCACATGCCACCCGGAGCGACGATGATCGAGCTCGGCAGTAACTGGGGTTTCTACTCGCTCTGGTTCGCCCGTGAAGTGGCCGACGCCAAGAACTGGTTGGTCGAACCGGACACGCATTACCTCGAAAACGGTAGACGCAATTTCGAACTCAACCGGAAACCCGCTGACTTCACCCAAGCTTACGCAGGCCGACAGAACGGTGTCGCGGACGATGGCATCGCGATCATCGGCGTCGATGAGTTCTCACAAGAAAAAGGCATCGACCATATCCATCTGCTGCATGCCGACATTCAAGGTGCTGAAGTCGACATGCTATGGAGCGCCAAAGGGATGATCGAGCGTGAGGCCATCGATCTCCTCTTCGTATCCACCCATGACAACGCCAAGCATCAGGAATGTCTTAAATTCCTGAAGGACCGTGGTTTTGAGATTCTGGCTGAAGCTGATCTGGACGCGACTTACTCATTCGACGGAATCATCGCAGCCAAACGGCCCGGCGCACCCGGTCCGTCAGCTGTGACGATCTCGAAGAAATAGGGAAGAACGCTGCCCGGGGGATCGATGATAGAATTCCGTGGCGCCTCACCGCCTCCTTATTTTGCCCAGTCCATCGGTTCCGGCGCAGGGAAATCAGAGTGGATGGTGACAGTTTTCCCCTCCTGAGCAGCCTCTCCGATGCCGCAGAGGATTTCGATGACATGGGCGGCATGCTCGGCACTGGCGCGATGGGGGCGGTTTTCCTGAATCGCTTGAGCCAGATCCTGCACGCCACGACCAAACTCGATCCCTTGATAAGCCGGTTGCAAGTGTTCGACCGGCTCATATTTGCCGCCCCACTCGCTATATTCCACGGCGGCCTGGAAGGATTGAAAGTTACCGACATAGAGTGAACCGGCATCACCCGTATATTCGATGCCACCACCTTGCCGGGATTTCGCGTAGAAATTTGCGGTCAACCGGCAGATGGCGCCCGACGCCAATTGGATTTCGGCAATATAACAATCCGGCGAGGTGATGGTGAACGCACGGTCTTCCTTCGTCACCCGGTCAGGATAGAGGGTATGCGCCCAAGCCCGCACCGACTCGGCGCGTCCTAAAGCGGCGGTAATCGCCGTGACCGGATAGATTCCGACATCCCAAAGGGGGCCAACCGCATAGAACGGTTCAGGATTCGGATGCCAGGCTTCGATCCGGCCATGATTGACTTCCGCATAGATCAGGCGGATGGGGCCGAGTTTGCCCTCGCGGATCACTTTCATCGCGGTTTGATGCGCTTCGCCGAGATAGGTAATCGGAGCGCTGCTGAAGCGCACCTGCTTGGTCTTGGCGAGTTCGACCATGCGCCGGGCATCTTCATAGTCCATCGCCAGCGGCTTCTCCGTATGCACGTGTTTACCGGCCTCGAGGCAACGGGTAATGACCTCGACGTGGGCATGATGAATCGTGAGATTGACCACCAGATCGACGGCATCATCGCCTAACACAGCATCGAGCGTGGCATAGGCGCGTCCGCCGTATTCCTGGGCGAATTGTTCAGCCCGATCGGGTAACATATCGCTGAATCCCAGTAATTCGACCTCGGGATACGATTGGATTTGTTCAGCATAGCGTTTGGCGACATTGCCACAGCCAACGATAACGGTTCGGAGTAGGGGAGTAGACATAGAATGAATGAGAAGAGAGCGGTCAGCAGAGCGTCAACGAAGAACCCTGTCAAATTCAAAGCCGGTCTGAGGGAATAATGGCTCAGGCATAAGCCTAATACGTTCTAGCTACCCCCTTCAGACAGCGGCGCGAACGTCCTTCCACGGGCTGTTACGGGAAATAAACCGGCAGAAACAGAAAGAAAGTTACAAGAAACACAAAAAATTCTTTGCAAATTGTTACTTCCTTCCGCATATGGGGGTTGTAAACGCGCACGACATCACGTCGGTCGCGCTATTTACCATCTAAATAACAATTGCTCATGATCAATACGTCTTCGCTCAAAGAAGCCCTCGAAATCCAAGAAAAAATCGAAACCCTACAAGCTCGTCGCAACGAGTTGCTCGCTGACATCCAAGAGGATGCCTCCGGTGATGAAGTAGCCGCTCCGGCTTCTACTCCCACCAAACGCCGGGGTCCGACACCTAAGAAAAAGGCAGCGCCTGCCAAAAAAGCGGCTCCTGCCACGAAAGCCGCCGCGCCAGCTTCGAAAGCGGCTCCGGCCAAATCCAAAAAAGGTAAGTCCAATCGTCGCCCGCCTTTCGCAGGTCAGAAACGCCCGACTTCGCCTTCCGGCCCCCTCGCTCCAGCCGTGGTGAAAGTGCTGAAACGTCTGCGTCGTCCGGCCAAAGTCGCCGAGATCTATGAGGAACTCTTGAAAGACGGCTATGTCTTCACCTCTTCGAATCCGAAAACCAGCTTGAACGCCCGCATTTACCGTTTGAAAGGGGTTAAAACCCTCGGCGAAGGTAAATTCACCGTCCAATAAGCCAACGGTTACCACTCATTAACCCTTCAGCCCGGATGACCTTAATCGGTTATCCGGGCTTTTTTTTTCAGATCCCCGCCAAAGCCTGCGCTTCTCGCAGCGTGTTGATATCCGCAAGACCTTTATCTTCCCGAATCCTGGCAATCCGCGGAAAACGAAGCGATAACCCACTGTTATGCCGAGTGCTGGGTTGAATACTATCGAAGGCCACTTCCAACACCACAGCAGGACGCACATGAAGTTTTCGGCCACGTTCCCGCACCGTTTCCATTCGAAATCGTTCTCCCAGTTCGGTGATTTCCTGATCTGTCAGCCCACTGTAAGCCTTGCCGATCACCAGTAGTTCCTCCGTTTCTTCGTCACGAACCGCGAAGGTATAGTCACTCAACAGGTCATGCCGTTTGCCATGCCCTTGTTCTACCGCGACCACCACCACATCGAGCGTCGCGAACGCTTTTTTCAGCTTCAACCAAGCCATACCGCGACGGCCAGGTGTGTAAGGGCTGGTCGGATCCTTGCAGAGCAATCCTTCCGTTCGTTCTCGCCGCGCCTGCAGGAAAGCCCCTTCCAATTCTTTGGTGGAAGAGCAGGTAGAGCCCCCCACCCGTTCCAAGGCGTCAGGTAATGCCAAGCCTTCCAATAATCGCCTGCGCTTTTCCAACGGTTCCTCGAGCAACGACCGCTCGCCGAGATACAGACAATCGAAAATGACATACCGCAATGGAGTGGAAGCTTGAAGAAATAGATCCGGTTCTTTTCTACCCAACCGTTTTTGCAGTTCCTGAAATGGCAACACACCTTCCGGTCCATAGGCGATGAGTTCCCCATCGAGGATGGCATCCGGCAAATTCTGACAAGCCAGCTGAATTTCAGGAAATTGACCACTGACACAATGCAGATCTCGACTGAACAGTTCGGCGCTTCCTTTTGACACATGAGCCTGCAGCCGGATGCCGTCATACTTGGGTTCCACCCAGATCACTGGCGATTCATTCCGGGCAAGGTATCGTTGGTAGATGGCCTCAGCAGAAGTCTCGGGACTCGCCAACATCACCTTGAGCGGACGCAGCAACCGAGGGGACGCTTCCCCCAAAGCATTCCTTTCCGCTAACCGAGCGACATCTCCCAAGTCACCCAGAATCATGTGGGCCGAGCGAATCTGATCCGCGGCTTGGTCAAAAGCCTGCGCCAATCCTTCTTCCACCAGGCCTTGTTTCAGTCCGACCCGCAAATCGCCCGTAATTAACTTCACGGTATACATGGCTTCCAGAGAAGAACACCCACGCAACCACTCGATCAAGATCGTGAGTTTAGTGGATGGCCCTCGTCCGTCAGCTAGGCGATTGAAGAAGTCCTGCACATCGTCAAGCGAGTGCGCCACCGGCTTCGTCAATGATCGCAGAAAGGTTTCCGTGGTTCTGCCAGCATCCTGATATTGCTTGGAGATCCGCCGCAACTCGCCTTCCTGGCCACCGGCTACCGCCACGAGGGCACGCCGTAACAACGCCCACCCTACCGTTAGACGACGGGTATCATGACTGGCAAAGGGAGACCCGCCCAACCAACGGGTTAGATGCTCGAGACTCGTATTGCGATGCCGGATGAGGTATTCGGATAACGTCTCAATCTTGTCACGCCGGCTCGTCGTGGCCGCAATCCGTTCGCCCAATTCCGCAAATTCGCCAAATTCAGAATCCGCCACACGCGTCGGCACGGTGGCAGCAGGCTCCAGATGTCCAGTCGCCATGTCCGGAGAAGATTTCAATGATAGTTCCAGCTGGTTAACCCCGGTCAATGCCCAGGCCTCCACGCCTTGTGCTCGAAGATGAGCGGCGAATTCGCCGGCATAACCGTGTAAGGTCAGAACCCGCCGGGGATTCACCATTTCGACGTAGCGACAGAGATCGTCGAAATCAGCATGATCGGATAACGGGAACGCCGCGTCGACCTGGTAACGGTATATCGCGCCCGGCATCATGGCCCACCCAGTGAGAATCGCTTTTTTCACCGGCCCCAACATTTTCAACCAACGAGATCTCGCCGTGGAGGGCGGCACGATCAGCACCACGCCCGATTTCTGTTTGGCATCGAACCGTTTGGGAACCGGGAATTCCGGCGCCAGTTCGTGGTAGATCCGAGCCATCCGATAAACGGACTCGTGCAGGACCACCGAGAATCCTTCCCGATGAAGAAGGGCCTGTATTTCCTGCGCTTTGCCGAGTGAATACCCGATGAGCACTGGCAACGCCCCTTCAGCCTGGGCATCAACGCAGAATCGGACCAAGTCATGGCAGACTGCTTCCATGGGGGGAAACCGGAAATGCGGGAGCCCGAAGGTGGTCTCCATAATGAGCGTCTCGGCGGGACAACTGACGGTTGATTCGGCACTGAGGCCGGCTCGTAATTTAAAGTCGCCTGTGTAAAGCAGAGAACCCTCGTCGGATTCCAGGTAAGCCTGGGCGGAACCGAGGATATGGCCGGCCGGCAAGAGAGTGAGCTGGCCAGGGCCGAGCGGCTTGCATTCGTGATAGGGCAAAGCGTGGACCGCGGCACCCTTAGGGGCATACCGTTTTTCAATCAAACGGGCGGTTGGCTCGGAACACCAGATTTCTTCGTGCGGTTCGAAGTGATCGGCGTGCGCGTGGGAAACCACCGCCCGGCCGCGGCGACGGCTCGGATCGAGCCAAAGATCGAAATTGGGCAACTGCACGCCGTTCTGATAATGGACTTCGAACATGGAAATCTTTACGGGTAGGCCGCAGCGAAAGGATGCCGATTGATTGACATCATCAGGGGACTGTGGGTTACTGACTTATCTCTTTTATGACGCATCTGGTGGGGGCAATTTTCACATCGTTTTTCGTGGTAACAGCAGGTTTGTGTGTGGCGCAGACGGCCATATTGACCGATCCGCAGCCGTTGCCACTTGCTTTGGACGATTCTTTCGAGTTTCGAAAGATTCAGCAGCAATTCGTTTCGCCGGAACCTTATCCCGAAGGAACCGACCGCTCCGTCGTATTCGAACGAAAAAGAATTTTACACGGGGCGGTGAGTGAATCGGAGCGACGTGAGCGGTATGGCAATTATTACCGCTTTTTTTGGCGTGCAGAACGGCCTGCAGACCTGACAATTCGGTTCGAATACCGTCAGAATAATTTAGGCGAGTATGTGCAAGCCCGGGAGATTCGCTATCCGGAAGCTTCCGGCTCCATCAAATCGGAGTTCGCCATTATCGGCGACGATTTTGAATCGGACGGACGAGTCTCCGCCTGGCGCGTTCTTTTGATCGAAAACGGTAAAGTCCGTGCCGTAAAACAGAGTTTTCTTTGGAAATGAAGTCATTTTGGAGTTTCGGCCCGATTCAGTTGAATTTGACAGCCGCCAATTACGCCAAATATTGAAATGAGTGTGAATTCGACCGCTTCTATTCTCGTTGGATTCAACAACCGGATCGTCTGGATCCGAGTCGTTGGCAAAGGGTCGTTTCATTGCAGCACGAGTTTGAAGGATTTTTCTCGGGAAATGATCAATCGTGGGCACCGGGAATTTGTCCTTGATCTGAAGGATTGTCCGGTCATGGATTCCACTTTCATGGGCACGTTGGCCGGCATGGCGTTACGCTTGCGTGATGTCGGCCAAGGCAATCTGCACGTGATCAATATCAACGAACGGAATCTCGACCTCTTGCAGGGTTTGGGGTTGGACCAGCTATTTTCCATCGATGCCACTGGTTTGGAAGGCGGCCCCGACACCCCCATGGCCTCTCCTGCTTCCGAAGAACAGCGCGAGCGCGAGACCACCTCAAAGACCATGCTCGAAGCGCATGAAGCCCTGGTGAAGGCTGATCCAACCAATCTCACCAAATTCAAGGATGTCCTCCAATATCTACGACAAGATCTGGACGACGAGCCCGGGTCGGATTGATCCGTCCCACCCGTATGTGGCCCTCTTTTTTCATCGGACTTTTCACCGTCCTGACGGTAGCGTTCATCCTCTACCACAAACGACAGGAACGTCTCATCAAGCTCCTTCGCCAACAACGGGAAGAGCTGCAGATCGAGGAGAGCCGGGTCTTCGACTTTCTGCACGGTCTCGGCGCCGCTTTTTCCGGGGAAGTCCGGGTCGGTGACCTCCATCGACTGACCGTCGAAGGCGCCGTGCGGATTCTCGATGCGCATGGCGGCTCCCTCTATTTTTACGATAAATCACGGCACTTGCTCGTTCCAGGCTTCATCTCGAAGGGATGCCCCCCTCTAGTTGATATCCCCGCGAACGTCCTGGAACAAAGCGAGACGACGCCGGTCGCACTCGATAGTTTCATCCGGCTGCATGCTGTCAAACCGGGTGATGGATTGATCGGTCGCGTTTGGTCGGAAGAAGAGGGCCTTTGCTTGAGCGATGCCGCCGTCGAACCCCTTTTCGAAAGCCATCGCAATTTGCGGATCGTCACCGAATCGGTTCTGCTCGCCCCGTTGACCTATGCCGGCAACCGCCTCGGCGTGTTGGCGGTGGCTAATGGCCCGATGGGCAGCCATTTTTCCAGCAGCGATTTCATCGTCTTCAAATCCATTGCCGAACAGAGCGCTTTCGCCCTCTACAACGCCGTCATTTACAGTGAAGTCAGTGAGAAGAAACGGATGGACCACGATCTACAGATCGCGCGCGATATTCAGCGAATCCTGCTCCCGTCCTCTTCACCCCAGATCGAAGGATTCGAAATCAGCGGCATCAATATTCCCGCTCGCCAGGTGAGCGGTGATTATTTTGATTATGTTAAAATCGATGAGCATCGTTGGGGGATCGTCATCGCGGATGTATCCGGCAAAGGCGTTCCCGCCTCCCTCATCATGGCGATGTGCCGTAGCGTCCTCCGCAGCCAGGCGCTCAACAGCGATTCGCCTGCCAGCGTCTTGCAACGGGTGAACCGGCAGCTTTATCCCGACATCAAAGAAGACATGTTCATCAGCATGGCCTTCATCACGCTCGACCAGCGAGATGGCACCGTTACCATGGCGCGCGCCGGGCATGACGCCCCGCTTCGATACGACAAAGCCAAAAACGAAGTGGTGAAAGTGAAACCACCCGGAATGGCTCTCGGCATTGACAGTGGTGACGTATTCGATAGGGTGCTGCGCGATTTCCCTGTGGACCTGGCCAAGGATGATTGTTTAGTGCTTTATACCGATGGCGTGACTGAAGCGCTCGACAATCAGGGGATGGAGTTCGGGCCTGAACGCCTGAATGAAGCCATCAGCGCGAGTGCTTCCGATGGAGCTCCGGGCATCCTGCGCCGGTTGACGGATGATGTCCGCTCCTTTGTCGGGTCCCAACCGCAAAACGACGACATCACCTTGATTGCCATACGTAAATTATGACTGAACCCAAAGATTCCAATACCGATCCCACCACCGAAACCGAGGTGCCAGCAGAAGAAGCCCCTGCCACCACCGCCACGGAGGTCACTCCCGAAGCTTTCTCCGAGTCGACCGACCCCGGTGCGGCCGAACCAGGCGGCTCCTCGCTCGAGCAAGAACTGGCTAAATACAAAGAAACGGCGCTACGAGCCCAGGCCGACTTCGATAATTATCGCAAACGCTCTGCCCGTGAACGGGAAGAAACGTTGCGATACGCCAATGCTCGCCTCCTCGAATCTCTCTTTCCGGTGATCGACAATTTTGAACTCGGCATGACCGCCGCGCGCAACGCCGAAGATGGCGGAACCATCGTCGCCGGACTCGAAATGGTCTATCGCCAGTTGCAGGATGTGCTCAAAGACAACGGAGTCGAAGTCATCGATGCCGACGGCCAAGCCTTCGATCCCAACCTTCACGAAGCACTCGGTCACGAAGCCAGCGATGAGGTCGCGGAAGGCCAGGTGCTCCGCCAGATCCGGAAAGGATACCGGCTGCGTGAACGGCTGCTACGACCGGCCAACGTCATCGTCTCCAGTGGCGCTCCGGAATCCAACGGTTAAGCCCAGATCATTCGATTATGGCCACCAAAGCGGATTATTACGAACTTCTCGGCGTACAACGAAACGCCTCCGGGGAAGAAATTAAAAAAGCTTACCGCAAGATGGCGGTGAAATATCATCCCGATAAAAATCCGGATGACCCCGAAGCGGAAGACCGGTTTAAAGAACTCGGAGAAGCCTACGAAGTCCTGGCTTCGGAAGAAAAACGGGCTGCATACGACCGATATGGCCACGAAGCCTTTACGCGAGGCGGCATGGGCCGCGGCCAGGCTGGCGGCGGCTTTCACGATCCGTTCGATATCTTCCGGGATGTCTTCGGGGGTGAAGGCGGCATTTTTGAACAATTTTTCGGAGGCAGCGGCGGCGGCCGTCCGGATTCGAGCGGACGCGTTCGGGGTTCCGACCTTCGTTACGACCTGGAAATTAGTCTCGAAGAGGCCGCGTTCGGGGTCGAAAAAGAGGTGTCCCTTCGCAAACTCGAGCCGTGCGAGACGTGCGACGGCCGTGGCGCCGAACCCGGCTCCTCCTCCGTTACCTGCACCACCTGCCATGGCCGCGGTCAGGTCGTGACCGCGCGTGGTTTCTTTCAAGTCTCCCAAACCTGTCCCCGTTGCCGGGGCGTCGGCAAGGTAATCGAAAACCCGTGCAAAACCTGCCACGGCGACGGGCGGACCGAACAGAATAGCCGAATCAAACTGAAGATCCCGCCCGGCATCGAAAATGGTTCCCGGCTCCGTTCTCTCGGCAACGGTGAAGCCGGCCTCCGTGGCGGACCCCATGGCGACCTCTATGTGGTCATTCATGTGGCGGATCACGAGCTCTTCGAGCGGGAAGGTGATAACCTCTTCTGCGATGTGCCGATCCCCTTCTCAGTGGCGGCTCTCGGAGGTGAGATACAGGTCCCGACTTTGGAAGGGAAAGCCTCCGTCAAAGTCCCGGCCGGCACCCAGAACGCCACGGTTTTTCGGCTTCGCCATAAAGGAACCCCCAATTTGGAGTCCAAAGCGCAAGGCGACCTTTTTGCCCGCGTCGTGGTCGAAGTGCCCACTAAATTAAACGCGGAACAACGACAAAAACTCGAAGATTTCGCGGAATCGTGCGGGGAAGAAAATACGCCGATGCACCGAAGTTTCTTTGAGAAGGCGAAGGAGTTCTTTCGCTGAGAACGAGTCATCCGCTTAGTTTCCCCGCATCATCTCTGGTGAAAACGCGGCCTCAAAACATCGCAGACCAATACGGACCTATCCGCAGAAATCCCGCGAGTTGGATTTAGCAGCTAGCGGGGCGTAGGAGAAACGTCTCTCTGCCGTCCATACCCGGTGTCGGCTCGAACCCGGCTACTCCTCACAGGCTCCAGGCCGAGCATTTCAAATGCCTCGCTTTTACATCCCACCTGCCTCTTGGACTCCCAGCCGTCTCATGTTGGAAGCGGCGGAAGCGCATCATGCCCTCCAGGTGTTACGGATGAAACCGGGCGATCGAGCTGTTGTCTTTAACGGCCGGGGAGAAGAAGCCACTGTGCAAATCGGTGACCCGCAAGGCCGCGATCTGCCGGTCATCCCGCAGCAATTTGCCCGCACCGAGCCGGTGACCTGCGAAATCACGTTGGGACAAGCGGTTCCCAAAGGAAAAACGATGGATCTCATCGTTCAAAAAGCCACTGAACTCGGTGCCACACGCATTGCTCCCCTCTTGTCCGACCGCACGGTCGTGCAATTAACGGGCAGAGAGGCGACCTCGAAACAGGAGAAATGGCAGCGAACCGCCTTGGAAGCCTGCAAGCAGTGTGGGCGCAATTGGCTGCCAGAAGTGCTGACACCTTGCTCGATAGGACAATTTCTGGCGAACCACCACGGGGAATTCGACCTCATGCTCATCGCTTCTCTCCAACCGGAGGCACAGACGTTGAAGGAACATCTTCGCATGGTCCGACAGCCAGCCAATCCGGGACGCGTGCTGATTTTGATCGGACCGGAAGGCGATTTCACCCCGGCTGAAATTGGAGAGGCCCAGACTGCCGGCGCCCTCCCCTTGACGCTCGGCTCGATCGTCTTCCGAAGCGAAACAGCAGCGCTTTATTGCCTAAGCGTGCTTGGGCATGAGCTGTTCGATTCGTAAACCCATCTGGCTCATTAAACCAGGAAGTGATTGCTCAGCAAATATTTGGACAGGACGTTTATTGAAACGTCAGATTCGACACGTTTGCCTTCGCCGCGGCATTCATGACATCGACCACGCGCTGATGACGGGCACCGGCTTCCGGGCGAATGATGACGACATCGTCACCTCCAAATTCCATCATTGCCGCCAGGCGATCCGAGAGTTGCGGTAATTCATGGCTCGTGAGACCATCCATTTGCTGACCATTGAACAACACTCGATCATTCTCGAGGACATCGATGTGAGCAAACCCGATCGGGGCCTCAGTGGTCTCTCCCGAAGGCCCAGGCAAGCTGGAGGTCAACTCCTTGGGCGTGAGTTGCGTGGCGGCCGAGGCCATGAAAAAGAGCATTAATACAAAGACGACATCGACCATCGGGGCAATTTGAAACCCGATATCGCCATCTTCTGAACCGATTGTTGCCATAGCCTGGGGAGACGTTGGGTAACCTATAAGACCCTAATTGAAGGTTAAATTCGAGACATTCGCTTTCGAGGCGGAATTGAGCACATCGACTACCCGTTGATGCCGCGCGGCTGGGTCAGGCCGAATAATGACAGGATCTTTGCCGCCGAATTGCTCGACCAAAGCGGTCAATCGAGCGGTCAGTTGAGGTAGGTCCTGGCTGCTCGGATTATCCATCGGTTGCCCATCGGAAACGATACTGCCGTCGGCCCGGATATCGATTGTCACGGGGGTAATCGGCACTTCGGAGGCTTCACCGGCACTTCTGCCGGAGGGAAGATTGACGCTCAACTCCATCTGAGTGACTTGGGCGCCCGCCGAGGCCATGAAAAAAAGCATCAGCACGAAAACCACATCGACCATCGGGGCAATTTGAAACCCGACATCGCCATCTTCTGAACCTACACTAGCCATAAGTTAAAATAATCAAGTTTGGGGGGATTTCCAGTTCTATTCGGATCTGTTTTCCACAAGTGGTTTCAACAGAACCCTAAAGTCTCGCAAGTCTTGTCAACCTGGACCCGGGGCGTCCTCTTCCTTGTTGACCGTGGAAAATGTCACATTGCCGATGCCAACTTCCGCCACGGCTTTCATCACGCTCCGCATGAATTCGTAGCGCACATCCTGGTCGGCCCGGATCAAAACCCGGGTACTGGGCACCGCGGCTAAATTACGGGCCAACAACGGCTTCAACGCCTCGGCGTTGGCATATTTTTGTTCGCTAACAATAATACGACCGATTTCGCCAGGCAACCATTCGATATTGATCACAACCTGTTTCGCATCTTCCGACACGTCCCGGCCGTCCTCCGCCACTGGCAATTCGATGCTGCCGACCTGCTGGAGCACCTCGGTCGAACTGATCGACATGAAGAAGACCAGCAGCACCAGAAGAATATCGATCATTGGCGCGATCTGGAACTCAGGATCTTCCTCCGGCGTGTTCCGAAGTTCTTCCTTCTTTCCTTTTTGCTTTCTTTCTTTGCTCGTCATTCGATCGAAGGGCTAGCGAGGGTGAAATTATCTCAAGGGCACAAGCCGTGGCAGCCGCTCAAGCCCAATCCAGAGTCGCGCCACAATGCGGGCATGGATTTTGGCCAGGGGTCACCGCTCCGCCACAAACCGGGCAGTTGGTGGTCAAGGCCATCGAAACTTTCTGCGAAGCGGAACCGGTCATTGGAAGCGCTCCTTCACCGGCGCTGAACGTTTCACCGATCTTCACCCCTTGCAGTTCCTCGAATGGAATATCTTCCACGAGGCGGGAGAGTTTGTCCTCGGCATGCACGATGGAGACCTGAGAGACGTTCCGGAAAACGTAATAGAAGACGAAAGCAGGGATGGCGATGAAGAGCCCGCTGGCGGTCGCGAGCAGCACCTCACCGATACTGGTGGAGAGCGCGCGCGGATCGGAAATTCCGGTGGATCCCAAGGTTTGGAACGCGCCCATCATCCCGATCACCGTTCCCAAAAGCCCGATCATGGGGGAAACAACGCCGATGACGGAAAGATAGCTATTCCGACTCCGAAGCAGTTGTGCTTCACGAAGGCCTTGCTCGCCCATCGCATCATAGAAGGCTTCCTTACCGCGGCCGAGCCTTTCGAGCCCGGCTTGCAGCACATTGGCGAGATAGTTTTTATTGGAGTTACAAATTTCCCAGGCTTCCTGATAATTCCCCGATTCGAGGGTTTGATGGAGGGATTCGACAACGGGAGGCGGCGCCAATTTGTCTTTACGCAGCATGATGATGTTCTGAATGACGAACGTCACCATGGTGATGGAGGTGGCCAGAATCGCGATCCAGATCGCGATGATGAGCGGGCCACCATGCATGATGATCTCTAGCACGGACTGATCTTTATTTTCGACGCCTGCATCCGCGGCGAAAACGGTTTGAGGGAGGATGGTCAACGCCAGCAAGGCGAGGAGGAGCATGAAGACACGCGGTTTGGTCATGATATCAGGTTGGGCAATGGGTGAGTATGGGGAATGTCTGGGGAATGAAATTCGGGGGATGATCGAGTGACAGGACGATTTAAGGGCGACTATATAGGGATCTATGAAGGGATACTAGATTGATCGGTCGTCATTCACGAATGGATGATCCGCGAATAATCGAGCAATGAATGGGGGCTGTTCTGGCAAATCAATTCGGTTCTGGAAAATTATTCTGGAAAGATTTTTCCGGACCCGGAGCCGTTCCGGGGGGCGGAAGGCAGGAATCTATCCGCGAAATGTGGTTCAAACGCAATCGCTTTTCGCACCAAACAAAAAATTTATGGAACAACGACGTCATGCGCTTCGCGGAGCGACTCGGCTTTTCCTTCGGCGATGGCTTGCGTTGCCGGGTCGCTATCGAACACCGCGACGACCCGCAAATAATTCTCTAACGCCTCAGGATATTGCTCCTGTTTTTCTTTCAAGATCCCATTGGCGAGCATGACCTGTCCGTAACGGATCCCTTTGATCGAATCTGGTTTGGGGTCTTCCAACGCGATGGTCACCATCGGTTCAAGGGCTTTCTCTGCTTCGTCCAAGCGGCCTTCCTCGATATCGACCCGGATCAACCCGATTTTCGCTCCTGCTTCATCGCCGTAAAGCTGGCTCAACGCTTCAAAACCTTGCTTGGCCGAGGCAATATCTTCCGCGGCTAAGGCGGCTTCGGCCTGGAGTTGCACCGCGCCACGAGCCCATTCAGTGGGCAACCCGGCGAATTTATCGGTGATCGGTGAGATGATTTGCAGGGCTTGAGAAGGATTTCCGGACAAATAAGCCTGCTGAGCCTGCTCGATCTGCGGCGGGGCCGGCATCTGCACGGAGGCAACGGTGCGCATCGGAATACCGATCGTGCCCGCGTCCACTTTGATACTGATATTGCCATTCGAGACTTCCTGAATGATACCGACTCGTTCGGAACCATTGGTCTGCACGATGCGGTGTTGCGCCTGGGCCAGCGATGTGCCGCTGATAAACAGCGCTAAAAGGATCGTGTTAAGAAGGGTGAAGGGCCTGGC
>JGI12210J13797_10722013_pt1 | contig 14643 bp, 7 predicted proteins | sample ElkSlonscriptome_3_FD_13797 | JGI IMG/M metagenome (IMG submission 13797)
CCTCCACGCTCACCGCGAGCACGTCACGGCGGGGGTCTTCGTTGTGCAGCTCGATGAACACCGGGCTGGCCTCGGCCGCCCGGGGCGGGCCGGCCAGCACCCGGCGCACCCGAACCCGGCGCAGGGTGGCCTCGCTGAGCACCCCGCTGCCCAGGATGAGCGCCATCTGGGCCCCGAAGATCGCGTGCAGCAGGTTGGCCCCCGAGTTGATCGCGGCGAAGCCCACCGCCAGCGTGAGCCCGATGAACAGCCAGCCCGAGCGGGTGATCTCCAGCCGGCGGCCTCGCGCGCTCAGCCAGCGGCGCAGGCCTCGGCGACGTCGACGGGGGATCGGGGGGAGGGGAGCGCTCACCGGGGCACGGGGACGCGGGCCAAGATCTCCCGCACGTGATCGGCCCGGATCGCGTCGTCCAGCTCGCCCCCCGGGGTGCGCAGCACCAGGCGATGGGCGAGCGCGGGCACGGCCAGGCGCTGCAGGTCGTCGATGCTCACGTGGTCGCGCCGGTGCAGCCACGCATGGGCGCGGGCGGTGGCCACCCAGGCCAGCGCCCCGCGGGTGCTCACCCCCTGCGAAAGCTCCGCGTGCTCGCGCGTGGCCTGGACCACCCGCTGGGCGTAGGCGGCGAGATCGGGGTGCAGGTGCAGCGCGGCCGCGGCCCGCTGGGCGGCCTCGACCGCGGCCAGCGTGGCCACCGGGGAGGCGTCGACGCGCGTGGCCTCCGACCCCGCCTCCAGCAGCCCCGCCTCGACCTCGGCCGCCGCGTAGCCCAGGGTGATCCGCAGCGCGAAGCGGTCGCGCTGGGACTCGGGCAGCGGGTAGGTGCCGTGGTGCTCGCTGGGGTTCTGGGTGGCGATCACCATGAACGGGCGGGGCAGGGGGCGGGGGCGGCCCTCCACCGAGACCTGGCCCTCGCCCATCGCCTCGAGCAGCGCGCTCTGGGTGCGGGGCGGCGCGCGGTTGACCTCGTCGGCCAGCACCACGTGGGCGAAGATCGGGCCCGGCCGAAACTCGAACGCCTCGGCCCGCGGCCGCCACACGCTCACCCCGATGATGTCGGCCGGCAGCAGGTCCGAGGTGAACTGGATCCGCGAGGGCTCGGCCCCCACCGCCATCGCCATCGCGCGGGCGAGCGTGCTCTTGCCCACCCCCGGCAGATCCTCGAGCAGCACGTGCCCACCGGCCACCAGCGCCACCAGCACGTGCTCGATGACCTCGTCCTTGCCCCGCAGCACCCGTGCCACCGCCGCCCGCACGTCTCGAACCACGGAGGGATCGGGTGGGGGCGAAGGCGAGGTGGGGGCGACCGAGCCGCTCACGCCGGGCAGTCTAGCGCGGACCGGGCGGGGCAGCGTGCCCGTGCCCGTTCGCCTGCCGCAATTGCGACCCCGAGGGCGGTGATCGGGAGGGACGGGAGACCTCGGCGCTCCGCGGCGACAGCCGCGTCGACGCTCGGGGTGCTCGGCCCGGGCTCCCCGCTACGCACGCAGCCCGAGCCCGGGCGTCTTCACCGGGCGCACCGCCTCCGCTTCGCTGGCTCGCGGCGCCCAGGCCTCATGATGGTCCTGTACGAACTGGCGCAGGGTGGTCGCGGGTCGACCCAGCAGGCGGGGGAGCTCGTCGGTCAGCGGCGCATTCTTGCCCGATCGAGTGAGCCAGTACACGATCTGCATGAACACCATGGTGTCCCACGACACGCCGCGACGCCTCAGGCGGCGCCAGAAGGCGAGCACGGAGGGATCGGTGTAGCGGATGCGACGCCCCAGGACGTCGCTGAAGATCTCGGCGACGCGCTCGTAGTCGAGGGCCTCGGGCCCGGTGAGGACATAGGTGCGATCGCGGTGGGCCGCGGGGTCGCGCAGGACCTCGAAGGCCGCCGCCGCGACGTCACGAGCGTCGAGGAAGGAGGTGCGGCCCCGGCCCGCGGGGATGAAGATCTCGTCGTGCACCGCGATGTCGACGTCGTGCGAGGTGATGGCGCGGCACAGGTTCTGGCAGAAGAACGAGGCCTGGAGGATCGTGTGGTGCACGCGGCTGCTCCGCAGCGCGCTCTCGACGGCGTGGTGCGGGACCAAGCGCAGCCGCTCGGCCCCGGGCACCGAGACGTAGACGATGTGCTCCACGCCCGCCGCGGCACACGCCTCGATGAAGGGGACCATCTGGGTTCGAGCCGTGCGGGGGTGCGGCAGCGGGAACAGCAGGAACACCTGACGCGCTCCCTCGAGCGTGGGACCCCAGGTGGTGCGATCGGCGAAGTCGAAGCGGGTGAGGGCCGCGGACGCGCCGAAGCGCTCGCGGTTCGCCTCGGGGTCTCGCGAGGCGATCCGGTAGGGGATCGCTCCCGATGCGATGACCGATCGCGCGAGGGCGAGGCCGACGTTGCCGTTGGGTCCGGTGATGACGAGCATGTGACGAGTCCTTCTGCTGCCGCGTAGGATGTACGAGCGAAGGGAGGCCGGGCCGGCGCGGCGTCTCAGGCCCGGTCCTCTCCCGAGCGCTTGCGTGGCTCACCCACCAGCGCCCGGACCAGCGTGCGAACGAAGCGGCGATCGTCGACGCCCGACACGTACGTCTCTCCGCCGACATAGGCGTTGAAGCAGCGGGCCTCCAGGGCACCGAGCAGCGCCTCGGCCATCATGGCCGGCGCGTGCACCCGCGAGGCCCCCTGTCGCCGCGCCCGAGCGAGCCACGCGGCGAGGCGCCGGCGCAGCATCACCGGCGGAGGCTCTCGCTCCCCCCCCTCGAACGAGTGTCCCGCCGCGCGCAGGACCACGAGGCTCGGGACGAGCTGACGCAAGAACTCCAGCAACACGATGAGGGACTCGCTCAGCTGCACCTCGATCGGTCGGTCCGGGCTCGGGCCCTCGGCCAGGGCCTCGGCCACCGCCGTGACCGCGGCCGGCTCCGGGCCCAGCGATCGAAGCATGAGCTGCTCCTTGGAGCCCACCCGCTGCAAGATGGCGGCGTGGCTGACTCCCAGCGCTCGGGCGATGGCGCTCACCGGGACGCTGGGGCCGTGCTCGAGGAAGGTCGCACGAGCGGCCCGAGCGATCTGCTCGTCGGTGATCCGTTGGGGGCGGGGCATGGTCGACCGTTAGTTACTTTCTTTCTTGTAAGTTATTAATGACGCCATGGCAAGCGACATCTGCGGCGGTCCTGCTCGATCGCGCCGCGTTCTCTTCGCGCTGGCCTGCGCCGGCCTTCCGTCGGCCTTCCGTCGGCCTCCGCCGAGCCCTGCGGATCGGTGGGCGACGGGGCGCGGACCTCGGCCCGCCGCGCGCCCCGCTCCGCTCAGCGCTTGCGGGCCAGCATCACGCCGTCGCGCACCGACAGCAGCACGTGCTCCACCCGCTCGTCGGCCGCCACGCGGGCGTTGAAGCGGACGATCGCGTGATCGCTGGCGCTCTTGGGGTCGAGCACCCGGCCGCTCCACAGGGTGTTGTCGGCCACCACCAAGCCGCCGGACGGGAGCATGGGCAGGGCGGCCTCGTAGTAGTCGAGGTAGCTCTCCTTGTCGGCGTCGAGGAACAGCAGGTCGACGCGTTCGCCCGCCTCGGCCATGGCGCGGATCGTGTCGATGGCGGGGCCGAGGCGCAGCTCGATCTTCGAGCCGTGGGGGCTGCGATCGAAGTAGCGCTGGGCCACCGCGGTGGCCACCGGGTCGATGTCGCAGGTGGTGAGCCGCCCGTCGTCGGGCAGGCCGCTGGCCATGCTCAGCGCCGAGTAGCCGCTGAACGTGCCCACCTCCAGCACCCGGCGGGCGCCGCTGAGCTGGACCAACAGCTTGAGCAACGCGCCCTCCACCCGGCCCACCTGCATGTGCGGGGCGTCGAGAGCGGAGTACGTCTCTTCGCGCAGCTGCTGCAGCAGCTCGGGCACCGGCGAGCTGTGCTGCTCCACGTACTGCGCGATGGCTTCGGGAATGATGGAGTCCATGGGCGCAGGGTAGCGCGCGATGGCATGCTGGGGTGGATGGAGCCGCCAGTCGCCCACGTGCTCGAGCTCGACGACCTCGAAGTCGACGACGGCCCGGCCCTGGCCGAGCTGGTCACCCACCTGCGGGCGCTGGTGCGCGAGCACGGCGCGGTGGAGCTGCGGGATTGTCCCCAGCTGCTGGCGCACACCCTCTACAAGACCGGTGAGCTGCGCCACGGTCGGATCCGCCTGGCCTCGGTGCGCGAGGAGGAGCCCTACGGCTGAACCCCTCGCGCGGTCATGCCCCCACGAGGGGCGAGATGTGAGCCTATGTCGGTCGGGCAGGGTGGTGCGCTGCGACGACTTCGGCTGGCGCTGAGCTCGTTATCTTTGAAGGACGCGCGGCCCACCGGGTCGATCCCGGTGAGCCACGAAGGTGAGTCACGGCGTCGAGCCCCGACGCCCGCACGGGCGAGGGGCTCGTGCGCGGCTCAGTTCTGCATGCGGTCCCGAACGTAGGGCCCGTGGCCGCGGAGCTGCTCTTGGGTCCAGCCTCCGGTGAGCGGGGCGCCCGGGACGAGCATGCAGCTGGAGTCGGGCTCGCAGTCGTCGAACTTCCACGCCGTCCAGCTGATGTCGTGCTGGTTCATCCAGTCGTGCCACACGTCGGCCTCGCCCTCGCACAGCTGGCCGTCGAGCCCGCCGTCGGCGTGGGTGGCCGCCCACTCGGTCACGAACAACGCCAGGCCCGCGTTCACGGCCTGGGTGCCCCAGTCGCGGATCTGGTTGGAGTGCGTGCACGAGTAGAAGTGCAGCGTGTACATCAGGTTCTCGCCCTGCAGCGGGTTCATCGCGGCCTCGTGGACGAACTGCGACCAGTTGGGCGTGCCGAGGATGACGACGTTGTCGGGGTCGACCTCTCGCAGCGCGCCCACCACCGCCTCGTGGTAGGGCCTGATCTGGTCGTTCCACGAGACCTGCAGGGGCTCGTTGTAGGTCTCGTACAGCACGTTGGGGACGTCGCCGTACTCCATGGCCATGTTGCGGAAGAACTCGATCGCCTGGCCCTGGTGCTGGTGCGCCTCGTGGTCGTGCCAGTCGATGATCACATAGACGCCGGCCTCGATCGCGTTGTCCACGATGGTCCGCACCTGCATCAGCGCCTTGTCGGGCTGCTCGAAGTAGGCCCCGTCCTCGGACACGCCCATCGCGGCCCGGATGACGGAGAGGTCCCACTCGTCTCGCATGTAGCGCAGCGCGTCGAGGCTCTCGGCGTAGCCGTCGTCCTCCCAGTTCAGCCACATGCTGCTCACGCCGCGCAGCTGCACGGGCTGGCCGTTCATGTTCCGCAGCTTGCCGTCGGCCACGTGCAGCGCGCCGTGCTGCTCCACCGGGGTCCCGCCCATGGGACCGGTGTCGTCGCCGGTGTCGTCCTCGGTGGGATCGGTGGGGTTGGTGGGGTCGGTCGGGTCGGTCGGGTTGGTCGAGCCCGTCGTCCCGCTGGTCGATCCGTCGGCGGTCGGATCGCCCGAGGGGTCACCGGCGGTCGAGTCTTCGCCGGACGGATCGTTGGGCCCAGAGTCGGTCCCGGGCCCGAACGTGGACTGGGTGTCGTCCATGGAGGAGCCATCGTCGGCGGTGCAGCCCGGCACGGCGAGCACGAGCGCCAGCCAGCACGCCGCCGCCCCTGCTCGCGGGGTGGTCACGCTCGGTTGGAGTCGCGTCCACGTGGAAATTGGCTCTCGAGTTCGTCCCATCTGTGTGCCCAGTGGCGACGGTGTGCGCTCGATCGATGAAAAAAATCGTGAGCTGCCGCTCCCGCGCCCGGGTACGCGGCGCCGAGGCCCCCCGCGTACCGGCGGGCGCGTGCAGATCGAGTGGGCGTGCTTACCGAACGAATCGAGACGCCGTGGGGACTAGGGGCCGGCTGGCTCGCCAGGTTGCCCCAGCCGCACCCGGACTTCGTGCGGTCCCTTCGTGGAGGCGGCGCGCACGTCGACGCGATTCGACTCGAGCGGCGCGCCGTCGAGGGTGATGCTCGCGATCCCGCGGCTGACGGCGCTGGGGTTGTCGACGACGATGTGAACCTCCTCGGCGCCGACGCGGACCCACGCCTCGAAGCCCTCCCACTCGGGAGGGATGCACGGGTCGATGCACAGCTGGCCGTCTTCCTTGCCCAGGCCGAGGATCGCTTCGATGCCGAGGCGGTAGGCCCACGCGGCGGACCCCGTGTACCAGCTCCAGCCGCCGCGTCCGATCCAGGGGGCGCAGCCATAGACATCGCCGGCCAGGACGTAGGGCTCGGCTCGGTAGCGCTCGGTGTCTGCGACGCTCAGGGTGCGCGCGATGGGGTTGATGATGTCGAAGATCCGCGCCGCGCTTCGTCCGTCCCCGAGCGCCGCGTACGCCCACCCCTGCCAGGCGGCCGCGTGGGTGTACTGCCCGCCGTTCTCTCGAACGCCCGGAGGGTATGCACGGATGTACCCCGGGTCGTGCAGGGTGACGTCGAACGGGGGACGAAGCAGCAGGACGAGCCGATCCTGCTCGCGCACGAGGTGCTCTCCCGCGGCGCGCATCGCCAGGCGCGCCCGCTGCTCGTCGGCCACGCCCGACAGCGCCGCCCACGACTGCGCGATCGAGTCGATCGCACACTCGCGCGCGGCCTTCGAGCCCACGACCGACCCGTCGTCATGGAAGGCGCGGACGTACCACCCCCCATCCCATGCGCTCGCCTCGATCGCGGCCCGCAGCGACTCCGCGCGAGCGCGCCACGCCGCCGCCTCGTCGGGGGGGGCCGGGAGACCCTCGCAGAGCGCGGCGAAGCGGTTCATGGTGGTGCACAGGAACCAGGCGAGCCACACACTCTCGCCGCGGCCTTCCTTGCCGACCCGGTTCATCCCGTCGTTCCAGTCGCCGCCGCCCATGAGAGGCAGCCCGTGCGCCCCCGAGGTCAGGGCGCGATGAAGCGCTCGTCGGCAGTGCTCCACGAGCGGCTCGACCGCGTGGGAGTCTGGGAATTCGGCGTATCGATCGTGCTCGTCGTCGGCCAGCGGCTCCCCCTTCAGGAACGGAACCCGCTCCGACAAGATGGCTGCGTCGCCGGTGGCCGCGACGTAGCGCTCGACGACGTAGGGGAGCCACGCCATGTCGTCGGAGCATCGGGTCCGCACGCCACGCCCGGACGGCGGGTGCCACCAGTGCAGCACGTCGCCCTCCTCGAATTGATGGGCCGCGGCCTCCAGGATGTGCGCGCGTGCGCGCTCGGGCGCCGCGTGCACGAGGGCGAGCACGTCCTGGAGCTGATCGCGGAACCCGAACGCACCGCTGGACTGATAGAACGCGGTCCGCCCGAACACCCGAGAGGCCAGGCTCTGATGGAGCAGCCACCGATTGAGCATGAGATCCATCGCCGGCTCCGGCGTCTGGACGCGGACGCATCCCAAGAGGTCATCCCAGAAGGTGCCCAGCTCGGCCCACGCCGCGTCGACGGCCCCGGGTCGCCGGAAGCGCTCGACGAGCGCCGTGGCCTCGTCCCGCGACGACGCCTGTCCCAGGACGAAGTGGATCACGATCTCGTCGCGTGGGTCCCCTGCGGCGTCGAGCTCGACGTGCACCTGCAGCGCGCCGCAGGGATCGCCGCCCCCTTCGTCGCGCCCGCTCAGGCCCCAGCGCGTGAGCGCGTCCGGGTGGGCATAGTTGCCCGAGCGACCGAGGAACTCGGTGCGATCCGTGGTGAAGCCGTGCACGTCGAGCCCGGAGGCGAGGAACGCCACCCGGCCCGCGAACTCGGCGTTCCAGCCGCATGTGGTGAGCAGGCAGGCGCTCGCGTGGTCGAACTCGGACTCGATGTAGGGGCTCTGCTCCTCGCGCAGGCTCCCCAGCACCCACTCGACGTAGTAGGTCGCCGTGAGCCGCCGGTGCCGCGGGAGCGTGTTCCTCAGCCGGAGGCGCGCGACCTTGAGCGGCGCGCTCGGTGGCACGAAGATCGTGAGCTGTTGGTGCAGGCCTTGGCTCTCCCGCACGTAGGTCGTGTACCCGGCGCCGTGATGAACCCTCGTCTCCACGTCCCCTCCCGCCGGCAGCGGCGTCGTCGACCACACGGCCGCGGTCTCCTCGTCCCTCAGGTAGAGGACCTCGGACGGGGTGTCGAGCACCGGATCGTTTCGCCAGGGCGTCAGGCGGTTCTCCCCGGCGTTCTCGGACCAGGTCGAGCCCAGCGACGACTCGCTGACGATGCAGCCGAACACCGGGTTCGCGAGGACGTTGCACCACGGCGCTGGCGTGGGTCGGCCGGGGCGGACGGAGATGACGTACTCCCGCCCGTCCTCGGAGAAGCCTCCCGTCCCGTTGTCGAAGAGCAGCGCCGTGCGAGCCGGGGCTGCCGGGGCGATGGGCTCTCGGACCAGGGTCGGCTCGAAGCGCGGGAGCGCCGGCGGGCGCTGGAGGGATCGGCCCATCTGGTCCGCGAGCGAGCCATGGCGGGTGTCGAGGACGACCCTCGCGGTCGCGGCGAGGCGGCGACACGCCGTGTCGTCGAGCTGGTCTACGGAGAGGAGGTGGACGCCCCCGCGCGTGTCGAGCCACCCGCCGAGGTCCGCCTTCGCAAGGGCGTGGTGCAGCGTGCCCATGCCGTCCATGGCGTAGCCGGAGGGCTCTTCGTCCATGATGACGAGGTCGAACCCGACTCCGCACGAGCGAAGGTAGCGCTGCGCCAAGACGACCTCGTGGACGAGCATCGTGCCGGGGTCGGCGACCTGGACGGCGACGATCGGGAGGTCACCGGAGATCCCGTGGCCCCAGAACGCGTTCTTGCACGGCTGCGGTGCTTCGGCGCTCGGTCCCGGCCCCGGCGGCGCGCGGAACGTGGGGTCCACGAACAGCAGGGCGGAGAACAGCCGCTGGATGGCGGGCAGCCGCTCGGAGTCCAGCCCCGCGCGCGCTAGTCGCCCGGGGCTCTGCCCTCGTGCATCTTGGAACGCCCACCGAACGGCATGCATCGTCCCGTACTGGGCAGCGAGGGCGATCGCTGCGCTGCGCGAGCGGGCAACCGTCGTGACGAACGCGAGCGTCACCGATTGGTTGGGCGCGAGCGCCACGTTCGCCGTGAGCGCCATCAGTGGATCGATCACCGCTCCGACGCGGCCGTGGGCGGGTCTGGGGCCGTCCTCGAGCCAGCGGGGGGCTCGAACGCTCCGGCCGCGCCCGAAGAAGTCGGAGCGGTCCGTCTGGTAGCCCCCGAACGTCACCGTGTCGCCCTCCCGTACCAGTCGATGCACGAGGACCGCGCGCCCCTCGTCCTCGGCTCGTGGACGGCGCGTGAAGACCAAGGCCTCGAGGTCGGCGACGTACTCGCTCTCGATGAACATGCGCGAGAACGCCGGGTGGGGCGCTGCGTCGGCGAGGGCGAGCAGCACCGGCTCGCCCGCGCTCGTCAGCGACAGCCGCCTGGGCTGGTCGGTCTCGTTGTGGAGCGTGACTCGGCGTAGCTCGACGTCATCGGCGGGGGCGACCGCAATGGCGACGTGGATGGAGATCCCGTGGTCGCGCTGGTGGAACTCCGCTTTGTGGGCGGCATATGTCGTCCGGCCTTGGTCCGACGTCGCAAGCCACGTGTTGCCCCGGTCCTCGTCGCGAACATAGAACCAGAGGCCGTCGCCGTCGCAGGTGGAGTCGGGCTGGTAGCGCGTGAGGGCCAGCCCCTGCCAGCGGAGGCCGCCGCCCCCGCGATCGGTGATGATGGTGGAGAGCCGGCCGTTGCCGAGGACGAACGCCTGCGGCCGCCCCTGCGGCTCGGGGGACCAGGGGGTCGACGCGGGGAGGGGCGCCGCCGTCTCGTCGTCGCGATCGCCGACGCGGTCGGGGGATTCCACGAGGGGCCACTCGGCGGGCGTCGTCGTGGGCGCATGCTCGTTGAGCAGCATCTCTCCCGCGCAGACCGACGGCTCCGCATGGAAGCGTCCCACCATGACCTGCGCGTTGAGGTAGTTGTCGAGCGCGACGAGCAGCATCCCCTGGTGGTGCGCCATGTACGACTTCACGATCTCGTACGACCTGGTGGTGGAGCCCAGCGCGGAATCGGGGTGGAAGTCGACCGCCTCGAACAGGCCGTAGGTCCCGGACATCCCCATCGCGTCGAGCCGGGTGATGTTGTCGGCCACGGCGGTGGGCCGCAGGGACACGGCGAGCACCGACGCGTAGGGGGCGATCACGAGATCGACCTCGAGGTCGCGCTTGAAGCCGAGCCCGGGGACGCCGAAGGACCGGTACTGATAGGTATGGTGGGCGTCGAGCCGAGCATGGGCCGACTCGGAGACCCCCCACGGCACGCCATTGTGGGCGCCATGGGCGATCTGAGCGTTGACCGCGAACTCGGTGCTCTGCTGGATCAGCGTGCCCTGGCGGCTCCGCATCAGCAGCGACGGCATGAGGTACTCGAACATCGTCCCGCCCCAGGACAGGAGGGTGGGGCCCCCGCCCACGCGGGACATCGGGCGTCCGAGCGCGTACCAGTGGGACTCCGGCACGTCGCGCTTGATGATGGCAAAGTAGCTCGCCAGGCGGGCCTCGGATGCCAGCAGGTCGTAGTAGTTCGGATCGGCCTGATCGGCCGTGACGTGGTAGCCGATGTGGAAGAGCTTCCGGTCGCTGTCGAACAGCAGGCGGAAGTCCATGGCGTACGCCTCGCGCTCGGCGTGCTTGGCGAGACTCGACAGCTCCTCTCGCAGCACCCGGGCGCTCTCGCTGCCGCGCTCGAACGCCTCGTGCAAGCGTGCACACGAGCGCTCGAGCGCCTCGGGCAGCGGGCCCGCGCACCGCTGCTCGGCCTCCCAGCGCTCGAGCTCGGCGCCGAGCTGCCGTGCCGCGGCCGGGACCTCGCTGAGCCGCAGATCGGCGGATGGAGCCAGTGCTCGCCACGCGGGTTCCTCCGTGAGCGACAGCCACGGGATCACCGAGTCGATCTCGCGCCGCAGCTGCTGGAGGTGCTGCTCGAGGCATGCCATCGACGTTCGAAGCGAGTGGAGATGGTCGGCCTCGTGGCGATAGATGCCGGTCTGCAGCAGCGTCAGGAGCACGCGGTTGAGGTCCACCGAGGTCTCGTCGCACAAGGTCACGAGCCTGGCGTAGGCCGTGGCCATCGATGCATCCCGGCTGCCGTCGATGTGCACGTGCATGAGCGCGAGGACGGCCCGGAGGGCGCTCGCCGCCGCCGTGCTCTCGGGGCTCGTCGTCGAGGCGTCGACCCGTGCCTCTAGGCTGGCCAGGCCGTCCTCGACCAGCGCGAGCGAGTCGCCGAGGCCGAGCCAAGCTTCGGCCGGGATGACGGGGCCTCGCGCGGCGTCATGGCACCCATGCTTCAGCGCCAGCAGGCAGCCGGCGAGGTTGCCGCTGTCGACCGTGGACACGTAGCGCGGGAGCAGGGGCTCGAGGTTCTTCGTCTCGTACCAGTTCAGCAGATGTCCGCGGTAGCGGGTCAGTCGCCCGATGCTGTCGAACGAGCGGCGCAGGCGTAGCGCGAGCTCGCTCGGCCCGATGTAGCCGAAGTCGTAGGCCGACAGGGTCGACAGGAGCATCAAGCCGATGTTGGTCGGTGACGTGCGATGTGCGGTCTGCTCTCGAGGGGCTTCTTGGTAGTTGTCGATCGGCAGCCACTGATCGGCGGGCCCGACGAACGTCTCGAAGAAGAGCCACGTCCTCCGGGCCAAGAGTCGCAGGCGCCTCTCGTCCTCCGCCGCGAGGGGGGCGCTGCGCGGCGGACGTGGCATGCTCACCCAGCGCGCAATCTCGGGGGAGAGCGCCCAGGCGACGAGCACGGGACCCGCGCAGAGCAGCGCCGACGGCCGCAGCCAGGCGACCAGCGCGGCGATCCCCGTCGCCAGGAGCGACGACCAGAACATCTCCAGCCACAGCGCGGCGCGGAGGCCTCGGCTCGAGAACCCCAGGGCGGTGCTCGCCGCGGAGGTCCACTGGAGCAGGTGCTTGCCCGTGATCGTGGTCCGCACGAGGACTCGGGCGATCGCATCGGCGACGACGGTCGCCTCGTGCAAGACGAACACGACGGCCAGCGCACAGCGTGCGAGGGCCTCGCTGCGCCTCCCCGCCTCGGCGAGCGTCGGCACGAGGGGCGCCAACAAGGCGCCCAACGCGAGCCCGGTGACCAGCAGCGGGCTCAGCGGCAGCACCATCCAGCCCGCGATCAGCAACAGACACACGCACGGGCCCACGAGGCTTCGCCTCAGGTTGTCGACGATCTTCCAGCGGTCGATGGGGGCGAGCCGGTTCCGCAGGCGCTCCTCGCCGGGCGAGGGCACGCGCGGGAGCAGCCACGGCCACAGCTGCCAGTCACCGCGCACCCACCGGTGCATCCGCCGCGAGTGCGTCGCGTAGTGGGAGGGGTACTGCTCGTACAGGACGACGTCGGAGGCCAGCGCGGTCCGCCCGTGCACACCCTCGAAGAGGTCATGGCTCGCGAGCGTGTTCTCCGGGACGCGCCCCTCCAGGCTGCGCATGAACGCGTCGACGTCGTAGATCCCCTTGCCGCAGTAGATGCCGGAGCCGAAGAGATCTTGGTACAGCTCCGAGGAGGCGTGGGTGTAGATGTCCAGCCCCGGGTTGCCCGCGAAGATCTGGGCGAAGCGGGTGGAGAGGACGCTCGTGGGCGAGGTCTCCAGGCGGGGCTGGACGACGGTGTAGCCGGCCACGACACGGCCGGTCGCCCCATCGAAGGCGGCGCGGTTCAAGGGGTGGGCCAGCAAGCCGATCAGCCGTCGAGCCGCCCCCAGCGGGAGCTCGGTGTCGCTGTCGAGGGTGATGACGAAGCGGATGCCCTGGAGCCGCGCGGGGTCACCCACCCGCCGCACGAAGGTCGTGTCCTCGTCGCCACGCAGCAGCCGGTTGAGCTCCTCGAGCTTGCCGCGCTTGCGCTCCCACCCCATGAACTGGTCCTCGGCCGGGTTCCAGCGCGACTCGCGGTGCAGGAGCAAGAAGGGGCCGGCCTCGCCGAGCCCGTGCTTGGTGTTGAGCAAGACGATGCCCTCGGCTGCGCTGTCGAGGAGCGCTCCGACCTCCGGCATCTCGGTGGCGTCGGGGTCGTCGGTGAGCAGAGCGAACCCGAGCATCGGGTCGGGGTTCGACAAGTAGTGGAGCTCGAGCTGCCGCAGCATGCCCCGGACGTCCTCGGAGCGGGTCAGCAGCGTCGGGATCACCACGAGGGTGCGGGCGTCGTCGGGCACCCCCTCGGAGTAGTCGAGCTTGGGCAGCCGGCGCGGCGGCAGCAGCTTCGCGAACGCCCACTGCACGACCACGGCGCCCACGGACCACAGCGGCGCGACGGCGAGCATGCACGCGAGCACGAGCATGACCTTGGACAGGGGCGACCACGTCACATGAGGAGCACGGGCGGCGCACCAGCCCACCACCAGCAGCATCCCGGCGGTGAGCGTCGCGAGCGGCAGGAGGTACGCCAGCGTGGGACGGCGCCTGACCACCCGGCGCACGCGCTCGACTCCCTGGGGGCGAAAGCCGATCTGCGCCTCGAGCACCCTCCGTCCTTCTCCCACCAAGTAGAACCCCGCGTGGCCGCGGCGAGGATCGTCGGTCGCCTCCCGCGCGAGCTGGATCGCCCGGCCGGCGACGTCTTCCTCGGGCAGCCCAGTGTTCCACGCGAGGTCTTCGACCGCCTTGCGATAGTCGTCGCAGGTGTCGAAGTCCATCGAGGAGTAGACGCGTGCGGGGTCGCTGCGGAGCACGGCCTCGACGCAGCTGTGCTCCTCGAAGAACACCTGCCAGTCCAGCTCCGCGAGCACGCGAAGCTCGCGGATCGATCGCTCCACCCCCACGGCGGGATCCAGGGCAGGGTGGCGGTCCGACCCGCGATCGCCCGGGGCGGCGGCCACTCGCGGCCCGTCGCTGGGCACCTGCAGCTCGGCGAGGAAGGCGAGGAGGCCGCTCAGCACCGAGGCGCGCAGCATCGTCGGCAGCGCCCACAGCTCGGCGATGCTCAGGGGCACGAGCTCCTGGTACGCGGTGACGAAGCAGCTCAGCGTCGAGCGGTCCAGCTCGATGCCCTTCCTCGCGATGAGCTCGCGCGCCAGCGCATCGATCCGTGGCTGGCCTGCATCGGGGCCCGCCGTGAGCAGGGGAAGGTGGCGCACGAAGCCGAGGGGGAGGTCCTGAGCCACCTGACGCGCGACACGACGGACGATGTAGTAGTTGTCGAGGAACCACTCCGCCGGCCCCTGGAGGGCGGGGTCGTCCCCGCCCCGCGTGGCGAGGTGCTCGTAGACGCGCTCGAGGGTGGCCCCGAAGGGGGGCAGCACGAATCGGCTCGTCCCCGCTCCGGCCACGCGCTGCACGTTCCGCTGCGACTCGGCCACGGCGCGCGCCTCGGCCTCGAGCGTAGGGGTCGTCGCTTCGGCCGTGATGTCGGGACGATCCGTCAAATGCTCTCCGGGGCCGGAGCCCCACGCCGCGGCGGTGCGCTGCGCTCGTCGGGCTCGCCATGGGCGTGGAGCTCGGGCTTCTGCAGGTCTTGAAGGACCAACAGGGGGACGTTCGAATGCGTCAGGAGATGCGCGGTCATGCTGCCGAACGGCCGCGCGACGTTGCACGTGCAGCCATGCGCCGAGAGCACGATGAGATCGATCCCCTCCCGCTGTGACAGCTCGACGAGGAACTGCCGCTTGTCGGTCTGGCGCTCGACGTGGGTGTCGACCCGCGACTCGTCGTACCCC
>JGI12210J13797_10772394_pt1 | contig 14642 bp, 11 predicted proteins | sample ElkSlonscriptome_3_FD_13797 | JGI IMG/M metagenome (IMG submission 13797)
AAGAGTCCCAGTGCGCGCCAATCAGGGCGAAGTACCTGACAACCATTGAACTTCTCTGCAATCGGCGGCAGTCGTTGTCGATCAAGGTTCGCCCATCGTAGTTCTTTCATCATGAGGGGCTAGAGTCGTACACGTGTATTGCGGGCGTCATTGCTGTCGTATCAGCCCGTCGTAACTTAACTTCAAATTAATAGTCACAGTAGAAAAAATGATCCATTTTGTCCTGAGCTGTTATCCATTTCCAGAAAAGTACTTTGGGTTATGGAATTTGTAGTACTTTTCGTACCTGGGCTTGTCATCGTCTAATGCGATCGCTTCTGCTCTTGGTATAGCTAGTAGAAGTGTCTTCTTGGTGGTTGGGGTCACAACAGCTGTCGTGACGGCAGTTCCATCTGATCCGGCTAAGTTGCTTTTGAAGCATTTGCGATGCCTGTTTCCGTAATTCTGAACCCTGCAATTCTTTTAAAACATGCAATTCTAGCTAGAGGAGGTGGACAATTAGGAGCATGAAAACTTGCTTCTTTGACCACGAAGAGAGTGAACCTGAAAAATCTGGGACAAAAACAAGCAAAGAGGATATGCTACATTCTTAAACCCGTGGTTTCAACTCGTGATGTTTTTCTCCTATTTCTCAGGTTGAATTTCTTAGCTTGATTCTCCATCAAGATCGTCAGGTAGTTTTTTCAGCATGGCAGAGCCTTCGCAACAGCCACATAACGAAAAAAGCCTGTTCGTAGAACTTGAACAGCTTCGGCAAAAAGTGGCTCAGTTGCAGCAAGAAAATCACGATTTGACCGCCGAGCTTGAAACTGCGACCGAACATGGCGATCGCCTCAAAACTGAGCTTCAGCATTCTCAAACTGTTCTCCAGTCTGAAACTCAGGAGATTGAGGAGCAGACTGAGCAGAGCATCGCAGATCTGCAAATGACGGCCGCAAAATATCGCAGCATCTATGAAAATGCTGCTGAGGGACTGTTTCAAGTCAGTTTCGACGGTCATTTTCTGAGTGCCAACGCGGCTTTGGCAAAGCTTTATGGCTACAATTCTCCGGAAGATCTGATCCAATCTATTACGAATATTGATCGCCAACTCTATGTTGACCCTCGCCGTCATGACGAAATTCTGGCCTATCTTCGAGCCATTGGCGAACTCTCAGGTTTTGAATCGCAAGTGTATCGAAAAGACGGCAGCAAGATTTGGGTTGCAGAAAGTTTGCGCGCTGTCTACAGCGATGACCACAGCCTTTCTCACTATGAGGGTTTTGCCTGGGATGTGTCTGAACGTCGGCAAACCGAGGAAGAGCTACGGCAGCAAAAACTTTTGTCCGATCGCCTGCTCCTCAACATCTTGCCTCAGCCTATCGCTGAACGTTTGAAGCGCAAAAAGGCAATTATCGCCGATCATTTTGAAAAGGCAACGGTGCTGTTTGCTGATTTGGTCAACTTTACAGAACTCGCTGCTATTACTCCTCCTGAAAAGACAGTGGAAATGCTCAACACTGTCTTTTCCGTCTTTGACCAAATTGCAGACCAGCATCATTTGGAAAAGATTAAAACTATTGGAGATGCCTACATGCTGGCGGGGGGGGTTCCGGTGCCGATGATCCAGCATGTTGAAGCCACTGCCGATGCTGCCATCGATATGCTGCGTGCTGTCCAGACGATTAAGACCTACGATAATCGCCTGTTGACGCTTCGAATTGGCATCCATACGGGTGAAGTTGTCGCTGGCGTCATCGGTAAACGTCGCTTCATCTATGATTTGTGGGGCGATACGGTTAACGTTGCGAGCCGTATGGAATCAATGGGAGAGGCAGGAAAAATTCAGGTCACTAAAGAGGTCTACAAAAAACTCAAAGGGGCTTATCGCTTTACAAAGCGTGGCGACGTTCCAGTCAAGGGCAAAGGAACCCTGACGACTTACTGGCTCGTGGGAAAAAGAAAGCTCGGACGGAGGTTTTGAATGGTTTCAAAAAATGCATACACCGCAGGACTGTGTAAGGCATTTTCTAAAAGCACGGCTCCCAAATGTCTTTCCAAAGGCTGGGGGAGCGATCGCACTTGCACTTCTGATGGAATTGGAATGGCAGCTAAATAGGGCAAGATTGTCATCCCTAATCCTTCTGCAACCATGCTCATAATGGCGGAATCTTCGTTTAGCTCATAGGCGATCGCTAGCTCAATCGGCAACTGCGCTAGATATTCTCGCAGCAGGGTATAGCTGTTGTCATGGGGCATTGGCAAAATTAGCGGGTAGGGACGAAAGTCCTCCCAAGTTGGAGTGTGGCTTACCTTCGCCGTAGGAGGCAAAAAAGCAACATACGAATCTGAAAACAGAGGATGCACTTCTAGCCCCTGAGGCTTGTATAAATCCATTAATCCCATATCAATTCGTCCATCTTTAAGCATGGACTGAACTTCGCCATGATTGACACAGCGAGTCATCGTGACATGGATTTGCGGATGCTGTTGTTTGAACGTGGCGATCGCCTGAGGTAGCCAATGAGTCGCTAAACTACGAATAGCAGCAACTCGTACTTGCCCAGTCGCTAGACTTCGGACTCGCCTAGTGATGCTGACCACATCATCCAAAGACTTCAGCATTTGTCGGATCGAGGCAATCACTTCTAGACCCACTGAGGTCAACACGGCTCCCTTCGGCCCTCGCGAAAACAACACCACGCCCAACTCTTCTTCTAAGCTGGCGATCGCGTGGCTGATTGCCGATTGGGTCAGATTCAACTCCAGCCCTGCTTTGCCAAAGCTACCGCAGTCCGCCACAGCCAAAAATGCCCGCAATTGAAATAACTTAATTCGTGACCCATCAACACTGTTCATGACCAGACATTATCACTATCATTTGCACTCAACCGCTGTTCTCAATACAGTAAGGACAACAGAATGATTGAGCCGCAAACCGCTGAGCGATTCAGTTGTATTCAGAAACTGAGCTTTTTGAACTCTCGATAAGGAATTGTCCACTGTCAGTCATCACCGTCAGTCGTCACCATCAGCTATCACCATAAGCAGTTCATCGCACGTCATCAGGAGAAAGCACTCACCATGAAGATCGGACTACCCAAAGAGATCAAAGACCAGGAATTTCGCGTTGGTTTGACTCCTGCTAGTGTGTATGCCCTCTGTCAGCAAGGTCACACCGTTGTTGTGGAGAAAGGCGCTGGCGTCGGGTCTGGCTTCACCGATGATGAATATGAAAATGTGGGTGCCACTCTGGTGACGAGCGCTGTGGAAGCCTGGAGCCAGCCAATGGTGGTCAAAGTGAAAGAGCCGCAGCCGGTTGAATATGGCTATTTCTACGAGGGTCAAATTCTTTTTACCTATCTTCACTTGGCCGCAGAACCTGAGCTGACTGAAGCGCTGGTGAAGAGCAAAGTCCAGGCGATCGCCTACGAAACTGTAGCCACTACAGATGGACGTTTACCGTTGCTGACTCCTATGAGCGTTATCGCGGGTCGTCTCTCTGTCCAATTTGGGGCGCGCTACCTTGAGCGTCAGCAGGGAGGACGCGGCGTGCTATTAGGAGGCATTCCTGGAGTGCCTTCTGGTCGTGTGGTGATCCTAGGTGGCGGCATTGTCGGCACAGAAGCTGCCCAAATTGCTGTAGGCATGGGAGCGCAGGTTCAAATCATCGACATCAATGTCGATCGACTGTCTTATTTAGAAACCCTGTTTGGCTCTCGCGTCGAACTGCTCTACAGCACGGCTGCGCAGATTGAATCCAGTGTTCCCCAAGCGGACTTACTGATTGGGGCAGTGCTAGTTCCCGGACGCAAAGCTCCTACGTTGGTCAAGCATGATTTGGTAGCTAAAATGAAGCCCGGTTCTGTGATTATCGACGTTGCCGTTGACCAGGGGGGCTGTATTGAAACCCTGCGTCCTACGTCTCACAGTCAACCCACTTATGAAGAATACGGCGTGGTTCATTTTGGTGTTCCCAACATGCCTGGAGCAACGCCTTGGACAGCAACCCAAGCCCTAAACAACGTCACGTTGCCCTATGTGCAAAAGCTAGCCAATAAAGGTCTAGACGCGCTAATGACGGATTCTGCTCTGAGTCAAGGCTTAAACGTGTCGAATGGGGAACTGGTTCATCCTGCCATTCGCGATGCATTTCCTCACTTGACTGCGCTCAGTGACCAATCTCCTGTGAAGGCGTAGTTGTCCTTTCTTATGTGAGAAGGCCGCGCTCTGTCAGAGTTGATATGGCTTCAAGATGGCTGACAGAAAAGGGGACGCAGCACCGCTGTGTCCCCTCAAGCTTGTTAGGTAGGTAGCCATAAGTAAACGATGCTATCTGGGGTTGTGCTCCCGCCGGCGGGAGCACAACCCCATTCGTTTTAGTTTTGACCCCATACTTAAGAAATTGGCTGAGTCGTCATTCCCCCTATTTTTCGAAAGGTTTAGTGACTGAAGGGCGATCGCGCGACTGGGGGTTCAATTCCCAGCGCTGGCGATCGCGCGCCAATATTTCTTCCGTTACCTCAATAGGTTCTTCTGGCTTCATCTCGACGCCCACCGATTCGGCCATAGCGTCTATATCATTCTGTCCAGGTGTTGGGGTTGTGCCACCGACAGCCTCTTCCCCGACAACCTTGGCCTGCTCTGACATAGCGTCGATGTCTCCTCCTGTGGTTGAGCCACCTGAAGCCATGTGATCGCTAGCAGTATCGACGACGGCTCCAGCCTGGGTGCTACGGTCAGCAATTCCTGTTCGAATGGCTTCGCCCAGACGAGATGCTTCTGCATCAGGACTGTTGGACTGGCGATCGCCTGGAGCGGTGGGCTTCATCTCGATATACTTGCCGTCTGCATCTTGGATCTCTTGCTTCGCCTGCTGTTCTGCTTGGTTTTGGGTCGATGACATACGATCTCCTACACTGAACTACTAGCTGCACCCCAACTATTTAGATATTCCTAAAGGCAGATTTATCTTGGTAAACCTTGTCCTGTTGAGTGAATGCTCTCTTTGGGATGCGTGCTTTTAAGACTTTGAAAACTTTTAAGACTTTGAAAATTAGATGCAACGATGCTCTCAAGGCTTCATCTTTACGGGTTTTCAGATATTCACATCACTTTTATCTGTATGAACCGTTGAAACAAAATGGCTTAGCGCAATTCAATTTACGTTCATTTGAATTGCTGTACACCATTGCATCACTACAAGGATAAACTTGCATTGAGCATATGCCATCGCTCGATAGTATAAGGATCGGCTACAAGTTATAATTCGTACAATGCTACTTTAGATAACAACTCAGACGACAACGTAACTGTACTGTTGAACAATCAGGTTAGATAGTACAAACTCAAGATTTGCTCTAGACTTGCTGCGATCGCCATCAGTCAAGCGATGCAGCTTTGACGCAAAGGCTCTAATTTTTTCAATCGCTCGGTGCAGCATCGAAAGATGGATGCAGAATCCGCAAAGGAATGTTACATTAGTTTATATATTACCCATGAATAGCGCGATCGCTAGCTGCTCTGATGTCTGACATGATAATGTCCATGACTAAATATTAGCTGTCCAGCGATGAGAAGCACTGACAACAAGATTGCTCTGCGCTCGCAGATTTGTGTTGAAAACGACGTTTACTTAAATAACCTCATGTACCAAAATCGCTATAGCCGCACACAAGACTCTAACGCCGTAAAGGTTGCTGTCTATGAAGCACAAAAAGCGGTGCCAACACAGCAGTACGTCGGCGCAGTTGCCTTTGCGATCGCTGTTCTCAGCGCTTGGGCTGCTTTTGGCGGTTTCTAGGCGACTCAATCGCTTTTTGGCAACGTTTTAAATAAAGTTCAAATGAGCAAACTCGGCGTAGTTAAACTATGCCGAGTTTGCTCATGCAAGCCCCCTTGATCTCTAGGATAAGATTTTGGCGTTGCACATTCGAAGAATGATTTTGGTAGGGGCATCGCATTGCGATGCCCCTACAGCAGGTCATACATGAGTTAAATCTTTCCGCATCATTCCATGCTGTGCAACGCCAGATTTTTTGTGGTTGTTTTTCCGAAGGTGCTGCGAGATTCTGAAGCAGATTCTAATGAACTAAGTGGCACGCTACGTAATGCCCGCTTCCAGTGTCTTTGAATTCTGGCTCGGGTTCATGACGGCACTCATCTATCACGTAAGGACAGCGCGTATGAAAGCGACAGCCTTGTGGAGGTCTCGTTGGACTAGGCACATCCCCCTGCAAGATAATCCGCTCTCGTTTGGCCTCAATCGTCGGATCAGGAATGGGCACCGCAGAAAGCAACGCTTGAGTGTATGGATGCAGTGGATTTTCGTACAAGGAAACGCGATCCGCTAATTCGACAACTTTGCCGAGATACATGACCGCGACGCGATCGCTAATATGTCTTACTATGCTTAGGTCATGGGCAATGAAGAGATAGGTCAGTCCCATCTCATCCTGCAATTTTTGCATTAGGTTGACGACTTGAGCTTGGATCGAGACATCTAAAGCCGCGATGGGTTCGTCCGCAACAATAAACTTAGGGTTCACCGCTAAGGCGCGAGCAATCACAATGCGCTGTCGTTGACCGCCCGAAAACTCGTGGGGATAGCGGGTGACGAATTTTGGATTGAGACCTACTGTTTGAAGCAGATCCGCGACGCGATCGCGCTTCTCTTTTCCAGATGCAAGTCCATGCACTTCCAAGGGTTCACCGACAATGCTGCCTACGGTCATGCGAGGGTTTAGCGATGCATAGGGATCTTGAAAAATCATTTGCATCTCTCGGCGCTGCTGACGCAAGGTTTCGCCGCCCATCTGAGTCAGTTCGGTGTCTTCGAAGTAAACCTTTCCTGAGGTCGGTCGTTCCAGTTGCAAAATCGCTTTGCCTGTGGTGCTTTTTCCGCAGCCTGATTCTCCTACCAGTCCCAGAGTTTCGCCCTGAAGTACGTCGAAGGTGATATCATCTACCGCTTTAACGCTGCCTACCTGTCGCTGCAACAAGATGCCCTGCATTACAGGAAAATGCACCTTGAGATGCTCAATCCGAACAAGGGTTTGGGTTTGTGTCGTCGCTTCAGTGGTGGTCATAGCAAGAATGCAATATGAACAATAGTGGTAAGGGCAAAGGGCTTTTGCCCTTGTGGATTGGAAAGAAGCTTGAACGATTAATGGGCGATCGCCCGCGATTTTGCTAGCACTTCAGCACCGTCCGGCTTCACCCAGCAGGCGACGGTATGGTTGTCCCCGACAATTTCTAGGTTAGGATCGTCGCTGTGGCACTGATCGATGACGTAGGGACACCGAGCCGCAAACGGACAGCCTTGGGGATAGTCGATCAGATCCGGGGGCATCCCATCCACAGGCTTTAGCTCTGCTTTTTGAGCTTCATCTAAGCGGGGAATGCTTTGGATCAAGCCCAAAGTGTAGGGATGACGTGGGTTGTCATAGAGCTGATTGAGGGGAGCCGATTCAACAATTTGTCCGGCATACATGACGAGGATGCGATCGGCTAAACTCGCTAGTAGTGATAGATCGTGGGTAATCCAGATCACGGCCATGTTTAGCTCTTCTTTGAGCCGCTTCACCAATTCCACGATTTGCGCCTGAATGGTGACATCCAGGGCGGTCGTCGGTTCATCGGCAATTAGCAGCTTCGGATTGCAGGCCAGCCCCATCGAAATCATCACTCGCTGCCGCATCCCTCCAGAAAATTGATGAGGATAGTTGCGAATGCGGTCAGATGCGCCAGGAATGCCGACATGTTCCAAGAGTTCAATCGCGCGATCGCGCGCGGCTGTCTTACCCATGTTCAGGTGCAGGCGAATCGCTTCCGTCAACTGCTTCTCGACCGTGAGCACTGGATTCAGTGAGGTCATTGGGTCTTGGAAAATCATCGCGATACGGTTGCCGCGAATCTTGCGGATGTCGGGTAGACTCAGCTTCAGCAAATCTTGTCCCTCAAATATCACCTCTCCATTGACAATCTTCCCAGGGGGTTGAGGAATCAGCCGCATCACCGACAGCATGGTCATGCTCTTACCCGAACCCGATTCTCCGACAATGCCCACTGTTTCCTGGTCATTCACCTGAAACGACACATCATTCACCGCTTGAACCGCGCCCTCTCCAGTGTGGAAGCGAGTTCGCAAATTCCTAACATCGAGCAACGGCATGGCACCATCCAAAATCTAAACTCTAAAATCTAAACTCAACTTAAGTGCGCTGCTGAGGGTCTAACGCCTCTCGTAGGGCATCGCCTAAAAGGTTGAAGCCAAGAACTGTGATGGCGATCGCCAATCCCGGAAACGTCGTAATCCAAGGCGCACGTTTGAAGTAATCCCGTCCAGCCGCTAGCATTGCACCCCATTCTGGTGAGGGCGGTTGAGCCCCCAATCCTAGAAACGACAAGGCTGAGGCAGACAATACCGCCACTGATACCCCGACGGTAGCCACCACAATAATAGGCGACAGAATATTGGGCAAAATGTGGCGAAACAGGAGCCGGACATGTTGAGCGCCGACGGCTTCTGCGGCTTTGAAATACTCCTTGTTCTTCTCAACGAGAACAGCGCCATAGGTAATCCGAGCGTAAAACGGAATCGAACTGATCCCAACCGCAATCATGGCATTCGTCAGACTCGGCCCTAATACCGCCACTGCCGCCAGAGCAATCAATGTCTCGGTGAAGGAAAACAGGACATCGACCAACCGCATTAGCACCGTTTCAATCCAACCGCCGACATAGCCCGCGACCAGCCCGACTAGAACTCCAACCGTCATCGAAATGCCGACCGCGATGAGACCAATGTAAAGAGTCAACCGCGAACCATAGACAATGCGACTAAACAGATCGCGACCAAACTCATCCGTGCCAAACCAAAACTTGAAGTTTGGCGGCTGTAGCGCCTGTCCAGAGCCTAATTCGATTGGATCATACGGAGCAATGAGCGGGGCGAAAATGGCCGTCACCACCAACACCAAACAAATCCCTCCGCCAATCTTTGCACTCGGACTTTTTATCAGTCGTTTCAGAAAACGACCAAAATCCCGAGCCTTTGCGGCAACGAAGCTGGAATTGGGAACAGTAGAAACCTGCTGAGTCATTAGCTGTAGGTAATACGGGGATCAATCCAGGCGTAAAGCAAATCCAAAACAATTGAAACAACCACAACAACCGTGGCAAAAATAAGAATGAAGCCTTGAATGGTGGGATAGTCGCGCTGAAAGATCGACTGGATAGCGAGGCGACCAATGCCGTTCCAAGCGAACACATTCTCCACCACGATCGCCCCTCCCATCATGTAGGTGAACTGCAACCCCAGCATATTCACCACATTGATTAGGCCATTGCGAAGAGCATGACGCGACAGCACCATCGTCTCGGCCAAACCTTTTGCACGAGCCGTGCGCATGTAATCCTGAGACAACACATCCAACATTGATGATCGCGTCAATCGTGACACCGCTGCTGCATTCGCTAAGCCCAACGTCAAAGCTGGGAGAATCAAGTTCTTGAAATCAGTCCCTGAGACTGGCAGCCAACCCAAGCGAATCGAGAACACGTACATGAGCATCAATCCCAACCAAAAGCTGGGAATCGAGATGCCGATAATGGCGCTAGTCATCAAGGTGGTGTCAAGCCAACTGCCTCGCTTGTAGGCAGCAAAAAAGCCTGCAGTCACCCCAACGACCATGGTGATCAACAAACTGCTTAGGGCTAAAACCAGAGTGTTTGGGAGTCTCACCAATAGCAGTTCTAAAACAGGCTGATTACCGCGAATGGTCGTGCCGAAATCGCCTTGAAGAATTCGCCCCATATACATAAAATACTGTTCGTAAATCGGCCGATCCAATCCCAGTTGTGAGCGAATTTGCTCGATTTGTTCAGGAGTGGTGGATTGAGACTGGGCAAACATAATTTGCACCGGATCACCCGGCACTAGGTGAATCAACAGCGTCACAGCAACAGTGGTCACCCAGATGGTAAAAATACCGCTGAGAATGCGCTTAATGATAAATCGGGTCATGGGACTCGCTATACAGTTATTAATGGCTCATCGCACAATGGCTCATCGCACTGAGTCAAAAGTCAGTTCGCACTAATTTCACAATGACAAATTTCACAATGACAAATTTCACAATGACAAAATTTGATCTGCCAAGTCTTGTTGCATTACAGCTATTCAACGCAATTATTCAAACACTAAAAGTCCGCAGCGAACAAGGGGACACAGTTAGGACGTAGGCGGCCTTAACTATTTACCGCTAACCCGACCACAACCTACAGGCACCTATGGTTATTGTTGTTCACCTATTTCTGCAGGGGCATGGCACACCATGCCCCTGCAAATTCCTACTGAGTCAACTTGATGTCATTGAACAGGGGACGATTAAACGGCCCAATCTTGAACCCATCCACCTCAGAACGAGTGGTGTAAATCCACAGCCATCCGGGGGTATAGAGGGGAACGTGAACCGCATTTTCTAAGAGATACTGCTGGGCATCTTGTACCGCAGCGAGTCGAGCTTCGGAATCAACCGTCGTACGAGTTTCGTCTAGTAGGTTGTCTAGCTCATTGGATTGGTAGCCACTGTAAGCACCTGGAGAGTGCCATAGCTGGTGCAAAATGTCAGGGTCATACCAGGCCCAACCCATCATGTCGAAGGTGCTCTGACCGCTATCGGTTTCGTTCTCCTGCTTGACTCGGGCATTCATGGTGCCGATGTCCATGGTTTCGATTTCCGTTTCAATACCGACTTGCGACAGTTGATTCTGGAAAACCTGCACCATCTTTTCGCGGTTGCCACCGACCCACGTCATCATCGTGACGGTTAGAGGATTATCTGGGCCATACCCTAACTCATCGAGCAATTCCTGAGCTTTCTCCGGATCATATTCGTAGCCATGCTCTGCGCAAAATTCTTGGTCATTGCCCATGACTCCCCGAGCTACCGTACATTTCTCCCGCTTCACAACATCGCCAAAGACGATATCGATGGCTGCATCAGGATCGATGGCATAAGCTACAGCCTGTCGAGCCCGAATGTCGTCAAAGGGAGGACGGGAAATGGTGAACTCAAAGAAGACATTTTGCCCAGTCTTTTCAGCCACATACAGCTCTAGAGAATCATCGGATCGAATCGCGTCCAACTCTTCCAAAGGTGGCTCAGCAATGATCTGAATTTCTCCAGTTTGGAGGCCAGCGAGGCGAGTCTGGGGCTCAGGAATTTGCTTGATTACAAGTTCGTCGAGATAGGGCGCGCCAGAGTTTTCGATGGGGCGTCCGAAGTTTTGGTAGTCTTCATTTGCTTCAAGAACGACCTCGTCACCCTTTGTCCAGCTCACAAGTTTCCACGGGCCAGTCCCGACTGCAGCGCTGACTCCAAAGTCATCTCCCAGCTCTTCTGCACTGTCGCAGATTTGGCTGGAAAACGGATCAGCCATGAATGAAATGAATGCACCAAAAGGTTCTTCGAAGGTGAATTTCACAGTGAGATCGTCTACTACTTCAACTGCGCTGATGGGCCCCCAGGCTCCACTGGTGACGCTGGGGTTATCTTCGCTGATGGCTCGCTCAGCCGTGTATTTCACGTCGTTGGCGTCAAAGGGTGTGCCATCGTGACAAACAATGCCCTCATTTAGCATGAAGGTTGCCTCTAGACCGTCGTCGCTCACGGTCCATTCTTTTGCGAGGTTGCCAACGACTTCGCCATCGTCGTTGAAGGCGAGCAAGGTATCGTAAATCTGGTCAAAGACCTGCCACGATAGGGTCGTTGTAGTGCGCTGGGGATCGAGAGAGTCGGCATCACCGTAGCGAGCCCAAACGACAGAACCACCTTCTTGGGGAGTGCCTGCTTCTTCTGTGGTTTCTTCGCTGGTGTCAGAAGTTGCTGTTTCGTCACCGCCACAACCTACGATCGCCAGCCCGAGTACAGCTAAACCTGCTAACCATCGACTTGCTCGCTTTTGTTGAAATCGTGAGCTCATGCGCTGCTCCTAAAAAATCGATAAAAACACCGAGGAGTAAGCTATTTCAGTTCCTGGTGTAATCGTCAAAACGTATTGAATGACCATAGAGGCTAAGGTTTGTAGATGAGCATTTGTGCAGATAGGTTTAACATTTGGTTAAAGTAAATTTGTGTTTCATAAAAGTAAATTAGTATTTTCTCTCGACTACTTACAGGGCGATCGCTCTCTATCTGAGACACAGAGCTAAAACCGGGTATTTATCATGACCATCGCCATCGGAGCTTATGGGCCGAATGCTGGACTCGCTATCTTCGAGGGTCTGAAAGCCGCTGAAGTCGTTGCAGAAGGAGCTATCCGAGGCTTTGTCATGTTTGTGGTGATCACTTCTTCTGGAGAACTGGAGCGCTATGAAACCCAGCGAGGAGGGACTCGGACATTGTTTACGGACGGTGAAACCACAGGCGTTGCACCACCAGAAACCGTACGAGGGGCGATCGCCGCTGCGTTGATTTCCAGTGGCCCCGATCGCCCAGTTCCGTTAGCCCAGTTTCTGACTGCGGATGCAACGGCGGGATTAGTTACCGCCCATCGCGTTCCCCAAGGCCCCAGTGTTCGTGGTATCCCGTTGAATGTTGAGGTGTTGGATGCCCTCAAAGCCGGAAAATCAGCGCAAGAGGCGACTCAATCGATACTGGCACAAAACCCTCACGCGGATGTTGGCTTTATCACCCTCGATCGTCACGGCAATTTATACATGCAAAATGCTCCCCGTGTCCAAAAGCGTCCCGATACGGGTTCGGCTTATCGCAAATCTCCGACAGGAGCTAAGTTCGGAGTGATGCACAATGCGATTGAGCCGCATGGTTCTCTCGCTCCTTTGGTAGCGGATATTGGCTTTCGTCAGATGACTGATGCCCATCCAATCGCGGGTTGGTTCATGGTCTCTGCGGGTGTCCCCATCGTTTATGGCGAAGTGGATGCGGTGGAGGTGGATGCAGACGGAGTGGCACAGCAGATTGTGACGAGCGATCGCACCTTTACGGATCGAGCGCGGTCGGGGGTCGGCATTTATTTACACAGTCTTGTCCGCCAAGATGGTCGAATCTTAGGCAAAACCTTATTTGAACCCATCTGCACTGTGAGTAATGGGCAACTGCTAACGATGAGTGGTCAAACGACTCTTCGCATCAGCTATACTCAGATCTAATTTTTTGGCGTTGCATATTCGAAGAATGATTTTGGCAGGGGCATCGCATTGCGATGCCCCTACAGCAGGTCATCCATGAGTTGAATCTTTCCGCGTCATTCTATGCTGTGCAACGCCAATTTTTTTGAATCCTACCCGCCCGAAATCATAGAGGAATTCAACATGTCCCCAACTCAAGCCGATCTCATCATTCGCAATGGGGAGGTGATTGACGGTATGGGACAGTCTCGATTTCGAGCCGATGTCGCGATAACGGGCGATCGCATCACTGCCATTGGCGATCTGTCCAATGATTCCGCCGAGCGGGAAGTCGACGCGACGGGGCGCATCGTGGCTCCTGGCTTTATTGACGTTCACACTCATGACGATCGACTGCTGCTGTCTCATCCGGCTATGACCCCGAAGCTGAGCCAAGGCGTCACCACGGTCATTACGGGCAACTGTGGCATCAGTCTTGCACCGTTGAAGGTCACGGATCGGCCTCCACCGCCACTGGATTTATTGGGCGATCGCACTTGGTATCGGTTTTCAACTTTCGCTGAATATGTGGCAGCGCTGGAGACTCATCCCCCTGCCATTAATACAGCTCCGATGGTCGGCCATTCGACGTTGCGAGTGGCGGCAATGGAGAACGTAGGACAACCCGCCAGCGATCGCGAAATTGACGTGATGCGATCGCTACTCCAGGAAGCGTTGGAGGCAGGGGCGATCGGCTTTTCCACGGGTTTGTTTTATCCCACCAACAAGCCTGCGCCAAAGGAGGAAGTCGTTGCCCTTGCCGAATTGCTGGCTCCGGTCGGCGGCATCTATACCACCCATATGCGAAATGAAGCAGACGATGTGGAGTTGTCGCTTGACGAAACCTTCGAAACGGCAAGACGAGCTGGGGTCTCGGTCGTCATCTCTCACCACAAGTGCTCAGGGCGGGCAAACTGGGGCCGCAGTGTTCAAACCTTGCAAAAGATTGACCAAGCCAGAACTCAGCAGCCCATTGGCTTAGATGTATATCCCTATGCTGCCAGCTCCACGGTTCTCATGCCGGAGTTGATGGACGACCATCTGCGCACGCTGATTACGTGGTCAGAGGCGGTTCCGGAAATGGCAGGTCAAGACTTGAGTGCGATCGCCCATCAGTGGCATTGCACACTCAAAGAAGCCGCAAAACGCCTCCAACCTGCCGGAGCGGTTTACTTTCAGATGGATGAAGCCGACGTCCAGCGCATTCTCTCCTATCCCCACAGTATGATTGGTTCTGACGGACTGCCCCACGATCGCTTTCCCCATCCTCGTCTCTGGGGTGCGTTTCCTCGGGTGTTGGGACACTATGTGCGCGAGGTAGGCTTGTTTTCGCTGGAGGAAGCAGTGTATCGGATGACCGGACTCTCCGCAGCTCAGTTTCGCCTCACGGATCGAGGCGTATTGAAGGCCGGAGCCTTTGCTGATGTGGTCGTTTTTGATGCTGAGACGATTCTTGATCAGTCAAGCT
>JGI12210J13797_10748261_pt1 | contig 14632 bp, 16 predicted proteins | sample ElkSlonscriptome_3_FD_13797 | JGI IMG/M metagenome (IMG submission 13797)
CACGCGGGTGCCGCCGAATGTGCCGGTGTGCTGGGTGGTTTTGACCTGCGGCATGAGCTTGTCCGAAGCGGCGGTGGTCGTCTTCTCCATATGCCCATCGGCGAGCGCCGGGGTGGCGTTGAGGGCGAGGGCTGCGACGCTAAGCGCGGTAAGGATGCGAGTTTTCATGTGGTGCTGACTGGCAGCAAACCCTGCGACCGGTCAAGCGGCGCGCGGTTGAACCGATAGCTGCAATCCAAGCGAATCAAGAACACTCATCAGTGTCTCAAGCGTTGGATTGCCGTCTTCCGATAGCGCCCGATAAAGTGCCTGGCGTCCAAGGCCGGACTTTTTGGCGATCTCGCTCATCCCCTTGGAGCGCGCGACATCACCCAGTGCACGGGCAATCTGCTTGGGGTCATTTCCCTCCATCGCCGCTTCGAGATAGTAGAGGATATCTTCCTCAGTCTCGAGGTAATTGGCTGGATCAAATGGGCGAAGCTCCATTGGTGCTCTCGATCTCTTCCTTCAGCCGCTTTGCATTTGCAATGTCGGCTTTCTGAGTGCGCTTGTCGCCTCCGCAAAGAAGAATGACAAGTTTTTTGCCTCGCTGGAATAGATACACCCGGTAGCCCGGTCCATAGTCGATGCGAAGTTCGAAGACCCCGTCCTTGACGGACTTGCGATCGCCAAAATTCCCACCAGCCAAACGATCAAGGCGGGTCACGATCCTTGCGCGCGCTCGCCGGTCCCGCAAAGAGCCGAGCCAATCCGAAAAGACCAGCGTTTCCACCAGTTCGAAGGCTTGTCCCTTATGGGAGACAGCTTGAGAAGAGTCAAGGTTTTCCACAGGGGGTCATGTCTCGGCGGCATGGGCCAGAATGATGTTTGCAATCTTCTTGGCTTCGGCAGATGTCAAATCGAATGGCAAATGCGCAATTTTTACCGTTAAGCCCTGGCGAAGAGGGATGGGTAATATATCGTCTGACAGTCTTGTTTGAATTGGTTCTGGGGAAGGGCTGCGTTCGTCAATGCTTACGGCCTTGCCACTTCCGGCTTTTGATGGCTCGCTTACAACCGAACTCGACTTTTTAACGCCTCTGGCACGGGATTGTAATGCTGGCTTAAATGCCAGAGGGTTTTCCTTGTAGTTTGCAAAGTCGTCAAGTGCCGATCTGATGCGACTCTTGTAAACTTGAAGGCTCTGGGGTTTGTAATTTTGCCCCTCTAGATTGCTAAAGCGATACATCAATTCATCTAGATCGATGGTAGTAACATCTTGCGTTTCGTCCGCATCCAAAATTGCGAAGACTTTGTTTGCGGAAGCTTTCCGCGACTGCGCGGTAGCTTTCGCTAGGAGCCCCTTTTCGCTAAGGAAATCTAGAAATGACAGGAAGTCATTTTTTGTGCGGCCAGTAGTCATATTTCACCCTTTCAGGGGCTTGATATGATCGTAATCTTAATCTGTCAAGTTTAACAGTGTTAAGTTTAATGCCTCAAGGCTTCCCGCCCATCCGTTTCGCTCTCACCTTGCCGTACCGCGTTTTGCGCGTCCCCGGCTTGCCCTCGTTGCTGCGTCCCACGATTGGCGCTTTTTTCTGGCCGTCGGGCAGGCCCAACTCATCGTTCTCAAGCCGTCGGATTTCGTCGCGCAACCTGCCAGCTTCTTCGAATTCGAGGTTCGCGGCGGCATCTCGCATCCGCTTTTCAAGGTCTTCGATGTAGGATCGCAGATTGTGGCCGACCAGATTGTTGACCTCTTCATCGCCCGTTTCCACCACCACGCCATCCTTGGATGCTGTGTCAGCGACGATGTCGGCGATGTTGCGTTTGATTGTGGTGGGGGTGATACCGTGCTCTTCGTTGAAGGCCTGTTGCCGTTCGCGGCGGCGGTCGGTTTCGGCCATCGCGCGTTCCATGCTGCCGGTGATCCGGTCAGCATAGAGGATCACGCGCCCATCGACGTTGCGCGCGGCCCGCCCGATGGTTTGCACCAATGATGTCTCGGAGCGCAGAAAACCCTCTTTATCCGCGTCCAGTATCGCGACCAGCCCGCATTCGGGAATGTCCAGCCCCTCGCGCAGCAGGTTGATCCCGATAAGCACGTCATACACCCCAAGGCGCAGGTCGCGGATCAGCTCGATCCGCTCCAGCGTCTCCACATCGGAGTGCATGTAACGCACCCGCACGCCTGCCTCGTGCATGAATTCGGTGAGGTCTTCGGCCATCCGCTTGGTCAGCGTGGTAACGAGCGTGCGATAACCCTTTTTGGCGGTGGCGAGGCATTCCTGAATGCAATCCTGGACCTGATCCTCGACCGGGCGGATTTCGACTGGTGGATCGATTAGCCCGGTGGGGCGGATCACCTGTTCGGCAAAGACGCCGCCGGTCTGTTCCAGCTCCCACGGGCCGGGCGTGGCCGAGACGCAAAAGGTCTGCGGGCGCATCGCGTCCCATTCGTTAAAGCGCAGCGGGCGATTGTCGATACAGCTGGGCAGTCGGAAACCATATTCGGCCAGAGTGATCTTGCGACGGTGGTCCCCGCGCGCCATCGCGCTGATTTGCGGCACGGTCTGGTGGCTCTCATCCACGAATAGCAGCGCGTTTTCAGGTAGATACTCGAACAGAGTGGGCGGCGGTTCGCCCGGCAGGCGTCCGGTCAGGAAGCGGGAATAATTCTCGATCCCGTTACAGCTCCCGGTAGCGGCGATCATCTCAAGGTCGAAATGCGTGCGCTGTTCCAGCCGCTGATGCTCCAGCAGCTTGCCCTCGGCCTCCAGTTCTTTCAGCCGTTCTGCCAGTTCGAATTTGATCGCTTCGGCGGCCTGCTTCATCGTCGGGCCGGGGGTGACATAGTGCGAGTTCGCATAGACGCGCACCGTCTCCAGCTTTGCGCCGGATTTGCCGGTCAGCGGGTCAAACTCGGTGATCTCTTCGATATCATCGCCGAAAAAGCTGATGCGCCACGCAGTGTCTTCATAGTGGCTGGGGAAGATTTCCAGATTGTCCCCGCGCACCCGAAAACAACCGCGCACAAAGGCAGCGTCGTTGCGCTTATATTGCAGGGCGACCAGCTTGCGGATCAACTCGCGTTGATCAATCGTTTCGTCCTTCTTGATGTCGAAAATCATCGCCGAATAGGTCTCGACCGATCCGATGCCGTACAGGCAGGAAACAGAGGCAACGATGATCACGTCATCGCGCTCAAGCAGGGAGCGCGTGGCCGAGTGGCGCATCCGGTCGATCGCCTCGTTCACGCTCGACTCTTTTTCGATATATGTGTCGGAGCGCGGCACGTATGCCTCTGGCTGGTAGTAATCGTAGTAACTGACGAAATACTCGACCGCGTTGTTCGGGAAGAAGCTTTTGAACTCACCATAAAGCTGGGCTGCGAGGATTTTGTTGGGGGCGAGGATCAGTGCGGGGCGCTGCAATTCCTCGATCACCTTGGCCATGGTGAAGGTCTTGCCCGATCCGGTGACGCCCAGCAGCGTCTGCGTCTTTTCATCATCGCGCACACCCGCGACCAATTCCGCAATCGCGGTCGGCTGATCGCCTGCGGGTTCATAGTCCGAGACGATCTCGAAGCGTTTGCCCGGCATCGACTTTTCAGGTCGGGCAGGGCGGTGGGGCGTGAATTCATCGCCGGTTTCCGGTTCAGCAAGTCCGCGGCGGATAATCAGTTCAGACATGGTGGCGGATATGGTGTCGCAATCCTGATTTGTCGCCCCCTTTATACGTCCTCCCATAAGGGCCTTTCCATCGGGTGCGCCGCAATTGCCGGTTGTGCCCGATTACGCGGGTGACTAGCGTCGCCGCGAAATCAACGGGAGGATTTGAATATGACCAGAAATGCCATGATCGCCAGACTTGCAGTCCCCGCTCTTGCAGCGATGGCCCTTGCCGGGTGCGGCGGATCGACCGATGCCGATGCGGACGGCGACGGCACAGTAACCGGAGCCGAAGCGCGCGCCGCAGTTGAAGCGGCCGGCAGCGATCTGAAGCCGGAGCCGGGTCTCTACAAATCCACCATGACCTTTATAGACGCCGATGTTCCGGGCGCTCCGGCAGAAATGAAGGACATGCTGGGGTCCATGATGAGCCGCAGTTTCGAATTTTGCCTCACCCCCGAAGAAGCCGAAGGTGGCTTTGAGGACGCGATGACGCAGGGGCAGGAAGGGTGCACGATCAGCACTTTCGAAATCGACGGTTCGGATGTGAATATGGCGATGAGCTGTGATCAGGATGGTGCCGGCAAGATGGATGTGACCATGGATGGCAATGTCACCTCCACAAAGTCTGATATGAACATGGCGATGACAGGCGATATGGAAGGTGTCGGCGAAATGGCGATCAAGATGAGCTTCGTTCAGGAACGCATCGGCGAATGCCCGGAATAATCAATCGTGAATGACCGGCCCTGATAGCCAGTAAGTAGGAACGAACGGGCTCGAATCCGAAGAATTGAGGCGCCAGATCATCGAGCGATTTTTGGAACTGTAGACTTCATCGCTCATTCACATGATTGAAGTATTACAGTTTGGTGGCATCGCGATTTTCCCTTCCAGCCTGGACCGAGGCCCGCTTTCCAACGCCAGCAAGCGCGCGCGGTGAAGTGGCGCGCCGTATTGCCTTGGCGCGTGAAGATCGCGCCGAGGAGGAACATGGCAAGCCCAAGGCGCACCGCCTGCTGGGCGAGCTTGATGTCTTTGCAGAGCCTTTGCGCCGGCCTTTCCGCCGAATCGCGGTGGTCAAGGCGGTTCGTCCGCAAACGGTGATGGTCCTGCCGGGCTTCGGTGCTGATGCAAGGCGAATGCGCTATTTCGCTCGCCAGATCGAGCGCGCAGGCCATACGGCCAAGCGCTGGGGTCAACCGGGCCGAAATTGGGGGCCGACCCCCGAGAGGTTCGGAGCGCTCGAAGAACGCCTGTTGGCGCTGCATGGCATGGCGCAAGAGCCGGTCGCACTGGTCGGCTGGAGCCTTGGCGGGGTCTATGCGCGAGAATTGGCCCATCGCCACCCGCATGCCGTGGCCAAGGTGATCACAATGGGGTCGCCGTTCTCCGGCAGCCCGCGGGCCAACAATGCGTGGCGCGCCTATCAGTTCATCACCGGCCACCGTGTCGATGCGCCGCCGGTAGAGGCCGACATCGCGGCCAAGCCTCCGGTTGAAACGATCGCTCTGTGGAGCCCCAACGACGGGGTGATTTCCGCCCGCTGTGCGGCCGGCCTGCCCGGTGAGCGCGACCGTGCGATTGCGCTGCGTTGCACGCATCTGGGCTTTACCTACGCGCCCGAAGTGATGCACGCGGTGCTGGCGGAACTTGACCGAAACTAATTCGGCCATCGCAATCATAGGCTTGCGCGGCATGGCGTAAGGCGATTGCCGGACACCCCTTTCAATTCCTGCGCAAATCTTTAGACCCTGCGTAATGCAGCAGTCACAGCAGGGATCGGACGGCGGCGGCGAAACAGGCGCCTCTGTCCAAAGCAACGTGAATTTCGACGAAATGAGGGAAACCGATGGGCAGATTCGCCCCGGTTATTCCGATTATTGCGGCTGGCTGGACGAACAGGACGGCGCGTGGCTGCGTCGTAAGGATACCGAGGCGGACGATACATTCCGGCGCACGGGTATTACCTTTAACGTCTATGGCGAGGATGAGGCGGAAGAGCGCCTGATCCCGTTTGATATGGTGCCGCGCATCATCACGGCGGGCGAATGGCGGCGCCTTTCACGCGGGATCGAGCAGCGCGTGCAGGCGCTCAACAGTTTCCTGTATGATATGTATCACCGGCAGGAGATCATTCGGGCCGGACGCGTGCCAGAACGCCTGTTCCGCCAGAATGAGGCATGGTTGCAGCACATGGTCGGCTTTACGCCGCCCGGCGGCATCTACACGCATATTGTCGGCATTGATCTGGTGCGCACGGGGCCGGATGAATGGTTCGTGCTGGAGGACAATGCGCGCACACCTTCGGGTGTCTCCTATATGCTGGAGAACCGCGAGACGATGATGGGCATGTTCCCCGACCTGTTCAGCCGGGTCGCGGTTGAGAGCGTATCGAATTATCCGCGCCGCCTTGCCCGCAGCCTTGCCGCTACCGTTCCGCCCAATCGGACGACAACCGGCAAGCCAACCGTCGCCGTTCTGACACCCGGCATATACAACTCTGCCTATTACGAACACGCCTTCCTCGCCGATCAGATGGGCGCGGAACTGGTTGAGGGCAGCGATCTTCGCGTGGTGGACGGATACGTCCAGATGCGCACGACCAGCGGGTACAAACCGGTCGACGTTATCTATCGCCGCGTCGACGACGATTATCTTGATCCGCTGACCTTTGAGCCGGACAGTGTGCTGGGTGTGCCGGGCATTATGGATGTCTACCGCGCGGGCCGCGTGACCATCGCCAACGCGCCGGGCACCGGCATTTGCGATGACAAGGCGATTTACAGCTTCATGCCGGAGATCGTCGAATTCTACACTGGCGAGAAACCCCTGCTGCCCAATGTCCAGACATGGCGCTGTGCTGATGGTGACAGTCTGGCCTATGTGCTCGACAATCTTGAAGAACTTGTGGTGAAGGAAGTTCACGGATCGGGCGGCTATGGCATGTTGATCGGGCCGACCGCTACGAAGAGAGACATCAAGGCGTTCCGCGCCAAGCTGGAGGCGAACCCCGAAAACTACATCGCGCAGCCGACGCTCTCACTGTCCACCTGCCCGATTTATACCCGCAAGGGGCTGGAGCCGCGCCACGTCGACCTTCGCCCATACGTGCTTGTGTCGCCTAACGGGATTGACATCACTCCGGGCGGCCTGACGCGGGTTGCCCTCAAAAAAGGGTCTCTGGTCGTCAATTCCAGCCAGGGTGGCGGCACCAAAGACACGTGGGTTTTAAAGGATTGATGCGGGCATGATGTTAGGACGCACAGCCAACGGCATCTTCTGGATGTTCCGCTATCTTGAGCGGGCAGAGAACACCGCGCGCCTGCTGGAAGCGGGGCTGCGGATGGCACTGACCCGTGATCTGGCGACGGCGGAGGATGAATGGCGCTCGGTCATTGCGACGCTCGGCCTCAAACAGCTCTATGAGGCCAATAACGAAGGGTACGACGGCCATTCCGCGTGGAATTTTGTCCTGCGGGACAAGGCGAACCCGGCCAATATCCGCGAGATGTTTGCCGCTGTGCGCAGCAATGCCCGCATTGCACGCACCAATATCTCCGACGAGGTATGGACCGCCGTTAATGAAAGCTATCTGAAGCTTGATCCGATGCTGTCGCGCCCAGTCAGTCAAAGCTCCGTGGGTGAAGTGGTGAATACAATCCGGCGGGCCGGTACGCGGGTGCATGGCGCTGTCGACGGGTCGATGCTTCGCAATGAAGGCTTTCACTTTGCGCGTGCGGGCACCTTTGTAGAGCGCGCCGAAAGCACGGCGCGCATCCTTGATATGAAGTACTTCCTGCTGCTTCCGTCGCTGTCCTATGTCGGCTCGAGCCTCGATAGCGGCCAATGGGAGCAGGTGCTGCGATCGGTCGCCGGTGCGCGCGCCTATACTTGGCTGAACGCGGGCCAGATTGACGCGCGTGGTATTGTTGAATTCCTCGTGCTGGATGATCGCTTTCCGCGCAGCCTCGCGTTTTGCCGTTCTGCATTGCGCGATAACCTTGCCTGTCTGGCGCGAATTCACGGCGTTGAAGGCACGTGCAATGAACTGATGCGTGCGGCTGATATGCATATCAGCGAACTTAGTGTGGAAGATATTTTCGAACGCGGCCTGCACGAATTTCTGATCGACTTTATGGCCAGAAATACAGCTATCGGCGAGGCGATTGCCGAAGACTACCGATTCCTGGCTTAGGATACCTGCTCATGCGCCTTTCCATCCGACACACGACGAAATACGTCTTTTCACAGCCTGTGATCCACGCGCTGCAACGGCTGCGGCTGACGCCAAAGGAAACGCAGGGCCAGCGCATCCTCGACTGGACTATGGAATACCAGAATGCCCATGCCGAGCTGGAATATGACGATCAGCATTTCAACACGGTGACCCTGATCGGGGTGGAGCCGAGCGCGAGTGAGGTGATCGTGACCTGCAAGGGGACCGTCCAGACCGAAGATAATGCAGGTGTGATCGGGCAGCATTCGGGCCATCTGCCGCTGTGGAGTTTCTTGAGCCAGACAAAGCTGACGAAGCCGGGCGTAAAAATGCGCGCACTGATCCGCGAAGTGGCGGGGCCGGAGGAGGGCGCAAAGCTGGATTACCTCCACGCGCTGTCATCCGCGATCCGGGATAATGTCCAATACCAGACCGGAACAACCGGCGTGAACACCACCGCCGAAGAAGCCGTCGCCAACGCCAATGGCGTGTGCCAAGACCATGCGCACATCTTCATCGGCGCGGCGCGCGCGGCAGACATTCCGGCGCGTTATGTCAGCGGCTATCTGATGATGAACGACCGTATCGATCAGGAAGCGACCCATGCATGGGCCGAGGCGCATATTGACGGGCTGGGCTGGGTCGGGTTCGACATCTCCAACGGGATCAGCCCGGACCCACGTTATGTCCGCGTGGCGACAGGGCGCGATTACCGAGATGCTGCCCCTGTCACCGGGATCAGCTTTGGTCAGGCCGAACAGATGCTGACCGTCGATGTCGCGGTTGAACAGCAGCAGGCCGATCAGATTTCGCAGTGACGTGCTGCTAGATTATAGAGACAGGGCGGCGAATCAGGTGTAACGGCGCCCGACGATTTCCGGTCGACTTCTTCGGCTGGAACGCTGGAACGATTTATATGACGTATTGCGTAGGCATGGTGCTGGACAAAGGCCTTGTCCTGATGAGCGACACTCGCACAAATTCGGGCGTCGACAACATCTCTGTCTTTCAGAAAATGTTTTCCTGGCAGGTTCCGGGCGAGCGCATGATCGCGGTGATGACAGCGGGCAACCTCGCCACGACACAGGCCGTGATCAGCCAGCTGGAAGAACGGACAAAAGAACCCGATGAGCGTGACAACACGCTGATCAAGGGGCCGACAATGTTCAGCGTCGCGACCGAAATTGGCAAACTTCTGCGTAAAACCATCGGCGAGCGACAGAACGCCAATGGTGATCGCGGGCGGGGCAAGTTCACCGCCTCTATCATCCTTGCAGGCCAGATCGCCGGGATGGAGCCGCGCCTGTTCATGATCTACCCTGAAGGCAACTTTATCGAGGCCAGCTGGGACACACCGTTCTTCCAGATCGGAGAAACCAAATATGGCCGCCCGATCATTCTGCGGGCTTATGATCGCGATATGAGCTTTGAAGACGCCGTAAAGCTGTTGATGGTGTCGTTTGATTCCACGTTGAAGGCGAACCTGTCTGTCGGCCTGCCTCTCGACCTGATGGTGATCGGCAAGGACGAATTCGCCGCCACGCACCAGCGCCGAATTGCAGTCGAGGATTCTTATTTTGGAGAGATTTCGGCGGGCTGGGGCGATGCGCTGAAGTCCGCGTTCCACTCTCTGCCGAATTACCAGTTCGACCCAGAGTGAGGTTGAACGCCGCCCGGTTCAGCCTAGGCCAGCGACTTTCGGTAAACCCCTAGGGATAATCCCTGTTAACCGGGCCGTTTTCGGGTTCATTTTGGAGGTATGTAACCTTTTGTTTAATAATGATTATATTCCATTCGGGCGGATCATTGATCCGTATTGGAAGGGGTCTGACGTGAATAAATGCACGGGCTGTCGCAGAGCGTCCGTTATGACACGTAAAGCCTCTCTCCACTTCGTTGACTCCTCCACCCGGCATCGCGCCGAGTTGGCCAGAATCGGGTTCTCGCTTGGTCACCATTGCGAAGTTTATGGCGATCTGTCCGAACTGTCCGTCCACCCCCCGCGAGAGGGCATTATCATCGCCCGCGACACAGCGGTGGAAGGCGGGGTTTCCGTCATTCTGGAAAGGCTCAGCCGTCTGGGCATCTGGCTTCCCCTGATTGCGTTCGAAACGCAGCCTCGCCCCGGGCGGATCGTTGACGCGATCAAGGCCGGTGCGCTGGATTATCTCTCACTCCCGCTGGACTCTGATCGGTTTGCGCGGTGCCTTTCGCGGATTGAGAAGGAGGCCGAACTGTTCGGTCAGGCCCGCCGCCGCATGATTGAAGCACGCGATCGCATCTCCAGCCTCTCCAGCCGAGAACGCGAAGTGCTCGACTGGCTGGCTGAAGGGAGCAGCAACAAAGTAATCGCCCGTGAGCTTGATATCAGCCCGCGCACAGTGGAAATTCACCGCGCCAATATGATGAGCAAACTGGGCGCACGGCACGCAGCCGAAGCCGTTCGCCTGAAACTGGAAGCCAAGCTGGAGCCTGAATTGCTCGCCTGATCGGCAAACAGTGTCAGGGCCGAAATCTCATTTGGCCAAGAATTCGGGGGCGCTGTGCATCATGCAGCAGGCCCCCGACTTCGGTGGTGCAGACTTATCTATCTAAACCGTACTAGCGACAGAATTTCGCGCCGGTGCCTTCCAGATGGAAGTGGTCCTTATGCGCCGCGTTGTACTCCGGGCCCAGCACCGTCCCAAACCGTTTGCAGGCGCTCTTTTGCACGACCCGAAGAAATTCGCGCTCCGCCGCCGTGCCGCCGTCCCAGTCATCTGTTAGGTCGATCTGGCGGCCATCCCTTAGGACAAAGCCCGATACGTCGATCGCATTGCCCGTCGCATGGGCAGAGCGTCTGTCGGAACCTGCGACATTGCGGCAGGAATAGCTTCCCATTGTTTCAATCCGTTTGAGCGGGCTTTTGAGGATCTGGCGCGCGGCGCGGTCAACACCAAATCTGGCCCATGCGCCAAACGCCTTGGCGGTTTCGCATTTGACCGGGCCAAGATTGCTGACACCGAATTGCGTGTTGTCACCTGACAGTGCGGACAATTGCACAGTGCCCAGCTTGTTACAGCCAGGCGCGGCATAGGTATCGGGGATCGCATTGAACCGCGCGCCCGATGCACCCAAGTCGGCAAGGCATGACTTGTCGACCGGATGCGGGGCGCGACTTATCGGAGCCGACGCCATGCGCACCGGCTGACGCGCTGAGGTCGCCTGATCCGATCCGCGATAGGCCGGCGGATACTCGCGCCCGCTGCCGATCAGCACATCCTGCGATGATTGACCATAACCCGAAGGTGCCTGACCAGCGGGAACGATGCCACCACAGGCGGACAACACCAGCGCGCTGGCGGCCAGCAGGCCCGTTGCGGCGGGCGTCTTAAGGTCGGTTCTGCGTTTCATAGTTAAGGACTATTGCCGGGTTACGGTTGTTATTTCGGCAAGGATCGCGGTTACCCGATCCTTAATGGTAACCTACTCGTTTACACTTACCTATTTATGAACGCATCGGAAGGTTCTGAAAATCTTGCGATATCTTCAGCGAACCTTGTTGTTTCTAAGGCAATTCGTCAGCGACCTGTTCCCACAGTTCTATCTTGACGCCATCTGGATCAAGCAGCCACGCGAATTTACCATACCCTTCATCTGCGGTGTCCAGCACGTCCACGCCTTTGGCCCTTAGCTGTGCGACAAAGCCATCAAGATCATTGACCCGCAGATTGATCATGAAGCCGCCTTTGCCCGGCTGCACATATTCGTCATTCGCGAAATGGCTGATCAGAGAATAGGGATTGGCTTTGGGTTCATCAGCCCAGGCAAGTTGCGGACCATAGGTGCCGTCCAGCCCCAAGGTCTTGCGATACCACGCGCGGGTCGCTTCGGGGTCTTTCACAACATAGAATACGCCGCCCAATCCGGTGACGCGGGGTGTATTGTCTATGGTCATCGTTCTCTCCCTCATCCTGAAGCACGCAATAATGCGCTTTTCAGACCCGGTAGGAAAGGGTGCGCGGCGTCAGAAACCCGTGGTGAAGGCGTTCACGCTGTCTGGCAGCGCATCAAGCAAGGCGATCTCCACGATTTTGTCAAAGCCGGTCAGCACCATCACGCCCACCACCAGCAAGGCCGCGCCAAAGATCGGCCTGGCATAGCGGGACACCGCTTGCAGCACCCGGCCACGCTCACCCAAAGCACGGCGCGATCCGTAGGCAAAGGCGAGGATTGAGGCTGCTACACTCATACCGAACGCGATCACGGTAAAACCGAACAGCGTAAAGCTCGTCACCAGCCCCGCCGCCAGAGCCAGAGGCCCCGCCTTCGCCGTGCCCAGAGCGGACCCGACAAGGATCGGTATGAGTGGCAAGACGCACGGGTTAAGGATTGTCACAAGGCCAGCGATGAACGCAAGAGCAAGACTGGTGAGCATAATAGTTCAATCAGACCGGCATCAAAGCGCGCTCAGAACCACGCGGCGCAGCGCGGTGCGGTCTATCTGCCCGATCGAGCGGGCGGTCTCTTCGATCCCCTCGAACACCAGAACAGTGGACTGGCGAGGCACGCGATGGGCGCGCAGGAAGGCTTTCTCCTCGTCAAAATTGACCTTCATGAAGACCACGTCGCTGCTCTGCTTCTCAACGCGCAGTTCATTCAGGATCGGGGCCTGCGCGCGGCAGGTGGGGCACCAGTCGGCATAGACATCAACGGCGATGGTTTTGCCCTTCTTTTGCGCCATTATGAATTCAGCAGCGTCACATGTCTGCCATCCGGAAATATCGGGGCGGGCGGACAATTGCATCGCGCCAACCACAAGGGCTCCGATGGCGGCGATGAGGGCGAAAAGGCGGATCATAAAAGGGGCACTCCACAGGCAATGATCGACGAAAATGCCGACGGTCCTGTGGGTTCGTGCGGGCTGTGCGGGTGGTTACGACTCCTGCAGACTATTATTCCGCAGGGACCGCTTCCGCGCTGCCCTGCGTCGCTTTGCTGACCAAGACAATCGCGATCCACGCGGCAATGAAGCCGGGCACGATCTCGTAGAGGCCGCCTCCTCCCATGAAGCTCGCGTTCCAGCCCAGTGCAATCCACGCCCCCACCACGCCAGCGCCAGTCACCAGCCCCGCCACTGCGCCCGCGCCAGTCATCCCGCTCCACATCAGCGCCAGAATGATAAGCGGGCCAAACGCTGCGCCAAACCCGGCCCATGCATTTGAGACCAGCCCCAGCACCTGCGCTTCAGGGTCGCTTGCAATCGCGATTCCGGCAAATGCCACCAGCGCCACGCATACCCGCCCGACATTCACCGCTTCGCGCTCGCTCGCTTCGGTACGCAGAAACAGGCGGTAGAAATCCTCGGTCAAAGAGCTGGAACTCACCAGCAATTGTGAGGAGATCGTGCTCATAATCGCGGCCAGCAACGCGGCGAACAAAAAGCCTGTGATTGTGGGGTGAAACAGCAATTCGGCCAGCACGATAAAGATCGTCTCGGGGTCTTCGACGACGATCCCGTTACGCTCCGCATAGGCGCGCCCGGCAAGGCCCATCCCGAGCGCTCCCGCAAGCGAAACCGCCATCCATGAAAGGCCATACGTGCGCGCTCGGGCCACCTTTGCAACAGTGTCAATCGCCATGAACCTTACGATGATATGCGGCTGCCCGAAATAACCCAGGCCCCATGTCACCGCGCTGATAAAGCCGAGTGCAGTCAGCCCCTCAGTCAGGCTGAGGAAGCCGGGCACAGGCACCTGCGCCAGCGACGCGCCGCTATCTCCGCCGCTTCCAAACAGCACCACCAGCGGCATCATCACTAGCGCGACCATCATGATCAGGCCTTGTACAAAGTCGGTCAGGCTGACCGCCAGAAACCCGCCCACCATCGTGTAAGCGAGCACGATCCCGGCCGTGATCGCGATGCCCAGCATGTAATCACTCATGCCAAAGCCGGGGAGCATTCCGGCAAAGGCGGTCTCGAACAGCTTGCCTCCGCCCACCAGCCCCGCCGCGGTGTAAACCGTGAAAAAGGCGACGATCACAATCGCGCTGATCACGCGCAGCTCGGTCCCACGTTCGGGAAAACGGTTGGCGAGAAACTGCGGTATGGTCAGCGCATTGCCGAACCGCTCCGTCTGTTCGCGCAGGCGCGGGGCGACGATGATCCAGTTCGCAACCGCGCCTGCAAACAGCCCGATCCCGATCCACGCCTCTACCAGTCCGCTGGCATACAGTGCGCCCGGCAGGCCCAGCAGCAGCCAGCCCGACATGTCTGACGCCCCCGCACTCAGCGCGGCGACCGCTGGCGGAAGGTTGCGCCCGGCCAGCAAATACCCCTCGCTATCTGCGGTAGATTTGCGCCAGGCATAGAGGCCGATGGCGATCATGAGGGCAAAGTAGGCGGCGAGACTTACGAGAGTTGCGGTGTTCATGGTGGGAGCGCGTATCATTCCCCATTTGGCTTGGCCAGTGAAGCAGGAGGACTTGACACTAATGAAGGTTTTTGTGACGCTCGGATTCGCGTCAACCAATTGGAAAATTTAGCAATTCAGCCAAATTCGCGTTTTAGAGTGTGACTTTTCCTTTCAGGCTGAAATGCAGCCGCACTCAAACGGGTTGATGCGACGGGCCAGCGACGGGCCAGCGATGGGCCAATGGGGGCAGGGACCGCGCACGCTATCAGCCGCGCATCCTGTAGGAAAATCACACACAACTGATACCCATCATAAGGGCACAAAACCGCGCCCCCCGTGTTCCCTCACCACACATCTGAGAGGAAAAC
>JGI12210J13797_10017405_pt1 | contig 14630 bp, 9 predicted proteins | sample ElkSlonscriptome_3_FD_13797 | JGI IMG/M metagenome (IMG submission 13797)
ATGCCAAACGACCTGCCATGGTGTCGCTCCGATCCCAAGCGCCCCATCACGCAGCGATGAAGGCACCGCCCGCAGCGATTCTTGAGTGCTGATGATGATAACCGGCAGGATCACCAACATGAGCGTCAACGCCCCCGCGAGCACTCCACGGCCGAGTGGCAACTGAAAATAATACCATGACTTTTCGCTGATCCGTCCCGGCACGGCCGCCGAGTCGATGCTGGCGGAAAGCACTTCGGGATCGGTTGGCAATTCACCCATCGTGTCGACCACGTGTACCTCGACCGGCACCAATCGATCGCCATCATTTTCAAAAGCCTTCATCCCGTCGGCTGGAACCGTTGGCGGATCCGCTCGGTTTTCAACTGGCACGAGGAAGTATCGCTCATCAACCTCTTCACCCATCGTCAGAAAGGGGTCACTGCCTAAATTCGTAAACTGGTCGTAGTAGGTTGCACCAACTTCCCAAGCCGCCTGACCCGGCTTGGATGCGTTTCCAAAAAAAGAAAACATCGACACAAAAGCGGTCAAACCCAAGATTCCATAGACCACGCTGGGCACGCCTGCCAAATTACTAATGTTCAATTGAATGACGCTGTAGAACCAAGCCGCGATTTTCGTGCGTGGCTTGAACTCTTCGAGTAAAACCGCGGTTGCAACTCCGATCGGCAACGTGATTGCCGCGCACAGTGTACAGATCCAAATGGTCCCCATGATCGCTGGAAACATTCCGGCATCCGTGGGTTCAGGCTCGGGGGTGCCGCCGAGCAAGGTCCAAGAGAGTGCTGGAATGCCTTGATACAAAATCGAGGCCAGCAGCAAAACCAAAACCAACACCGAGATCGTGGCAATCCCCACACACAGTCGCCGAAACCGAGCATCCGTTCGCATTCGGCGGCGGTTGTCGGTGGCTGGTTTGCCGTCGGTCGGATTCGTCGACGGGTTCGTGGACGTGTCACTCATTCATACGCCTCCCGGAACCGTTTTCGAATCACGTTGCCAAACATCGTTAAGGACAGTGTGATTAAGAACAAGGTGAAGGCAACCGCGTACATCGAGTAGTACTCGGTTCCAAAGTTGGAAACGTCACCACCCGCCATTTGAACCATAAAGCCAGTCATCGTTTGAATTTCATCGCGAGGATCGATGGTCAATTGCGGTCGACTGCCTGCGGCCAAGGCGACGATCATCGTTTCGCCAATGGCCCGAGCGATCGCCAACAGAAACGCACTGATAATCCCGCTAAGTGCCGCTGGCACGATCACTTTCACCGACGCATCAAAGCGAGTTCCACCGAGTCCGTAGGCTGCATCGCGAAGCGATTTTGGAACGGCTTGCAATGCGTCTTCGGCAAGCGAGCAGACGGTGGGGAAACAAAGAATACCGACCGCAATTCCAGCACTCATGGCGTTGTAGACATTGAATCCTTCGTGCAGCCACTGCAGAATCGGTGTGATCGTCGTCAGTGCAAAGAACCCATAAACAACCGTGGGAATCCCGGCCAGAATTTCCAGGATCGGCTTGAGTGCACTGCGTACTTTTCGAGGTGCATACTCGCTCAAATAGATCGCTGTAATCAAACCGAGCGGCAAAGCAAAACACATCGCGATTGCGGTGATTAACAGTGTGCCGCTAATCAATCCCCATATGCCGAAACTCTTGGTCGCCCCAAGCAGTGGCGTCCATTGGGTCGAACCCAGAAAATTGCTTAGCGTTACCTCTTCGAAATTGAAGAAGGTGATCGTTTCACCAAGCAACACACCGATGATTGCCACGGTGATGAGAACGGAAAACAACCCACAACAAATCAGCAAGAAAAAGATGCCCTTCTCTTTCAATCGAACGGCACCCAAACTTCGCCGTTGGCGAGCAAAGTAACTGTCGATTCGCTGCTGAGCGAGAGGATCGTTATGGAGAACTGTGGACACTTAATTTACCGCGCTGGTAGTCTTGTAAAGCTCTGTTACCGCACCGCTGCGTTTCGCTAAGTCTTCCGTCAAATAGTGGGTGCCAGTGATTCCGCCACGGCAATGCTTCATCGCTTCTGCATAGACCGACTTTGGTAATGCAACGTATCCGGTCTGCTTAGCTAACTTAGGAGCCATTTGTAAATAATAGGCAACAAACCGCCGAACTTCGGGACGCTGAAAAGACCGTGCATTGACGTAAATGAACAGTGGCCGACTGAAGGGAGCATAGGTGCCATTTTCAATTGTTGTCGCGTCAGGCGAGACCGGTTCGTCGGTTTCAGGATTAAGGATTGGAACCGATTTTAGCTTGTCCTTGTTCTCTTCGTAATAGGCGACTCCAAAGAATCCGATCGCGTTGGGTGAACCCGATACGCCAGTGACCAGGACGTTATCATCCTCACTCGTGCTCATATCCGATCGTAGCGATCCGTCGTCTTGGGCAACGACCTCCTTAAAATAGTCGAACGTTCCCGAGTCCGTACCAGGAGCAAAAATTTTAATCGGCTTTTTGGGCCAACCGTCACGGACTTCGGACCACGTTTTCGCGGACGCTTCCGCAGTAAAGATCTTGCGGATTTCATCCACCGACAAATGATCGACAAAATCGTTGTCCTTGTGAACGACCAACGTCAAGCCGTCATAGGCGACGGGAATTTCGAAGAACTTAACCCCAGCATCTTGAGCCGCTTTGAACTCGGTCGCCTTGATCGGTCGCGACGCATCGGAGATATCGGTTTGTCCGACCGTGAAACGCTTGAAACCGCCACCCGTACCCGAGACGCCAACGTTCACTTTCACGTTAGGAAAATCGTTGGTGAAACCACTCGCCGCCGCTTCGCTAATGGGGTAAACCGTGCTACTGCCGTCAATCTCCACCTTTCCCAGTAGACTGGTGTTTTGGGCTTGGGTGGAAGCGGGAACCCACAATCCGCAAACGACTGCGGCCACTAAAGAACGAAAAACTCGACGTCTCATTAAACTGCCTTTTTAGCGAAAGTACTCGACTTGAAATTCACTTGCTTTGAAGACGAAAAGGATAACAGGTCCGCATTCTTAAAAGAGGCATGTTGCGCTAATGGATGATGAAGATTGCGTTAAGATTACCTGAGTCGCTCTCGGTCGACCGTCTTCGCTCGCTGAATCACATCGGCATCGGTCGGCGTGGTATGCATTGAACGCGCGGCCCGATGGGCACGCGGTTTAACAGACGACCACTACGGCAACGTCAACAATCCGACCATTGAGTTTTGCAGCTCCTCAGAGGCACTTAGGCAAAACATGGGATTCCAATCATCGAGTGGTGATCCATCGTACTGAGACAAAGTGGCACCCGCTTCACGAGCGATCACGATTCCGGCAGCCGCATCCCAGGGCTGGACACTGGTGGCCCAATAACCGTCAAGCCGTCCGTCGGCAACGTAGCACATGTTGAGTGCACAGGATCCGAGTCGGCGTAACGAGCGACATTGTTCAAGCACTCGCACGAACCTTTGCACCTCGGGTGCATCGCCTTGGATGCCTGCAGGAAAACTGCAGGAAAAGAGTGCTTGATCGATTTGTCGGCAGCCGCTTGGTCGCATCGACCGCCCATTGACCATGGCTCCACCACCATCGATTGCCGTAAACATTTCGTCGTAGACGGGATCGAAGATCACCCCCAGACGCATTTTGCCAGCAGCGAACAGCCCTATCGACACGGCAAAGTTTTGTAGTCGATGAACGTAGTTCACGGTTCCGTCGAGCGGATCGACGACCCAACAGGGCGCTGCGTCCTTGTCACCGCGGCGAACCGCTTGGGGTGGTTCGGTCTCGCCTTCCTCTTCGCCGACAAAAGCATAATCGGGAAAATGATTGAAAAGGATCGAGCGAATGGCTTGCTGTGCTGCCAAGTCGGCGTCGGTTACCAGATCTTTGGGGGCTTTTTCACGCACGACCCGATCCTCTCGCCGGGCCATTAATTCAACCGCAGCAGCTCGGGCCGCTGTGATCGCTACATCCAAATGTTGTTGATCCATTTTACTAAAGGGGTGCTAAGGTTCGAAACTTTCAAGTTGTCGCAATTCCTCTAACCAAACTCGAATATCGTTGTCGTACTCGGTTGCCATGTCACTGCGAATCAATTGACGATGAAACGCTGCGGCACCTTGTTCGACATGCTCCGCCGCTTCGGCACTGGGGAAACGACGGTTGGGGTCGGGAGCGATCAAGCCAAGTAAAAAATTCATCAATAGTTCGTTACGCAGAACGTCTTCGGGTAGAACCGTATGCAACCGCGATGGCAATTCGCGTTTGGCTTGCAATAGTTGCCGCAAGCTTTCCTTGCCAGCGAACGGGCTGGTGCCACTCAGCAGTTCGATCAACACATACCCCACACTGGCGAGGTCACTTCGCGGGGTGACTTGGTTGTTTTCGAGGACTTCGGGAGCAGCGTAAATGGGTGTACATTCGCAGTCACGAGGTGGATCGGTGTAGTCGAATGCCGATCCCATGTCGATCAGCTTGGTGTGCCCCGATCGTTTGAGCATGATATTTGACGGTTTGACATCGCCATGGACAATGTTCTCGCGATGCAGTGCCGCGAGCGACGCCAAGCACTCGCGGACGATTGCGACCGCGACTCCTGCTTTGAAACGCGATTGCGCCGGGCCTTCGGTAATGATCACTTCGTTGATGTAAGACCAACGCCGCTGGCTGACGTGATGGCCGAGCAATTCCAAACATTGTGGCGACACGAGTTGCCGCAAATCGTAGCCATCGACCCATTCCATCATCATAATGCGAATCCGATGGCGTTCGAAGAAATTCTGGACATCAAGTAAATTGTCGTGTTGGATCAGTGCCACGCGTGCGGCGATGGAAGCGACACGGGCCATCGCTTCGTCATAGGACCGGCTGTCAGGATATCGCTCGGGCGAAAACACTTTCATGGCGACGGGAACGGTAAATCCATCCGTCCCCCGGTACTCGGTCAAATAGACCTCACCCTGGCCACCACGACCGAGCAGCCTCAACAAATGATGGTGCCCGGTCCAACTAATTTTTCGTTTCTGCAGCAAATCATCGTATCGCCGCACCAATTCCGTATCGGTTTTTCCGTGCGGTGAACCATGTAGCGTGATCGTTGGATTCGGTTCAAATCGTGTAGTAGAATGCATTCGATTGGTGGCCACGCATGAACCCGCTTTTGCAAGAAAAATCAATCCCAACGAGCAGGACGGGGCCGCAAAAACGACCGAGAAAAGAATGGAAGTCTTGAACCCTATCCTATCCGATCGAGCAATAGATTGTCACTAAGGGAGAGGCAGACTTTCTTTTAGGGGGATTGCACAACCCGCCGGTGTTGGGCGACAATCTTGTCATACGGAACTTTTTGCTTCTACAGGAAATGGGACGAACAATGAGCAAGTATTTAGAAAATGTCAAGAAATACGTTGATTCACCTCGTGAAGATGCGGTCGATTCGCTCGTCGGACATCTCGGCATCGCGTTGAAAAACCGTGATTCAGCCGTTGTCGCAGCAAACGATCCAAATGAATTAGCAGCCGTACGCGACAACTACTGCTCCAAGACGCTCGACTTGGACAATGAGACCGCTGACAAGGCGATCGAGACCGTTTGCCAGAAAATGCAGGGGGACACCGCAAAATGCCGAGTCACCTTCTATTATCTACTGGCCGACGAAACCGATTCGATGCATCGGCTTGTTGGATAATTGTTTTTTGGGTCAACGAGCGAGTTCACCCTTCGGGCGATTTCATGTCGTGCAGTTTTTAGAGCCTGGCTTCTTCCTCCCAGCTAGCCAGGCTTTGCCCAGCCTACCTTTTTCTGTATGCCACAGCAAAGGGCAAAAGAGCATCTGCGATCGTGAGCGAAAAGAGCTCATCCGCTGAAGCCGTAGTCAGGGTTATCGCGATCAAAATCGTTGTCGGTTAGACCCACGTTGAGCTGCAGCCGGTGGTAACTGTATTCTTCCATTAACACCGGCGATTCTTCGCCTTCTTTTGGCCAATCGTAAGACTCAAATCGGACCGGCAATCGGAGCTTGTTGTCAATAAAAAGATTGGCTTGGTGAAAGTCGAAATGGTTGGCGGGTTCACGGTGAGTGACATGAACTTTCGTGCATACCTGATCGTTCAAGGTGACATGGTCGTCGACATTCACTACGCAGTCGTCAAATTGTACTTCGCGTTGGCCAATTTCAATCAATCGTTCAACCAATCGATAGACACCAAACTCGGTGACGGGATAGCGATTGCCTCGCATCGCCATCGTTCCATGGGGGTCCAAGCTAACGGTCATAGAGGATAACCATCGACCACCGTTGCGAACGAGTATCTCGCCGTTGTTAGCGTTTTCGATGTAGAGTACTTCACGGTCCTTGATCTTGTGCGGACGCAAAACCTTCAGGTAAAGACTAAACGGTGTGACGAGTTTTCCATCAACGACCTTGCGGTGCCGGACCTTGGCGAACAAGCAATGTCGAGCTTGCAATTCCCCATCGACTCGTGTCCGTTTGACCATCAAACAGGTGTAGTCGCGCACCTCTCGTGCGATCCGTTTCTCGTTTTCGCGCGCCCATAGGAGTATCGGTTCGAGCGGATGTTGGTTCGATAAATTTTTTGTGCTTGCCCCCCGAGAATCCATACTCGCCAAAGTAAACGAACGGTTCGCTGGCGATTCAGCGAATGATTGCCAAGGAACCAATAATGAAAAGCTGAGACTAAGTAGAATCCGAAGTTTGTGTTGTAGATTGCTAGGTTGCATGATCAAATTCTCGATATTCAAGGAAGCGAAAAGCCGGTCAACCATGCTTGGCAAATTCCGTGCCCATCGGCCGTGCGTTGAGCCCTATCGAGCGGTTTTGTGGTGACACTGGCCGCCTGAGCCAATCCGTTTACTCGTCAGCCAGCGTGCTGTTTGGCGATTCGGCGTAGAATTTGCGGGCGGCTCGGTGCAGAGCTAGCCCTTGCCATTCCGCTGCATGCTTTCGTGGTATCAGTCCGCCGCAAAGCTCGGGGGCCTGATACAACGATTCAAGCGCCGCGGTGACGAGATCGTCAGGCGAGTCATGACGGGCGGCCAAGAAGGCGGTCGTGCCGATCGTGGCAATACCGGATTCGGGAAGCTCGATCCCCGGGTAATCGGCAGGGTCGATCGTCATCGGTCGCAATGTCGGATGTTGTAAGGAAATCTTCATCGCTGGTTCGACCGGCACGAGACGAAAACGTTCGCTCGCCAGTAATTCGAAGACCAATGAACTGCCGACGCCGATCGAGATGATGGCGGCTTGAGGCGCATGGTCACGATTCAAGTTGCCAGTCAAGTCGCCCCATGAACATTCTTGACGTTCGAGAACCGAGGGTGGCAATCCGAGCGAATCGAATACCATTTCCGCTGTCGCTCTCGATCCACTTCCGAGCGGTCCGACCGCAATCCGCTGGTTTACCAAATCAGCCGAGCTGTGGATGTCACTGCCACTGGCGACCAGCAGATGAATTTTTTCATAGAACAATGGGGCAACCACACAAATGGCATCACCGCTGACCGCTGATGCTTGCATCGGAGCCAAGTCGACTTCCCGGCGGAGCAAGCGATTGCGGTTGTCGACCGATCCGTTGCTGGGGATCACTGCCGCGGTCAACTTGTGCTGGCGAATCAAGCGTTCAGCTAACGTAGCCGATACGTCGTTGTAAACGCCCTCTTCCAAACCACCCGCGATGGTAATCTTTGTCGGGATCCATGAAGTATATTCCTTCCAAGCCGCCGCCACGGCCAACAGGAAAAACGGTGACAACATCAGCAGCAATAGCATCGCGGCTTGAAAGCGTCGCTGGGATAATGAGGTGTCGACCATGCGGCGACCGGTGAGCGCAGCAACGAGCGGCACTCCCTCGAGCCAATGCCACACCTTGTTTGGCAACGATCGGGCTTTCGCCGCAATCGGGCGATCGTCGATAAAGGCGTCCAAATCGTTTGCCAATTCTATCGCGGTTTCGTATCGATCGCTTGGTAGTTTTTCGAGGCACTTTGCCACGATGGTTTCGAGATCAATCGGTGTGTCGGGTTTAAGCGAACGAATCGACGGGGCTGGATTGTGAACGACCTGAAGCAACGTTTGAACAACGTTGTCGGCCATGATCGGAGGCCGACCCGTCACGCAGGCAAACAGAATCGCGCCCATCGAGTAAACGTCGCTATGCTGAGTCGCCAAGTCGCTATACCCACCCGCCTGCTCGGGTGCCATGTAGTGCGGTGTCCCGACCGCTTTGCCTGTCCCCGTCACGCTGCTATCCGAATCCATCCGTTTGGCCAACCCAAAATCAGTTACCAAAACGTTGTCCTCCGCATCGATCATGACGTTGGCGGGTTTTAAATCACGGTGTAGCACACCGTTTCGGTGAGCATGATCGATCGCTCGAGCGACGTCGCGGACATAGCGCGCAGCCGTTATAGGATCGATCGCACCGGAGTCGATGCGGCGTTGCAAATCGATGCCACGGACATAGGACATGGAAAAGAAATGATGTCCGGCTCGTTGGCCAAAATGGTGAACCGGAACGATACCGGGATGGTTTAGTTTCGCAGCAGCTTGGGCTTCGGTGTAGAAACGACGAACGTCGGATTCGTCTGCCAACATACCGCCGCGAATCATTTTGACGGCGACCAAACGGTCCAAATTGGTTTGACGGGCCAGGTAGACGATTCCCATCCCGCCCTTGCCAAGAATCTCCAACAGTTCGTAGTCGCCAAGGTTGAACGGCAACGTGGGACCGTGGTCTCCTTTGGCCCGGTACGGCATCGGTAAGGTCGCACCCGGATCAACGTTCGAATCATCATCGCCGGCTGCCGCCAAGCCGACGGTTTCCGCACCTGGGTCAATCACGGGCCGAAGCGGTCGTTCGTTGTGATGATGCGATGGGGACGAGGCAATACCCGAAGCACGCCCTACAAGGTCGGCGACTTCCATCAATTCGCTTAGCTGCTGCGCGACCTCCGGAAATTGTTTCAAGAAATCATCGCGGCTGGTCATTTCCCCTGCGTCACAGCTACGCAGGTAAGCGGCAAACGCCCTGTCGATTGGCTCTTCCAACGGCTCGTCAGGCGATTCGGGATCTTCGTTTACCGGCATAAAGTCTTCATCTAACGTCGCGATCGTCGCTGGGAAAATTCATAAGGAATCGCAGGCAGAAATCCTAGATCCGTTCGCCTCGGTTTCGGAATCGGCTCGGCCTCGGTCGGCTTCGGTGTGTATTCACGATACACCCGTACGATCAAGTTTCCCGCGGATTCTTTGTCAATCGCTTCTTTGTCACTGGTCAGTTTGATGCCGTAGTGGTCCCCGCTTGGGCTTTCGATGATCGAAGCCGATAAACCAGGCGGCGGATCACTCAGTTCAACTTGCAACTCACTCGCTTTGATGTGTTTGGCGATCGGAATGACACCCAGGATCGTATCACCATCGTCGGGCAATACAAGTCGCGGAGCAGGCATAATGACGGAAAACGGTGCCCCACGGCCTCGTCCTTTACGGATGACCAAGTTCCATTGTTCGACCGGGACTAAATGAAACCAAATGAATGCCTGCATCATATTTTCCGCAGGTATCGCTAAATGAGTGAGCTGGGTACGTGACCGGCTGCCCTTCTTCTTCTCAGCCGATCCCTCCATTTCCATTGTAAACAATCTTTGCTGCAATCCCGCATCCTCATCGGCTATGTCGAGATTATCGGGAATCGTTAATGTCATGGTCAGCTTTTCCTCTGACCCAGGAACAACATTCCCATCGAGTCGAATGGGTACGGGGGAATCAACAATGGAAAGCGTGATATCCCCATCAAAGCCGTCTTTTCGAAGTGCATGAACGGTAATCGGAACCGTTTCGCCACGGCGAGTGATGATCGTCGCTGGCGTGACCCGAAGTTCAAAATCGCCATCCGGTGCGCTCAGTGTCATCCGATAACCAAAATCGGGACCTCCGTGATTGCTTGCGTCTCTGATATGTAGATAGTGATTTCCGGTTGCCGGAATGGTGACGGACAGATGCGAGTCGGAGTGATGGGTTTGCAATGCTTGTGACAAGTCGACCTTGTCATCATTGAATGCAAGCTCTTTGCCGCTTTCATCGGTGACGCGAAGGATCGAATCAAGCGGGCTGCCGAGTCGACGGGCTTCGACTTCTGCAATCAATCGCCCGCCACCTTCGACACGGTAAACGTCTTCGTCACCGGGGTAATCGATCCGTCCATTGATCGTGGTTCGTGTCGAGATGACCTGGGCGGTTTCGTAATCATTGTTCGGTTCTTTGTCGAACGTTTCCGGCCAGTAGTCGACCTGCAACGGAAACCGAATCTCGGTGCCATCGGACTGCGGAGCAGTGTAAAACATCACCGGTCGGAATCGTTTGCGAGTCATCGTTTTGACAGGGATCTCGGTGTTGGTCAGGTTCCATCCTTTGAGCGTGACCGTCGATTCTGAATCCACTTGGGCTCCGAGCGGGTAGATACTGGTAACGAACGGAATCTCGCCGACGGTGATTCGGTAAACAAAATCTTCTCGTCCTCGAAAAATCGAATCGCGAATTTCGACAACATATTGGTCGTTTCTGGGTACTTCGAAAAACAAGACAGGATCTTGGCGATAATAAAACGAATCCGAGAAACTCATTTCTCGGCCCTGCGAATCGGTCAGTTTCAACACGGCTTGAAACCAACCGGGAACGGCATCGGCCAAAAAGGGCATGCAATCGCGAACGGCCGCATCAATGACGATTTGCTGGCCCTTTTTCGCATCAAAGACGAATCGATCTTGGTCTCCAGGCATGATTTGACCATTGATGACGACAGGCGTGTCGTCGACGGCTCGATCGGGCGACTGGTCGTTTGGCTCGCTTTCTCGGACTTCTGGAAAGCGACCGATGTGAAACCAAATCGGATTCGAGATGGCTTCTTCGGTCAAAAACCTCAATTCACGTTTACCAAGCTTCGCGTCGGGGGCTACTTTGACGCGAACGGTGACTTCTTCGGCTAATTGGTCATTCGGTTGTCGTTTCGGATCACGCTCTCGCTGCCGATAAATTTCCTGTTCGCGTAGCTGTTCTTCGGTGACCCCTGCGGTCGCGATGACCTCTTCGTTGGAAGGCCGCTTCGTGATCCCCATCGCCTCACGCTGTTCGATGATTGCGTCGCGCGTGTCACTGATTCTTCGCCGCAGTTGGTTTGCTTCGCCTTGAGTCATCGGACGATACCAGCTGACGATTTCCAATTCGACTCCGTCGCCCGACAGAAAGATATCAGTCGCCTGTTTGATATGTTGTCCACCGACGGTGATTTCGATTTCCGTACCCGCTTGGCAACCAGCCGGATAGGCGTAGGCGAGATGTGGCTGGTCACCGTTCGCGATCGAAGCGAATGCGAGAACAAAAAAAATAAAGAGGTTGTATTTCATGACATGTAGGCTGGGTCGACCAAGAGGAGACCCGCAGCGAGAAAAAGAGAAAAAGGTTTGGCAAGTTGTAGATGCCGGGTCTCCCGTTGGTCGACCCAGCCTACGTAATCTCATGCAAACGGCCTCCGGTTTCCATTCCGTCATCGGGTCCGGGGGTTGCGCGGACGAATTCGCCCATCGGATGCGGTAGGCTTGCTTCCGGATCGATGCCGAGTAACTCGTACATCGTACCGATCAAGTCGCCTGGATAAACGGGTCGGTCTTTGACCGCTTCACCTTTATCGTTCGATTCTCCGACGACTTGACCGCCCTGGAACCCGCCGCCGGCGACGAGCGTTGAAAACACGCTGCCGAAATGATGTCTGCCCCCATTCCAAGGAGACTCCGATGCTACTTTCGGTGTCCTTCCAAACTCGCCAATACACCAAACGATCGTGCTTTCCAAGAGCCCGCGTTCGTCTAAGTCCGTAATCAATGCAGCCAAGCCGCGATCGAGTTCAGGCAACTTGCGCCGCATCGCTTGGAAATGATCTTTGTGAGTATCCCAACCGCCATGATTGATCGTGACAAATTTCGAACCGCTTTCGATCAGCCGACGAGCAGCTAAGCAGGATTGACCAAACTTGTTCCGTCCGTAGCGAAGCCGCGTTTCGTCTGACTCCTCGGCCAGGTTGAAGACCAAACCGGCATCGCCGAGCATCAAGTCATAGGCTTCCGTTCTCGATTTCTCGGCCATCGCCAAACGGGGTTCATTTCCAGCGGCTCGGTGAAGCGAGTTGAGTTCCTTCAGCAAATCACGTCGCTGCATTTGTTGATGTTCTGACAAATCGGGGGCGACGATTCCTTCGACCGCAAACCGATTGGCGTTCGGATCACTACCAGTCGCAAAGGGTTTGTACTTGATTCCCAAGAAACCCGCTTCCGAAAAACGGCCTTGCGGTTGAGTGAGGACGACATAGGGCGGAATCAGACTCGTTGGTTGGGGGCTGCCCCCATTCGATTGAGGAAATCCTTTGAACGCCGTAACGACTGCGCCGGCCGCGGGATAGACCAATCGACCAGGCATGCGTCCGGTCTGAGTCAAGTAGGAGGCTGTTTCGTGGCCAAATTGCCCGTGCGTGAAGCTGCGGATCAACGAGTACTTGTCGGCACATTTCCCCAATTCGGTCATCAATTGACCGATATGGATTCCTGGCACGTTTGTCGCACACGTACCGCTTAAAGGACCCGTGTAGTCGCTTCCCGAATTGGGTTTGGGGTCAAACGTATCGGTATGCGGCGGACCGCCACCGAGCCAAACTTGGATGACCGCTTTCGCCTTCGGAATGATCACGGGCTTCGCGTCCGTTGCCGGCTCGCCTTTTTTCACTTCCGAATTGCCGTTCGCTTCCATCGCAATCATCTGAGACGCGATCATCGCTCCGGCACTACGAAGCACTCCAGCGTGCAAGGCTTGACGGCGGCTCAGGGTCGGCCCCCAAGAGAGCGAGCCATGTGGATGCTGATTTTTCTGGTGAAACATGATCGATTCTCAGCAGCGTTGTTACTTTAAAAGTTAATGTTGAAAAATGAACTCATCGGTATTGATCAAGGCCCACGCCAAGTCGCGAGTTCCTTGGGAAGAGCGGCAAAGCGATTCGGCCACCGGCCGCTCGTTCTCGCTCGGGCGACGTGAAAGGATCGCTAGATAAAGCCGTTCGGCTTTCTCACTTGGATCGCTGGCGGCTTGAAGTAATCGTTGGATCCCCGCGCCCTTTTTCAGTTTATCACGAATGTGGTTGGAGTTGAGCAAATGCAATGCTTGCCCAGCATTCAGCTCGTTGTTACGTTCCATCACCAATCCGCTGTCACGCGCCGGTCGACCGAACGTTTCTAAAAAGCTGCTCGTAATGCTGCCGTCGGGCAGTGCAATGGCCCGCTGATTGTCGGGCAAAAACGTGAACGGTTCTGGGATAATGCTCATGTACAATTCATGAGTGTCGGTGATTTGACAAATCGCGTCGATCAGGACCTCGGCATCATGCCGTCGTGTTGCGTGATAGGCAAAATGCACGCTTGCCAAAGCATCATTACTTTGCGGAACGCACGACAATTGGTAGGCATTCGAGCGAAGGATCAAACGATAGAGAAACCGAATGTCATAATCGGCTGCGATCAATTCATCTGCCAATTGGTTTAATAACGCTGGATTCGAAGGCGGGTTGTCGGGGCGTATATCATCGGGTGGATCGACCACACCTCGGTTCATCAGCCAATACCAAATTCGGTTTGCAAATGCGCGAGCGAACCAAGGATTTCTTTCGTCCGTCAACCAATCCGCAAAGACGATTCGGGGGTCCTTGCCAGGCGGAATCGTCACGCCCGCACCATTCGGATAGACCGCCCTTAACGATTGATTCGGCAAATGGTCCTCGTTCTTCCGAGGATCAAAGTAGATGATTTCCTCTTTCCATTCGCCAGTCGGTTTGAATCCGACTTGTGAGAAAAACTGAGCCATCCCCGCGAGCCGCTCAGCGGGCCATTTCTCCGCTCGTTCACACAGAAACGTCAACGCCACCGTTTGCGCGATCGCTTTCGGGTCTTTGCTTTGCATGGCCCGGTAAAAGTTGACCTGCGGTGTCCGAAAGTTGCTTCCCGACGATGTCAATAGCTGGTAGGCGAATTCGTCGGCTGGCATGTTGCGTCGAATGGCGTGAAGAATCCAACGGTGGTAAGCATGAGCCGCGTTGGGCCAAAGATTGATCGGGAATTCGGCTTTGACTCTCAACAGATCACAGAGTCGCATCGTCAAATAGATCGAGAATTCCTCGCGTTCCAAAACAGCATCGATTAGTTTGTTACGCTTCTCGGGGTCCGGGTCATCCAAAAACGCGATTGCCTCCTCGATCGTTGGCAAGGTTCCGAGGGTGTCAATGTAGACCCGGCGGAGGAAAACCGCGTCGGAACACAACTTGGCTGGCTCGATGTCTCGCTTGATGAGATTCAAAAAGACGAGGTCGTCGAGCGAGTTGTGTGAATGAACGGGCAGATCACTTTCGAATGGATCGTTCATCCAGTCGGGGTCGTACTCGTCCAAGGCAGAAAACTCTTTTGGCATCTCGGCTGCCAAGGATTCGCCGCTGTGAGGACTTGCCGGCTTATCGATGGATGACGCTGCGGGGATGAAAGCCGAGGCATGCTGTAATTTCATCGATTCGGTCGGAGATCTCCGTATGG
>JGI12210J13797_10017751_pt1 | contig 14630 bp, 10 predicted proteins | sample ElkSlonscriptome_3_FD_13797 | JGI IMG/M metagenome (IMG submission 13797)
AGCTTCAACGGTGCTAGAAGCTAAGCTCGCAGAGGCCAGCGCCATTTCTGGAACCCACGCCGATTGACCGGGCTGGAGCAGTGGTGCGGCTGCGATCGCCTCCGGAGTATTAGCGTCGTCTAACGAGTTAGAAGGCTGGCAGACCCTAAGTTCAACCCACCAGACGGCCTGCGAGAACTCTGATCGGCCTATGACTTGGGCCGTCATTCCAGGAATTAGATAGCCTATGGGGGACAAGCCTGATGCAGCGTCATCGGATAGCTGACTCCCTGAGGGTGACGAAGCTGTCTCGGTATTATTTGGTTCGCCTGCAGGGTTTAACGGCTCTGGACTAACAGGCTCAGCATAGGCTGACAGCGGACGTCCATCATCAGAGACAGGAGCCCCAATTTGTAAAATTACGCCAATCGTTAGCGGAACGCGATGGTCCCTCGGGGCCGATCGCGTTCCGTCGCTATCTCCCCCAGCGCCAGATGATGGCCGCGCTGAGGGGTCTGAGCGGCGGCTCAATCGGTTGCCCACAGACGGTATGAGCATGTAGATCAGAAGGCCGCCTATCCCCAGTAGAACGACGATGCCACCCAAGAGGGGAATGATTCCGGCAGGCCGTCGCAGATCGACATTTAGCCTTGTTGGCGTCATGGGGCCAGGCGGTGTGGGGTCGCCCGTCGCCTCACTGTCCCACCCAGGGGAGGCGGCCCAATCAGGCTGGGATGGTTTTGCTGATTCCCCCCCCTGCCCGGTCTGCAGCCGAGTTGAGGGGGCGATAGCTCGAGCTGGAGGTAGATTCAGCTTGAGCGCCGCAGCGGTCTCTGGGGCGGGGGGCGTCACATGCCACTGCACCAGGCCGACGGTCACGTTATCATAACCGTTTTGAGCATTTGCCGTGTCCACAAGGGTTTGTCTGGCAGCGGCTAGCTCAAGTTCTCCAGAGAGCACCGGGAGCAAAACCGAGCGCCAAAAAATTTCGACGAGGTCGTTGTCACTCAAGCCGTCTGAGCACAGCAACAGCAGCCCTGCGCCGTCTAATATAAGTCGCTGAACTGTTGGATGCAGCGAGGTGGAACTTGCCATACCCAGCGCTTGCACCAGGGAGCCTGCCCCAGGGCGATGCACGGCGTCAGCATGGGTTGTATAGCCCAGGCGAACCTCCCGAGAGGCCACATCATCATCCAAGGTGATCTGATGGCATCCCCAGCGGGTGACCCAATAGGCGCGGCTATCTCCAATATGACTGATGTAGCAGTTGTAGTCACTCACTAAAGCCATGACCACGGTTGTGCCCATTCGCTGGCGATCGCGGCGCTGTTCCCCATCGTTTCGCTGGCTGATGAGGGTATTGGCGTCGCAAATAGCGTCAGATAAATGCTGAAATGTCCCTAGAGCGCCGACAGCGCCGATGCTAGGCGAGTCGATCAGATGATCGCAGATGGAGTGAATCGCAAGTTGGGATGCAACATCTCCCCCTTGATGCCCCCCAATGCCATCACAAACAATGACGACCGGCTCATCAACTGGATCATCGTCAGGCAGTGCTGTTTGACCGGAGTCACTGTCAGGATAGGAGAGTATGGTGCTACTGGGCGGAAAACAGGCGTCTTCGTTGCGCGATCGGCTTGGTCCTTGGTCGGTTTGGGTCGTGAGCTGAACCGATTGGGACCGGCTTGGCCCTATCTGCGCCATGGCAGACTCAAGGACGTCAATGAGTTGGCCAGGTTGCCCGATTTTGCCGGCGATCAGATGGTCGCAAAGCGATGTGAAGAAGGCGCTGTCGGGAGTTTTGGGAACGAGCCAGCTTTGCCCCAGCTGCCCCAGCTGTGTCAGATCTGGGAGAACATTGGGGCCAGGGCGAGACTGTCGGGGTGGTTGGGCGCGATCGCTCTGTAGCTCGAGCAGCCGAACTAGAGGCCCTTCTACCCTGAGTAGCTGTGGCGAGAGCAGCGAAGCAACAACCTGCTCTTGTTCGAAGGGCTGCCAAAGCTGGGCAATCTGCCATAGCCAGTTGAGCCGTCGCCAAGTTGATGCGCTTTCCCATCGGTCTGCCATCTTGGGGAGGAGGCGGGGTTGTGCTCCTTCAGGTGCAGGACCAGAGGAGTCAGGGTCTGCTCCCGTGGCTCGCTTTCTGAGGCTGAACATTGGTAGCTTGCCGCCATTGGCTGCGGATGGCTTACCGCCGTATGATGGCCCATCGGTGTAAATGCTGGGGCAGTAGATTGCCGCATCGCAAAGGAGCACCAGACGGCCTGCTTTGCCCCCTGCTGCGCCGTCAACCCAGTCGTAGACCTGGGGCAAGTGCAGTCGATACTGGACCAAACGTAGGTAAGGCCTCACCGCTTCGAGCAGCTCTGCCTTGGCAGCTGGCGGTATACCGGGCTGCAAGTCGAGAAAAATTCTGCCACCTTTGTACAGATAGCGATCGCCGACTACGACACCAGCGCTAAGGCGATCGCTATCTGCGCCTATTCCCAATAGATATCGCTTTGGCAACGGCACATGACACCGATGACAGAAGCGCCTGCTTTCATCATTGGGAGTCTGACAATTTTGGTTGGGACATTGGAGCATGCAAACCTGCTGTGGGCTAGCACCGTAAATCGCATTGCCAACAGTACACCCTGAACTGCTCTAGCCCACGGTTGAGCTCGGAACCTACACCGTAATGTCTGAATCTGTTCTGGGGAACCCCAGACTATAATTTCGGACAGGAGCTTCTAAATTGTATGTTACCTCGCCAGATTGGAGAAGCGATTGCACGAAATGCTCCAAATCTGATCCAATGCATCGCAAGTTGTAATCTGTCAGCGCTTCCCCGGCAAAGCTATCTACAAGGGCGTCAAATTTGCGATAGACCGACTGCAGTGCCGCGTCACCCCAATTGAGCTCGTCATCAGGGTCAACATCGAGCGTGAGTTTGTCAGTACTAGGTATCATCTTGTCATCGTTGACATCAGCGCTAAAGATGCGAATATGGCGCGTCGTTGATTTGATTAGCATGATCATAGAGAGTTCCTCACCAATGGTCAAAGAAGCAGTCCTAAAGAAGCAGTCCCACAGACCTCTAGGATACAGCGCCAAAGCATATGGCGCTAAGGGATAATGGGCACCGGGATTGACTACACTAAAGAGGGACAAAACCATCATTGTGGCCACGGCTCGAATTTATGGAAAAGCGACCCTCTAAACCCTTGAGACAACGGCTCTTTTTGATGGCCCAGGGCGGCTTTGTCCTGCTTCTGGCGCTGGCATTGGCGGGCATCTGGCGAGCTGGATCTAGCTTTAGCGATCGGCTGATGTCTCTGTTTGCCCTCAATCCCTCACCACCTGCCGTCGATGCGCGGACTCTGGTCGTCAGCCAAGTGCGGGGAGCTAGCGAACTAACGACAGCCATCTACACTATGGAGGCGGTGGTGCCCACCAGCCGCGATCGCGCTGTCGGAAATTTTGTCATCGGTCGCACGACGCTGCTCTACATCGCCCATGGTGAGGTGCGAGCGGGAGTGGACCTCAGCGCAATTGATGCCTCTAATATTGCACTAGAGGGCGATCGCCTGACCGTTCAGCTGCCGCCACCCCAAGTATTGGACCATAAAATCGACGTCAGCCGGTCTAAGGTTTACGACTATGACCGGGGATTTTTGAGCCTGGGGCCTGATGCGGCAGCTGAGCTGCAGACCTTGGCCCAGCAAGAAACCCTCAACCGCATTGTGTCTACAGCCTGTGACAACGATTTGCTACAGCAGGCCAATCAGCGAGCTGTAACAGTAGTTACCCAGCTGCTGACAACCGCTGGGTATGATGATGCCGTTATTGAGACGCAGCCTCCCGACACCAGCACCTGTACTGTAAATACGGTCGCTGAGCCATCTCTGGTCGAATTATCTCCCGCTGAACCATCTCTCAGCGAAGCTCCTCTAGCGCAACCGCCGTCAAGCCCTGAACCACTGCCCACACCAGCTCCTTGAAGATGTCGCCGACTGAACCCCATCCATCGCATTTTTACTACTTTGCCTATGGTTCCTGCATGTGCCCTGTGGATCTAAAGCGGTCCCTAGGCGAACGTACCCATGCCTATGTCGTTGGCCCAGCGACCCTGCGAGGATACCGACTGGGCTTTTTTCGGCGATCGCGGCGTCGCAACTGCGGCGTTTTAGACGTTGTGCCTGACGCCAATAGCGTGGTGGAAGGGGTGCTGTATCGGCTGCCTTGGCGGTTGAGCTCCCATCTTGACGAACGAGAGGAGGGGTACTGTCACGCCACGGTGGATGTGACCTACAAGACTCAGCCCATTGCCAATGTTCGAACCTACATGGTGTTAGAGAAGCATGCCCAAGAGCTTGCCCCCAACGACTGGTATTTCACCGTCGTGATGCGGGGCGCTACCACCTGCGGTTTGCCCGACGACTATTGCTGGCGACTATTTCAGCATATGCATCGCTTGCAGATGGCATCCCAGGCCAATCCTCCCTATTTTGCTGACACCTACTTTGCCGATTCCATGGCGGCGGTAAGCTAGTGGATTTGCCGCCCAGATAAGCTTCACGTTTGCCTCACCCTAGTTGCCTCCGGAATGGCCTAGGTTTCGAGGTAAATAGACATCAGGTCAGCTCTAAATGGGTGCTCCTGCCACAACAGCATGGACCCCAAAGACTATCTAGAAAATTACGAATATGGCTCAGGCGGGATTTGAACCTGCGACCTTGGGCTTATGAGTCCCCTGCTCTAACCACTGAGCTACTGAGCCGCCATATAACGATCAGCACGATGGTGTGCTGCGTTTTTGAAGCTTTACTAAGCTAGCATACTGTCGCACCATTTTGAAGACGTAATTTTGCCTCTCTCCAATTTTCTGCGCTATGGCCCTGGCGAATCTTGAGGGGCATTCGCCCATATCGACTTATCTCAGCGATCGCTCCTTATCTATCGCTCTATATTTAAGGGGCCAATTTCCAAATTTTTGATAAAGGTTGACGAGATAGTCAACGATGCTATAGGAGATTGCGTAAGTCTGAAATAGACGATAGCGCCTGTGTATGCACCACTTTTTCCCTGCTACTCACACTGGATGTGACCATGACCGCCTGCACCTCCGATAGTTTGGTCTCCATAACTGAATTAGTTTCCTCCCACCTGCACCCTTCCCATGCCTCAGCGCATCGAGAAGGGGTCTGTGACGTTGTGCCCAGCGAAATTTTGGTGGCTCTTGTTGAGCCCAAGAGGGGAGTTCTTCAAGGGACAAACCGCTACTTTCAGCAGTTTATGGGGATTGTCGTTGAGGATGTGCCATCGGGTCAGGTTGCCCTGTCGGATTTAGAGCTGCTGTCGAAGGCCAGCCTGAATGAGCTACAGACCTTGCTCAGGGCTCAAATGCTGCATGACCTCCTGGTACAGCGCTATCACTTCAAAGCGCCTCTACGATCGCTCAACCAGCCGGTTTTGGTTAAAATTGACAGCCCGCTATACTCCAGCTCCCACCACATTCAGTTTTGCCTGCGGCCCTATGGGTTGCAAATCGACAAGGATATGAGCCATCCCTGCCCCCTAGATGCGCTGAAGTTGGATACGCTAACCATCGACGAGCAGCGAGCGCTAGCCAATGACCCCAAGTGGCTGAGCCAGCTGAGTCAGCAGGTAGATGTCATGGACTATGTGCAGGAGGGTTGTCTTGTCTTGGAGGGGGTAGATGTTACAACGCAGGAGAGCATCCGTTCCATTGCTCAGCTACTGGTCAATCGACATTCCATCCGCAACAGCCAAACCTTCAAGCAGCTGAATCATCAGATGTGTCGTTTGTTTCGGGCAGAGAACACCATCATTGCCGGTATCGAGGAAGATACGGTGCGCATCTTCAGCGGTTCCATCAGCGAGGAAATCGACGCCATAGAGTCATCTCTTGACTCTCTTAAGGGACAGCCTATCGTCAAAGCGATTGAAACCGACCAAGTTGTCACCGTGCCGGACATTACCCAGCTGCCGCCAGCCGCCGGCAGCGATCGCATGATTGCGATGGGGACGCGCTCCGCCCTGCTTATGCCCCTCATCGCCGAGGTCTATATCGCTGGGCAGCTGGTCCGTAACCCCATTGGCACTGTAGTTGTATTGAGCAACGAGCTGCACCATTTTGACGGGGTAGACTGCCAGCATGCTGAGCAGCTCGTCCCTTCATTTACGCTAGCCCTGACCCAGGCCATGCGGCAGGTGCAGCAGCGGCAGTTCACCAATAATATTCACGCTGCTGTGGAGTGGCGGTTTGCCCAAGAGGCTGAGCGACGGAGCTGGGGACTGCCCCCGCAATCTATTGTCTTTCCCAATGTGTATCCGCTGTATGGAGCTTCGGATATTCGAGGCTCATCCCATGAGCGCAATCGCTGCATTCAGGCTGATTTATTGGCGCAGTTTGAGCTGGCCATCGCTATTGTGGATGCCGCTTACGACGCTGAGGGCCATGCGCTATGCCTGCAAATGCAGCTTGACCTGAAAGAGAGAGTTGAGGCATTGCTGCAGGGCATCACTGTGGATATGGAGGTGACAGCCGTTCAATACCTCCAGGATGTTGTAGAAGCCAATTTTGACTACTTCTTGCGGTGCAGTGACGTGACCCGAGACGCCGTTGCCGCATACAAATCGGCTTGTAATGACAAACTGGGTACGGTCCACGATGCTCGCGATCGCTATGATACCCTCCTCGGTCAGTTCAACGCCCAACTGCGCCAGGTGTGGGACAACTGGCAAGAGCATATGCAGTCCATTATTCCCCACTATTGTGATGTCGAAACAACCGATGGCATCGACCATATGATCTACGCTGGCGCATCCATCAACGCCAACTTTTCCCCATTCCATCTCAAAAGCCTGCGCTACGAGCAGCTGCGGGGAATATGTCACTGCGCTCGGCGAGCCTACAGCATTCAAGCTACATTTGACACTGCTCTAGAAATGACCCATCTTGTGCTGGTACAGGATCTGACGGTGGATATTTTTCACGATGAGCGCACCGATCGCCCCTTTGAAGTTCGAGGCACCCGCGATACCCGCTACGAGATTGTGAAGAAGCGCATCGACAAAGCCGTTGACCAAGACACCAGAGAGCGGATCACCCAGCCAGGTCAGCTGACCGTGGTCTACTCCACAGGCAGCGAGCGGCAGCAATATGAGGAGTACTTGCGCTACTTGATGCGAGAAGGCTGGGTTGCTGAAACTATCGAAACTGGGGGCGTGGAGCCGCTTCAGGGCGTGACCGGGCTCAAGTATCTACGGGTGCAAATTCTACCCGAGGGCGATTGCTAGGTTCACGAAAGCTTTACTGCTGATAAGCCGGGCTGTTGGGCGATCGCCTGAAAAGAGGAGTACATCCTCAAGCCCCCACCGACGCACCATGACTGGGAAACTTATTATCGGTCTTCTTGCCGCCATCGTTGCGCTTCCAATTGTCAGCCTGCTGATTTTGCTGCCAAAGGCTGATTCAGATGACGCGACCCTTGCTGACGGTGATGCTGACAGGGGATCAAAGCCTCCCCCCGCCCTGCAGATTGGCATTCAGAGCCTGGATACTGGCAGCTGTGTGCAATGTGATTTGAGCCATACAGATCTGAGCCAGCGCGACTTGAGTCGTGCAGATCTCCAGGCCGCTGACTTCTCCCACACTAATCTGAATGAGACAGTCTTGATCAACGCAATTTTGAGCCAGGCGATGCTGCACCAGACCACCTTTGTTCGAGCAAATTTAAGGGGGGCTGATTTAATCGAAGCCAGCATTGACACGGCGAATTTCAATGACGCTCAGCTGCTCCAGGTTAGTTTGACCGACGCTCACCTCAGCGACACATCTCTGCGAGAGTCCGATCTGCGCGATGCCGATCTCAGCGCCGCTGTCATTGAGGACAGCGATTTTTCGGGAGCGCGGCTATACGGAGCAATTTTGAGAGAAACAACCCTGTCAAATGTTGACTTTTCTGGCGCTGACTTGCGGTACGTTGACTTCTCGGACGCGACCTTGGAAAACGTCAATTTTGAGAATGCTAGGCTCAGCTTCGCAATTATGCCAGATGGGACAGGCTACCATGGCGTGGCTCCCTACTGAGCAGCCTCACCGCGAAGGAGACGGGCAGCGTGGCTTAAAATAGCTCCATGGGCAAAACACTTTACTTGGCCAATCCATATGGGTTCTCGGCCCAGCAGCGATCGCTCCTGCCGCCTCTGGTTCAGGCGCTTGAGGCGTTGGGGGCTGACGTTTGGGAGCCGTTTGAGCGCAACAACCAAGTTGATCTATCTCAGCTCGACTGGGCTTACCGGGTTGCCCAGGCCGACCGGCGAGATGTGGAGCAATGTGACGGCATTTTTGCTGTGGTCAACGGGACGCCGCCGGATGAGGGGGTGATGGTTGAACTGGGGATGGCGATCGCGCTGCGAAAACCCACATTTTTGTTTCGAGACGACTTCCGCCGCTGCAGCGATAGCGAAACTTACCCCCTTAACCTGATGCTGTTTGCAGGCTTACCCCAACAGGGCTGGCAAAACTATTACTACACAAGTCTGGACGATATTTCCCAGCCCCACAAAGCGCTCTACGGCTGGCTAAATTGATAGCGGTGCCGACGAGCTGCGGCCAATTTCCCAGTCGCGCATCTGGTGCAGACGGCCATCCCGTAGCTGCACCACCGGGAAGTCCGATAGACGCACTAGGTGCTCATCGTGAGTGGTCAGAATCACCGTAATCCCCATGGCGTTGAGCTTTTTGAGGATTTTGACCACCTGCCATGAGTTATAGGCATCTAAGTTTCCCGTCGGCTCATCTGCCAGGAGGACTGGCGGCGTATTGACGATGGCGCGGGCAATACTGACGCGCTGCTGCTCACCGCCAGACAGCTCATGGGGGAAGCAGTCAGCCTTATCCTGCAGCCCTACCATTTTTAGCGTGGGCAGTAACCGCCGCCGAATTTCTTTGCGGGCAAAGCCCTGAGCCCACAGCACAAACGCCACGTTTTCAGATACCGTGCGCCGAGGAATCAGCTTGTAATCTTGAAAGACCACGCCGATCTGCCGCCGCAGCATCGACAGCTTTTTCCCTTTGAGGCCGCAGACCGACTGATCGTTGACGATGATATCGCCGCTGCAGCAACGCTCTTCGCCGTAGAGTAGCTTGAGCAGCGTCGATTTGCCGGCCCCCGATGGCCCGGTAACAAACCAAAAGTCTCCCTGACGAATTTGCCAGGTGACATTGTTGAGCGCCAGACTGCCGCTTTTGTAGGTTTTGGTAACCTGTTCTAGCCGAATGATGGGCTGGCTCTGTCGAGACGATGTGGGGGATGCTGACGAGTTATCTGAATCAGACTCTGCTGCGCCTGTATCTAGCGCCGATGGCGCCAATGGCGGAATGGGCGGAATCGAGCGAAACTGCGCTGATGGTGGGACCGAAGGACGAGATACTGGCCTAGTAGATTCGGATGAAGGCATGTCAGCAGCGGTTTTTGAAGCCATATAGTCAACCTATGGATCGATTCGAGTTGTACAGCGATGAACTATGATGCCGACCTGCGATGCGGATGAGGGAATCTTAAACGATGATTGCCAAATCACCAAGCGCCAGCGCAACATAGTCTCAATATGCTGACTCAACAGCGCGATATCGTCGGGTTTCATCAAAGCATTTGTTGGGCTAAACTGGCTAGCTCTTTGGGCTGTTTAGCGCCAAAGCGTTGTTAGCGATCGCCAGGCAAACTGGGGCAGCACCAGCATCCGCCGCCAGCGCCACGGCTCTTTGTATAGTCGGTAGCTCCACTCCAGGTTGTTGTTGCGCAACCAGCCCGGCGCCCGAGTTTTCGTTCCGGCCCAAATATCAAAACTGCCGCCGACGCCGATCCAAACCGAGTTAGGACATAGGTGGCGGTGATGGGCAATCCAGAACTCCTGCTGGGGGACCCCCAAACCCACAAGAATCACGGCAGGCTGCTCTTGCTTAAGGCGATCGCACAGGGCATCTTGCTCCTCCGCCGAAATATAGCCGTTTGCCGTCCCTGCTACCGCGAGGTGAGGGAGCTGGGCTTGCCAGTTTTGAGCGACGATGTCGGTGATTCCCGGCGCACCGCCATAGAGAAAAAGGCTAGGGCGGCTTTTGACATCAGGGGCAACGTCGTCGCCTCGAGGGCTGCTTTGTTTAGGTGTTCCCATCTGCCTAATCAACGATTCCGCCAGCTCAATCCCAGGGCACCGTTGAATGCGCTGATTTCGCAGGCGTAGATAGAGAACTACCCCCGCCCCATCTGGCACAACAAGTTCAGCGCCGTGAATAATGTCAGCTAGCTTCGAATTGCGCTCTGCCTGCATCGCCATCTCAGCATTCAGCGTTACCACATGGGCTGGTTTACCCTGCTGCACGCGCTGCCACAGCCACTGCACATAGTTCCCCACGAGATGTACGGGGACGCCGAGCACATGGGCTTTTAGGTCTGGGGACGGCGCTGCGGGGTAATCTAATCGTTCATCCATTACAGTTAGGCCCATTGCAGTTGGGCAAAGTTGAGCGTGGTTGCATCAGAACCTGACGAAGTCAAAGAGAGCAGATCAAAGAGGGCAGAATTGTTAATTTAGGTTACACTTGGTTTGCCAAAGAATTGGACTGATGCATCAGTCTAAAAGTGCTGTCCCAGCAACGCAATTGTACAGACTGGGCCTCTTCGATCAGGCACCAATGTCTACCATTGCACTAGTCTATATCCTACTGTTTTCGAAGGAATTGTCATGGCAGACGCGCGTCGACCTGAGTTTTGGCCAGTAGCATCCCTTTATCATGACCGCTTAGATGCTTACTATGCCGAGGTCCAGGCCCTGATCCTCGCTAAGCAGACCCCGCTGGTTGGGCTGCTGCCTGCCAGCACGGCCATCACCGTTCACGGCAATTACACCGATGCCTGGGTGAGGGACAACGTCTATAGCATTCTGGCAGTGTGGGGGTTGGCGCTAGCTTACCGTAAGTTAGACAACGATCAAGGCCGCAGATATGAGCTAGAGCACAGTACGGTTAAGCTGATGCGTGGGTTGCTGTACGCCATGATGAAGCAGGCCAATAAGGTCGAGCGCTTTAAGGTGACCCAGGCTCCCATCGACTCTCTTCACGCCAAGTATCATCCTGAGTCAGGAGACCCTGTTGTTGGTGATGATGAATGGGGCCATCTGCAGATTGACGCTACGTCAATTTATCTGCTGATGCTAGCCCAAATGATTACTTCGGGCCTCAACATCATCCAGACCATAGATGAGGTTAATTTTGTACAAAATTTGCTGTACTACATCGGTCGGGCCTATCGGACGCCAGACTACGGCATCTGGGAGCGGGGCAACAAAATCAACCATGGCAAGCCTGAACTCAATGCTAGTTCGGTGGGCATGGCAAAAGCAGCCCTAGAGGCCCTCAATGGGTTTAACCTATTTGGCGTTACTGGCGGGCCTATGTCGGTGGTCCATGTGCTGCCCGACGAAATTGCTCGCGCCCGCATCACATTGGAATCGCTGTTGCCACGGGAGTCTGGGTCTAAGGAAGTAGATGCGTCCGTCCTGAGTATCATTGGCTTTCCGGCCTTTGCCATCGAAAGCAGCGCCCTGGTCGCAAAAACCCGCGATGCCATCACTAGCAAGCTAGAAGGACACTACGGCTGCAAACGTTTTTTGCGGGATGGCCACCAAACCGCCATCGAAGATATTACCCGACTGCACTACGAACCCGCTGAGCTAAAGCAGTTCGAGCATATTGAATGCGAATGGCCGCTCTTTTTTACCTACCTGTTGCTCGATGCCATCGCCCAGGGCGATCGCGCTGCGGCTAAGCGCTATCGAACCCGGCTCGATGAAATTGCTGTCTCCCAGGGTGAATTCGCCGTGCTGCCGGAGCTGTACTATGTGCCAGAAGAGGCTATCGAAGCGGAGCGCGAGCAGCCCAATAGTCAGCAGCGCTTACCCAACGAAAATGTTCCCCTTGTTTGGGCTCAGAGTCTATACCTTCTGGGGCGAATGCTGCAGGACGGGCTGATTTCTATGGGAGATATCGATCCGCTGGGTCGACATCGCCGCATTGGGCAGCACCGCCAACCCCTGGTTCAAATTGCTCTGCTGGCTGAAGATGCTGCTCTGCAGTCTGAGCTGGCGGCCAACGGTATCGATACCCAGACCTCAGAAGAGCTCGAACCAACCCAGGTCCGCCAGGCCAGCGAGCTGTCGGCCATTTATTCCCAAATTGGCCGAAACGAAAAGCTGCATCTATCTGGCAGGCCCATTCGCCGACTGCGCAGCCTCACCACTGCCCATATGTTTCGCATCCAGGGAGAGCCAGTGGTGTTTCTGCCCGCGTTTCTTGACCAGCGGCAGTTTTACCTCACAAGGGACTATCACTTTTTGGTGGCGCAAATTCGCGGCGAGCTGGCCTATATCCATAGTCATTGGCATGAGCTAGGGCGGCCTACGGTAACGCTGCTGCTCACCAATTCTATGTTTGAGGTTGAGCGCTTTGGCAGCATTGAGCGATCGCCTCTGCTGGAGCTGATGAAGCAGCTGCGCGATGGGGACTGCGATGGAACCCCGGTGGTGCTGGGCCACCTCAACCAGTTCAGCCTAACTGCCAATATTGAACGCATCGATCATTTGCCCGACTTCAAGCTGGCGCATATGTCTGTCCATGATGCTAGCGCCGTCTCCGTCTCTCTGCAGTTTTCGCCAGAGAGCAGCCGACCCCTCAGCTACAGCCAAGAGTTTGAAATTGCCGACCAGAGCGATCGCGCTATGCTGGTGCAGCAGCTGCGCACGTCCCAGAACCTATACGAGCAGATTGAGCTACTGGATCTACTCGTGCGGCTAGAAGGGGTAGCGTTTGACACTGGCTTAGGCGGTGATGACGAGATCGTTACGGTCACCGACCTGCTGACGGAAGTCTATGCCAAAGCTAGCGATATGGAGCTATGGTCTATTATTCGCCATGCTGCTGGGCTGTTGGTGAAAATCGACATTGGCCTATCCGATGCTGTCACCGATATTCTAGTGCGGCAAAAGCAAATCGCCGTGGGTAAGACCTACAGCGAAGACTGTCTGATTCAAGAACCTATGTCCCATGGCGAAATCATAGAAAAAATTGAAGCCTTTGGCGGGCAAGATATCCGCGAGCTGCCGCTGACCCAGGAAATCTTGATCTATTTGAGCATTTTGATCAAGACCAATCCCGAGCTGTTTGATGGGCTGCTGACCTTGCGGACAGGGTATCTGATTGTGCTCCTCAGCGACGAGATTTCCCAGGAGAAGGGTGTGTCTCAAGACGAGGCGTTTGAGCTGCTGACCCAGCTGAGTCCGTTCGAGGTGAAGCAGCGGCTGCAGCATGTGTTGGAAGGCTACAGCACATTGGGCCAAAACCTAGTGCGCCATGAGTCGCTCCAAATGAAGCATCGCCAGGCGATTCAGTGGGTATTGCCAGAGAATCTAGTCTTTGCCGCATCAGAAACAGATCCCTTTGGCGGAAACTGGTGGCGACATCGGCAGCGGGAAGGGGCACTCAACCGCATGCCGGAGAACTTCTATAGCGACGTGCGTGAGGTGCTCAAGCATTGCAAAGGCATCATTATTGGGGACCAGCTCGAGCGGCGCAATCGCCTGGACAGCGAGCTGATTTTGGCAGAGACAACTCCAGAAGAGCAAAACTTCGCGTTGCGGGTAGAGCATCTCCTCAACAAAATCCAGGCTCCTGAGTACCGGCAGCTGACGGTGGAAGCGCTAGTGGAGCTAGGGGCGATCGCCAAGCAAAACGACGACCTCGAAATTGAGAGCACCATCGTGCTGGATGTCCTCATTGGCCATGCCGTTCGCTTGGCGTGGATTGACCACATGATTGACCAGAGTCTTGATGATGCCCATTACGATCGCTACGTGGCGCAGGCGTGGAAGCAGTTTTACGAAGCGTCACCCAAAACCTGCGCTGAATATGTGGCCAAAGCCCTCCAGTTCCTGATTGATCTTGGTGCTCCGGAAGAGAGTGCTGAGGATGCTGAGGATGCTGGTGTTGTGTCTGCGATGGCTTCGCTAGACGACTAAGATCTCAGCTGTACAGATAGCGCGGTTATCTAGTACGGTTTCGTCAGCGCTGCAACTTTCTGTAGACTTGGGCAACTTGTCCGTGCTCGCCCCATTCACGCTGAAGAACATTCACATAACGTGAAGCATCAGTCGTGGAGGGACCTATGTGGGGATTTTTTCGTCAAGAGCCTGTGGCCACCATTGAACCGGTAAAGTCGGGCACGGTAACGAGCATATCGGCTACTGACAACCGTATGCGAGTTCACTTTCAGGCCACCGAATGGTTCGCCTGTTCTGATCAGCCCTGGATGGCCCAGCCTGGAGATGCGGTCCAAATCATGGGTCGGCTCAACGCCACGACGCTGCTAGTACAGCAGGTCAGGGCAAGCATACCGGCCTAGGTCGAACCTCTCGCGTCAATGCTCATTGCGTCTGCCTCTCCCCGGAGGGCGATCGCTTTAGATCAAAGCGAAATGTTTCATGGGCGGCAGGGGGCGCAACTGTTCCAATGCATCGGGACAATTGCTGTGTGGGTGAGGAGAGAGCGGAATACAGATGGAGGGGACGGCGATCGCTATCCCCTCTAC
>JGI12210J13797_10142411_pt1 | contig 14630 bp, 13 predicted proteins | sample ElkSlonscriptome_3_FD_13797 | JGI IMG/M metagenome (IMG submission 13797)
CGACGCTGACGCCGTTCTCTTGCAAGCCAGCACGGTTCCAGGGGACTAGCATGCCCACGTCGCTCGTCACAAGCCGGGCCTCGGCCGATGGGGAGAGGCGCGGCGTGAGGGGAGCAGGGGCCCCAAAACCGTACGATCGTCCGGTCGGTTCTGGGGGGTGAGCGGGGGGCGCTACCGGGGGGGCCGGCCGTCTGAGCCGGGAGGCGGCTGCACGTTGGCGCTGGGCACCACGGAGGCGTCTTCTTCGTACTCGGGGAACAGCCCGCGCACCCGGGGGTCTTGCACCGTCTCGCGGACCTCGTCGAACACCACGAAGCCCAGCCGCTGGTACACCAGCAGCGCCCGGGGGTGATCGGTGGAGCAGGCGTGCACGGTGACGCGCTCGACATCGTCGCCCTCCCACGCCAGCTCGAGCACGCGGCCAAGGAAGGGTAGGCCCAGCCCCTGGCCGATGAAGTCGGGGACCAGCCCGAAGTGCACCAGCTCGACCTCGCCCTCGCGGCGGCGGTCGAGCTCGGCGAAGCCGGCCGGGACTCCGTCGACCTGGAACACGTGCAGCTCGACCTGGTCGTCTTGGAGGATGGAGGCCAGCGCCTCGTCGACCAGCTCGCGACGCTCCCACCACAGGTAGGGCGAGCCCACCGTGTCGTAGAGGTAGCGGTAGAAGTGCACCGGCGGGTTCTGGGCATGCACCAGCGCGACCGTTCGCCCCGTCATCGACACGCGGGCGTGGCGGGGAGGCTGGCGCATCTCCAGATGGGTCGTGACCAGCTCGAGCATTCCATCGGCGGAGCGGGCTGGCGGCTTGAGTTCGACCATGGGGGCCGAGACTCTACCGCGGTCGCGTGGCCTCGGTGTGCGCCATGGCCACCCCCGCGCGGGGGGCGGCGCGAAAGCCACATAGGAGGCGTTCTCGTGGCGTCAGCCGGGGAATGGAGCCGATGCGCGACTGGGGCCGCGCTTCGGCGTGCTCTGGTCCCTCGGCTCGTCCGTGTACCATTCGGGCCGTGCCGCGGGCGCGCGACTGCGTGGTGTGGAGGGGCCGGCGGCCGGGCATCGACCTCGACGGTGCCCCGCCCCCCGGCTCGATCGCGGTCGATGCCGCGTGCAGCGGCAACCCGGGGCCCATGGAGTACCGCGGCGTGGAGATCGACTCGGGCGCGCAGCTGTTCCATGTAGGGCCCATGCACGGCACCAACAACATCGGGGAGTTCCTCGCCATCGTGCACGGGCTGGCGTGGCTGCGGCAGGAGGGCCGGGTGGGACCGCTGTACTCCGACTCGCGCACGGCGATGGGCTGGGTGGCCCGGGGAGCGGCGCGCACCACCCTCGACCGGGCCGCGGCGGAGACGGCCTGGGCGCTGCTCGATCGCGCGAAGCGCTGGCTGGGCCGATGGGGGCCGGGCCCGGTGGAGATCCGCAAGTGGCCCACCCGGCAGTGGGGCGAGATTCCGGCCGACTTCGGCCGCAAGTGATCCGCGGGCATGTCGGACGGGCTCGAGGACATCGCCTTCGTGCTGATGGGCTGGCTGCTCACGCCGCTGGGCGTGGGGCTGGCCCTCGCCGCGCGGGGGCTGTGGCGCCGTCGCATCCGCGGTCGCCGGCGCTGGCCGTGGGTGGCCGGCACCGGCCTGGCGCTCGCGCTGGCCGTGGTCTCGCTGGGGCTGGGGGGCTACGGGCTGTGGGTCCGCTACCGGCCGCATCCCGCCGTCTCGGTCGCGCTGCATCCCGGCATCCACTATCGCGTGTTCGGCCGCCTCGAGCCGCGCCCGATGGTGGTGCACGTGGTCACGGTGCAGCTCACCGAGCCGGGGCTGTCGCTCGTGCTCTCGCCGCCCTCGCCCACGCCGGGCTGCCTGCCCGCCCAGACCGGCTCGGCGTTCCTGGCCGAGAGACGGGTGCAGCTGGCCGTGAACGCCCAGTTCTTCTACGCCTGTCCCGGCACGGGGGCAGGCTCCGCCGATCCCAGCGAGCTTCGGCCCGGTCAGCTGCTGCGGCCGGTGGGGGTGCACGCGGTGGGCGGCCGCTCGGTGGTCTCCCACCCGTGGAACGGCAACACGGTGTACGTGGGCAAGGACGGCGCGGTGAGCCTCTACGAGCGCCCGGCCACGCTCCACCACGCCGTCTCGGGCCGGCATCGGCTGGTGGAGGCCGGGCGGGCGATGCAGGTCGACGACGGCCTGCTCGCGCCCCGGGTGGCGCTGGGCTTCGACGCCGCGCGCGAGGTGATGACGGTGGTGCTCGTCGACGGGCGGCAGCGCGGCTACAGCGAGGGCGTGACCCTGCCCGAGCTGTCGGCCCTGCTGGTGGAGCTGGGGGTGCACGATGCCATCGAGCTCGACGGCGGGGGCTCGGCGACGCTGGTGACCGAGGGCGACGATGGCGAGCCGCGGGTGCTCAATTCGCCGATCCACACCCGGATTCCCGGGCGCGAGCGGCCGGTCGCCAACCACCTCGGGGTGCGGGTGGGGCCCGGGTGATGGCGCACGAGCTCAGCGGACCAAGAAGCGCCGCAGCGAGCGGCCGTGGATCGTGGCCTCGCGCTCGCCCGTCGCGATGATCTCGTCGAGCAGGTCGGGCCGGGTGTAGTCCCACACCGACAGCGCCGGGGTGCGGGTGGGGGCCACGTACAGCCGCGAGCCCTGCTGGCCCAGGCACGACGCGGCGTAGGGCCGGGTGAGCATCACCAGGTTGCGACGCACGCCGGGCACGCCCTCCGCCACCGAGGCGGGCGCGACGTCGATGATCCCGCCGTCGAGCAGGCGGCCGCCGCCGAAGCGGCCCACCGGGGTGAAGGGCGGGGTGGCCGACGACGAGATGACCAGCTCGGTGAGCTGCTCGGCGCTCTCGCACTGCCGGGCGTCGACCACGTGCGGGGTGAAGCCCACCGCGCGGCCGAGCTTGGGGTGCACGAAGTCGCCGCGCACCCGCTGCTCGAGGGTGAACGCGGTGAAGCCCAGCAGCGCGCCCACGCTGGCGGGCAGCAGCCGCGGGGGCCGAGCGGTGACCACCAGCACGGGGAAGGGGGCGGCGCGGATCCGGTCCAGGCCGTCCTCGGCGAATGCACACCGCATGGTGTCGCGGAGGATCGGCGCGTGCGGGGTGGGCCGCTGCCCGCGGAGCAGCCGGGTCCACTCGAAGTTGCGGCGCACGCCCTGGCGGCGGGCCAGCCAGAACCGGCGGGTCTGGGTCTCGCGGCCGCTCAGCCACACGGTGGCCACGCACGCGCCCGCGCTCGATGCCGCGATCGCGGCCACGCGGGGCAGCAGCCGCTCGCCCCAGTGGTGCAGCAGGCCCAGCGCGTAGAACGACCGGTTGCCGCCCCCCGCGAAGGTGAGGGCCACGTCGCGCGGGACGTCGGGGGGATCCTCCATGCTGGCGCGATATAGCATCGTCGGGCGCGGTCGGGCGCGACGCGGCGCCCGGTGGGCTGCTCGGGCTTCGCTACGCGGGCGCAGCCGCCGACCGGCGGAGCTGGTACAGCCCACGCCGGAGCTGGCTGCGGACCGTGCCCAGCGGCACTCGGCGCATCTGGGCGATCTCGGGGGCTCGCCGCCCGTCGATGTAGTACTCGACGACGAGCTCCGTGAGCGGGGTGGGGAGGGTGTCGAGCAGGCGCTCGACGTCGAGCCGCTCCGTGCCGAGGCGGTACGCGAGGTCGTCGTGGTGCTCGTCGTCGAGCGGGACGGGGGTGGTGTGCAGGCGAGACCACTCGCTCCCGCGCATGCGTCGCGCCACGGTGTACAGGTAGCGACGCAGCGCTCGCACGTCCCGCAGGGTCGCGCGGGCCCTGACGCAGGCCACGAGGGTCTCCTGGGCGAGATCCTCGGCGGTGTGGGGGGGGAGAGTGCGAAAGAAGCGGAGCAGCGTGGTGCGCAGGCGCTGGAACAGGCGCATACCCGCGGGGGCGTCTCCGGTCCGCCACGCGAGGAACAGGTGCTGCTCGAGGATCGCGGCCGAGGTGATGCGGTAGCTCGACGGACCTCGCTGGTCGACCTGGGAGGGGGGGAGCGAGGGCGAGACCGATGACGGGGACTGCGAGGGGCTGAGCATGACGGTAGCGGAGGCCGCTGCGGCTGACCTCGGTGTCGAGGTCGTCGCTCGACGGGCACCATCGTTCTGGAATTCATCGAGAAAGATCGAGGAGTCCGGTGAGGCGGCCGGGAGGGGAATCGAAATCGAAAATTCTCGCACTTCATCGTCACGATGCGACGTGCCGCTATCCCTCTGACCTTCACTCTTCCTCTCTTGCTGCCGGGGTGCTTCGAATTCGGATCGACCGCCCTGCCGCCGGTGGATGGTTCTACTGGTGGGCAGGGCGAGTCCTCGGGCGAGACGACCGGGGTCGAGCCCGCTCCGACGAGCTCGGGTCCCGATTCCGGCGTCGATTCCTCCTCGGGAGGCCTGCCCGGAGGCACCTGGAGCGATGAGGACACCGGAGAGACCGGAGAGACCGGAGACGCGGATGGTGATGGTCATCCCGACGTCACCGACTGTGATCCACGGGATCCCACCGTCTACCCGGGGGCCGAGGAGGCATGCAACGGCGTGGACGACGACTGCGACGAGCAGATCGACGAGCCGTGGTCGGAGCTGGGCTCGAGCTGCGACGGGGACGATCCCGACGTATGCGAGGATGGCGTGTACGTCTGCCGCCCGGACGGCGGCGGGGTGATCTGCGGCGACGGGCCCCAGACGCCCGAGGCCGAGGAGGTCTGCAACGGAGCCGACGACGACTGCAACGGGGTGGCCGATGATCCCTGGGTGACCCAGCTGGGGACGCCCTGTGACGGGGGGGATGCCGACCAGTGTGCGGGCGGCGTGTACGTCTGCGCGGGAGACGGATCCGGGCTGAGCTGCAGCGGGGACGTGAACGTGGTGGAGATCTGCAACGGAAACGACGACGATTGCGACGGGCAGATCGACGAGGGCTGCGACGACGACGGGGATGATCACTGCGACGCCGGCATGACCGTGATCGGCAACCCGGCCGTGTGCAATCCCGCCCTGGGTGAGGACTGCGACGATGGTGATCCGGCGGTGAACCCGAGCGCAGAAGAGATCTGCAACGGCGGTGACGATGACTGTGATGGCATGGTCGATGCAGCCGACGCGGACACGGCCTGGCCGGCGCTAGATGGCTACGAGCCCAACGAGGTGTTCTTCGTGGCGCCGGAGCTGTTCGAGGACGCCGATGCGTCGGTGCCCTTCGGTCCCACGAGCCCCACGTCGTTCCACTCGGCGAACGAGCCCGACTATTTCTTGTGGGACGATGTGGTCGGCCCCGTGCCGCCGACCTTCGTGCTGTGTCACATCAGCGGCATGACCGGGTCGATGCTCGTAGACGTGGAACTGGGCTATCGACGAGGCGGAGATCCGGGGCTGCCGTATCGCCACGACTCCCACACGTGCGTCGACCTGGGCAATGGCGACACCTGCATGATGGGAGTGGCGCCGTCCTTCAGCGGTGACAACGAGTACGAGTACACCGTGGGGGTGCTGCCGACCGGCGGGATCGACCCGTGCAATGCCGAGTACGTCCTCGAGTGTCGGCTGGACCACAATCCCATGTGGTGATGTCTCTTATAGATCGGCGGGCCCATGGAGCAGCAGCTGGCCTACGGCCCGCAGGTCTCGGGCGAGCGGATCGTCGTCGTCCCCGTGCTCGTTGTTCGTGCCTCCGGTCGGTGAGGGCTCGTCCACCGGAGACACGGGCGTGTCCCCGGCGTGGAGCCACTCTGCGAGCTTCTTCCGCGCCGCGTGCACGCGCGTGCGAATGGTCGTGGGCGCGACTTCGTAGATCTCGGCGAGCTCATCGGAGGAGCACCCCTGCCAGTAGTACATCTCCAGCAGCAGCTTGGTGTCGACGGGCAAGCGCCGCAGGCCGTCGATCAGCCGACGGTAGTCGTCGAGCATGGCCACCGCTCGGGAGGGGGTGGCTCCGTCGACGTCCTCCACGGTGTGGGTGACGGGGTCGAAGCCGACGGCATCGGAGCGATAGCGCTTGCGCAGGTGATCGAGGAGCACCCGGCGGGCGATGGCGAACAAGAACGTGCGCGCGCTCGAGTTCCCCTCGAAGCGATCCTTTGCGCCGACGAGGCGCTTGAACGTCTCGTTGGTCAGATCCTGGAAGTGGTCGTCGTGGACGGAGTTGGTGAAGAAGCGACGCACGGGACCATAGAACTTGGTCACGAGTCGATCGCCCGCTTCGCGATCACCGTCTCTCCAGCGCTTCAGCAGTTCTCGATCTAGAGAAGACCCCACGCTCCATGAATACCACGGGTGCTTCCGGTCATCTCTTCGGCCCGGGCTACGGGCAGAGATGGAATCGAAATCGACGGATGTCGCGGGGCAGCGAGCGACCGAGTTGGAGGTCCGGATCGGCCGGTGCGATCCGAGTAACCTCGATCTGGCCTTCCCGCGATGTCTCGATGGGGGCCTCGTGACCTCGTGCGCGGATCCCGGGGGAGAGCGTCATGAGGTCACGGAGGTCGAGGGGGCGCTGACTTGCGAGCACGAGGAATTCCTCGGCGAGCGGACGATCGCGGGGCACGTCGGGGGGCCAGACGAGCCGGATGCTCGTGCCGAGCCCCGGGATGCGGACCGTGCTCGAGCCCTCGCCCTGGGGAGCGCGGACCTGGACCCCGGCCGGCTGCGAAGGGTTCTGGTGGTACGTGCGACCCGACACGCCGCGATCGATCACGTTGACGTACATGGAGGAGGCGCCTCGTTCGGAGTGGCGGACGACGAAGTGCAGTCGTGTCTCGACCGGGAGCGACTCGTCATGGGCGAGCGGTCGTGGGTCCTCTCCGGGAGTGGCTACGAGCAGTTCTACGTGCCATGCGAAGGGCAGCGGTGGAGCCGACGGTTCCTGCAGCGCCTGCTCGAGGACCATCGCCCGAGCGAGGTCGTCGAGGTCGTCGATCATGGCGATGCCACTGTCGCGCTCGGCGGAGCGCGGGAGGCGGTGGAGCCATGGCGGCCCCTCGGCGTACAGCGCCTGCGCGTCACCGCGGACGCGGAAATCCGACATTGTGGGGTCGTCGACGAGGCGCAGTCGCATCTGGGCCTCGGCGTGGGTCCGGAGCGACGCGGCGTGCGCGAGGGTGGGATCGATCCACACGGACGCTCGATGCTCGTAGCTCGAGACCGACACGGTGTTCCCGTTGAGGTGCGAGGGCATGCGCACCCGAGTGGGGGAGGAGGAGCCGAGGAGATCGGCCGAGGCACGGATCGTGACCCGGGCCGTGTCGTCGAACAGCTCGTCGATGTCGGCTCGAGCGATCGTCGCGTTGGCCTGGTCCAGGATGTCGAGCCGATCGCGCGGGTGCAGCCCGTGGAGTCGGCCCATGCGAACGAAGGGGGTGCCATCGGAGCGGTACGTCAGGGTGCTCCGGTCGACCACGTCCGCGTCGACGTTCAAGGAGAACGGCAGGCGGTTGCGGGGGCCCTCGAGCTCGGGGCGCTGGGTCGTCGAGCTCCGCAGGGTGAAGATCCGCTCGCGGATCCGCCGGATGATCACGTCCCAGCAGACCGGAGCATGCAGGGTGTCGTCGAGGGCGGCGCACAGCTCTCGGGTCAGGTAGCCCTGGCTCGAGTCGCCGGTCGGGGCCTCGAACGCCGAGGATCCCGCGGCGGTGGCCACCAGACGAACGACGTGGGGGTTGCTGTCGCCGTGGAGCTCGTCGATGCGGCGCTGGTACTCCGCGTAGCGCGTGGCCATGTCGGTCGGCATGCGGTACAGGCGGGCGCCGCCGAGCTTGCGGATGCGCTCCGACGGGCGCGACTCGGCCTCGCCTTCGAACAGCTCGTCTTGCTCGTCGCCGCGGACCATCGTGGAGGAGTGACAGCAGTCGAAGATCAGTGTGACGTTGTGGGTGGTGCAGGAGATGTCGTAGAGCAGCAGCGTCAGCTCGAAGTCGGCTATGCCGCGGCAGGTCGGGGCCCCGTGGGTCTCGGCGGAGGGACGGGCGTGATCGACGGGGTTCGCGTAGTCGATGGGCACCAGGAAGTTGTGAGGCACCGAGGAGTCGTCGTCCGTGGCATCACGAAGGTGGGCACGCCCCCCGTGGCCCGCGTAGTACACGACGATCGCGTCGCTGGGGGTGGCCTCGTCTCGCAGCCGCTCCAGCTCCACGAGGATCCGCTCGCGCGTCGCTTCGGGGCCCAGGAGGGAGCGACACTCGAACCCGCGCGCGTCGAGCCGCGCGGACATGTTGCCCATGTCGGTCGCTACGCCGAGCAGGCCGCCGTAGGGAGAGCCGATGAGCAGGGCGAGCCTACGGGCTGCTGAAGGGGTGTCCTGCATCTCTAGGAGGGAGTCGTGGGACTGCGCCGAACGTTCTCCGAACAATTCGTCGCGCGGAGGGAACGAAGACCTCCGCATCACGACTGTTGTGGGGTGATCACTTCAGGAACGGAGAGCTTGCCGGGTGGACCGCGAACGCGCGACGATTCTACACCCGTGATGACCATGCCGCCGGCTTCCGGACGATCGATCGAGGAAGAGCTGGGGCTACAGGCAACCAAGGTCGAGCTGGGGCTGCAGGTGGAGATTCGGCCGGTCCCGGTGGGGCCCGACGAGCGCTACCTGGTCCGCAAGGCGCTCGGACATGGGAGCATGGGCACGGTCTACCTCGCGGACGATCTACGGATGAACCGGGCGGTCGCGCTCAAGGTCGTGGCACCACGGCGCATCGAGCATCGGCAGCTCGAGAAGCGGCTGGAGCGGGAGGCCCATGCCCTCGCGGCCTTGCGCCACGAGAACGTGGTTCAGGCGTTCGATCTGGCGTCGACCGAGGCGGGCGAGCTGTTCATCTCCATGGAGTACGTGCCGGGCCAGAACTTGCGTGTCTGGCAGACCGGGCGTCTCGGCGAGGACGAGCTCGAGGCCACGGGGCGGACCCGGTCGCTCGGCGAGATCCTCGACGTCTACTTGTGCGCAGGGCGCGGTCTGGCGGCCGCGCATGCGGCGGGCATCGTCCATCGCGATTTCAAGCCCGACAACGTGCTGGTCGACGAGGGGCCCGAGCATCGTCGGGTGCTCGTCGGGGACTTCGGGCTGGCCGGGGCCACGCCCGGGGACGTGTCGACGCGACGAGCGGGGCGTGGGGTCCTCACCTCGACGGGAGGCTTGCTCGGCACGCTCGCCTACATGGCGCCCGAGCAGCTGCGAGGAGAGCCGGCCGACGCCCGGAGCGATCAGCACCAGTTCTGCGTGGCGCTGTGGGAGGGGCTGTCGGGTACGCGGCCCTTCGCCGACGAGGGACGCTCCGCCGAGGTCGCCGAGGCTCCGCCTCCCCGACCCGCGACCATGCCTCGGTGGATCCATGCCGTGCTCGCACGGGGCCTGTCGTTCGAGCCCGACGAGCGGTTCCCCTCCATGGCCGCGCTCATCACGACGCTCGAGCGCCGACGACGGCGGCGGCGACTCCTTCCGTCGATCGCGGGGGCAGCCGGGCTCGGCTTGGGTGGCGTCGTCATCTGGAGGGCGCTGCAGCCCGACCCTTGCGAGGCCGCCGATGCGACGATCGTTGGGAGCTGGACTGCCGAGACGCGCCGGGAGATCGACGCGACGATTCGCGCGCGAGGTCGGCCGTATGCGGCCGGGCTGGCCGACTTCGTGGTGGAGACCCTCGACGATGCGGCGTCCGAGGGAGCGCGTCGGGCTCGAGAGATATGCGCCGCGCAGGTCGAGGCGCCCTTGCCCGACCGGGAGCTCGAGCAGCGCAGGGTCTGCCTCGAGCGCTGGGCCGAGCGCTTCGAGCGACGGGTGGCCCTCGTTCGCGACGCGAGCCCCTCTGGGGCGGGCATCGAGCGGGCCCACGAGCTGGTCGCGCCCCTGCGAGATCCGGGCGGTGAGTGCCGGATCCCCCCGATCCCCATCGAGGCGTCGGTCCACGAGGCGGTCGAGCGGGCGGAAGAGCTGGCCCTGCTCGGCTCCACGAGCGAGGCACGGGCGGAGGCCGAGCGGGCGGTGGAGCGCGCTGGGATCGAGGGCATACCGTGTCGGCCCGGGGCGGGGCACGATGCCGAGGGGCAGCCCTACTCCAGCGAGCTGGCCGCGGCGTTGTTCCGCCTGGGAGTGCTCCAGCGCGATGGCGGGGCGTCCCGTGCGTCGCTGCAGACGCTGGGGCGGGCGCACGTCCACGCCCTCGCCTGCGACGATGGGCACCGCTTCGCCGACGCCCGCATCCACGCGGCCAAGATCGCCGCGGTCGATCTCGGGCGGCTCGACGATGCGGATCGGGCCCTGGAAGAAGCACGCGTGCAGATGGCCGAGCTGGAGCTCCCGGAGGTCGACCGCCGGCGATACGAGCACTGGAAGGCGCTGGGCCTGCTCGCCGATCGACGGCACGAGTACGCGCAGGCCCGCTCGCACTATCAGCGGGGGCTCACGGCGCTCGGCGACGCCGAGGCGCACCCCGTCGAGGCGGCCAAGCTGCACCACGACATCGGCATCGCCTACCAGAACGAGGAGCGCTACGCCGACGCCAGCGAGGCCTATGCCCGGGCGCGGGCGGTCATGAGCGGATCGCTGGGAGAGGAACATCCCGCGGTGCGGGCCCTCGCGGCGAAGCACGCGCTGTCGGCGGGGCAGATCGCGGTGGAGCAGGGGCGCTACGACGACGCGCGGGGGTTCTTCGTGGCTGCGACCGCGTCGGCGTCACCTCGGGTGCTGGCGATGACCTACATCTCCCTGGCTCAGAGCGAGCTGCAGGCGGAGGCCATGGAGGGCGCGCGGCGAGCCTGTGATGCGCTGGCGGCCGTGGTCGAGGCCCACGATGATCTCCCGCCCGCCATCGTGGCCAACGCCAAGGGCACCACGGGGCAGGTGCTGGCCGAGCTCGGCGATCCCGAGAGCCTGGCGTTGCTCGAGCGGGCCCATGAGCTTTGGACCGCCCAGGGCGAGGCGGGCAACGCCCAGATCGTCCGCTTCCATCGGGCTCTGGCCCTCCACCAGCTCGGCCGGCACGAGGCGTCGAGGCGGGCGCTGGAGTCTCTGAGAGCGGAGCCCGGCGTGCTCCGTGGCCCGCTGGCCGAGCCGCTGGCCGTTCTCGCCGAGGAATTGGAGAACGAACTCCCGAGCCCCGCGACTCTCTCGGGTGAACAGTGAGGACCGACCATGCCGACCATCGTCAATGACCCCGCCGCCGCGTCTCACCCCGTCGCCATCACCGGAAGCATCGACAGCGCAGGAGCGCTGCGGCTCGAGTTCCTCGGCGAGGAGCTGGGCGACGAAGACCAGCTCTACATCAAGCACCTCCGCCTCAGCGAGACCTCCCCGGTCGTCGTGCCGATCACCGTGAGCGCGCCCGCCGGGTGGACGCTGAGCGTCTCGCACCTCGACGACGGCACCGCCGTGGCGTGGCCCAGCAGCAGCACCGGGGAGTGCCAGCTCACGTGGGCCGAGACGGACGGCGAGACGTCGGTGTCCATCATCGTGACCCCGCCCTCCTCGACCGGAGGAGCAGAGCGCGAGAAGACGATCTTCATCAAGGTGGGGCCCGATCCCGAGCTACCCGTGTAGGCGGCGACGCGCGCCGCTTCAGCGTGGGGAGCACTGCGCGGCCGAAGGCGAGCCTTCGGCCGCGCGAGCGTGTCGTGCGTAGCGAACCCCGATGGCCATGTCCGTGAAGTCGGGCGGCATTGCAGGAGGGGAGTGTGCATCCAGCTCCTGGTTGTTGCGGCCCGGCCACGCAAACGAGTGGCCTCGCACGATGGCGACGTCTCGGGCTGCGTCCCAGACCCACTCGGCGACGTTGCCCTGGAGGTCCATCAGCCCGTAGGGGCCCGGCTGCATGGAGCCGACGGGCGCGAGGCGCCCGTGTCCGTCGCCGACCATGGGCTCGTAGCCGCAATCGAAGGGCAGGATGCTGCCAATGCGCTTGCGGTAGCGCTGCTCGAGTTCGGGGGCGTGGCGCAGGAAGTCGTAGTCCGCGAGGTTGGCGTTGGCGCAGGTCGGCGCTCCGTGGGCTTGCGCCAGTCGAGCCCACTCCAAGGCGGTGAGGAGGCGGTAGCCCTCGCACGAGGGGATGGCCTCCCAGCCCTCGGGGGTCGTGGCATAGCAGCGCGACAGAGACTCGTGGTCCGAGAGCTGGTTGGCGAACTGCAGCGCAGCGACCCACGTAATGCCGTTCGCTGGTATCATCGAGTCTCCCGGCTGGAGTTCGCTCGGGTTGCTGCCCGTCAGCTCCATCCACTGCGCTTGGGTCGTCTCGGTGGTCGAGACGCAGAATGCAGGCACGGTGACTCTGTGGCACTCCGTCCCGACGGCGCCCTCGCAGATCCGCGCGGAGCCGGCGGGGATCGAGCTCATCTCGAGCAGAGGAGGCGCGGGCCTGGCAGGCGGCAGAGGGCGAGGCCCGGTGGAGGCGAACCACACGCTCCCTGCGAGCACCACGGTGGCTAGTCCCGCCCATGTCAGCTTCGAGGTCCGGCTCGGAGTGGGGGGAGGGGGAAGGGGTGGCGCGGCTACGGTCGAGTCCCCGGCCCCGACTTCGAGTCGCCAGTTGGCAGCCTTCTCGTCACAATCGAGTCGCCATGGCCACCCGGCCGGGCCCTCCGTCGGCTCGAGTCGTGCTTCTCGCGTGACCGCGCTCGGCTCGTCGCCATACTCGGCCTCGATGAAGTCTCGAGCGTCGAGGAACGCTCGACGGAGGGGCTTGCCGGTGAGCCCGGCGTAGAAGCGTGCGGCGAAGGCTGCGGCCACGTCGTCGCGGATCGTCTCGGTGGTCGCGATGACGGCCGGGACGAATCTTCGCAGCCTCTGGACCTGTTCGTGGGTGGAGCATCCGTTGAGGAACACCAGAACCAGGCCCGGCTGACGGCCGAGGAAGCCGGCCAACCCCCCGGCCGAGGCGCGAGCGGGAGCGCCGTCGTCGTCTTCGAACGCCAGCCAGTTGCCGCTGGCGTGGCCTGCAAAGTGGAAGGCATGGATGCGACCGAGGTACTCGCGGCGCTCGAACAGCTCCCAGACCTCGCGCAGCAGCGCATTGTGGCGGACCTCGAGGAGCACATGGTCCTCGAGAGCGTGTCGGATTGCTCGGAGCTCGGCGGGGAGGTTGCGAAGCCGGCGGCCGCCCTCGGTCCGATCGTCGGCGAGAGCCACGACGACGACCGGTCGAGAGGCTCGGGCCTCGGCCGAAGATATGGGCTCGACTGAAGACGACATTTGGGTATGGCGGTCGATGATGCTGCCGCGTACGGGAGAGACCGGCACCTCGTGGGCGCGATCTGCTGTGGTAGTCTACCGAAGCATGCTGTCGGTCATTGTCAGCACTCTACTCATCGTGTGTGCGCACCCGAGCGGTCCCGCCGGGCCCGAGCCGGAGGTTCCTGCGAAGAGCGACGCCGACGCGGCCGACGCGCCCACGGCGACCTTGAGCCTGGACCTCTTGCCCGCGGAGACCCATGTCCTCGTTCATCGGGCGGCCGATGACGAGGTCGAGGCATCCGTCTTCGAGTCGGGTGACCGCTCCTTGGCGCCCGGTACCTACTGGCTGGCGACGGGGAGAGCCGTCGGTCGAGAGGTGCGGTCGAAGCAGCGCCTGCACCTCGAGGCGGGGGATGTCCTCCATCTCCGGATCACGACGACGCGCCGGATCCCGCTGTTCATCGCTGGTGCGGTGCTGGCCACGGCGGGGTGGGGCATGCTCTTCGCGGGCATGGTGCGGTCGACCGGGCGTGGCTCGATTACGCAGCCTCGCGGGGACACCCGCTCGGGTGTGCTGGCCGGCGTCGGGACGGGAGCGCTCCTGTCGGGCACGCCCTTGCTCGCGTTCGGCCTCCTCCCCCGCGTACGGATCTGCCGCGAGCGCGCGGGGGCAGCCGGGGTCTTCCCGCCATGCGAGGACTCGTGAGCCCCCGACTCTGCGCTCTGGGGCTGGTCGGGTCAGTGGTGTCGCTGGCCGCGTGTCACTCGCGCCCGCCGAGCCACCCTTCGTGCGTGATCGAGTGTGCCCAGGCGCCCGCGGCCGGCCTCGATGGTGCGCGACAGAACGTCAGCTTGCTCCTGCGCAGCGTGCTCTTGCCCCGCGCGGTAGAAGACGACTCGTCCATCTTCTTCGTGTACGTGTTCTTCGCCGAGCCGAGCGAGGCGACCTATCTACACCGTCGAAGAATCGCAGGGTACGTGAAGAAACTGTTCTCCGACGTCGTCGAGCGCCGCGAGGTCGAGCACCTCTTGCCGTCCTCGGCCGTCCTGTACGTCCCCATGCGGAGCGCCTCCGAGGCAGCCGCGAGGGAGGCGATCGCCAGCGCCGACCTCGACGTATTCCTCGACGCCTACGACTACGAGCGCGCGCGGAAGCTCCGGCGGAGGATCGAGACCGAGACCCACGAGACCTTGCCCCGTGTCGCGCTGATCGGCTCGTCGAGGCCCATCTTCGGGGATGGCCCCCTCGATCTCCACCAGCTCTACTCTCCGAGCCTGGAATTGCCTCCCGAGGCGATCGAGTCCCGCATCATCGGGTTCCTGAACACGCTGGCGTCACCGCACCGGAGCATCGCGGACACCGAGGCCAGCGCCGCGCGGCTCAGCCGTGGCTTCTTCGAAGCGCTCTCCGAGGACTAGAGCGGCGATCGGTTTGAAACCACAGCGGTTTCGATCAGTTAGAGCGCGGATCGAC
>JGI12210J13797_10820971_pt1 | contig 14624 bp, 12 predicted proteins | sample ElkSlonscriptome_3_FD_13797 | JGI IMG/M metagenome (IMG submission 13797)
TTTCTACATTTATGTATTACGTAAATGTAAATAATATGAAAGGATCATATCTTGGCGAGTTTGAGGAGATTGTGCTGTTAGCTGTAGCTATGCTACATTCCGAAGCCTACGGATACGCTATCAGTCAAACCATCGGCACCCAAACCGGGCGGCAGGTAAGCTTAAGTGCTGTCCATTCATCGCTGCACCGATTAGAAAAGAAAGGTTTTTTGACCTCGCAATTAGCCGGAGCTACTACTCAACGAGGCGGCAAACGACGGCGCTTTTTCGCCATGACAACTGATGGGAAATCAGCATTGCGTGAAGCTCATCAGGTACGTCAACGCATGTGGAACTTGGTACCTACCATTGTGTGGGAAAGCAACTAACAGAAATACCATGAGTCATTCTTCACCCCAACCACCCCAATGGCCTTTACGGCTGATTCGCCGCTACGGCAACCCCGAGCTGGTCGAAGAAATACAAGGTGACCTATATGAATCTTTTATTGATCGTGTAAATCACCGAGGGGTCGCGTACGCCCGATGGCGATACGTTTGGGAAGCTCTAGCTTTTTTGCGTCCGGGCTCTCAGGCGCATTTGCGCGTACATCATCCACCCGCCTCCCGCGGAGAACTCTTCTGGACATACACTCTGCTTTCGGCTCGCTACTTACTCAATCATAAAGCATTTTTGCTGATTAATGTGCTAGGTCTGGCACTAGGCATAGCTACTTGCTTAGCCATTATGCACTACGTTCGCTTCGAGCTAGGATACGATACATCGCACGTTCACGCTCAGCGAATCTATCGAGTTAGTACCGCTATTCATTCCGATGGCTCGGAGGAACAGGTTGCCCCCACGGTTTATGGTCTTGCTCCGGCTCTACAGGCGAACTACGAGGAAGTAGAAGCAGCAGTTCGCTTAGTACCTACTACGGCAATCATTAAGCAAAAAGATGGCACGTTGGCCAGTGAGGATTACTTTTTCTTAGCCGATCCGGAAATTTTTCAAGTATTCACTCACCCCATGTTGGCTGGCGACCCAGCCAGGGCTTTGCAACGTCCGAATTCAGTTGTCTTGAGTCAGTCTATGGCGAAAAAATATTTAGGAAACGCTCCCCCCGCCTCGCTCATCGGTAGTGATTTGGTTATTGACGGGCAAACGTACCAGTTGACGGGAATTATTGAGGATGTACCTAAAAACTCAGACCTTCGCTTTGATGCACTACTATCGTGGGAGTATAATCCCGACGAATGGTTAGAGCTGGGTAGCTTTACGTATTTGTTACTAAAACCCGATGTGCAGCCGGAGGCCTTTGCTCAAAAGTTAGCGGACTTCGACCAGCAGATCGTTGCGCCCCGCGTTGTGCAAGATTGGGGTACTTCTACCATAACAGTGCGTCATCAGTTGTATCCTTTAACCGACCTTCACTACACTACGCATTTGTTAGGCGACACAGAAGAAAAGGGTAATAAGAACTACGTATACATCTTTTCATTCATTGCTATCATTATCCTGATCGTAGCGGGGGTTAACTACGTGAATCTTTTTATTGCTCAGGCCACCCGTCGTAATGTAGAAGTAGGCGTTGCAAAGGCGATGGGTGCCAGCCAATGGCAACTGGGGCGGCAGTATATTAGTGAGTGTTTCATTATCAGTTTATTGGCACTGGTATTAGCGTTAGCCATCGTACTGCTGGCGGGGCAAACTTTTGCTAATCTACTGGGAACGCCTATCGTCTGGCAGACCCTCGTTCAAAGTGATACATTGGGGATACTGCTTAGTTTAGTCTTACTGATTAGTATTCTCGCTGGGAGCTATCCGGCCTTGGTGCTGGCTTCTTCCCGGGCTGTAGTGGCACTAAAAGGCCCTAGTTTTCTTCACCGCTCACGAGGAAAATTACGGAAAGTGTTTATTGCTTTTCAGTTTACGGTAGCAATTAGCCTGGTAGCGGGCGCGCTCATCGTTCGAGAACAAGTGTTTTACATGCGGCACAAAGACTTAGGATTTCAACAGCAAGAAACTGCGGCTGTCTCCATTCCGTACGATACGGATGGTTCGCAAAAAGCCCTAGCGTTTAAACAGCAGTTGCAGCAAGACAGTCGGGTAGACGGAGTGACTATCGGAAGCCGCCCAGATGGCCTTTGGTCGTGGAGCAGTGTTTCTATTACTGCTCAGGGACAGACTAAAACAGTGGCCGCTAACGGAATCAATGTTGACGAAGACTACCTCCGAGTCTTGAAGCTTCCCCTCATAGCAGGACAAAACTTTATCCCCAGTCGATCTCAACAGATTATCGTGAATGAAGCATTTGTCAAACAGGCTGGTTGGGATGATCCGGTGGGGCAGGAAGTAGTTTTTTCAGAAACCGATAAAAAGGAGGTAATCGGAGTTGTCAAAGATTTTCATTTCGCTCCGCTGCACGAACCTATCGAGCCACTCATTTTATTCTACGATACCAGCGTAGGAATCAACTTGATAGTTGCTATTGCTCCGAGCGACCTGGAAGCCATAGAAACAGTCTGGCCTAACTTTTTTCCGAATGCTCCTTTTGAGTTTGAGTTTTTGGATCAAGCTCTTGACCACCGGTACCGTACTGAGCAACGCTTACTTACCCTGTTTAACTACTTCTCGGGTCTCAGTATTTTTGTGGCGTGCTTGGGTCTGCTGGGACTCACTGCTTTCACTGTGCAGCAAAAGACCAAAGAAATTGGTATTCGTAAGGTGCTGGGAGCCAACCGAAGGACTATTATGTACTTGCTGTCCCGTGAATTTGCTGTACTTCTACTGATTGCCGCTGCCGTAGCTACTCCGGTTGCTTGGCTAGCTATGCGATACTGGCTGCAAGATTTTGCTTACCGAACGACTATTGAAGTACCAGTCTTCTTGTGGGCAATTGGTAGTGTTGCCCTGCTGGCACTCATCACGCTAAGTTATCACACCCTAAAGGCAGCAGCGACCAATCCGACTGACTCACTTCGGTACGAATAGATCAATGATCAAACGAAGATATAGACGTTATGATCCGCAAGCTCTTGATAAGTAGTTACTTCGTGATGGGTGCGCTAAGTGCCCAGTCGCAAGAACAGGTAGTTTGCGGCTTTGTTAAGGATCAACAAACGATGGAATCAGTGCCCTCCGTTCATGTGGTAGGCGCTCGGGAGGGAACATTCTCTGACCAAAATGGCTATTTTCGCATCCTTGCTTTTCCAAGGGACACCCTTCGGTTTTCCCACATCAACTACCAGACACATACAGTGTTGGCTAATTCTTTCTCGGATACGATACGGGTATTTCTCCGGACAAATGACTTTTTGCTAAAAGAAGTAACCGTACGTGGACTGCCTTCCGAAGAGCGGTTTAAACGACAGTTGTTACGTACTCGTCCTACAATCTCTGCCGAAGAAATAAATGCCCGCACAAACTTTGCCTACACCCATCAATTGTTTCTTTCGGGCTATGTCCCTACTATGAACAGCGAAGATAACTACCGTTGGCATAGTCAGGAACCCCAAGGAATTACACTAATTTCTTCGGGCCCGACCGGAGGCCTGATCAAAGCCTTTCGGAACCTTTCGCGTAACTACAGTATACCTTTCTGGTCAGGAAAATCATCTTTTTTGACAAAAGATAGTACGTTTACGAAAGGTTTTAAGCCACTACAACGCAAACCGCTTGGCGAGCGGTAATGAGGCATAGAAATTTTTTTTAAGTCTGAATACGTGTTTCAGCTCCTAGGTCTGTCATAGGGGTGTATGGAACAAAATAATTCATTAGACCCTACCTTGCTGATTCGCTATTTGGAAGCAAAAGAGCAGCTAAGCTCCGAAGAGCAAGCCGCGGTAATTCAGTGGATTCGGCGTAGTCCGGAAAATAGGCAAGAGTGGGAGCAGCTTCAAAAGCTTTGGGAACAATCCGGTCAGGTTGGCCATTTGTCGGAACTAGATACGGAAGCCGACTGGCAGCAGGTTTGGCAGAAAATGCAGTCGTATCCTGACCCCGAAGCTGCACTGGTAAAAGAGATGCCTCGCTCGCGCCGTTGGATGTGGCAGATAGCCGCTGCGGTAGCTCTACTGGTTACCACTATTTGGGGAGTACAGCAATTCAGAATCATCGCTCCCGCCCCGCTGGCGCAGTACAATTATGTGGCGCAGGACAGCTTGCTACAGGTAGCACTGCCCGATGGCAGCCAAGTGTACCTGAACGAAGGGAGTGAACTTACCTACTACAAAGGTTTTGGTGAAGATACTCGTAGCGTACAGCTCGCTGGCGAAGGTTACTTCGAGGTAGTGCCCAATGCCACCCTTCCTTTTCTAGTTCAGGCCGACTCTGCTATGGTGCGGGTAGTGGGTACTAGCTTTAATGTGAAGCAGGCGGGGCAGGCGGTGCGAGTAACGGTGAATTCAGGAAAGGTCGCTTTCTCCCACCAGAAAGATACGCTGCTGCTTACTCCCGATGAGGTAGGGGTTTATCAATCTGGTTTAGCGTTGCGAGAACTCGTGAACGATGATCCTAACTACTTATCCTGGAAAACGGGCACCCTTCGTTTCGATGACATACCTTTTTCTCAGGTGATTCGGGATATAGCCCGCCACTATCAAGTAACCATACATACAGAGAGCCCAGAGTTGCAAGAACTACGCCTTACTTCCGCCTTTCGGCAGCAACCATTAGCGGTAGTGCTAGAGGAAGTGGCGATGGTACTCGATATTAATTATACCTACGAAGACAATCAGATTACATTTTTCATTAACTAATTCATGAAACCACTAATATTATTAACCCTTATTCACCTGGGTGTGTCTAATCAGGTTCCAGCTTCGTTAGACGCTGAGATAACGCTTACCGAATACACGCTTACGCTGAAGAATTTGCTGAAGGAACTGGATTCCCAGAGTGGATACACGTTCTCGTACAGTAACCGTATTCCTCTAAAATCTAAGGTGACATTTACTGAAAAGCGAGGTTCACTGCGCTATTTCTTGGATCATATTAGTCGAAAATATGCCATTCAGTACAAAACAGTAGATGAGAAAGTTTTGCTACTACGGGAGAAGAAAAACAAGAAAACGAAAAAGGTGCCCCAGGAAAAAGCTACCCTCAGTGGCTACGTAACCGATGCTGCCACCGGTGAAGAACTAATTGGTGCTACCGTTTACATCCAAGAATTAGAAACCGGTACGGTGACGAATACCTACGGCTATTATTCCCTATCAGTACCCTCTGGCGAGTATACTTTGGCTTTGAGCTACATCGGCTACCAAAGGCAGACCTTAACGTTACCCATTGAGGAAAGTCAAACGCTAAATATAGAGATGAACTCGGAAGAGGTGCAGCTAGAGGAAATAATTGTTACAGCTTCGGAAGCCATTCCGGAAGTTCAGGAAATGGAGATGAGTGTGGCTAAAGTAGATATTCAAACCATTCAGAAAATGCCCGCCCTGTTAGGCGAAGTAGATGTGATTCGTAGTATCCAGCTTTTGCCGGGTGTATCTACGGTAGGGGAGGGCGCCCCCGGCTTTAACGTAAGAGGCGGTAGTGTTGATCAGAACCTTATTCTCCTGGACGAAGCTCCAGTATTTAGTTCGTCGCACCTGCTGGGTTTTTTCTCGGTTTTTAATCCTGATGCGGTGAAAGATATTAAACTGTATAAAGGCGGAATACCAGCCCGTTACGGCGGACGACTTTCGTCGGTGCTGGATGTGCGGCAGAAAGAGGGAAATGCTAAACGGTTTGGGTTGAAAGGCGGGATTGGATTAATTAGCAGTCGCCTGTTGGTAGAAGGGCCTATTCAGAAAGATAAGAGCTCGTTTATGATCGCTGGGCGGCGCTCCTACGGCGACTTATTTCTTCGCTTATCCAACAATGAAGATATCAACAACAGCATCGTCTACTTTTACGATCTGAATACGAAAGTCAACTACAAAATTAACGATCGTAATCGGCTATATTTATCTGGTTATTTTGGTCGTGATGTGTTTGGGGGAGCAGTGGAGGATGTGCGGTTTGCTTGGGGTAACCGGACGGGAACGCTTCGTTGGAACCACTTATTTAGCGATAAACTATTCTCTAACTTCACCGCAATTTATAGCGATTATAACTACGAGTTAGGATTCTCGGAAGATGGTGGCGATGCTACACTAGAGGAGCTTGAGTGGCAATCAGGAGTGACCAACCGCAATCTTCAAGCGGACTTTACCTACTTTCCTTCGCCAAGAAGTACGCTAGATTTCGGAGTAAGCGGCATTTTGTACGATTTCAACCCGGGCAGTGTAACTATTCGCCTGGCGGATGAACCACCGGAATCACCGTTAGATATTGATAAAGAACACGCTATCGAGGCGGCTGCTTACATTAATCATGAAAAAAAGTTTGGCGACCGAATCACTCTTCAGTACGGACTTCGGTACTCAGCCTTTATGAATGTGGGAGAACGAGACGTATTTAAGTACGAAAACGATAACCCGTCTCCCGATAATGCGGTGGTAGACACCGTATCCTACGGAGCGGGGGAGGTCATCAAATTTTACGACGGCTGGGAGCCCCGCTTTTCGCTGAATTATTCACTGAACGAAGAATCAGCCTTTAAAGTGAGCTACAACCGAATGTTTCAGTACTTACAACTAGTCTCAAATACCACTGCGGCTACCCCCATCGACCTCTGGACACCCGCCAATAGCTATATCCGCCCGGCTATCGTTGATCAGGTGGCATTAGGCTACTTTCGCAATTTTCAAGAAAATACGTTTGAATTCTCGGCAGAAGTATACTACAAATACTTTCAAGATTTGATTGATTTTCGGAACGGCGCGGAACTCATTCTTAACGAAAACTTGGAAACTGAATTACTAGAGGGTGAAGGTCGAGCCTACGGATTAGAATTACTTCTGAAAAAGCCTCGCGGACGTTGGACGGGCTGGGTGAGTTACACGCTTTCGCGTACCGAACGGCAAGTAGATGGTATTAACAACGATGAGTACTACCCCTCTAACTACGATAAGCCTCACGATGTATCAGTGGTGCTCAACTATACTATCAACAAGAAATGGAATGCATCGGCTAACTTTGCTTATATGACTGGTCGCCCCATGACCATTCCTTCGGGCCGGTTTGAGTACGATGGTATTGTGGTGCCGGACTATACCGGACGCAACGGAGCCCGTACCCCAGACTACCACCGCTTAGATTTGTCGGTTAATTACGAACCCCAACCCAAACCCGGTCGACGGTGGCGAAGTAGCTGGAACTTCGGGTTGTATAATGTATACGCCCGTCGTAATCCCTACTCGGTATTCTTCCGCCCAAATGAAAATAATTCCAGCGTAACGGAGGCGGTACAGCTATCTATTTTCGGTAATATCATTCCCTCAGTTACCTACAACTTTACATTTTAATTGACCATGCATACGTTAAAACACTATTATTTACTCGGATTGCTAAGCTGCGGACTACTGGCGGCCTGCGAAGATGTAATTGAGGTAGAAGCTCCTAAGGGTGAGCCCCGACTGGTAGTAGATGGCTGGGTTTATGATGATCGGGATACTCAGACGATCTTACTAAAAAACTCAGCACCCTATTTCGATTCGGGCAACCTACCCCCCGAAACGGATGCCGAAGTATCGATAAAAACTGAAACGAATGAAGTTGTTAATTACACCGAGGTTGAACCTGGTATGTACCAGGCTGATTTTCGGGGCGAAGTTGGACAGCGTTACACGTTAGTGGTAGAAACTAGCGAAGGGCAACGCTACGAATCTACCTCTCAGACACTATTTCCGGTAGCTCCCTTGGATACAGTGTATACAGTTTTCAAGGAATCGCCCGAAGTGGAAGACGAAGGGTATTATCCTGCTTGGGAACTCACTGACCCCGAAGGATCGGAGGACTACTATCGGTGGAAATTCTACATTAACGATACTTTGCACAGTGATCCAGCGGATATACTAGTTGCTTCAGATGAATTTGTTGACGGTGAGCAAATTACTGTTACAGATTTTATCTTGGAAAGAACATTAACATCTGGTGATATGCTTACGATGGAACAACTCTCTATTTCCGAAGAATCTCAGGACTTTCTGACACGAATTCAGCAGCTTACTGCGGGGGTCGGTGGGCTATTTGATACCCCGCCTGATCCGGTACGAGGTAATATCGCCAATGTGACCGACGAGCAAAATTACGCCCTAGGCTTCTTCGGAGCTTCGTCAGTGGCTCGAGATTCGGTAGTAGTAGGTGAATAGAGGTGACTAAAATTAAAGATTTAACATATAAAAAAATGAAGAAGGAAAGCAAGCAGAGTTCAATAGAAGTGTTCAATAGCCCTAACCAGGCGTATTATCGGCAGTTCGAACGATCATTAAAGAATTTAGATATGAATAGGTACGATGAGAAATTTTCATCTGGTCGTAGAAGCAGTTCGCGCAGGTCGGTTTGCACGTAGTAGCTCCTTAACGGTTCCCTAAAAATTGACTACTAGCGCACTTAGTGCCAATATCCACATATTTTCGATAGATAACCTTTGCAGGATTTTACCTTCTCTTGCATCAAAACCTTAAAAATTATGAGCAACAAGCCACCTAATCAAGATCAGCGAAACCCATCGCTCTCGGACACTACAATACAGAAGAACAATACTACCGGATACGCCATTCTCCATCATAAGTGCCCTCGTTGCCGCGAGGGAAATATTTTTCGCTACCCTTTCCTTCAGAAGCCAATCAAGTTTACAGCAACTCACAAAAGTTGCCCTAACTGCGGATTGCAGTATGAGCAGGAACCTGGTTTTTTCGTTGGGGCAATGTACGTCAGCTACGCCATGACGATGGCGATTCTATTAGGAACGGCTTTTATTTTATACAATTTTTTCGGCGATCCCCAACTTATCATCTACATTACTACAGTTCCGGCGGTGGTACTACTGCTGTTGCCAATCGTATTTCGCTACTCTCGTACCATATTTTTATACGGATTCGGGGGAATCAAATACAATCCAGAAATAGTAAAGACAGATAGAAGATAATATGAGACTCTTTGAAATACTATTAATAATACTCACGGTTTTGTTGCTCTTGGCAACTTTCAAAAAAGACAGCAACAGATTACAGAGAATGCTTTCAGGCGGAGCACTTCTTACGCTGGGGCTTCATTTCGTATTGGAAGGTTTTCGGTGGCAGATGGCCCTAGTGTATATCATCAGTGGAGTAGCAGCAATTTTGCTTTTTGCCAATATCCGCGTAAAACGAAAGTGGCTACGCAATAGCTTAATCATTCTCGCCTTATTGCTCGTTTCGGTATCCGGAATCGTGAGTGCGCTACTACCGGTTTTTAAGCTTCCGGAAATATTGTCTGATGTTAGCGTAGGTACTGACTTCCTTACCGTAACTGATAGCAGTAGAGGTAATAGAAAACTGGCTATTAAGTTTTGGTATCCTACTGATTCGCCGGGTGAAGTAAAGGATAAGTACGCTCGCAATCCATCGGAGTCACTAGACGGGCTTATGGGAATGCCCGGCTTTATATTTGGTCATTTAGGACTAGTGGAAACCGGAGCGGTTGAGAAAAGCAACGTATCCGAAAAAACGGGGGAGCTTCCGTTAGTGGTCTATTCGCACGGCGGGTCAAGCACGAATATTGACAATACGGCACTATTACAAGCGATAGCGGCTCAGGGGTATATGGTAATGGCTATTGATTACGATTTTTCTCTGGAATATTACGGGTTAACGATGGAAGATGCCACTACGCTAACCGTTGAAGCCCAGAAGAAATTTATCAATCAGTTGGTAGAAAGAACGGTACCCAATCAGGTAGAAGACATCATCTACGTACTGAAAGAAATCCAATCAAATTCCTTTCCGCTGACCCAGTATATAGATTTTGAGAATATAGCGTATATCGGGCATTCTTTGGGAGGTACTACCTCCATCAACGCGAGTGTCAGCGCTACTCCAGCCAAGGCGGTGATTAATATGGACGGGCCAGTTGATCCTAATATGATCACTAAGCTAAAGAATCCAATTTTGTACCTAAGCTCTTATTCTCCCGATCTATCGGATGAGTTGCTGGAAGAAAAAGGGCTGCCCGACGCAAATCTCTACCGGGCGGTAAAGAAGTACGAGTTGGAACGGGTCACGCAACTGTTTGATATACGACAAGACGATGCCTTTTGGCTACGATTCAAGCACGCGGGCCACATTGACTTTACGGATGTTCCGTTCATGATTCCGATGATGACCACCCAGGGGTACGATAAGCAGCAAGGGCACCGCTTACGTGCTGAGGTGATTGTTAATTTCCTGAACGCATATTTGAAAGAAGATGACCCTTTCAAGCAGCTAGAAGATAATTCGCTAGCGTGGATAAAATAGTAGAGCATCTATCCATAAACCGACAACCTGATGATAGAATACCGAATTACGGGCGAAGGAAATAGTGAGACCCTCTTATTTGTACACGGATTAGGCGCTAATTATCGTCAATTTGAAAAACAACACGACTACTTCAGCAAAGACTTAATGGTACTATCGGTTAATCTAAGAGGCTACGGAAACTCAACGGTACTTCAGCCATCTAGTCCGGCCGACTTCGCTTTGGGTAAAATGGGCGAAGACATTATAGATTTACTGGATGCGCTGGCAATAGAAAGGGTACACTACGTAGGCAACTCTATGGGAGGAAATGTGGGTTATGAATTACTTAAGTCGCACCCGGATCGGGTTAGTTCATTCACTACCTTCGGTACTACGGCGCAACTGCAAAAATCTGAATTTACGATAAAAATCCTGCGCTTTACGTATCAGTTGATGAGTTCTAACGCACTAGCTTACTTATCCAGCCTTTCGGGAAGGACCAAGCACGCTAAAAGCACTATTAAAAAGATGATGGCTCAAGCCCCTAAATCAACCATACTAAATACCATTCCGGTACTTGCCAATTTTGACTACCTAGATGTAGTCAAAGATTCTACTGCACCCGCTATGATTATTAAAGGAGACCAAGATGTAGAAATTAATAAAGAGCTAAGTAGTACGGTGCAAGCATTTGAACAACGAGGTGATTTCCAATTAAAAACCATCACGAACGCCGGGCACTTTGCCAACCTGGATAATCCCGAAGCATTTAATAAGATACTGGGCGATTTTATCTGGACTACGAAGCTGTACCAAGGCCTGACTGACAACTGATGCTACATTCTTGTAAGATCGTGTTGATACTTTAAAAACCGTAACCTAACAGCAAATGAAACGATACAAAATTCTTTTAATCCTTACCAGCTTATTTTTCACGTTAATTCTTAACGCCTTTTGTCAGTCAGAACATTTATCTGAGGAGCTGATTCAAAGTATTGAGAGGCGAGTTGATCATAACGTAAATCCTAGCATTGCTATTGGCATTGTAGATAATGACGGTACTCATTTTTATAATTTTGGACAAACGCAGGCCGAGGGGAAGCTAGTTGATAAACATACAATTTATGAGATAGGCTCAGTTACTAAAGTTTTTACGGCTATTCTTCTAGCCCAGCAAGTACTGGCTGGAAATCTGGAACTCAATCATCCTATCAATCAGTATTTGCCCCCAAAAGCCCAAGTTCAGGCAATAGGGGATCAGCCCATAACGCTAGGCAGCCTTTCCGATCATACTTCCGGGATACCCCGACTGCCTACCAATATGGCTCCCGCGAATATGAAAAACCCGTACGCAGACTATACAGTAGACCAAATGTATGACTTTCTAAGCAGCTACGAACCTTCGCGTAAGGTGGGTGAAGCCTACGAATATTCTAATTTGGCCCAGGGCCTACTGGGACATATACTGGCTCGTAATGCTGAGGTTTCTTACGAACAGTTAATGAAAGATTGTATTGCCGAGCCTTTGAATATGCAGGTAACTACGATTGTGCTTGATGAGGTACTGAAGAGTAATCTGGCGCCAGGTCATGACCAAGGAGTGGTCACCGAAAACTGGGATATACCGACATTAGCTGGCGCGGGAGCACTACGAAGCTCTACCCACGATATGGCTAAATTCTTAGCAGCTAATTTGGAAATTATTACTACTCCAATACACGAAAGTATGGAGTTGACCCATCAAGTGCGGCACAGTAAAGCAGGAGACATGCGGGTAGGACTAGGTTGGCATATCAAAACAGGTAAAGAAGGTGATGTGATTTGGCACAATGGGGGTACCGGGGGCTATCGGGCATTTGTTGGGTTGGTGAAGGAAACTAGCCGAGGTGTGGTAGTCCTGACCAACTCATCTGCCAGCGTAGATGACATTGGTTTTCATCTGCTGGACTCGAGCAGTGAGCTACAACCCGTATTGACAAAGTCTGATGCGGTGGTGGTGCCGGAAGAAATTTTAGAACGGTACGTAGGACGTTATCAGGCAACCCCTGATTTCCACTTTGACATAACCCGAGAAGGGACTCAACTTTACGCTCAGGCTACTGGTCAAGGTCGCGTTGAGCTTTTCGCGTCAAGTGATACCGAGTTCTTTCTGACCGTTGTGGAGGCAAAAGTTGCCTTTCAACAGGAAGGTGATTCGGTTAAAAGCCTACTGTTATTCCAAGGAGGGCAGGAGATACCAGCAATGAAGATTGAGTAAAATAGTCAGGACGTAATCTGATAGTTTAGGTAGATTGCGTCCTGATCACTTTAGTTTATAAGTTGAAGTTGTCACCGACGTAGGTGATCCTGACAAATTGTACTGTATCGGTAGTTAATTCTATATTACTTTTCTGGCGGCAAGATATCTGTAACAAATGTGCCGTGGGTAATACGTAGGGTATCAGTATGTTCAAGATTGCCGATGGGTAGTAATTTGTCTTCTACCGCCAGGGTCGTTTGAAAGTGACCTTCTAATCGTTGGGCTACTGAATCGTAGTGGGTGATAATAAGTTCGTTAGGACCTTTATCTTCCAAAATGCCGTACATCGCTACTAAAGTTTCACCGCCGTAGGCCAGCGCTGAGCCGTGAGTCGTATTCAATATACAATCATCATGGCTACTTTCTCTTTTATGTAGTGCATACTTTCCTTCTTTAGCAGGAAAGTTACCTAAGTAAACGGATACTCCTTTGGTAAGATCTGCGCCAAGGCGAGTTATGGATAGTGAGAGGTTATCGGAGTCGCACCGCCAACTGCCGGCCAGTACAGTAAACTCAGCGGGTTTGCCATTAAGCACGAGGGTGGCTTCGCCCAAATCACGTGAAGCTTTCGGATCTTCATCCTCACTACAAGCCAGCAAGCCTAGTGATAATACAATGGTTATAAATAGGTTCTTTTTCATCACTTTTTAACAAATGGAATGCGGACTACATCCTGAAAATAATGTAACTCTAGTACGTACCAACCAGTAGTTAGCTGAGATACGAGAATATGATCGGTTTTTACGTATCCTTCAGCTATTACTTGTCCCAACACGTTTATGATACGATACCGCCCCTGATTAAAATCCTCTACCCCTTGCCAATACAAGGTATTCTCTACGGGGTTGGGGTAAACCGTTGTTTTCACCGGAGACAGTTCTGGATTTACCTCGGTAATCAATTCAGTACGCGGGGTTGCTACTGTTTGACACCAGCTTCGTTGGCTTACGCTGATGATAAAAATGATTAAGAATAGTGTTCTCATGACGAGTTTAGTAAAATATGCTGTCCAAAAAACGAATCATTTTATTGAGAGCCGGTACTGCATCTTTTCTGAAATTAGTGCCCAGGAAAAAGTTTGAGCCCCAACCTAAGAAGGCATGAGCCCGCCCTCGATAAACCCAAAGTTCTACATCCCTATGACCATTATTTATGATTGTCGCACCAAACCTTCGGATCATGTGGGGAGGGGTTAGCCTATCTTTAGAACCAACTGTGAGAAGAATTGGCGGTAAAGGTTTTTGACGAACATTCGGGACGATAGATATTGGCGACACTGCTAAGTAGTATTCCGGATGGCTATCAATAGTAATTGAATCTCCGAAGAGCCCACGAGCCTGAGCGTTGGCGCGGTTCCAAAATCTGTTCTGCTCCTCAAAACCCTCATTCTTAACTTTATTATACATACTAACTGCTCCGTAGTTAATAATTCCCGCTTGCACTTCCAACCCATTCTCAGCCCTAACTTGTTCAGCGGTTTTACCTGCTGGTAACCACGATGGAGTAAAGGCTAATACACCCTGCTGAAAGTTCTTAGAACTCAGATTATCTCCCCCCATCAAAATCATGGAAGCTAAATGCCCTCCGGCACTATCACCGGTCACAACCACCTGTTTGGGATCGCCCTTGTATTCTTCAATATGGTGCTTTACCCACAAAACTGCTCCGAAGGCATCTTCCACAATCTCGTTAAACTTGACTGTGTTGTTGCTTTGAGGGAGCAAACGATAATTGACATTACAAACGACGTACTCCGCTTGGGAAGCTAAGTAGGCACTAGGCTCGTCCATCACTTTGTTCGTGTTAAACATCCACGCTCCTCCGTGGAACATGATAACTACTGGATAAGAATCTTTACCCGTGTTGGGAGTATAAATATTCATGGTAAGCTCAATGCCATCCGGTGATGCCCACAGAATATCTTCTTCTAAGTGATAACTATGTCTGGCTTTCTCTTCAATGTAATCGAAGTAATCTTTTGTACAACCCGGAAG
>JGI12210J13797_10005635_pt1 | contig 14620 bp, 9 predicted proteins | sample ElkSlonscriptome_3_FD_13797 | JGI IMG/M metagenome (IMG submission 13797)
GTGTTGTTCTACGTTTTGTAGAGCACAGCTTTCTAACACCGAACGAATGCCTGGAAAAGGTCAAAGATATGCTCATAGGAATTCCAGGAAAATTTCTACAGCTCATCCCGCAAAAACATTAGCGTATCGTCGATGACAAGTTCTGTGTCAGAGCGTCCAGACGTTTCCTCAGATAAGACTTCAGAGGCATCTGAATAGCTATCGTAGAACGTCGGGTCGGGTTTGATTTGCACCTGTTGGAGACGGCTTTTAACAATCTGTTCAATCTCTGTCGAAACTCGGCTCGCGGAACGAACTGAATTGCTAACCGAAAACGAGAAGCTCAGACTGCCCAGCCGAATGCGATCGCCATCTTTGAGGAGGTGCTGGCGACGGATGGGTTCTCCATTGACAAAAGACCCATTTGTGCTTTCGAAATCGATCAAGTAGAAGGCTTGAAACTGCGGCTGATAGGCGATCGCCCCATGACAGCGTGATAGACGTTCATCTGCGACAGGAATTACAGTTTTACGGCGATCGCGTCCGATTGTCCAAATCTGCTGTGGTTGAAAAACAGTCTGAGTACCTCCTTTCATCAGATTGGTCATCAGTCCGACCTGCCCATTCATGACAAAGCTGTGAACATACGGAGCCGTAGTGGCACTAAACAAGTGCTCACCCGTTGAATTCTCAAGATTGAGAATCTCATCTAAAAGGGTTCGATGTTGTTCATAGAGCTTGCTGAAAACCTGATACAAGTTCAGCTTTTGCTTTAACGAGGGGTGAACACCTCCGACAGTAGACTCACTGTCTAAAGACGACATAAAAGCATCAATGTCTAACATAGTTTTATAAGGTTGAGCGCAAAGCTCCCAATCAATGACAACAAGTGAGGTTTTTATTAAAAACTGGATAGGAAATGATACTGAGAGTAGCGGTACAAACAGCTACAACCTCTGCCTAAAATTTTCTCAAAAGTACGCAGAATAGATTATTACAGACAGAGTACATGAATCTAGTATACAAACGCGAGTGAATCGAGCGGTAAATAGATCTGTTCTACAGAAAAATTTTGGAGAAACTTGCATCCTCCTTATTCAAGAGGTTAGAACCCGCCTCAGAAAATAGAACGATCTTAGTGGAAAAAGAAATTGAAAATGGAAAGATGCAGAATCTCACTTCGCTAGAGTCTTATCACAACTCATAATTCACGCTTCTTGCAAGCCGTCGAGCTTGGTGTGAGGGGAGTATTCCATCTTCGCAAATCTGTCGGTGTTTGCTGTGCGATTTTCCCGCCTCTCCATCAGGCGACGCGGCTCCAACGTGGGCAAAGATGCCCGGCTACTATGTAAACTTAGGATGCACCTTTGCGTGAAGACGAGTTTATGCAGTGATAGAAGACACCACAGAGTCTCAGATCCTCATACGAACAAGAGACTCAACGATGAGTTTTCAAAATCTACACCCTTAGAAAAAACACTGAACCGAATTGTATAGCTACAGCCATTAGCCTTAGGACGTTTTTGTAGCCACGCGACGCGCGGCTACAAAAACGTCTATGTCCTAAATAAGCTGACTACAGCTATACTGAGTCCTCAGAGGCTGTCTGAGAAGTCGTCCATGTTCCTTCAGCTCTCCTCTCAAAAAGAGGCAACCACTGTCACAGTTCCTTTCAAGACTAGGGATTTGAGAAGAGCTGTGTTGTTCCTGCCTGCCTTGTAATACTTGGCACCCATCCTTTTAGTCATTGAAGAACCCAGAACACAATGTTTTGCGTTCCAACACTCTTTGGGACACTGGTAACACTCTTAAAATGCCCCGATATTAGAAAATAGTGCTCTCACTTCAAGTGCTCTCACTTCAAAAGTATGGTGCTACGCGCTGATATAAAACCAATAGTTTATGGAGAAGCCGCGCACCGCGTGGCTTCTCCATCAATATCTGTCCTAACCTATCTGCGCATTGCGATACTGGCGTCTAGAGTGGGGCAGTAGAAAAAAGTATTAGGATATCGTATGGCAAATCGCAGTTAGATTAAGACAGCTTGGAGGGCTGAGCATTTTGCTTAGCAAGCATCTCATTTTGAATCCTGAATTCAGCATTCTGCCTTTTGCTATATTCTAGTCAGCTTTGCTTTGAAGAAACCGAAGCAGTTCACGGTTCACGGTTTGAGGAACTTCTTGTTGAATCCAATGACCGCACTGAGGAATAAACTTGAGCTGGAGAGGAGCCGAAACAAGAGTTTCTAATCCGTCCGTCAAAGCTTGAGAGAGAAAGCAGTCTTCTTCTCCCCACAGCACTAGGGTCGGAGCATCAACAGGTGTGAACCGACTCCAACTGCGCCATAGCCCTTGTGGTGAGAGAAACTGTCGGTAGTACCCCAACGCGGACGACAGCACGCCCGGTTTTGCTAATGCCGCCTTATAGATTTCCGTATCTTGAGTTGTGAAGGCACCTTTGCGAATCGACTGTTCTTGCAGCATGCTTTGAATAAATTGCTGGATGTTGAGTCTGATCGCCCACTCTGGCAAATTTGGAATTTGAAATGCGAGCCAGTGCCAGCTCCGTCGCATCTGGTCAACATTGCTGACTAGTTCCTGCATGAAGCGCTGAGGATGAGGAGCATTCAGCACTGCCAATCGCTGGACATATTGCGGAAACTGGTGTGCCATGTGCCAGCCGATGGAACCACCCCAATCGTGGCCTACGATGTGAGCGTTGAGGTATCCCAGGTTGCGAATTAGTCCTCGAATATCTGCACTAAGCGTATCGAGGTCGTACCCACTCAGAGGTTTATCTGAATCGTTGTAGCCTCTTAGGTCGGGGACGACGACTTTAAAGTGTTTGGAGAGAGCCGGGATCTGATGCCGCCAAGAGTACCAAAATTCAGGAAAGCCATGTAGAAGAATGACTAGCTCTCCTTCTCCTTGAGTAACACAGTGAAGTCGAATTCGGTTAGTTTCTACAAAAATGTGTTTCCAGTTGGAAGCAGAAACAAGGGATGCAGCGGTCATAATAAGGGATGCAGCGACGAACGACTAGAGGCTTCAAAGCAGATCTAGACTTTATCTCAAAACTGTAACGCAGGTTACCTATGAGTGTATTACAGATTACCATTGAGCAAGACGGAATCCTGCAAATTACTGATCAAATGCGCCTTCCCAACAAGAGCCTTTAAAGTTTTCCGAGGTAGCACTTAGCAAAGAGTCTGGGTTGCAAGCAGGGGAGAGCGATCGCCTTGAGAAGCAGCCTCTTTACAACAAGATTCGCATCCGTTCGAAAAAATCGGTGAAAAATAGCCTCATTGCGATCCGTAAACATGGAATTCCGTAAGATTACGCAACGAGCAGTACGCGTTTCTTTATCTTTCGTATTGAATTTTTGCCGTAGTTGTTTTAATTCAACTTATGTCGCTAGCGTTTGAAAGCACTGATAGATTCTTGGACGAAACAAAGAGCTTTCATCAATTTTCTAAAGATGTTTTGGTTGAAAAATATATAAGTCCCCTTATAAAACTAAACAAATCTTTGTCTTGTCATGTAAGCCTGTGTTTTCAAGACTCTAAGTATTTGCTCAGGTATGTGAGGTGTTGCACCCGCTATAAGATAAGTCTATCTGAGACGCAAAGACTCTTCCAGGGTAGAGGTAAGGTCTGTGCGGTATTAGTTGCGATCAAAAAGTGGATCTTGTTTTATGTCAACATCGGATGATTGCCTCAGGCAAAGTCGGATGCTGATAGTGTTCTTCCAAAAATATTTTGACTTCAATCGGAGGTGCAACTATTCCGTTTTAAGTTGTATTTGTCAATTGGTTTCAAGCATTGGCGGGAGATGCTATACATGTAATAGAAGACTGTTGAAGCTGTTGTCAGGGTGCTTCAAGACTTGTAAATTGATCTGAATTTTATTCTTTAGAAAAGGTCGAAGAGGCAAAAATATAGAAACGACAAAATTGAGATTCTCTTGAGATTGATTTGGTGACTTCCCGTTGAACATAATATGAATTATGTGTAGTCTTTGGGCAATATTGCTTGGATTACAAAATATTACAAATCAATGTCTCGTACTGAATTTTAGAGTTTTTACTTTGCTGAATTTGGCGATGCTGGTTTTGACCGAGCTGTACTTCATAAGTCATGTCGTATGAGTAATCAATCGCGGGCTTTTGATATGTGAAAGTCAATGAATGAATTCTTGCTTGTTCTGTTGATCTTTTTGGGTCTCAGTATCGTTGTTTACTCTCAAAAATTTCGCCCTCAAAAACCAGGAAGTCTGACGATTATGATCAACACAGCAAAACTTAATAGCGTTCTTCAGAACTTTGTATCAGATACCAGTGAAGTTGAGGGAGCAGCTCTCGTTACCCCTGACGGGTTGCCTCTCGCGACCATGTTGCCAATGGGAATGGATGAAGAACGGGTTTCGGCGATGTCAGCAGCTATGTTGTCCTTAGGAGATCGAATTGGCAATGAGCTCTCTCGTGGCAGCATCGATCGAATTTATGTTGAAGGCAGTAAAGGATATGGCATTTTGACAAGCTGCGGAGAAGACGCTGTTTTCTTGGTGCTTGCCAGCGAGTCAGCGAAACAAGGCATCATCATGCTGGAAATCAAGCGGGCTGTATCGGAGTTGAAGCTCTTGCTGCTCTAGGCCGCGATCGCCATCTGCCTACTATTGCTATCTGGACTACTTTGCCCAGAACTTTTTTGTCCAGAACTTTTAGGTGTTGGAATTCGATAGGTTCTAAAACACGATTTAAATTTTGCCTGCATGTCGAGTTTTGGTTAGGTATTCACTTCAAAAGTCAACGCTAGAAACTTGTCATTTTCTAAGCGGTAACGCTAACTTGGAACTCCATCATTCTCCGAAAGATTTTTGCACTCCCTTGCACCTCCCTCAAATCACTTCATCTGAACTATCATGGCCATCACTGGACATTTAGCTGAGTTTTCCTTGCCAGAAATTTTTCAGTTTCTTGAACAGGGAAGTAAGACTGGACTCCTCACTATTGTGGCTGAGCCTCGCCCTCACCAACCTTCTGGAGAACACTACCTCTGGTTTCGGCAGGGGCACGTTGTAGCTGCGTCTCATCGCTCTGACCATCGGGGACTCATTAGCTTGATTTGTCAGCGAGGTTGGTTAGGCGATCGCGCTGCCCTGCGACTGGCTCAATGTTGCCCCTCTGATCGTCCATTAGGAGTTAGCCTCAAAAATCGTGGCATTTTAGATGCAAGTCAGCTCAAGCTTTTGTTCTATATTCAAGTGATGCGTCAGGTTTGTTCGTTGTTCACGCTGCCCGATGCCTGGTTTCACTTCGATAGCAAAGCGCAGATTCCTTATCAAGAGCTGACGGGGCTTCATGCCACAGCACGAGAAGTGACTCTGGCTGGATTGCGGACACTCAAAAACTGGTCGGCTTTAGAAGACAAGCTCCCTGATATGACCTCTGCTCTAATCAATGTTGTGGATGGTCGTCCTCCTGTGAAGCTGAGTTCGACGGAGTGGCAGATTTGGGAGTTTACAGACGGTCACACGCCATTGAGTGCGATCGCCTCTCAACTCCATTTTTCCTCGAAAAAGCTTCAGCGAGTTGCCTTCCGCCTCATCGTAGCTGGGCTAGTCGAAGAACTACCAACGTGGGGTCGGCCCTATGGTTCGGAGACGCCCCAAAACCATGAAACAACTCCTATCTCATCGTTTCCCTTGCAAAATGGAAGTGCCTCTCCTGCGCTGAGCCCTTCATTTTTTCGAAATCTCGTGAGTTTTCTTCGGAGACAGGCGTAACCTGAATGAAGGACTCAACTCAAGCATTTGACTAGAAATACTCAACCCGAGCTCGCTGCATAGGTTGGCATCCTGCTTTTGTCGCACGAATGCCGCATGAATAATGTCGCATGAATTATGAGAAAAACTAAGAAGAGTGAGCGGGCTTGTAATCCAGCTTAGGTTAGGTGGTTGTGGTGTGGCGATCGCCCCTTGCGTGGAGTCAGAACAGCATCTGTAGATAACCCATACAACCCTTGAGACAAGATCCCCTTTCTACAGCAATGCGCTAGATAGGTTATGACAGATACTGATGGAGAAGCCGCGCACCACGCGGCTTCTCCATCAACTATTGGTTTTATATCAGCGCGTAGCACTATAAAAAGGGAAACTCCACAAAAAGGGAAACTCCACAATCCTTTTCCTCACCCCACTCAAACGCTCACCGCCGTTACTCAAAGACTGAATACGTTAAATTTAATTAAATAAGGATTGCGGAATGCAAATTCTTTCCTGCGAGATTGGCTATTTGGGAATTCTGATTGCACAGACTGAGATGCGATGAACGTATCGAATAAAGTAGTCACCGAACGAATCGCAGGCGAAGCATTTGAAGTCTTTGTCCCTTGATAGATGAGTAGCGAGTAGGAAAACAGCTATGAATGTAGCTCCTAAGAGTGGCGATCGCCATCAGTCTCCAAGCATCGTATCCTTGATTCCTAGCGCGACCGAGATTGTTGCTGCGTTAGGGCTGACTGATTGGTTGACAGGGCGATCGCACGAGTGTGACTTTCCGCCATCGGTGCGATCGCTGCCTGTGTGTACTCAGCCCAAATTCAACCCGGAAGGAACGAGTGCTGAAATCCACGATCGGGTCAGTCAACTTTTGCAATCGGCGCTGAGTGTTTATCGAGTTGAAACGGAAACTCTCCAGCAGGTGAAGCCCACTCACATTTTGACTCAGGCTCAGTGTGAAGTCTGTGCGGTCAGCTTAGGAGAAGTAGAGCAAGCCGTTGCCGACTGGGTGCAAATCTCTAATCCGCAAGTGATTTCTCTTCAGCCCAGCACGTTAGATGATGTGTGGCGAGATATTCATCGAGTCGCTGAATCGTTAGGGGTTGATGGGACTCCTTTGGTGGTGATGCTGAAGCATCGAGTGTCAGACTGCATGGCAACCGTGCAGCACCATCTTCAATCCCATGCGATCGCTCCCCCGACGGTTGCCTGTATTGAGTGGATTGATCCTCTCATGGCTGCGGGGAACTGGATTCCAGAGCTGGTTCGGATGGCAGGAGCGACACCTTGTTTTGGACAGGTAGGCAAACATTCTGACTGGATGACCTGGTCAGATTTGCAACAGGCTGACCCTGACATTATCGTGATCATGCCTTGCGGGTACGATCTGGAGAAAACTCGTGCAGAGCTATCCCCCTTGACCGAGCATCCAGAATGGCGATCGCTCCAAGCAGTGCAGCAACAGCGAGTTTACATCACGGATGGTAATCAATATTTCAACCGACCAGGGCCTCGCCTGGTTGATTCCTTAGAATTATTGGCTGAAATGTTTTACCCCCAGGGTGTCAGTTTTGGCTATGAAGGGAGTGGCTGGGAGCAGATTGCTTAGATGGGTGAAGCTGCAAATTGTTATGTCCGATACGTCTCACATTGCTGAAACCTTGAGCTGACCCTAAGATTGCCCATATCCCCCGGAGTAGGATGTTAGCCTGAACATGACAAGCGTATCTACATAGTGAATAGTGATTAAGGAGACGCACCTGTGGTTGCACCCCCAGAACTGTCGCGCGGACAGTCGAGCCATTCTGAAACAGGACAAGACCGAGTAGCGGTTTTGCTCATGGGCTATGGCGAAGTTGAAAGCTACGACGATTTTGCAAACTATAACGAGCAAGCGCTGAATCTTTTGACCGCAAAGTTTGCCCCTGTGCCCACATGGGTTTATCCCCCAATGGCGAAGCTATTGGCTGTATTTGACCTGCATGAGTGGAGCCACCAGCACGGAAACTTTATTTCACCCCACAATGCCATCTTTGAGCAACAGCGCGAGGGCATTGAGAAGAATTTGCAAGAGCAATGGGGCGATCGCGTCAAAGTTTTCAAAGCGTTTAACTTTTGTGCGCCCTATCTGCCTGATCAGGTTTTATCTGAGATCAAGCAGCAAGGATTTGACAAGCTTCTGATCTATCCTCTGCTCGTTGTCGATTCAATCTTTACGAGCGGCATTGCAATTGAGCAAGTTAACAATGCTCTGGCTCAGATGAACAGCTCTGACCAGCACTGGGTCAAAGGAATGCGCTACATTCCGTCGTTCTTCGATCGACCTCAGTATATTGAGTTGATGGCTGAAATGGTGGAAGAGCGCATCGCTCGCGACTTGCTAGCGGCTCACTTGCCCTCTCAGGTTGGCATTGTGTTGATGAATCATGGCTGTCCTCATGAGGCGAAGGGCTTTACCTCTGGAATTGTGGAGAGTCAGACTCTCTATGATAAAGTGCGCGATCGCCTCATTCACCGATATCCGCTGATTTCCGTAGGTTGGCTCAACCACCAAACTCCCATGATCAAGTGGACGCAGCCTAATGCAGATCTGGCCGCGAAAAATCTGATGGATCTCGGCGCAACCTCTATCGTCTTTATGCCGATTGGTTTTGCGACTGAAAACCATGAGACCCTGCTCGATGTCGAGCACATTATCGAAAGTCTACGGCGCAAGCGTCCTGACGTGACCTACGTGAAAATGCCTTGTGCAAACGACCATCCGCGATTTCTTCAGATGTCAGCGGATTGGGCTAATGAGCACATCGCTGAGTTGTTTGCTGAGCAAGCCCTCTCGGTCAACCCAGAGCTTGCAGCTCGTCAGGCTGCTGAGTATGTTCATAGTCACGACCACCACGGTCACGAGCATCATGGACACAGTCATGACCACGACCATCACCACAGTCATTAGATTCTGATTCTTTAGACTCTAATCTCAATCAAATGTGAGGGAGCGCAGCATTGCTGTGCTCCTTTGTTGTTTGTGGACATGAATCATGAATATAGATGTGTCGGCTGTTTATCCCTGCAGGATCTGTGTCAAGGAGAGGTCAACGATTCGACCTCATCATAGTTCTGAATCCTGGCGGGTATGCGGCGGCTGCCGAATATCTTGGCATAAACATACGTAAACGTACTGCCAAGGAAAAAGATCTGACAGGTGATGTATAGCCAAAACAACAGCACCATAACGCCACCGATCACACCATAGGAGCGAAATCGGCTACCAATTTGAATCACACTGTTTCCAATTAGCTGTTGGAGACCAAAAAAGAGCAGAATGGTAATCAATGCTCCGAGCCAGACATCTCCCCAAGCAATTGAAGTCGCGGGTAATAGCTTAAACAACACCATGACGACGAGGAAAAGAATGATCAGCAGCGTGAGGTTTTGTAGAGAGCTGATCAACAAGACCTCGTCAATATCAAGCTGAATAAAAGAGATGCGATCGCCAAACGATTTCAGCATTTCCAAAAACAGATTGATGGCGATGTTGGCAAACAGAGACACTAACAGCAAGACTGCGGTGAGAAACACTAAGAAAAGGCCAAACATGCGACGACGAATCAAAGTCCAAACTCCAGTCTTCCAAGTTGCATGATCGGAATCAGCGGGGGTCGCTTTCCAAATCACATCTAAAGAACTGGTCAGTGCTCCAAAAATACCGCTCGCAGTAAAGACTAAAAGGCCAAAGCCGACAATTCCTGCCCCTACGCTGCTTTCGTTCAAATCCTCCAAGGTTTGCTCCACAACTTTGGCAGCTTCTGGAGGGAGAGCTTGGTTAACAAATATCAGCGCATCGTTGACTGCGTTGGTCTCAGGCCCCAAAAATGAACCTGCAATACTCAAAGCAACTAGAAATAGTGGAAATAATGAGAAGAGGGCGTAATAAGACAACGCCGCTCCCATTTCGATACAGCGATCGCTCTGCCATTTCATGAATGTGCCCACAACAAGATGGACAGTCTTTGACCGTTTGATCGCGTTGAAAAAGGGTTTGAGTTGTTTTTTGATACTCATTCTGATGCGGATGACGAGAATAGGTCGGCTTGCCTGGGGATTGTGGAATGTCTAAGAGGATGTTTGAACAGTACTAGATGGCACGCTGGGGCTTTTGATCTCCCCAGCCCCCCCTTAGAAAGGAGGACTTTAAAGACGGATTTTCCTAAATCCCCTTCAGAAAGGGGGCTTTGAAGGTCAAGCTTCCCTTTCTAAGAGGGCAAGGGGGAAATCTGAAGTAGTATTGACGACTTTTCAAACATTCTCTAACCGGATTGAAATTGCCCTTTACAAATTTCTCTAATAGCCTACTCAGTAGGTGGACATAAGCAATCATCCGTTTAGAGTGTCGTTAGGCAGAGCCGTAACGCACTATCGGTAGGGATTCAATACGTTAGCTAGCGCCGACTCATCCTACCGAAGAATGAAAACTACCTACTTAACACCCTAACTCCACTGTATTCGTTTCTTGGGGTTCAGATACACAAGCTCCTCCTGAGGAAGACATTTCGAAAGTATAGCGAGTGTCATGGTGTCGGCGATGGATGTGGTGTCGGCTTGAGCGATGCCGTTGAACCTGTTCGACATACGCAACTTGGTTTTCTTATTCGCAGCGAGGTCTCTGTTGCTTTGCTGGTGGAATATCTAAAGTTTTGTTTTGATGGCGATCGCCATCAAAACCTATAGGTGTCCTGGCAGTACTTTGTCATGCTGTCATGATGATAGTTGTGCAATGCTGTGATGCGATCGCTGCATAGAATCGCCTTTCTCAGCTTGCATTCTGAGCCTCAACCTGATGGACTAGAAATACTCTTTTAACATTCTGGGGCATGATCTAACTCTATTGTCTGGTTTTGGCGTCGCTCGTTTCTTAATCCTGTGCGTTATGTCATCTGACGTTTTGGTTTCTCGTGCAAAAGAAGCGGCTCAGTCTTCAGACTGGTCGTCTTTGAGTCATTATCTTCGTCGTATCTCGGTGCAAAACGCTCTGGCCGATGCTGCTTCTGGTCGATTGCAAGAAGGAGTAAGGCGATCGCCCTCTCCCCATTCATCTTCAGAGCTATCTACAACAGAAGCATCAGACAATAAACCAGAGCTGATCAGATTGGCGCTCTACGCCTTGCAGTTTGCTGATTTCCAAGTTCGATGGGATATTGCCAAGCTGATTCCGTCGTTTGGGTCGGAGGCGATCGCCCCCTTGAGTCAACTAATTGAGCCAGCAACGGAAGAAGAAGATTGGGATCTGCTGTGGTTTGTGGCGCGAATCCTGGGAGAATTTCGCACGGAAGAAACGGTGCAGACTCTGCGTCATCTGATGATGCAGGTCGATCAGCCGGATCTCGTAGGAATTGTCATTCAAGCGTTGGCGAACATCGGAGAACTCGCTATTCCCAGCTTGACGCCACTGTTGCGCGACGAGGAAACTCGTTTGGTCGCAGCGCAGACTCTGGCTCAGATGAACCATCGAGCCGCAACGGAGATCTTGATCCAGGTCAGCCACGACGAAAATCCTGAGGTTCGAGCCTTGGCGATCAACGCCATTGGTCATCTGCATGAACCTCAAATTCGAGAGCTTTTGACAGAGGCACTGGCAGATCCCTCAGCCCAAGTGCGTCAAGCGGCTGTGCAAGGGCTGGGGCTTCAGGTTGCTTATCTTGACGAACAAGAATTCCTGACGCAAATCAATCCGTTGTTGTGGGATGTGGATCTAAATGTGCGGCGACAGACGATTCAAATGCTGGGACGGCTGCACAGCGCAGCGGCAGCGGATGCTCTGAATGAAGCATTGCACTCAGCCTACACGCCCGAAATTCTCAAACCCAACGTTGTTCATGGATTGGTTTGGACAGAAACGGAAGCGGCTTTGCGTCATCTCCAGCAGTTTGTTCAAACAACTGGTACTTCGCATCAGTTTTCTAGTTCCCGTTCCTCAGAGGGTGGGCTTGAATCGGCTCAGATTGCATCAAGTTCGATCTGCTGTGAGATTGCAGCAACGCTGGGACAGGTGCGTTCCTCTGCGCTCAAGCCTGTGGCTGCCGAAATCTTGACTTGGATGCTCGAACGCTGTGCCCCTCTGAAAAAGGATGCGTTGTTGAAGCAAAAGATTGCGTTTAGTCTCGGTCAGCTTGCCTTACCTGTGGCGATCGCCCCTCTCACTCAGTTGCTCAACGATGATGATCTAGGGGTCAGACGCCACGCTGCTGCTGCTCTCAAAATGACGTAACTCAGGTTCTGGGAGCTGTGTCATTGGAAAATAGGATGCATTAAAGTAGCGGGCTTTCCTCTAATATCGACATAAGGTTGCCTATGTAATGCACGACTTCCTCCCCCTTCCCCCAAGCCCTGGCCTGTGCAAAATCGAATTGTCTTGCCCGTCACTCTCATTAGCGTTGTAGCGGCGATCGCCTTTGGCTGGTCTTGGGTTCGTGAACGGAATCACGTCTTTGAAATTCGGCTGGCGACGGGGAGTCCTGATGGAGAATACTACGCTTTTGGGCAAGCCCTTGCGGATGTAGTGATGCGTCATCATCAACAGATCCGCATTGAGGTGCTGGCCTCAGAAGGATCTGAGCAAAATATGGAGTGGGTGAAGACTGAGACTGCTGAACTGGCACTCGTTCAGAGCGACACGCCTGTTGTCTCCTCAGCGCGGGCGATCGCCCTCTTGTTTCCCGAAATGTTTCACCTCATCGTGGCAGATGATTCCGGGATTCGCTCTATTCCCGATCTCAAAGGCAAGCGTATTGCCCTGATGCCAGAAGGCAGCGGTTCCTATGCGCTGTTTTGGCCGCTGAGTCAGCATTATGGCCTGACGCCTGATGATTTTGATTCCATTGCTGTTCCCTCTCTCGAAGCCCACGAAGCCCTCCGTCAGGGAGAAGTCGATGCCCTGTTTCGCATCATCGCGATGGGCAATTCCGCTGTTGGAGACTTGCTGCGAGACAGCCCTGCCAGCTTGCTTCCCATCGACCAAGTGGAGGCGCTCCAGCTCTCTCTACCGTTTTTAGAAGCGACCCAAATTCCCAAAGGCACTTTTGATGGTGGCATTCCCATTCCTGATACGGATCTGGATGTGGTTGCGGTCAATGCTATGCTGATCGCCCACGACTCTGTACCGGATCAGGTGATTCGAGATATTGCCGAAAGCATTTTTGAATTTCGCAATGAGCTGATTGCCGCTTATCCTCGGGCGGCGTTGATTCGCTTGCCGGAATCGGGCGATCGCCTCGGCCTGCCGCTCCACGATGGCGCAAGAGCCTACTACAACCAAGACCAGCCCAGCTTTTTAGTCGAATATGCAGAACCCCTTGGTCTTTTGTTTTCTGTCAGTATCTTGGCTTTGTCGGGCATGTGGCAACTGCGACTATGGCTGATCGGGCGACAAAAAAATCGTGCAGACACCTACAACCTCGAAATCCTAGATCTGATTGAGCAGGTGCATGAGGTGACTGACATGGATGAATTGTTCACCTTACGAAAAAAGCTGTTTCGCATTTTGAGTGAAGTCGTTGTCGATCTCGATGTCGATCGCATTTCCCCGGAGTCGTTTCAGTCATTCACCTTTCCTTGGGAAGTCGCCATCAACACCATCCGCCATCAAGAAACATTGTTGCTCAATCAACGGACGCACTCTTCGAATGTAGACAAATCTCACTCGACTGATCCCGATACGCATTCATGAGAACACAACAGCTTTGGACATGAAGAGGAGGGCGATCGCACCTATCCCTTAATTCGGCTTCCATTTGCGGAATCTCAAACAACAGTCCTGAAGAATCTTGATAAGGAGTGACAAAGTCTTGAATCCAAGTTTTGGGTACTCTGATTTCATCGCACCGTATCATTGCACCCTATTTGAGAGGAGTCACGGATGTTGCAGCCGCTGCTAGGTCAAGGATCAGCGCTTCAATGGTTGACGACTCGTGGGGCTAGCTCAGACAGGGGTAGATTCTGGCAGACTCATCGACGATCGCCCTTCAAACCATTACTTCTGGCTGGATTTGGATTGCTGCTGGCTCTTTTCTCAGTCTTGTTGCAATCCGTTCCGGTCGAAGCTGTTCCGATTAGCGATGTGCCAAACCCTCGCGCAACAGGGGGCTGGGTCACCGACATGGCTGGCATTCTCAACGATTCGGCTCAGGCAGAAATCAACACCCGCATTACCGAACTCGAAGCCACAGACGGCTCTGAAATGGCAGTGGTCGTTGTCCCCGATACCCAACCTGCTGCGACACCTAGAGACTACGCCCTTGAGCTATTCAACACCTGGGGCATCGGCAAGGCCGAGCAAGACAACGGCGTGTTGCTCTTGGTTTCGACGGGCGATCGCCGGGTTGAGATCATCACTGGAGATGGGTTAGGTCAGCGGTTGCCCGATGCCCAAGTGCAGCGCATTGTCGATCGCGTCATTATTCCTCGATTTAAGCAAGAAGACTATGGGGGCGGGGTGCTTCAGGGTACTGTGGCCGTCATTGATGCTCTCACAGGAGTTGCCTCCCCCTCAGCCGCCAACTCTGGCTCTACTCCGTCTCGTCTAACGCAGAATGAAGCTCGTCTGTCGTCACCAGAACTGCGGGGATGGCGTGGCCTGATTGATCTGATCGACCAGGTTGGACTCTATGTTGCAGCCGCCTTTGCGATCGCCTCTGGAGCTTATCTTGGAGGCGTGAAGCTATCTCGCCGCAGAATTTTTGTCACGGTAGATGGTCGCCCCCACAAGCCGTCCCATTCTCGATGGCTGATTCGTGGGCTTTTGGCTATTGGAGTTGTTGCGGTGCTCTTCAACTTGGGGCTCTTTATCTTTGCGGCGATCGCTCTATTTAGCA
>JGI12210J13797_10020933_pt1 | contig 14615 bp, 11 predicted proteins | sample ElkSlonscriptome_3_FD_13797 | JGI IMG/M metagenome (IMG submission 13797)
CCCGCCGGTCACGGCGACGGCCGGTTCGCCGCTTGCCGCCAGCCAAGCGGCGACCTCTCGCAACGGCGTGTCGGCGGCGCAGATCAGCGGCCGCGGCTCGGCCTCGATGCGACGCGCCATCCAGTCCACCGGCCGCCGACCCAATCGCAACTCGTCGCTGCGGGCCTGCTCCGTTTCCAGATCGGTTGGCGTGATCGCCGTGGAAAAATAAGCAGCGAGATAGCGACTTGCACGCGGATGGCGCTTCACCAGTGTCCAGAACAGCTCCGCCGGCAAGGCGTAGAGGATCACGTCGGTCTCGGTACGAGCCGTTAACACATGCTCGTCGATGCCCAGGTAGCGGCCAACACCAAGCAAATCGCCGTCGCCGCGCACGTCGCGCAGCACCTCGCCGTCGGGCTGCACATCCAGCAGCCGCACCGCCCCCTGCTGAATCACATAGACGTAGCGGGAGCGCTTGCGGCCCTGTTCGAAGATCAATTCGCCATCCTCGTGAAAGATCACGCGGCCACCGCCCACCAGTTCCAGCAACTCGTTGTCGGTCAGGTACTGAAACGGCGGGAAGCGCCGCAAGAAGTCGGCGACGCGGTAGGCGATACTGGCGGTCTTCAAAACGGATTCCGTGACGGCTAGCAAGGGCTCGCCATCCTATAACAAGCTGGGCGCTACCGCACGACACGGCGGCTGGCTCGCGTCACCGGCGCTCGAGGCGAACGAAATCCATCGCATAGGGATTGCGTGCATCCGCTGCGCGGTGAACCCGGGCGAGTTCCGCCCAATCACCGGAAGGCCAGTCCGGAAACCGGGTATCGCCGTCGATGTCGGCATCGATCAAGGTCAACTCCATGCGCCCCGCGAGGGGTAGCATGCCGTTATAGACGCTGGCACCGCCAACGATCATGACCTGCGCCTCACCGGCGGCAGCGGCGAGCGCCGCCCGCGGGGAGTCGACCACCTCGCATTGGTCGGAGTGAAAGGACGGGTCGCGGGAAATCACGATGTGTCGTCGGCGCGGCAGCAGGCCGGGTAATGACTGCCAGGTGCGCCGACCCATGACGATCGGCTTGTCCAGGGTCAGCTGTTTGAAATGCGCGAGGTCCGCGGGCAGATGCCAAGGCAGATCGTTGTCGCGGCCGATCACTCGGTCATGGGCCATGGCGGCGACGATGGTGACGAGGGGTTGGTGCGTCATCTTGGGTTCGGATCGACTGGCGGTTCTAAGTTTGGGCGTTCTCGCTTGGCCTTCGACCCATACAGACCGGCCGCCTGCATCAGCCGCTCGGCGACCGCCCGCCGCAGCTCGGGCGGGGCGACGACCTCGACATCTGGCCCGTACTTGAGGATGTCCATGATCAGTTCGGCGGGATTACTGTAGGGCACGCGCAATTCGAAGCGACCGTCGGCGAGCGCGCTGCTGCGTTGATCGCGATGCCAACGTTCCTTGGCCACGTAGCGGGCGCGAGCGGCGTTGAACAGCAGTACGGCCTGGTGCCTTGGCGTGCCTGAGAAGATGCCGTAAGAGCTCGCGAAGTGGTCGTCCAGCTCCGCTGCATCGACATCCAGCGCCAGCTGTTCGAGTTCGCGCGCCTGTTCCATGGCATCGATGGAGAAGGTGCGCAGACCGGCCCTGAGGTGGCACCAGCCATCCAGATACCAGTTGTCGCGGTAGTGGATGAGGCGTTGCGGTGAGACGTCGCGCTCGTCGCGGCCCTCGCGCCAGCGACTGTAGTAACGGATGCGCAGGCGTCGACGCTGTGCCAGCGCACCAGCCACGATCTGAAACGCGTCACCACTGTCGCGAGCCGCCATCTGCAACACGCGAATGCGGCCCTGGAGACCCTCCGAACCGGCTCGCTGCACCTCCAGTAGCGAATCGATGCGCTGTTGCAGAGGTCGCAACGCGGGCTCCAGCAGGCCGGGCTGCACATCGGCCAGCAGTTGCTGCACGGTCACCAGCGCATGCAGCTCAGAGGCGTTGAACCAGAGCCCCGGCAGCTCGTACATCGCGCCCTCGGACTGGTCGTAGCGATAGCCGTTGAGCTCACGGTCGTAGACAATCGGGGCATTTAGGTACAGGCGCATGTCGTCGATGATGCGCTTGACCGTGGCGCGGGAGCATTCCAGCTCTTCCTCGATACGCCGGCGCGATACCGGCTGCCGCGCCGCCTGCAGGATGCGGTTGAGCTCAAAAATGCGGTCGAAGCGGTCCATTTCGGCGCTTCGAGGCGGTGCAGCCGTCGGCCCGTCGGGCTTACCGAGGCCGCATCAGCGCGAACCGGCAGCGACGTTTTGCGGCGACATCGATTCCGACACCAGCGCCGGCGCGGACCAGAGCCGCTCTAGGTTGTAGAAGTCGCGCACCTTGGGCAGCATGACATGGACGACGAGGCCGTTCAGATCGACCAGTGCCCATTCACCGCCATTGACGCCTTCACTCCCGAGGGGCGCATCGCCAGCCTCCTTGGCGCGGTAGGCGACGGTCTCGGCAATCGACTTCACATGGCGGTCGGACGTGCCGGACGCGACGATCATGTAGTCGGTGATGGCGGTCTTGCCGCGCACGTCCATGATGGCCACGTCACGGGCCTTCATGTCGCCCAGCGTTTCGACGACCAGGTCTTTCAATTGCTCAAGCTGCATCATGTCCCCTCTGGGTTGGCGGTCTTGGAGTCGATGCGTTCCGACTGATCGGACTCAGACCAAAAAAGTGTTGGATCATGTGGTCTACGATTTGCCGCTGATATGCCGCCGCGGCGTCCGGCTATCGTCACGCCAGCCCGGCGCCGGCTGCGCCGTATAGCAGCCACGATCGCGCGCGATCGCGATCACCGCGTCCGGCAGCAGGTAACGCGGGCTGCGGCCCAGCGCCAGCATGTGCCGAATGCCTGTGGAAGAAATATCCAGCTGGGTGACCGATTCGAACCAGATGCGCCCGGCGGCGGCCCGTTCCAATTCGTCGCGGCAGGTCGCGCGCCGACGCTCAACCTCGATGCGCAACCGCGCGTCGTGCTGTATCGCCGCGCCCGGCCGTTGCATGACCACCAGATGCGCCAATTCCAGGATGGCGCGCGGCCGATGCCAATCGAAAAAGCCATTGAACGCGTCACCGCCCACCAGCAGACAGATGGGGCGCTTGTCGCCCAGTTCCCGCCGCAACGAGGTCAGCGTATCAACACTGTACGAGCGGCCCGCGCGCGCAAGTTCGCGATCGTCGACCCGGAAACCGGGCTCACCGCCGATGGCCGCCTCTACCATCGCACGCCGCTGTGCCGCGCTGGCGCGGGGTTGCTCGCGATGCACGGCGACATTGAGTGGCAGGAAGCGCAGCTCGCTCAAGGCCAGCGCCTGGTGCACGTCTAGGGCCGCGCGCAGATGGCCGTAGTGAATCGGATCGAAGGTGCCGCCGAAGACGCCGATCATGCCGCGCGGAGGGCGCTCCATCCCAGCCGACTGCTTGCGACCGGCGATTGGAGGCGCTGACGGTCGCTAGCGCGCATGCCGCCTGTTACGGGGAAGAACAACCGGACGCAGTCGAAGCGGCAACAGCACTTCAAGCAGCAGAAATGATGGAGTCACGAAAAGTCTTATCTCAACCGGACATGCTGAATACAGTAGCAGAAAATGAGGGAGGCGACGCCTGAGAGTGACGAGCGATTGGTGCTGGATGAGGGCCGAGCTCCTAAGTCCTAATGCCTAGGAACTCGCTACTCTCCTAACCTACACACGCACGTGCCCATCTCCCAGCACAACGAACTTCAGCGAGGTCAACCCCTCCAGCCCGACCGGACCGCGCGCATGGAACTTGTCGGTGCTGATGCCGATCTCGGCACCCAGTCCGTATTCAAAGCCATCGGCGAAGCGCGTCGATGCATTCACCATCACCGAACTCGAGTCCACCTCTCGCAGGAAGCGCCGGGCGCGGGCGTAGTCGGCGGTGACGATGCTGTCGGTATGGCGCGAGCCATGGCGCTCGATGTGGTCAATGGCCGCATCCATGTCGGGCACCACGCGAACCGACAGGATCGGTGCCAGGTACTCGGTGTCCCAGTCCGCATCGGTGGCGGGAATGGCCATGCCGAGCAGGGCTAGGGTGCGCTCGCAGCCACGGACCTCGACGCCCTTTTCCGCCAGCGCTGCCCCCAACCGCGGCAAAATGTCGCCAGCGACCGCCTCCGCTACCAGCAGCGTCTCCATGGTGTTGCAGGTGCCGTAACGTTGCGTCTTGGCGTTCATCGCGACGTCGAAGGCCTGATCCAGGTCGGCGCGATCATCGATATAGACATGGCAGATGCCGTCCAGGTGCTTGATCACGGGCACCCGCGCATCACGACTGATGCGCTCGATGAGCCCCTTACCGCCGCGCGGAATGATCACATCGATATGCTCCGGGCGCGTGATCATCTCCCCCACCACGGTGCGATCCGTCGTCGCCAACACCTGCACCGCGTCGGCGGGCAGCCCGGCAGCCTGCAACCCCGTCCGCACACTGGCTGCGATGGCCTGGTTCGACGCAAACGCCTCCGAACCGCCGCGCAGCACCGCCGCATTGCCGGACTTCAGGCACAACGCCGCGGCATCCGCGGTGACGTTCGGACGCGACTCATAAATGATGCCAACCACGCCCAGCGGCACGCGCATGCGGCCCACCTGAATACCGGACGGGCGATACGCCAGATCGGTAATGGCCCCGATCGGGTCCGGCAGCGCAGCGACCTGCGACAGGCCATCGATCATCGCGTCGATGCGCGCCGGTGTGAGTTCCAGTCGATCCAACAACGCCGCATCGAGCCCCTTCGCCGCGGCGGCCTCCAGATCGGAGGCATTGGCTTGGGCGAGCGCGTCCCGACCCCGATCCAGATACTCGCCGATTGCCGCCAACGCGGCATTCTTGGCCGCGGTCTCGGCACGTGCGGTCAGCCGCGATGCGGCGCGGGCACGCGCGCCGACCTCAGCCATGTAGGCGTTGATTTCGGTGATGGTTTCGGACATGGGCGTCGGTTCCGGTTCTTTTGAAATGCCGCTGATTCTACACCGGCTTGGGCCGAGGGCCGAGACCCTAGTACCTACTGCCGAGTAGCTAGTTCCTAGTACCTAGTACCTAGGAACTATCGATCAAAACCGCTCCTTTGGAATCAGCCGCTGCGCATCCATCACCAGCAGCCCGTCGCTCCAATGCATATGGTGCAACGCGCGCCATCCGCCGGCCTGGGGTCCGGTGGTGCGCCACAGCAGCCGCTCGCGGAAGCGCTCGGTATCGAGTTCGAGCACCTCGGCTAGGTTCAAGCCATAGCCGTAGCGCGGCACGCAGTTTTGCGACGGGCGCAACAGCAGGCCACCGCGATCACGAAACAATGGCCCAGCCGGACGCGCGTCGGCAAAGCTGCGCCGCAGTGGATTGAGAGGATGAGGCCGCCACCGCGTTGCCAACGGGGTATTCGCATAGTAGGCACAGAGGCTATTGTTGGGGCGCAGCTTGCCTTCGCGCAGTGCGCAGAATAGCCACCAGCGGTCTTGATGCTCGAACAGGGTGGCGTCGACGAAGGCGCGACCGCGGAGCAGGGTGCGGTCAAAGGTCCAGTCGAAGGGAAAGACGCGGCAGCGGTAGAGATCGAGGCGCCCTGCCCCGCTGCTCTCCGGGGCCATGTAGAGTACCCCGTCGAATTCAAATAGGAACGGGTAAGACAGGTGATGGGCGGCGCGAACGACGGGGACCGCATCCGACACCGGCCGACCCAGGTGATCGAGCTCCATCGCGCTGATCTGCCCGCGTCCGGTAGCGAACAAGAGTTCTTCGACAAAAACGCAGGTTCGCCCCTCGCGCCGGTGTAGGAAAGGGTCCGCCCAAAACCGATCCGGCGGTGGCTCGATCCGCCCCAGGGTCGTCGGCTCCGGACCACAGCGCGAATGCTCGGGGCAGGGGCCGCAGAGCAGCAACCATTGGGCGTGATGGTTTTTCTCGGCGCACCGGTCGACGGGCTTTTGCAGCGCGCGGGCAAGCTGCTGGTCGAGCCGCACAAGTCCCGGATGCATGGCTAGCCCCCGTCCCCATCACCTTGGCCGACGTGCAGTGACGCGCAAGAGACCCCGCGCACCATCATGGGCTGCATCTGGCCCGCCTTTGTCAGCCTCGGGGTAAAGCCCGCGCCCTTCAGCGCGCGATTCAAATAATCCGTGGATGCGAACGCCTCGACCCGCTCCACCCCGCCTCGCCTCATCGCACGCAACGCGGCGGCGACCAAGGCGCCCATGGCCTCGCCATCGGCGGGGTCCGTGAACAGGTCCACGATCTTGCCGCGCTGGCGCTCGTCGCGTTCGAACTGACTGTAGATCAGGTAGCCCCGCAGGAGATCGCCGTCGGTCAGCGTCAACACCTTGTAGTCGAACACCGGATGCTCTCGATAGCGCCACTGCAGCGTCGCCCCATCGCGCAGCGTAACAGCCGAGAAGCGATCGCGCAGCCGAGCCCAGAGCTCGTCGAAACGCCGGTCGAAGGGACCATCCATGACGGAGATATCGTCACTGAGACGCATCCTCGGCAGGCGGGGCAGCGCGAGGTTGGCCAACGGAGCCACCAGCGACGCGGGTACCGCACCGATGCCGCGGGCAAGCCGATGCTGGAGTGACACGCGCCGATGCAGGCTACCGCTGTTCGCTAGGTCCTCGAAACCGATTCGGGTCAACACCGCGCGCATCGTGCGCGCGATGTGCTTCCCCAACTGGATATCCCCTGCCGCCTGGGCGTCGAACAAGGCCTCAGCGATTCCCCGCCCGGCAAGCCCGGTCTCCTCCCCCGCACGCTTCGCGGCCCGCAATGCCTGCCGCGCCAACCCCCAATGCACCAGTGCCGACACGCACCAATGCGCATCGACCGGTCGCCCGTGGAGATAGAGCCCCGCGGGAATCAAGGCCAGATTCCCGACAATCGTGCCCTCCCAGTCCGCAACCACGCCGTGATAGCCAGGGAGGGGCAACCGCGGGTCCCGATGCCATTGCCACTGCCACAAGCGTTCGGCCTCCGCCGCGGGCGCCGGCCCGAAGACCTCGAAAATCCGGGTCAACACCTGGCCTCGGTCGCTGTCCAGGGCCGAGCGAATCGTGATCATTGCCAACTCCCGACCGACCGAAACCGATCACAGAGCGTAAAACGAATGGGCCGGACACGCCAAGCGGTGGCGGCAGCCCGTGAGCGTCCAAGGTGCGGTCTACCTTGCCGGTTCGTCCCTCCGCAGCCGTAACAACAGCCGCCGACGGATAGGCGTGGCACCGAACGCCAGGCCGGGCTGAACCCTGGAATACCCCCATTGCACCTTGCGAAGCTGTCTTAAATAAGCGAGGATTTGGCCTGTTTTCACTGATAATACTTCCCGGGGGGCATCGAGAGCGTCATGAGCGAGCCATCAGGAATTCTGAAGCACTTGTTTGCACGCTTTGTTGGGCAGGTTGGCACTGCGGCACGTTTGCATGTATCGCTGCTCGCCGCGGTGGCGCTGGTCGCGCTCGGCGGCTGTGGTGGCGGCTCGACTGTGCGGGACGACGCCGTCGGTCAGTCTGCATACGAGACCGGTGGCCAGTTCCCAGTCCCTGAGGAGATCCGGCCGAATGTCGACTTCTGGCGGCACGTCTATGGTGACTGGAGTCGTGGCCAAGTCGCCTTTCACGACAACGAGCATCTGGGCGTCGTCTACGAAGTCGGCGAGCTGCCGGGTGCGGTTCACGAGGGCTATACCAACGAGCAAAAGGGGTGGGTGCGGTCGCGCGAGGCCCTCTACAGAGACCGCCTGCGCGTGCTCGAACAGAAGGTGAGGACGCGCGCGCCGCTGACGAGCTCGGACAAGCAATTACTCGCCAAGATCGAACAAGGCGCCGGTCGGGGCGCGATCTATGGCGCCGCTGATCGGGTTCGTAGTCAGCGCGGCGTGCGCGAACGCTTCAAGCGCGGGCTTGAAATCAGCGGCCGCTACGATCCGTCTTTCCGGAAGATTATGCGCGCCAAAGGTGTACCCGAGGATCTTGCCTACCTGCCCCATGTGGAATCCTCGTTCCAGACCCATGCCCGTTCCAGCGTCGGCGCCGCCGGTATCTGGCAATTTATGCCGGCGACCGGGCGCGACTACGGCATGCGTGTCGACCGCACCATCGACGAGCGACTCGATCCCATCATCTGCGCCGATGGCGCCGCCCGCTACCTGTCGGCGGCTCACGACAAGCTTGGGAGCTGGCCACTGGCTATCACTTCCTACAACCATGGCAAGGGCGGCGTGGCCAAGGCCAAGGCCCAATATGGGGACGACATCGGCCGCATCGTGACGCATTACAAGGGGCGCGCCTTCGGCTTCGCATCGCGTAACTTCTATGCCTCTTTCGTCGCGGCACGCGAGGTCGCCCGGCAACCCGAGCGCTATTTTCCGGAAGGCACGCGCTACGAAGAGCCCTGGTCCGCGGAGCGTCTCGTCCTGCGCAGCGCAATGCCGGCTCAACATGTGGCCCGGCACTATGGCGTCTCTACGGCGAGCCTCGCCAACGCGAATCTGCACTGGCGCGAACGCGCCGCCGATGGCCGGTCTCACTTGCCGGCGGGAACTACCGTGTGGCTGCCGTCGGGGAGTATGCGCCGGGTCGCCGCACATCCGCCCCCGTATCGAGCACCGATCAAAGCGCCGTCGAGCGCCCCCTTGGTCGCCAGCAATCAGGCGAGCTCGAAGGTGAGACCGGCGAGCCAAGCGGCAAAGACCACTTCTCGCACCCCGACCAAAAGTCCCAAACCAGCCAAGGCCCAAACGGCAGCCGCCGTGGCAAAGTCCCCGCCCAAGTATCACGTTGTGCAATCGAACGAAACCCTCTACCGGGTTGCCCTCAACAATGGAATCTCGGTCGATCAACTCCGCAAGCTCAACCGCCTTGGCCCGAAAGACACGACCATCCGGGCAGGCCAGCGCCTCAAGGTGGGGAGCTAAAGATAGAGAGGGTCCGAAACCTTCTCTGCCTCTTTTCGAGCACGAAGAGTTTACAGCCGTTCACGATGTTGGCTTTCTTGTTGAGTCGGCTTATCGAACCGATCTTTCCGCGGACGGGGTAATCGCTGTTGCCAACGCTCGCCTAGCGATGATGGGCTGGCGCCCGAGCTGCACCCCCAGTGCCGGCCAGCCCCTCGGCGATGCTTGCCAGCAGTGTCCAGGGGTCCGCGGCAGCCTGGCCCTTGATGGCCAGGTCCGCCTCGCTGCATTGAGTCAGCAACGACCAGAGCACCGGCAGCGGAAAGCGCTTGGCGGCGGCCAGAACGGCGGCTCGCCGCGAGTCCCAGACCTGATGTTCCTTGAGCACCGGGGCCAGGTTCTGGCGATGGGCGACGGCGAAGGCCACGGCGGCGAGCTTGCGGATCTCGCGGGCCAGCACCCAGAGCACCAGGGGCGTGGCGGTGTCCTCGGCGGCGAGCCCGCGCAGCACCCGATCGACGCGGGCGCGGTCGCCCGCCAGTGCAGCGTCGGTGAGGTCGAACAGGTCGTAGCGGGCACTGTCGTGGACCGCAGCCAGTAGGGACTCGGCGTCCAGCGCGCCGGGATCGCGCAACAGCTTTAGCTTCGCGATCTCCTGCTCCGCGGCCAGCAAATTCCCCTCGACGCGCTCCGCTAACAGCATGACCGCCTCGCGCGCCGGTTGGAAGCCGTGCGTCATCAGCCGCTGATGTAGCCACTTCAGCAGCGCCTGTCCCTGCAACTGGCGCACCTGCACGACAACGCCGCCGCGCTCTTCCAACACCTGGGCCCACTTGGACTTCAGCGTCTTCCAATCGAGTTTTGGCGCCAACATCAACAGCAGCACGTCCTTGCTGATGCGATCGCAATAGCCGCGCACCGCTTTGGCCCCGTCGACGCCAATGCCGTCACCGCTGATCCGCAACTCGATCAGACGCCGCTCGGCGAACAGCGACAGCGAGCCGGCCTCACCGGCCAGCGCGGACCAGTCGAACTGGGGTCCCTGCTCCAGACAGGTGCGCTCACTGAAACCCTGCTCGCGGGCGCGGCGACGGATGGCGTCGGCGGCCTCACGCAGTTGCAGCGGCTCGTCGCCAAACAGCAGATAGACCGGCGCGAGCCCGCGCTTGAGGGCCTGCTCCAAATCTTGCGGAGAACAGCGCATGGGCTAGGTTCCTTAGAGACAAAAAATGGCTTCGGATGCGCCAAGTCCTTCGGCGTCGATGCGTTTGCCGTCGCAAGGGCCAAGCGCCTAGGGCCAAGGCCCGACCGGGCTGTCCTACGGCCCTCGGCCCTCGGCCCTCGGCGCTTGGCCCACTTTCAGTAACACACGGATTGCGCAATCCCGCATCGTGCTCTTATCAACCTGATGCATCGCCTTGTTCGCTCTTCAAGCGATTGGCAAGCCCGGCACGCAGACGCAATAACACCTGATCAGCAGCGTCGCTGGCCAGATCTTCATAGATGATGTCGGACTCCAATTCCTTACCGAGCACGGCCACGTCGGGGTTGTCATCGAAGGTGCGGTCCAGCGTGATCGCCTGTTTCGGCAACAGGACCTTGCCGGCGGCGTCTTGCGCCTCGAAGCTCACGCGGTAGGTCAACACATAGGCGAGTGCCTTGCCATTCACGTCCAGGGCGACGACGCGCGAGCTGCGGCTTTGGGACAGCACCCGCAGGATCATGCCGGCCTCGGTCGGCACGTCGGTCAGGCGCACACCGCTGCCGGCAAGGTGCCCGTCGATGGCATCGCCGACCAGGCCGCCTGACTGGATATAGAGCGGACTCAGATCCGGCGGGATATCGATGGCGCCACGCAGATGAAAGCCGCACCCTGCCAAACTCAGGAGCCCGAGCAGCAGACCTGGCAACAGCAGCCTTGGAAACAGCCTTTGCAGCATCGGCAAGCGGACCAAGGTGTAACACCGGAGCGGCGCTGGGCAAGACCGCATGGTCACTTGGCCACCACATTCACCAGTTTGTTCGGCACCACGATGACCTTGCGCACGGTGACGCCCTCGATGAACCGCTGCACATTGTCATTGGCCAGTGCAACGGCCTCCGCCGTGGCCTTGTCGGCATCCGCCGGCACCTGCACCTTGCCTCGCACCTTGCCGTTCACCTGGACCACGTATTCAATGCTGTCTTGCTTCAGCGCGTCCTCGTCGACAATCGGCCATTTCGAGCTCAGGATGTCGTCGCCGAAGCCGAGCTCGCGCCACAGGTGGTGTGTTACGTGAGGGGCGATGGGCGCAAGCAACCGCAGCACGATGGTCAGTCCTTCGCGCGTGACGGCAGCCGCGCCGTCGGCCGCCGAATCGAGCTTGTACAGCACATTGACCATGGTCATGCAGCCCGAGACCACGGTGTTGAACTGATGGCGCTGATAGTCGAACAGGGCCTTCTTCAGCGCCCCGTGGACCTCACGACGCGCAGTCTGACTCATGTCGTCGAGTTCGACAGCGTGCAGTGCGTCGGCGGGCGCTGCGTTGTTGACAGCCAACGCCCAGAGCCGCTTGAGAAAGCGCGACGCGCCCTCGACGCCCTCGTCGTTCCATTCCAGGGACTGATCCGGCGGTGAGGTGAACATGGTGTAGAGCCGCACCGTGTCGGCGCCGTAGCGTTCGGTCAGGACCTCCGGGTCGACGCCGTTGTTCTTCGACTTCGACATCTTCTCGATGCCGCCGAAGCTGACCGGCTGGCCATCCGCCGTCAACACTGCGCCCAACAGCTTGCCCTTGTCGTCGCGGGTCACCTCAATCTCGGCCGGGCTGAACCAGTGCTTGCGTCCGTCGGCGTCCTCGCGGTACCAGGTCTCGGCCACCACCATGCCCTGGGTGAGCAGGTTGACGAAGGGTTCATCGCAGTCCACCAGGCCCTCGTCGCGCATCAGTTTGTGGAAGAAGCGCGCATAGAGCAAATGCAGCACCGCGTGCTCGATGCCGCCGACGTACTGGTCCACCGGCAGCCAGTAGTTGGCGCCGGCGTCGAGCATGGCGCTGTCGCAACGCGCCGAGCAATAGCGCGCGTAGTACCAGCTGGACTCGAAGAAGGTGTCGAAGGTGTCGGTCTCGCGAAGCTCGCCATTGGCGAGCTTCGAGAAGGAATCCATCTTCTTCAGCGGCGAGCCGGACCCGTCGACCACGACGTCCTCCGGCAGCCGCACCGGCAATTCCGCCTCCGGACGTACCTCGCCATCTGGGGTGTTGACGACCGGGATCGGGCAACCCCAGTAGCGTTGTCTCGAGACGCCCCAATCCCGCAGCCGGAAGTTGACGCGCTTCTCGCCCTTGCCGTGCTCCGACAGCCAGGCGGCGATGGCATCGAAGGCATCCGCACTGGTCAGGCCGGTAAACGGGCCGGAATCGATTAGAACACCTTTTTCGACATAGGCAGCCTCATCGATGCCACAGTCAACGCCATCCGCCGTCACGACGACTTGCTTCTTTGCGATGCCGTAGCGCCCGGCGAACTCCCAATCGCGCTGATCGTGCGCCGGCACGGCCATCACCGCACCGGTGCCATAGCCCATCAGCACGAAATTGGCGGCAAAAATGGGCACCGGATCGCCGGTGACGGGGTGCAGCGCGTTCAGGCCCAGCCGATGGCCCTTCTTCTCCATGGTTTCTATCTCGGCCTCGGAGGTACCGCCGTGGCGACACTCGTCGATGAACGCCGCGAGTTCGGGATCGTGCTCGGCGGCACGCCTCGCGAGCGGGTGCTCGGCGGCGACTGCGACATAGGTGACGCCCATGACGGTGTCCGGTCGCGTGGTGTAGATGCCGAGCTGTTCCATGTTGGCATCTGGGTTCGCACCTGGGTTCGCATCCGGTTTCGCAGCTGGGTTCGCTTCTGCGCCACCCTCGATGCTGAATTCCATGTAGACGCCCTCGGAGCGACCGATCCAGTTGCGCTGCATGGTGCGCACCTGCTCCGGCCAACCCTCCAGGCCGTCGATGGCGTCGAGCAATTCCTGGGCGTATTCGGTGATGCGCACAAACCATTGCTCGATCTCGCGCTTCTCCACCGGCGCCCCGGAGCGCCAGCCTTTGCCGTCGATGACTTGCTCATTGGCGAGCACGGTCTGGTCGATGGGGTCCCAGTTGACGGTGGCGGTGGCGCGATAGGCCAGGCCCTTCTGCATCAGGCGCGTGAACAGCCATTGCTCCCAGCGGTAATAGTCCGGGTCGCAGGTGGCCAACTCGCGCTCCCAATCGTAGCCGAAGCCAAGGCTCGCGAGCTGCCCCTTCATGTAGGCGATGTTGGACTTGGTCCACCGCGACGGCGGGATGCCGTGTTTGATTGCGGCATTTTCCGCCGGCAGGCCGAAGGCGTCCCAGCCCATGGGTTGGAGCACGTTCTTGCCCAACATGCGCTGGTAGCGCGCGATGACATCGCCAATGGTGTAGTTGCGCACATGCCCCATGTGCAACCGCCCGGATGGGTACGGGAACATCGACAGGCAATAGAACTTCTCCCGTGTCGGGTCCTGCACGGCGCGGAAGGTCTGGTTCTCTTCCCAATAGCGTTGGGCCGCGGCCTCGATGGCGCGCGGATCGTACTCGCTCTGCATGGAGCTCTGCATTGGATCGGTCTCTGGAACAGCTGGGTGGGGCCTGACAGGGCGGTTTCGCCGACAAGGATACCGCACCGGCGCCAATCGCCGCGACTGAGCGAACCCGGTTTCGGGCTCACAGATCGCGGGCGGCACGAAGGCCGAGGGCCAACGCGTGTTTGTTCAAAAACCCGATTCTCTCTTTGATTCAAGAGCTCTCAATAGGGTACCTTGTAAAAAATTCTGCGCTCGGCCCAGGTGAGCCTCACTCCGGATGTTTCCAGATGAACGACAATAATCGACGACAGAGCAACCCATTGAAGCACCTGCTGGCGGCGCTGCTCGTCATGCTCGCTGGCGCGCTGGCGCTGAGCGGCTGCGCACAGTTTAGTTTCCCGTCGTTGGCGCTGGACGGGACCAAGGCCGATGACGCGCAGAACACCGATGCAGCGACCGTTGCACAGCAGGAGAGCGTCCCGGAGACGCTACCCGATCCCGTCCCCGAACCCCAGGAAACGCCCAAACCCGGCAAACTCTACGAGTGGACCGGCGACGGCCGCCGCCTGTCGCGCATCGTCATCAACACCAACGAGCAAAAGGCCCGCTTTTACGATGGCAAGGATCAGATCGGCTGGACCACCATCGCCTCAGGTGTCTCCAAGCATCCCACGCCGCGTGGCGAGTTTACGATCCTCGAGAAGGTCGCAAAAAAACGGTCGAACCTGTACGGCAAGATCGTCAACAGTAAGGGCAAGGTCATCAAGGGCAGCGCCACGGATAAGGATCCCATCCCGCCGGGCGGCCGGTTCGTCGGCGCTAGCATGCCCCACTTCATGCGCATGACCTATGACGGCATCGGCATGCACGCCGGCCCAATCCCGCGCCCCGGCAGCCCAGCTTCCCACGGCTGTATTCGGATGCCAAAGACACTTGCCGCGACGGTGTTCAAGCACGTCGACAACGGCACCGCGGTAACGGTCATCGGCAATGGGCCGGATTACGGCAATTATGGCGAGCGCATCGCGCGCCAGAAGGCAGAAGAGCGCGCGCGGCGAGCCGCGGCGGTGGCCGCCGCCGAGGGATCGGCA
>JGI12210J13797_10417312_pt1 | contig 14600 bp, 16 predicted proteins | sample ElkSlonscriptome_3_FD_13797 | JGI IMG/M metagenome (IMG submission 13797)
CACTCGAGAGACGGCCCGTCGCCTCGCCGTCCTCGCACTCCACGCCGGCGACGGCACAGTCGAGTCCCGCAGCCTCGAGCGCGAGCCCGTTCGCCAGGTACTGCGAACGGTCCCAGTTCCACAGGATGGCGGGGTGATCCGGGGTGGCCGGGTCGATGAGGGCGCGACCGGGTCGGAAGGTGCCCGACTCGGGTCCGCTCTCGTCGCCGGTCGAGCTCTGCGCCCACTGTTCGTACGCACCCCACGAGCCACCCACCATCCACGCGCCCTCGGGCATCCGGGCGGCGGTCTCCTCCAGTTCGGCCACGAGTTCGTCGGCCCTCGCGACCTCGAGGAGGTTCACGCCGAGCAGAAGCTCCCCCGCCCTGCTGAAGTGCGTGTGGTTGTCGATGAAGCCCGGCGTGACGAAGCGCCCCTCGAGATCGATCTGCTCGGTCTCGGAACCGATGAAGTCGCCCACCGCGAAGTCGTCGCCGACGAAGACGATGCGCTCTCCCTCGATGGCGACGGCCTGAGCGTACGGGCGGTTCTCGTCACCCGTCCAGATCCGGCCGTTGGTCAGGACCAGATCGGCGCCGGGGTCGGCGGGTGCCGAGCATGCTGCGACCCCCGCCACGAGCGTGAGCGACAGGAGCAGCAGGCGGGTCGAGCGACGGGAGAGATGCATGAAGAGCGGAGTGCGGCGGCGACCGGATGGCCCGCATGGGGAGAGAGCGGCAGAGACGCGCTCACACTACCCGAGAATGCCCGCCCCCGGCAACCTCCGCGTCCGTCCGCGCGGGGGCGGGATTCCTTCCGCGCAGCCCATGCCCCGCAGAAAGTGCTGGAGAGGAGCGGGCGGCCCGTGAATATTGTGCCCCGTCGCTCTCCCTCCCGACCGGACCTGCTCCCCAATGCCTCATCCCCGATCGACCGTTCCCAGTCTCGCCGCCGTCCTCGGGGCGGCCGTCCTCTTCGGCACGGCGGCCTCGGCCGACGCCCTCTCCCGGCCCCTGACGGGTGCGCTCAACCCGACGCCGTCCCTCCAGGATACGACCGTCCGTGTCGACCTCATCGACTATGGGAGTGGCGCGTTTCCGGTCGAGGCGCAGGACCGGCTGTCGGGGGAGGTCGCCCGCGCGATTCTCGACGGCCTCGGGGGCTACGTGACTCTGCCCGGTGTCGGTCCGGAGGGGCCGGAAGACCCTCTGAGCATCGTGATCGAGCTACCGGCCGCGACCACGTTCACCGGCTTCGCGATTCCGCCGATGTCGAGCTTCGGCTGCTGCAGAGGCACCCATGTGCGTACCGTCACGGTGGAGGGCTCCGAGTCCGGTCCGGAGGGTGCGTACGAGGTGCTCGCGCGGTTCGACGTCGACGCCGACGTGTACGACGCGGATCAGGAGTTCCCGGCCACCGCATCCGCCGCTGTCCGGTGGCTCCGCATCACCCTCGAGGGCAGACAGGTCCCGGACCCCGACGACTACCGCGGCACCACCTTCACGGACCTTCGCGGCTACGGCGAGCAGCAGCCCCGCGACGTGGAGCCGGACGAATTCACGGGAATCTTCCTCACGGGCGGGGGGGGCAGCGGCCCGGATGGAAACCGCATCGAACTCCTGCAGGACGGCGCGCTCGTGCGGGGGTGCGTGCAGTCGGGCGGCGCGGTCCGGCGGCTGGAGGGCGGCATCGAGAACGGGATTCTCAAGGTGCTCGCCGCCGACGGGATCCCGAGTCTGTACCTCGTCGACAGCCGGGGTCGGCTGCTCGGGGTCGAGGTCGGGCGTTCGTACGGTCGGCGCGTGGGTGAGCCGGGCGGCGACCCCACCGACTGCGAGCCCATCGAGAGCGAGGGCGAGAACGGAGTGGGCACGGCGCTCGACGCCTGCGAGGCAGCCGTCGTCTACGGCGTCAACTTCGATGTCGACTCGGACGTGATGCGGCCGGATGCGGAGCCGGCGATGGCGCAGATCCTCGCCGCGCTGGAGGCGCGACCGGAGGTGGACGTGACGGTCGAGGGGCACACCGATTCGGACGCGAGCGACGCCTACAACCTCGACCTCTCCCAGCAGCGGGCGGACGCGGTGGTCGCGTGGCTGGTGGAGCGCGGCGTGGATCCCGGCCGGCTCGTCGCCCTCGGGGTCGGGGAGGCCCAGCCGATCGCGGACAACGAAACGGCCGCCGGGAAGGCGGCGAATCGACGGGTGGAGATCCGACCCGATTGCTGAGGCACGGGGGTGACGCTGGAAACGTACCGACGGCCGCCCTACCTTCGCGGCTCGATTCCCCGATGAGGAATACACGATGCGAATCAGACACCGACCCCTGACGCTCCTGCTCGCCGGCTTCATGGTCGCGGCCTGCGCGGAGACCTCCCCGGACACCTCCCGTACGGAGGACACCGGCGCGGTCCCGGAAACCGCCCCCGACGCCGCGACCGCCGGGGCCGCGAGTGGAGATGTCGTCGAGGCCACCTCGCTCCTCGGTGAGCCGCTCGCCCGCCCCGAGGTGACCGGCCAGACCCTCGAGACCTACCGCGCCAACCTCGACGCCGCCCTCGCCGACCGGGAGGCGAACCCGGACGACGCCGAGGCCTGGATCTGGGTCGGCCGACGCCTCGCCTACCTCGGGCGCTACACCGAGGCGATCGAGGTCTACACGGAGGGCCACGAGCGGTGGCCGGAGGATCCACGTTTCCTGCGCCATCGGGGGCACCGCCACATCACCATCCGGGAGCTGGAGAATGCGGAGCGCGACTTCGAGGCCGCCTGGTCGCTGATCGAGGCCGCCGGTTCGCCCGACCGGGTGGAGCCGGACGGGCTGCCGAATGCGCGCGGTATCCCGGTCAGCACGCTCCACTCCAACATCCGTTACCACCTCGCGCTCGCTCGCTACCTCCAGGGCGACTTCGAGGGGGCGGCGGAGGCGTGGCGGGCGGACGTCGACGCCGCCGTGAACCCCGACATGACGGTGGCGAGCAGCTACTGGCTGTGGCTCACCCTGTCACGGCTCGGTCGTGACGCGGAGGCTGCCGCGGTGCTCGAGCCCATCGACGCCGACATGGAGATCATCGAGAACACCGCCTACCACGAGCTCCTTCTGCTCTTCAAGGGCGAGCTGGAGCCGTCCGACCTGCTCGGGTCGGGTGAGGACGCTCTGCAGAACACCACCACGGCCTACGGCGTGGCCGCGTGGCATCTCGTGAATGGGCGCGACGAGATCGCGAACGAGATGTTCGAGCGGATCGTGTCCGGAGACGGGCCCTGGGCGGCGTTCGGATACCTGGCGGCGGAGGCGGAGCTGTCACGGTGATGTGGGGCGTTCCCTGACACCGGAGCGACACGCCCCGTCACTCTCGGGCGCCGCCCACAGCCAGTGTGCACCACCCGAGCACCGCTCCGATCCCGAGCGAGATCCACACGAGATACGGGGCGCCCTCCAGGATCGCGAGAGGGCTTCCGGCGCCGACTGCGTCGACGATCAGGAGCGCGGCGAGCATCGCGACCGCACCGAGGACGGCATGCACCGGACGGGAGGCGACCGAAAAACTCCCGCTGGCGCGGAGTGCAGCCGCGAGGACGGCGAAGACCGCACCGCCGATCAGCGAGATCGTGAACGCATACGGATCGGTCGAGAACCCGGACACGCCGGAGCTGGTCAGCGACTCGACCGCGAGCAGGAGTACGGCGACGACAAAGCCGCCCACGGCCCACCCCGCCGAGGTCATGATCATCCGCTTCAGAAGCCCGGTCATGGTACGCGCTCCGACCTCAGGACCCCGCCGGCTCCGCCGCGGTCGTCACGGTCGCCTTGAACAGATCCCGGTTGAGCTGCGCGATGTAATCGACGCTGATGCCCTTGGGGCAGGCGTTCTGGCAGGCGCCGTGGTTGGTACAGTTCCCGAAGCCCTCGGAGTCGTGCGTGTCGACCATGTCGAGCACACGGCTGTACCGCTCGGTCTGCCCCTGAGGCAGGTGCGCGAGGTGCGCGACCTTCGAGGCGGTGAAGAGCATGGCGGAGGCGTTCGGGCAGGCCGCCACACAGGCGCCGCACCCGATGCAGGCCGCGGCGTCGAAGGCGGCGTCGGCGTCCCTCTTCCGGATCGGATCGGCGTTGGCCTCGTCGGCGCTGCCGGTCCGGACGGAGATGTAGCCACCCGACGCGATGATGCGGTCGAACGGCGTACGATCGACGTAGAGGTCCTTGAGCACCGGGAAGGAGCTGGCGCGCCAGGGCTCGAGCGTGAGCTCGTCACCGTCCTCGAAGCTCCGCATGTGGAGCTGGCAGACGGTCGTCATGCTCTTGGGGCCGTGGGGTACCCCGTCGATCATCATCCCGCACGAGCCGCAGATGCCTTCGCGGCAGTCGTGGTCGAAGGCGATCGGATCCCCACCGGTCTCCAGGATGCGTTCGTTGACGACGTCGAGCATCTCCAGGAACGACATGTCCGGGGAGACGTCCTTCGCGTCGTAGGAGACGAAACCGCCGGTGTCCTCGGGTCCGCTCTGGCGCCAGACGTTCAGCTTCAGATCCATCTTACTTGTAGCTCCTCTGGGAGGGCGGCACGTTCGGGAATTCCAGCTCTTCGGTGTGACGGACCGGCTCCTCGCCGACGCCCTTGAACTCCCAGACGGCGGAATGCGAGAAGTTCTCGTCGTCGCGCTTGGCCTCGCCCTCGTCGGTCACGTGTTCGGGCCGGTAGTGCGCCCCGCACGACTCGTCGCGGGTGAGTGCGTCCCAGCACATGACCTCGGCGAACTCCAGGAAATCGGCGACGCGCCCGGCCTGCTCCAGTTCGGGATTGAGTCCCTGGCCGGTGCCCGGCACGCGCACCTCGCTCCAGAACTGCTCGCGGAGTTCGGGGATGAGCTTCAGCGCGGTCCTGAGCCCCTCCTCGGTGCGGACCATGCCGCAGTGCTCCCACATGATGCGGCCGAGCTCGCGGTGGAAGGAGGCGGCCGAGCGCGTTCCATCCACCTCCAGCAGCTTCGTCTGGCGGTCGGTGACGGCTCGTTCGGTGTCCGCGAAGGCGGCGTGCGAGGTGTCGACCGTCCCGGGGGTCACCTCGGCGAGGTAGTTGCCGATCGTGAGCGGTACGACGAAGTAGCCGTCGGCGAGTCCCTGCATCAGCGCGCTCGCGCCGAGGCGGTTCGCGCCGTGATCGCTGAAGTTCGCCTCACCCGCGGCGAACAGACCCGGCACGGTCGTCATGAGATCGTAGTCGACCCAGAGTCCGCCCATCGTGTAGTGCGGCGCCGGGAAGATGCGCATCGGACGCTCGTACGGGTCCTCCCCCGTGATGCGTTCGTACATCTCGAACAGGTTGCCGTAGCGCTCCTCGACGGTCTGCTTCCCCAGCCGCTCGATGGCATGCTTGAAGTCGAGGAAGACCCCGTTCTCCAGCGGCCCTACGCCATGCCCGGCGTCGACCTGCTCCTTGGCGCGGCGCGACGCGATGTCACGCGGGGTGAGGTTTCCGAACGAGGGGTAGAGTCGCTCCAGGTAGTAGTCGCGCTCGTCTTCGGGGATGTCGTTGCCCGGGCGCTTGTCCTCGGGGTCCTTCGGCACCCAGATCCGGCCGTCGTTGCGCAGTGACTCGCTCATCAGCGTGAGCTTCGACTGGTACTCGCCCGAGGGCGGGATGCACGTCGGGTGGATCTGCGTGAAGCAGGGATTCGCGAAGCCCGCGCCGCGCTTGTGAGCCCGCCACGTGGCCGTGACGTTGCACTTCTGGGCGTTGGTCGAGAGGAAGAAGACGTTGGAGTAGCCCCCCGTCGCGAGCACCACGGCGTCGGCCGCGTGGCGCTCGATCTTCCCGGTCCTCAGGTCGCGTGTGACGATGCCCCGCGCGACCCCGTCGATCACGACGACGTCGAGCATCTCCTTGGCGACATGCATCGTGACCTTCCCGGCGCGCACCTGCCGCTCGAGCGCCTGGTAGGCACCGAGCAGGAGCTGCTGGCCGGTCTGACCTCGCGCGTAGAACGTCCGCGACACCTGGGCACCACCGAAGGAGCGGTTGGCCAGCTTGCCGCCGTACTCACGCGCGAAGGGAACCCCCTGCGCGACCGCCTGGTCGATGATGTTCAGACTGACCTCGGCGAGGCGGTACACGTTGGCCTCGCGCGAGCGGAAGTCGCCCCCCTTCACCGTGTCGTAGAAGAGGCGGTAGACGGAGTCGCCGTCGTTCTGGTAGTTCTTGGCCGAGTTGATCCCGCCCTGCGCGGCAATGGAGTGCGCGCGTCGAGGCGACTCGTGGTGCGTGAAGGCGTGCACGTTGTATCCGAGCTCGCCCATCGTCGCGGCGGCCGAGGCTCCGGCGAGACCGGTCCCGACCACGATCACGTCGTATTTCCGCTTGTTCGCGGGGTTCACCAGGTTCATCTCGAAGCGGTGATTCTCCCACTTCTTGTCGACCGGCCCCGACGGGATGCGTGCGTTCAGTTCCATGTCTCTCCCCTCAACTCAGGACGCCGGCGAATACCAGCACCGGTGGCGTCATGAACCCGACGAAGATCACGACCGCGAATGCGGACGCGATCGGACGCCGGAAGTGGTTGTACTTGGGATGGTTGGCACCCAGCGTCTGCGTCGCGCTCCACAGTCCGTGGAACAGGTGCAGGCACAGCGCCGCGTTGGCGACGAAGTAGACCAGCAGCACGAGCGGGTTCTGGAAGGCCACGACGTAGTTGTGGTAGACCCCGCCCGCGATGAAGTCGGTGTGTGCCTGACCGCCCGTGAAGTGCAGCAGGTGGTAGAAGATGTAGGTCAGCAGAATCACTCCGCCCCAGCGCATCGTGCGCGAGGCGTAGCTGAACGAAATGTCGTTCTGCTTTCCGTACGCCTGCTTCCGCGCCGCACGGGACCGCCTCCACAGCTGAAAGGCCGAGACCGCATGCACGGCGATCGCGCCGAGCAGCAGCAGGCGGAATCCCCACAGCAGCGATCCATGGGGAACGGCGGGATATCCCACCTCCCGCAGAAACTCCGCATACGTGTCGATCGCACACGTCTGACCCGCCACCGAGAGCCCGGCCGCATGGTCCCCGGCGGCCGCCGGTTCACAGCCCTGCAGGACCTTGAGGTTGCCCGCCATGTGGCCGACGATGAATCCGAAGAGGATCAGCCCGGAAAGGGCCATCAGGATCTTCTTCCCCACCGAGGACCGGTAGAGGTTCACGACGCGTCGCATCGCTGCTCCCACTGAGGTTCGTCTCGGGCCCGCGGTTCGCGGGGCCCGCTACGGCGAGCGGGGAGCGCCTCTCGGCCACTCCCCGCATTCCGTTCGTCTATTCCGACGCTCCGTCGAGCGTACTCATCGTCTCGCGAACCGCGTTGGCGGAGTGCGCGAGAGCGCCCGCCTCCTCCTCGCTCAGATCGAGCTCGAGGATGTCGAGGAGCCCGCCTTCGCCGAGCTTGCACGGTACGCCGAGGAACAGCCCGTCGTAGCCGTACTCACCCTCGAGGTAGGCTGCGCAGGGCAGAATCCGGCGCTTGTGCTTCACGATCGCCTCGACCATCTGCACCGCGCCCGCGGAGGGCGCGTAGTAGGCGCTGCCCGTCTTGAGGTGGCCCACGATCTCCGCGCCGCCCTTCCGGGTCCGCTCGATCAGCGCCTCGATCCGGTCCTCGTCGAGAAAGTGCGTCAGCGGGATCCCGCTGACCGATGTGGTCGAGAGCAGCGGCACCATCGTGTCGCCGTGGCCTCCGAGCACCAGCGCCTGAATGTCCTCCACGCTCACGTCCAGCTCGAGCGCGATGAACGACCGATACCGGGCGGTGTCCAGAATCCCCGCCATGCCGATGACGCGCTCCCGGGGGAAGCCGCTCGCCTTCATCGCGACGTAGCACATCACGTCGAGCGGGTTCGACACCACGATGATGATCGAATCCGGCGCGACGCGCGCGATCTCCTTCGATACGCTCTCGACGATCGAGGCGTTGGTCTTGAGGAGGTCGTCGCGGCTCATCCCCGGCTTGCGAGCGATCCCGGCGGTCACGACGAAGATCTCCGAGCCTGCGGCATCGTCGTAGCTCTGCGAGCCGGTGATGCGGCTGTCGAATCCCTCGATGGGGGCGCTCTCCCACTGGTCGAGGCCCTTCCCCTGAGGGATGCCCTCGGCGATGTCGATCATGACGACCTCGCGGGCGAGTTCCTTCTCGGCAATGCGCTGGGCGGCGGTCGCGCCGACGTGGCCGGCCCCGACGACGGTGATCTTGCGTGCGCTCACGGTGGTTTCGTGCTCCGGATGATCCGCGGATGCGGTGGCGAACTGATCGGACGGCGCGAGGCACCGTCCCGGACACGGAAGCTAGAAGGGGTGGGGGGGCGTCTCAAGGGCGCGAGACCGGCCCGAGCGAGCGGGGGGCGGCCCCTCGTAACCCCTTGAAACTTGAGGGATTCCCCGCGAACCGAGCGGGCGGCGCGGGACGACGGCGCGCATCCATCGAGCGCGTCGGCACGGCGTCTTCCGCAGAGCGCCCTCGGGGAGCTCAGCCTCCGGTCTGCGAAAGCGCCGCGAGGCCCCCCGATCCGACGTCGCTCCCCTGCTCGAGGAGGTGTCGCTCCGGTTTGATTCGGAGCGTCCGCTCGATATGGGGCCGCAGGTCCTGCCCCAGTCGGAGCGGCCCCCGGAGGTCGGTCTGGAGGTCACCGAACAGGCACGGTCGAAGCTGTCCGTCGGCGGTGAGACGCATCCGATTGCAGCGATCACAGAAGGTGTGGCTCATCGGCGTGATGACACCGATCGATCCGGCCGCGCCCGGAAACCGCCAGTAGCGGGCGGGTCCGTTTCCGGTCGGACCCTCGACCGGCTCAAGCCTGTCGATGGCGGAGATCCTCTCCAGCGCCTCGTCGCAGGTGACCTGCTCCTCTCGCGAAACGTCGAGGTTCGCCGACGTGGGCATGACCTCGATGAACCGAACATGCCACGGGTGGTCCAGCGTGAGGCGGGCAAAGTCCTCGATCTCGTCGTCGTTCCGGCCGCGCATCAGCACGACGTTGATCTTGATCGGGTCGAACCCGTATCGGTCGGCCGCCTCGAGGCCGTGACGAATTTTCTCCGCCACGCCCGCCCGCCGGGCGATCGCCTCGACGCGGTCGTCACGGAGCGAGTCGAGGGACACGTTGACGCGGTCGAGTCCGGCGTCTGCGAGCGCGGCGGCCTGTTCGGCCAGAAGCACCGCATTGGTCGACAGGGAAATGTCCTCGATCTGCGGCACCGCCCGGAGGAAGCCGACGAGCTTGTGGACCTCCTGCCGCACGAGCGGCTCGCCGCCGGTGATCCGCACCCGCCGCAGCCCCATGGGCGCCATTACCTCGACGATGTCGCGGATTTCCTCCCACGAGAGCAACTGCGACTTCGGGATCCATGGCAGACCCTCCATCGGCATGCAGTACACGCATCGGAGATTGCACTTGTCGGTGACGGAGATGCGGAGGTACTCGATACGCCGCCCGAATCCGTCGACCATGCGGTCGTCGGCGCGCACCAGCGAGGGGTCGCTGCCCGGTGCGGGCGACGCTTCGCGCGGCTCCCCCGCCCCGGACGAGTTCGACGCGCCGTTCGCCAGGATGGGTAGCTCGGGCCCTCGCGCCGTCCCGCCGCTCATGCGTCGGCCTCCAGGGGCGTGCCCTCGACCCAGGCGGCGTCTCCGTCCGCGTAGTGCTCGTGCTTCCAGACGGGAAGTCGTCGCTTGATCTCCTCGATGATCCACCGATTCACCTCGTAGGCCGGAGCGCGGTGGGGCGTAGCCACGGCGATCCCGACGCTGGCCTCGCGGAGATCGAGCGTCCCGATTCGGTGCACGACGGCGAGCGCGCCGGCCTCCATCCGCTCAGCCGCAGCTCCGGCGATCTCGGTCATCACCCGCTCGGCCATCTCCAGATACGCCTCGTACCGCATCCCGGAGACCGGGCGCCCATCCGCATGGTCCCGGACGGTGCCCAGGAAGAGGAGCGCCGCCCCATGCCCGTCGGACGAAACCGCCTCGAGCAGTGCGCCCGGGACGATCTCGGCGTCGGTGATCTCCGCGAGCGCGACCGTGCCACTCATCCGCCGGCCACGGGAGGGAGGAGCGCCACCTCGTCGGATGGGGCGATGGAATGGTCCGGGCGGACGACGTGATGGTTCACGACGACCGCCGCAGTGTCGGGCAGGCGCGCGAGGCTCTCGTCGAGCGACCTCAGCCGCGCGACGAGATCCCCCGCGGACGCACCCTCGGGGAGAGTCACCGAGCGACGTTCCGCTCCGGCGAGTTCCCGATAGGATGCGAAGAAGAGAACGTCGATCTGCATGGGCGGGTCACGGAGACGGCGGTGTGCGCCGGGAGGTGTACGCTCGAAGCGACGCTCCCGGAGGTCCTGCCGGTGCGCCGCACATCAGGGTAGCCGCTCGACGCGGGATTCGTTCCCCGCCGGCGGGACGCGGCACGCGAGGCGCACTGTCGAGCGTAGACCCCGATCAGTCGAACGGCTGCCCCGATGGTGCCCCCCGCGGCCCGCGTTCGCCACCCCTGAGGCGGCGAATCCGCTCGCCCATCTGGTCCCGCAATACGTAGAAGCGCAGAAGCTGTCCCGGAGCGAGCACCGTCTCGAGCCGGGCGTGCTCGGCCTCCAGCAGTCTCAGCTCCTCTCGCTTGAGGGCGAGGAACTCGTCCAGCGCGGCGATGGACTGCTCCTCCGACAGGTAGACACCAGTGCCGCTCAGGCGGCGTTCCAGACCGATCTCCCGGATCCTCAGAGCGCGGCGCTCCTCCTGCATCGCCTCCACCACGCCGAAGAGGGCGTCGGTGGTCGCGGAGTCGATCCCGAGCTCACGTCGCACCAGGGACCGGAACTGAGACATGATCCGACGTTCGATCTGTGTCCGATCCATCTGTGGCCGATCCGTGGAACCCCGCCCCGACGGCGGCCCCTGCTGCGCGGCCAATGGCGTCGCACCCGTCACCAGAAGCGTGAGCGCGAGCACCCCCGTCCCGAGACGCCCGCAGCGACTCCATGTGCCTGGACGTTCACATCCTCGGCTCGACGTCATGCTCCTGCCTCCAGTTCCTCGAGCAACGCGAGAAGCGCCGCATCCGAAAGTCCATCCAACGCGGGTGATCCCGCGATGAGCCCGTCGTCACTCGCCCAGACCGACGGCGTCAAGGTCCGCTCCGCCATCGCCAGCTCCGCCGCCTCGGCGGTGCCCGGCGCCTGGGGCATCCGATCGACCATCAGCGGTGTCCCCACCGCCAGGACGAGCAGCGCCGCGGCCGCGAGCATCCAGGCAGGGGGCCGCATCGACCTGCTGCGCCCGGCCGGCCGTCGGGTGTCCAGGGTCAGAACGCTCGCCTCCGGTGCCGCCACCTCTGCGTGCACGGCCCTTCGGATCCGGGATTCGAGGTCCGTCGGCACGGTCGGGCGCGTCGCCGACAGAGCCTGGACCGTCGCCCACGTGTCGCTGCAGGCCGCGCACCCGCGCAGGTGTCGCTCGACCTCGTGTCGGATCTCGACCGGTATCGCGCCCACGGCGACGTCGGGCAGTCTGTCGTTCACGTCCGCGCATCTCATGCCGGCTCCTCCATCATCCATGATCTCAGTTTCGTGATGCCATGGTGGTAGTTCACCCGGGCCGAACCCTCGCTCGACCCGATCATCTCTCCGACCTCCCGGAAGCTCAGCCCCTGATCGATTCGGAGTTCTACCGCCAGCCGCTGTTTCTCCGGCAGGCGATCCACATGCCGACGCACCCGCCGGGCTTCGTCTCTGGTCACCGCGCGGTCGGCCGGGGACCATCCCGATGCCGCGACCGGCGCCACGTCGTCGAGCGCCGACTCCCTCCGGCGTCCCGCTGAGCGAAGTGCGGTTCGACCTTCGTTCTTCACGATCGTCGCGAGCCAGCCTGGAAACGGACTCTCCCCTCGGTATCCATCCAGGCCACGAGCCGCCTTCACGAAGGCGTCCTGCACCACGTCGGCGGCCATGTCGGGATCGCGCACGAGGCTCAGCGCCACCCGATACGCCAGTTCGTAGTGGCGGCGGATCAGCGCGTCGAGCGCCGCGACATCTCCGTCGCGCGCCCGGTCTACGAGCGCGTCGTCGCGCTCCCGGTCCTCACGGCTGGCGTGCATCATCTCGATCGGGAGACGCAGCGCGGTCCGAATTCGTTAAATGGGCGCGACCGAAGGGGTACGGCACGGGAGGATGTCGTCCGGGGCGGTGTGGTACGAAAGAGGCCCGTCTGCCGGCGGCAGACGGGCCTCGGGTCGAACCCCGGGTGCGACCCTGGGCATCCGACCCTGACGTGCGAACCGCGATCAGCCGACGTCCTCGAAGTCCACATTCCGGGAAACCCGAGCCGTCAGATGCTTCGACGGCTTGAAGACCGGAACCACTCGACGCGGGACATCGACCTGCTCTCCGGTCCGAGGGTTCCGAGCGACTCGCGCCTTCCGCTTCTTCACCTTGAAGGTCCCGAAGCCACGAATCTCGATGTGATCACCGTGGGCGATCGCCCGCTTCACCGCGTTGATGAAGCCATCCACCACCAGGGCACAGTCCTTCTTGGTGACACCGGGCCCGATCGCCTCCGCGACCTGCTCTACGAGGTCGGCTTTCGTCATCCAGCGATTCCTCCGAAAGGATCCTTCAGGGACATGAACGGGCGAGACGGTAAGTGCCGTCGTGCAATGTCGTCAAGTGCATGCGCGCGAATACGATGCATGACGTCAATCCAGGTCGCGACTCTCCATCAGTTCGATGAACCGATCGAAGAGATACCGACTGTCGTGCGGACCGGGTGCCGCCTCGGGATGATACTGGACCGAAAAAACGGGAAGGGATCGGTGCGCGATGCCCTCGACCGTGCCGTCGTAGAGGTTCACGTGCGTCAGCCGCAGGTCGGGCGCGCCGGCAATCGTCCCGTCCTCCCCCGCCCGCACGGAAAAGCCATGGTTCTGCGAGGTGATCTCGATGGTGCCCGTATCGAGGTCGCGAACCGGATGGTTTCCGCCGTGATGGCCGAACGGAAGCTTGTAGGTCTCGCCGCCGAACGCCCGGGAGATGAGCTGGTGGCCGAGACAGATCCCGAAGATGGGCACATCCTCGGAGGCCAGGCTCCGGATGGCCTCGAGGGCGCTGTCGACCGCGGCCGGGTCACCCGGGCCGTTGGAAACGAAGATGCCGTCCGGCGATTCGGCGCGGACCGCGTCCAGATCGACCGTCCCCTCGAGAACGGTCACCCGGCACCCCCGCTCCGCGAGCAGCTTCGGAGAGTGCGCCTTGACCCCGAAATCGTAGGAGACGACATGAAAACGCTCCTCGCCCACCGCCGGAACCTCGTAGCGCTCCCCCGCCCCGGCAGAGCACGCGAGGTCGAGTCCCTCCATCCTCGGCTGCGCGCGGATCTGTTCGAGCAGGTCATCCGCATCGATGTCGCCGGACGCGATCGCGCCCCGCATCGCCCCGTGCGCCCGGATGTGGCGCGTGAGTGCCCGGGTGTCGACGTCGGCGATCCCCGGCACCCCGTTGCGCTCGAGGTAGTCGTCGAGTCCCTCCTGGCCTCGCCAGTTGGACGGCCGCCGGGCCGCCTCCCGCACGATGAACCCGCCCGCTCGCGGCGTCGGCGATTCGAGGTCCTCGCCGTTCACGCCGTAGTTGCCCTGCAGCGGGTACGTCATGGTCACGAGCTGCCCGGTGTACGAGGGGTCCGTCAGAACCTCCTGGTACCCCGTCATGCAGGTGTTGAAGACGACTTCACCGAAGGCCGTTCCGGAGGCGCCGAGCGTCGAACCGTCGAAACGACGGCCGTCCTCGAGGAGCAGGTAGGCGGGGGTGGGCACGAGGGAGTCGGGCACGGCATGTCGGGTCGATGGACGCGGGGCTTCGCTTCCATCGGAAGGTAGATCGCACCGGGAACGGGTCAAGCAGGGGAGCGTCCGGGGAGCCTCCGGTGCTCCCCTCTCGTCGCCCACCCTCGTCCCCCACCCTCGTGCCCTCGACCCACGCCTTCGGGGTGCTACCTTCCGGCATGCCACTCTCCAACGTCTACATCCACGCCGACGAATCCTGCCTCGGGAACCAGTTCAAGGGCCGCGCGAACCGAGGAGGTGCGGGCGGTCTCATGGAGACCTGGATCGACGGCGAATGGATCGCCCGGGACTTCTGGCTCTCCGAGCCGGACACGACCAACAACCGGATGGCGATCTGGTCCGCGATCGCCGGGCTGACGTCACTCAAGCGCCGAGCGCCCGTGCAGTTCGTGTCGGACAGCCAGTACCTGGTGAAGGGAGCCTCGGAGTGGATGCCGGGCTGGAAACGACGCGGCTGGAAGCGGAAGGCCGGCCCGATCGAGAATCTCGACCTCTGGCAGAAGCTCGACCGGATTCTGGAGCCTCTCGACGTGTCGTGGCACTGGGTGCGGGGCCACGACGGTCACGCCCGCAACGAGTACGTGGACGACCTCGCGGTGCGGGCGGCCCAGGAACAGTCCTCCTCGGGGGGCCTGGTGGAATCCGGTTTCGTCGACTGGCTCAACGAGCAGCGGGAGAAGCGGGAGCGCTACCTCGACTTCATGGAGTTCGTCGAGCCGGAGCTGTAGCCCCGGGACATCTCTGCCGGCTCTCGGATCGGATCGTGG
>JGI12210J13797_10431257_pt1 | contig 14597 bp, 14 predicted proteins | sample ElkSlonscriptome_3_FD_13797 | JGI IMG/M metagenome (IMG submission 13797)
TGATCATGCGAATGCCCGTGAGAATGCTCATGCGAGTGGCTGTGCGAGTGGCCGTGATCGTGAGAGGAATCATGCTCGTGCTGTTCGCTGGCGGGGGCTTCACCGTCCACGGTGACCGTCGCCTTCCGACAGTGGATGGTGGAGCGGATCACGTTTTCAAAATGAACCTCCACCTTCTCAAGACCTAAACGTTTGGGGAGCTCGATAATGGCCTGTTCCGCATCCAGCAGAGGAGCGAGTGCCCCTAAAAACATATCCCCGCTAATTCCCGAATAGGGTTCCAGTTTTAAGATCATTCTTTTGCCTTACTCCGTGAAATGATTGATGAGATAGTCACTGGCCGATCCCAATGTAGGAAGAATCTTGGTGCAATACCGAACCATCCACGGGCTGCAGTCCTGAAAGCTGAACGGGCTGAACGCGATCACAAATTTTCCAAGATTCTGGGCGGCATAAAAGACTTCCATGGAGGTGCCGATCGAATTTTTATTATAGTTTACCAAGATAATATCCGCATCCCGGACATCCTGCAGGTCGAACTCCACAATTTCATTGGCCGAATCGACTTCGCGGTCTTTGAAGTTTCGCCGCATGGGGTCGAGCAGCCTAAAGTGGTCACGCAGTTTCTCTTTTGCATCTTCACGCCATTCCCGTGCGACGCCCAGATGCTCATCCATAATCGGTCCGCTTAAATAGATTGTTTTCATATCATAAGTTCCTGAAAAAACGTATCTATGTAAGATCTGTCCATAGAATGCAAGCTCCCCTGACATTTCTCATCAATTTTTCATGCGCTTTTTCATGACATCCCCCGGCGGTTGTGTCAGGGTATTAAAATCTTATAACCTCAACGGAGAGATTGAATGAACGTAATTGGTGTGATTTTAGGTGGCGGTGCCGGAACCCGTTTACAACCCCTGACCTCGGAAAGGGCAAAACCCGCCGTTCCGATCGCCGGAAAATATCGTCTGGTGGATATTCCGATCAGTAACTGCATCAATAACGACATCAAAAAGATTTTTGTCCTTACCCAGTTCAACAGCGAATCCTTACACCGGCACATTCACACCAGTTACCGCTTTGACTCCTTTAACAAAAATTTTGTCCGCATTCTCGCGGCTCAGCAAAGCCCCGGAGATGAAAGCTGGTACACCGGAACCGCGGATGCAGTCCGTAAAACCTTAGGTCATCTGGATAACGAAAAAGCGGATTATGTGGTGATCCTCAGTGGTGACCAGCTTTACTCGATGGATTTTAATGCCATGCTCAAAGAGCATGTCTCCCGCGGAGCTGAAGTGACCATTGCCACAAAGCCCACCAACCGACAGGATGCGGGTTCCTTGGGAATCCTGCAATCGGATAACAATATGCGCATCGTCAATTTTGTGGAAAAACCCGGCGACAGTCCGGAACTCACCGAATTGCGTGCGCCCATGTACGAAGAAGAAACTTATTTGGCCAGTATGGGCATTTACGTGTTTAATACCGATGTCCTGAAGCGTCTTTTAAATAGTGATTCTGTGGATTTCGGCAAAGAAGTGATTCCAAAGGCCATAGACGACACAAAAGTGTTTTCCTATGTGTACGATGGCTACTGGCGCGATATCGGAACCATTCGCAATTTCTGGGAAAGCAGTCTGCAGCTGACCGATGCGATGCCGGAATTTTCCCTCTACAACACCAAACACCGCATCTACACCCGTATGCGCTACCTGCCTCCCTCCAAGGTGTTAAGCTGCGTAGTCAATAACTGTCTGCTTTCCGAAGGATGTATTCTCTCCGGACGGGAAGTTACCCGAAGCATCGTGGGGATCCGCGGTGTGATCGGGGAGGGGACCATTATGCGAAATACCGTAATGATGGGGGCCGACTCCTACGCCGACGAAGACGAGCCGGGTGCGCACAGCTATCCTCCAGGTATCGGACGCGACTGTCATATCGAAGACGCGATTATCGATAAAAATGTACGGATTGGAGACCGGGTGGTCATTAGCCCCAAAGGCAAAGAAAACGGCAACTACGATCTCTACACCATCAGCGACGGGGTTATCGTGGTGCCCAAGGGAACCGTAATCCCTTCCGATACCGTTCTTTAATCCAAAATTTCCTGAAAATCCCACGGTTTCAGGTTACACATAACGCTGCATAAGTCTTTCTGCCTGATGTCGATAACTCCCTCCGAACAAAACGGCATGATTCAAGACGTGATAAAGCATGTAAAGGTCCTGACGATCTTCCCAGCCTGCAGATAAGGAAAAAACTTCGGTATAGGCCCCATAAAAGTCTTTTGTAAATCCACCAAACATCCGCGTCATCGCCAACTCGGCCTCCGGATGACCATAATAGGGAGCCGGATCAAACATCACGGGATCTCCCTGAGCTGTTGACCCTACATTTCCCGACCACAAATCCCCATGCAATAAACTCGCATCCCCGACCGGTTCCACCAGAAGGGTTTCCAGTCGATCCGACAATTGACGTCCCAATCTGTTTAGCCTCGCATCCTCCAGACGATCCAGCATCGGAGAAATACGGTGCGTCCACCAGAAGGTCGTCCAGCTGCCGGACGACGGAGTGACCCAGGGTTGATTTTTTTGAGGGGTGGCTCCGATAAAATGATCCGCATCAAACCCATATCGTGAAGACCGGCAGTGCAAATGAGTTTGAGCCAGTTGACGCCCCATCACGCATTGAAAGTTCTTTCCAGGCGGTCCGAAAGGTATCCATTCCAGCAACAGATACTGATCATCCACCCCCAGAACGTTTGGCACCCGGATGCCTCCCTCACAATCCAGACGCTTCAAACCAAGGGCCTCAACATGGAAAGGCGATCCTGACTGCACGGTTTTCAGAAAAAAAGATTTGTTGTCTTCCGTTTGGATCCGCCAGGCCGATGCGTGGTCTCCTCCGGAAATGGATTGCTGACCACAAATTTTCCGGTTTAAGTTTTTTTCAATCCTTTGAAGAAGGTCAGACGTGATGTTCATCTGTCAATTTCTGTAACAGGGCGTCGGACGCAGCTTCAATAAGATCCAGCACGTTTTCAAATCCTGCCGAACCTCCGTAATAGGGATCCGGAACTTCTCTCACATGGAGGTGGGGGGCGGCATCCAGGAATAACGAGATTTTTCCGGATGCCACTTGGTCTGGAGCCCGGTCTTTAAGATCCTGCATGTTTTGAAGATCCATCGCGATGATCGTATCAAAATTGATAAAATCTTCATCTGTAACCTTACGGCTTCGACTTTGCAGGTCATAGCCGCGTGCATGGGCGTGTTTTCGCATTCGTGCATCCGCCATTTCTCCGGCATGTGCGCTGAGTGTACCGGCGGAATCAATTCTAAAACGTTTCCCCAGTCCGGCAGCGTTGACCCGGTCTGCAAACACGGCTTCTGCGGTGGGTGAACGGCAAATATTACCCAGACAGACAAACAAAACGTTCAGGACTTTTGGTTCGGATGACATTTTCTTCCTTCTCTACGACTTAGGGCAGTTTAAAATCTATTTGACGGGTTTCCTGATCCACCCGCTGAAGGAAAACGTCGATGGGATCTCCCAACTGAATGACCCGGCCGGTGCGTCGGCCGTTGGCCCGGGTGCCGGTTTCGTTCACTTCATAATAATCATCGGAAAAAGCAGGGAAGGGGACCAGCCCGCGCTGACCACTTTCATCCAGTTCAACAAGCACCCCTTTGGCCATAATCGAGGAGACGGTGCCGGGGAGAGGCCCCGTTTCTCCTTTCGCAAGTTTGTCCGCATAATACTCGATCATTTTCACCCGATGGGTTTCCTGTTCGGCTTCCGCAGCCGCCCGTTCCCGCTCACTGCAGTGACGGCAAAGCTCCTTGAGTTTTTTATCATCCAACGGTTTCTTTTTGTTTTCCTCCAGAGCCAACAAAAGCCGGTGGGCCACTAGGTCGGGATAACGCCGAATGGGCGAGGTGAAATGAGTATAGGTATCAAAAGCCAACCCGAAATGTTCCCCCAGGTCTGTACTGTAAATCGCCCGGTTCATGTTTTTCAACAGGGTTAGGGTAACGGCCTGCCTCAAGGGTTCGGGCATTTCACGGCTGATAATTTCGTTAAGAGTTTCTCGACTGACCCGGACTCCTTCAATCCCCAGCTGACGCAACTGGCTGTCCATTTGCTCAAAATCTTCATCCGTCGGTTCTTCATGAATCCGGTAAATTGCCGTTCCGAAACGAGCAGCCAATAAGGCCCCAACTTCCCGGTTGGCCATTAGCATACATTCTTCTACCAATTGATTCGATTCTATGCCCATCTTTTTAGAAAATCCGGTCACTTTGCCTTCTTCATCTAACAAACAACGAAACTCCGGCATTTCAAAAGCCAAAGCCTTTTCGCGGATACGGGCTTTGCGCAGTTTGCGGGTCAAGCGGGCCAGGCTGATGAGTTTTTCACGAACCCCCTCGGCCACGCCTTCCACACTGCCGCCAGAAATAAAGACCTGAGCCTCTTCATAGGTGAGACGCTGTTTACTATGGATCACCGAGCGAAAGCTGTCCACCGCTTTGACCGAACCATGAGTATTGATGTCCAGCACCACCGAATGGGCTAAACGGTCCTGATGAGGGACCAGACTGCAAAGGTCGTTGGTAAGATGTTCGGGTAACATGGGCACTACGCGATCCACCAAATAGGCACTGGTTCCGCGCAAAACGGCTTCTTTGTCGAGAGCCCCTCCTTTGGAAACAAAATGAGCCACATCTGCAATATGAATTCCCACCCGATACCAACCGGGTTTGCCTTCGATATCTTCAATGCTCAAGGCGTCGTCAAAATCACGGGCATCCGCAGGATCAATCGTAAAGATCATCTCCTTACGTAAATCCCGCCGGTCTTTTATATCCGATTCTGTGACTGCACATGTGAAATCCAGGGCTTCGTCCATGACCGGCTGAGGGAACTCGGAGACTAAATCGTGACCGCGCATAATTGACAAAATGTCCACACCCGGATCGCCGGCTTTCCCCAGAATCTCCAGCACTTTTCCTGATTCATATTGAGAAGGATCCATACGGTCTTCCAGATCGACCACCGCTTTAAAACCGGCTTTAGGAGACGGCCCTTCAAAACCGGTTACACGAACAGGTCCCTGTATGCGGGCATCATCGGGAATCACCTGCCAATTTCCTCCGCCGTGCTTAAGGATTCCCACACAAATTGTGGATCCCCGCTCAATCACTTCAAGCACCTTTCCTTCAAATAAATCATTTCCTCCCCGTTTTCCTCCTCCGGTATTCGGAACGACTTTGGCGAGGACCCGGTCCCCATTTCTGGCAGTATCCATTTTGGAGGGCGGAATAAATAATTCTTCGATTTCGGCATCTTCCTCATCCGCATCGATGGCTAAAAAGCCAAACCCCTGGGGGTGTATAGACAGCCGTCCTTTTACGATCCGCTCGGGGCGATTGGAGGAACGCAAAGGGGCAAAACGGTTTTTTTCATCCTTGCGGATGAGTTTTTGGTCCGTCAATTCTTTAAGAATTTTACGCACATGTTTACGGCGGCTTCCATCTAAAGACAACTGGGCCAGGATGCCCTGAATTTTACAGGGACGGAAATTTGGCTGTTGAATCAGTTTTAAAAGACTCTGTTTAAGCTGTTGGTTGTTCATTTGAAAAAAATGTTCCTATGGTTCTAAATTATGTTATGAAAAGAATATGAAAAAACTTCCCTCGCGCATTCTGTTTGTCAGCAGTGAGTCAAGACCCTTTGCCAGTACGGGAGGACTTGCGGATGTCGCAGAAGCCCTCCCGAATGAACTGAATCAGATGGGAGTGAACGTCGATCGCATTCTGCCTCTGTACCGAAAAGTCAGGGAAGGGGAGAGTAAGGGCGGGTATGCGTTGCAGCAAAGCCCGCATACTCTGGAAATTCCCATGGGCAGTGAACATATTCATTCCGAAATATATTTTACGGAACTTCATGGTACACGTACCTACTTTGTGAATTGCGAGGAGTTTTATGATCGTACGGAGTTATACGCACTTCCTAACCGGGAGTACAGTGATAACTTCAGTCGATTTTTGTTCTTTCAGAAAGCGGTGGTGGCTCTTGTGGATGCGTTGGGGTGTCCTTATGACATTCTTCACCTCAATGACTGGCAAACAGGACTGATCCCTTTATTTTTGCAAAAGGGCATACACGGGCTGGGCAGGGAAGGAGAGGAGAAGATTCTTTTCACCATCCATAATCTTGCCTACCAGGGTCAGTATCCGGCGATGGGACTCTATAAAACCAACCTGCCTGGAAATTTCATCCATCAATATCCCGAACTCGAATATTATGGAAATTTGAACATGATGAAAGCGGGGATCCTTGGATCGGATCGTGTCAATACCGTGAGTCCGACCTATGCCAGAGAGATTCAGACTCCGCAATTTGGATGCGGGCTGGACGGGGTTCTTTCCTCCTTGCCTCAACCTGTTATCGGGATTGTAAACGGTGTGGATACCGAGGCGTGGAATCCGGAAACCGATAAGGCACTTCCTGCAAACTATACGCCTCAGGCCGTTAGAAATAAGGAACTCTGCAAAAAAGCATTAATGAAAGATGCGGGTCTTCGCTATGACAAGGACACCCCTGTGTTCGTCATGATCAGCCGTCTGGTTGAGCAAAAAGGCATCAAAATCATTGGGAAAGCCATGGAGCCGCTTATGTCTTTGCCGCTGCAATTTATTCTGTTGGGTTCCGGACAGGAGCTCTATCATGAATGGATTCAAAACTGGAACCAACGCTGGCCGGAGAAATTCAAAGGGATTCTGGGGTATAATTCCGATTTAAGTCACCGTATGGAAGCAGGGGGAGATTTTTTCTTCATGCCCAGCGAGTTTGAACCCTGTGGCCTCAATCAGCTTTACAGTATGCGCTATGGAACCATACCGATCGTAAATCCCACCGGGGGGCTGAAAGATACGGTCTCCGATTACCGGTTGGACAAAAACCACGGAACCGGGTTACGAATGAATGCCTACAGTCCGGAGGCCTTGCTCAATTGCGTGAAGGAAGGCATCAGTCTCTTTCACGATAAACCTCAGTTCCGTAACGTCCGTAAGCAGGGAATGAAAACAGACGTGACCTGGACCCGCACGGCAAACCAATATCTCGATCTCTATCGGGATATTTTGTGAAGTAATCCACAATACTTATAAACAAGTTACGTAAGTAGTTATTTAATAACATATTATACAATATGATATTATACATAATATATATTATGCGACGTTGTATTTTGGCCCGCTGTGTTTGAGCAAAACAACAACAAGGCGGATTTGGTTTGCTGTCCCGATCTGAGAGCGCAACCTACGAAAACACCATCTTTACCTGACCGTCGTCTTCCAATCGTAACCTGGCGGTAAACGGTTTTCCCGCTTTGGAAGTGAAATCTGTGATGGGGTCTGTGATCCGATCTCCACACAACTGTTTCACCATTCCCTGCGTAATGTTTCGTTTAGCGATTTTGTTCCAGATGATCAGCGGGCATCCTAGTTTCTGTTGAGTACACAGATACGTTCGGGAGGTGGTGATGACATCTCCACCGCAAAGTGGGCAGGTCGCAATGGTTTTTTGACCGGAAGCTTTTTTCACTTTTTTCACCGGCACCAAGGAGACATGACCCTCTTTATCCATGTTCAATTTTACTAATCCGACTTCCCCATTTTCCTTGCGATGAGGGATAGCTCGAAGGCTGTGTCCCATATCCAGTAGTTCACGGGCTAGAGGTCCATCGAGTTGTAGCCCTTCAATTTCTTTCCAAAGCACAAAATCACAGCCGTTTTTCCAGGCACTGCAGCCAAATCCCCGTTTTCCCTCAATCACTGCGGCCCCGCATTTTGGACATTTACCGAATCCTCCGGATTTGATCGACTGATCATCCGAATTCACCATCGTCTTGGCATGATCCCGTATCCCCTGCATAAATGCTTCGGGATCCCCCTTCCCTGCCTCAATCTCTTTCAGTTTGGCCTCCCAGTCCCCGGTCAGCTCTGCAGAGCGCAGACTCGGATCCTGAATCAGGGTTAATAAATGACGGCCGGATTCTGTACTGAGCACCTGTTTTTTTTGACGCCTTACGTATTTCCGCCCAATCAGGGTTTCAATAATGGCCGCTCTTGTGGCCGGTGTTCCCAAACCCCGCTGCTTCATCGCATCACGTAACGCTTCATCCTCCACAAGTTTTCCGGCCGTTTCCATCCGTTTCAGCAAAGAAGCTTCGGTAAAGCGTTTAGGTGGTTTTGTATTTTTACTCAAAATCTGTGGGTCATGCGGTCCCGATTCCCCTTTTTCCATGGCGGGCATGACCTGATTCGGATTTTCATCATTCGGATCCCCTTTTTTACTCTTCTGCAGGTGCGGGTAGACCTTTTTCCATCCCCAATCACTCACCACCGCGCCCCGCGCTTGAAAGGATTCTTTTTCCACCTTCGCTTTTACAGTGGTAACCTGTTCGATGCAATCGGACATCAGGGCGGCCAGCAGACGTCTGACCACTGCCGCATAGACTTTTTCCTGGGCCCCCTGTAACCGACCCGGATCTCCACGTGTAGGCAAAATGGCATGGTGATCCGTAACTTTACTGTCATCGACCATGCGTTTTCCGGGATTCAATGCCTCAAGATTCAACTCCTCCACAAAGCTCTGATATCCGGACGGCAAACTGCGTAACAATGCCGGCAATCCTGCCGCCTCCTCTTTGCCGATGTGACGGCTGTCGGTTCGGGGATAGGTCAGTTTTTTGGCTTCGTAGAGCTCCTGAGCCAACTGCAGAGTTTGTTCCGCTGTAAAGCCAAACCAGGTATTCATATCCTGTTGCAGGCTGGAAAGATCATACAGCTGGGGCGAAACTGTTTTCTTTTCTTTCTGTTCCACAGACTCGACAACCAACTCTTTCCCGCGAATCTCTGTTAAAACCGCATTTGCCTCCTCCTCGGAAGTAAATTTTTTCTTCGGCTGATTAAAACGGGTTTCCCGGTAGTGCGTGATCAGTACCCAGTAGGATTCGGGTTTGAAATTTTCAATTTCATGATCCCGTTCTGCTAACAGGGCCAATACGGGGGTTTGCACCCGGCCCACACTCCACAGCATACTTCGGGACCCATACTTTGCAGTGTGATACCGGGTGGCATTCAGACCAATAATCCAGTCCGCCTCACTCCGGCAACGGGCGGCCTGATACAAATTTTCGTAGTCGGACCCCTCTCGCAAATTGGAAAACCCTTTTCGAATCGCATCCGGAGTCAAAGACTGAAGCCAGAGTCGCTGTACCGGTTTCTTATCCGCTTTTGCCCATTTCTGTATGTATCGGAAGATCAGCTCCCCTTCCCGCCCCGCATCGGTTGCGCACACCAAACTTTCCGCCTCTTTGAATAATTTCCAAATCACTTTTAGCTGATCCTGCGCCCCTTTGTCTCCTCGTGGACGCAATTGAAATTCATCGGGTAGTAGTGGCAACGTTTTTAAGTCCCAGCTCCGCCATTCCGGATGATATTCATGGGGTTCCTGAAGCTCCACCAAATGTCCCAAAGCCCAGGTAACCGCCCAATCCCCACCTGAAAGATATCCCTTTTCGCGTCGATTCGCTTCTAAAACAGCTGCAATATCCCGTGCAACCGAAGGTTTTTCTGCCAGAACAACTTTCATGCCTTTCGTACTATATTCTTCTTTCCTGAAGTCGAGAATCAACTGATTTTCATGAAATACTACATTCACGTATCCTATTTTGGTTACGATTACATATATGTACTATTCAAGATTTTCCGGCAAAGCCGTGTATTCGCGAACTTGCGTAATGAGACTCAACCTTTTTTAATGAATCCCTCCCCTACTTGTCCCATGAAAAAGCTCACGTTCACTTCCGACGACAGAGGCCGGATATTATTCGGCCGATTTGAGTATATTTTTCAGGCGCTGATCATCCTGAGTTTGATCTCCTTCGCCTTTGAAACGCTCCCGGATCTCCCCCCAACGTGGCACGCTTTTCTCATGGGTTTTGAAACCTTCACGGTGGTCATATTTACGATCGAGTACCTTTTGCGGCTTTCTTTATGCCGGCCCCGTTTAAGTTACGCATTTTCCTTCTATGGAATTGTGGATTTAATTGCCATTTTACCCTTTTATCTGGCAACCGGACTGGATTTACGCTCCCTGCGTGCATTTCGCTTACTCCGCTTATTCCGTTTGTTAAAGTTAGTTCGCTATTCGGCTGCCGCGCAGCGCTATCATCGCGCGTTTATGATTGCCCGGGAAGAACTCATCTTTTTCGGGATCATATCCAATATACTTCTCTATCTCTCTGCCGTAGGAATTTATTATTTCGAAAACCCAGTGCAACCCGAAGTCTTTAAGTCCGTTTTCCATTCCATGTGGTGGGCGATCTGCACCCTGTCGGCCGTTGGATATGGCGATATCATTCCGATAACTCCCGGAGGTAAAATCTTTACTTTTTTTGTGCTCATAATCGGACTGGGAGTGGTGGCGGTACCCAGCGGTATTTTTGCGTCGGCTCTCTCGAAAGCGAGAGAATGGGATTAAAGGTTGATCTTTTTCAAAGAACGTCGACACTGAATCCATGAAGCCGGGAAAAAGATTTTTAAGCCTTGAGTGCGCACTCCTTTTTGGATGCATTCCCGGGGGATTACTCTGGCTGGAACTTTACAAAGATGTCCCTTTTTTTCCGGTGTTGTTCGGATTTCTTGCCCTCACTCTTTTGCTCGGGTGGAGCGATCCTGACCTGACGTTCACCCCGGCCACCACTCCTGTTCCGCTGCGAAAACTCGCCCTTCGTCTCGCTGCCGCCGCCTTGGGGCTGACCGCGATTACGGTTCTTTTTTATCCCGACCTGCTGTTCCGTCTCCCCCGGGAACGCCCTAAGATCTGGATCATGGTTCTGTTGTTATACCCCGTCCTTTCCGTGGCCCCCCAGGAATATTTGTTCCGGACCTACTTCATGCAGCGCTACCGTCCTCTCTTCGGAGAAGGTTCCGGGATGAACTGGATGAATGCGCTGGCCTTCGGATGGGCGCATGCCTTTTTTCTAAACTGGATGGCCCCCCTGCTCTCAATCCTGGCAGGATACCTTCTGGCCCGTACCTGGCAGCAATCCAAAAGTTTCAAAGGGGTGTGTTTGGAACACGCCGTTTATGGACAAATCGTTTTTACCTGCGGTCTGGGCTGGTTTTTTTACCAGGGAAGCACTCGCGCGGTTCAAAATTTCATCCCGTAACCCCCTGTTATTATTCATCGTTTTTTCTTTAACTGATTCCACAGGTCTTTAAAAAATAATTCTAACTTACTCCTGGAGATTTCAATGCCTGCACTTCTTTTCGTTCTTCTCATCCTTCTCGTACTACTTATTATTCCGATTCTATGGGCTGTTGGCGCATACAACGGACTGGTTAAACTGCGTAATCAATTCAAGAATGCCTTTGCCCAGATTGACGTGCAACTCAAGCGGCGCCATGATCTCATTCCCAATTTGGTCGAAACCGCAAAAGGGTATATGGCTCACGAACGCGAAACCCTCGATGCGGTGATCTCTGCCCGGAATCAGGCCCAAGGAGCCGTGGCTGCCGCTGCCGCGAACCCTGCAAATGCTGACGCAATGAAAAGTATGATGGGTGCCGAATCAGGTCTTACGGGTGCGTTGGGGAAACTCATGATGGTGGCAGAAGCTTACCCGGACCTGAAGGCCAACCAGAATATGGCTCAACTTACCGAAGAACTCACCAGCACCGAAAATAAAATCGCTTTTTCCCGTCAACACTACAACGACTCGGTTATGCAATACAATACCCAGCGGGAAGTCTTCCCCTCTGTGGTCATTGCAAATATGTTTAACTTTGATGAAGCACAGTTGTTTGAAATCACGGTTGAAACTGAAAAAGCCGTACCCGAGGTATCTTTTGGCGGATGATCTGAAAATTCTCAGCTCCCGCGCCGCTCCCCCCCCATCTGTTCAAGAAGTCAATTGGGTTCCAGGGAAAATTCGCAAACTTTCGGAGCTGAAAACCGGTCATTGGGTAAAAATTATGGCCATTCAACTTTCTGACCCGGCCCGTAGTCACCTGTATGCCCAGGGTTTCCAGGAAAATCGAAAAGCCCGTGTTCTGCACAACGACCATAACGGTCGGGTGATGTTGAAACTGAATACGGAAATCTATCTCCTCGGCCGCCTGGAAACTCCGTATATTCAAGTGCGGGAGTTCGTGCCGGAATAAACAAAGTACCTGTAGCTTTGGATCTCTCCTGACCGTTCCCGTGGAGGAACCACAGGGTCAGGCGTGTGGGAACTTCGGAAAATCCTTTATATCAATTCCGGTGGCGGATTGTCGCCAAACACGATCTGATAAAGTTCGTCCTGTAAAGGTTCAATTCCTTCACCCAGTTCCGCGATCAAAGGAATGACCTCCTCCCCGGTTTCTTTTCGAAAGCGGGCCAGAGTTTCATCCGCAGTATCCTCATCCATTTTATTGGCAAGTATCCGGTAGGGCCGATGCTCCAATTCTGGATTATAGAGCCTCAATTCTTCGCGTAGATTTTTGAAATCTTCAACCGGATCCCTGCCATCTACTCCTCCCATATCGATCACAAACATCAAAAGACGTGTCCGTTCGATATGACGAAGAAAATCATGCCCAAGCCCGATGCCATCATGGGCGCCATCAATCAGTCCGGGAATATCCGCAATCCGAATTCGTTTAAAATCCGGATACTGCAAGGTTCCAATTAAAGGATGTAAAGTTGTAAAGGGGTAAGCGGCCACTTTGGGATGCGCATGCGTTAATTTTGACAGTAAAGTGGATTTTCCAGCGTTGGGATATCCCACCAGACCCACATCCGCGATGACTTTCAACTCCAGCCATACTACCCGCCGCTCCCCTTCCGTACCCGGCGTACATTCTTTGGGTGCTTGATTGGAAGAGGTTTTAAAATGGACATTTCCTTTACCTCCGGTCCCCCCCTGAGCCACCAAGAGTTCTTCCTCATGGCCCATCACTTCGCCGAGGACAGGGCCGTCTTTTTCTTCGAGCCGAACCACTGTGCCCCGGGGAACTTTGATATAGAGGGGTTGACCCCGTTTGCCCGTGGACTGATTTGTTCCCCCTTTTTCCCCGTGTTCTGCACGTTGATGCGGATGATCATATAGATCCATCAGCGAATCCACATTTTCATTCCCCACAAAATAAACCGACCCTCCGTTTCCACCGTCCCCGCCACTGGGTCCTCCCAGGGGGACAAACTTTTCTCTCCGAAAATAGGCAGAACCATCCCCACCGTTCCCGGCAGACACGTACAGCTTTACTTGATCTCTAAAGACAATGGATTTCATAAAGATGGAGCATGGTCATTTGCTTGTAATTCCCTCTTCACAACTGACAACTGACACTTGACAAATGACTACAAAAAAAGGCAGGCCTTACGGCTGCCTTTTTTTATTTCCGGGTGAAGGAGCTATCCTTTAAGCCACTTCCAATTCACGGATATTCATCCGTTTACCGGAACGGTCGAAATAAACTTCACCGTCTTTGAGTGCGAACAGGGTGTAGTCTTTTCCGCATCCCACATTACGTCCGGGATGGAAACGAGTTCCGAGCTGACGTACAAGAATACTGCCGGCGGTAACTTTTTCACCACCAAAACGTTTTACACCACGGCGCTGTGCATTTGAATCACGACCGTTCTTACTGGTACCTTGACCTTTTTTATGTGCCATTTACATCTCCTGAATATGGACCGATCAGGAAAGACCGGTGATTTTTACTTTGGTTAAAGACTGACGGTGACCGACGCGGCGTTTGTATCCCTTACGGCGTTTCTTTTTGAAAGAAAGCAATTTGGGTCCGCGGAAGTGCTCAAGGACTTCTGCCTGTACGGATGCAGAAGCCTGATCACCGATGGAAAGAGTGTCACCGGTGGAAGCCGCGATGACCTGGTCAAATGAAATAGTAGAACCGGCTTCCGCATCCAGTTTTTCAATTTCCAGAATGTCGCCTTCTGAAACTTTATACTGTTTGCCACCGGTTTCGATTACTGCGTATGCGCTCATGAATAATTCCTTAAAAAAAATGTTCCCTGAGGGAATTGGGATAGAAAGTGTGTTCTTATGCTCATTTTTTGAAAAAGGTCAAGTATAGAAGCGTAAAAAACTCGCAGCTTTGTGGGCACGTGGCCAGAAGCCGCAACGCTCTGAACCCGTAATTCCTCGGATAGATCAGGACGGTGAATGGCTGCCGTCTTTACAGAAACAAGTCCGCCGCCGGGTGTCCGGTTTCTTCCACATGGTCATAGCCCAGGTCGGCGAGAAAAAGATCAAAAGCTTCCGAAACAGCCTCCGGCACTTGAATTCCCGCTAACACCCGGCCAATATCGGCCCCATGGTTCCGATAATGGAACAGAGTGAAATTACAGCCTTCCGGCAACGACTCCAAAAAGCGATACAGGGCCCCAGGGCGTTCCGGAAACTCAAAACGGAACAGTCGTTCAGACTGATCCAAAGGTGCCCTGCCCCCCACCAAATGCCGGAGATGCAATTTCGCAAACTCGTCGCTGGTAAGATCCAGGGTATCAAAGCCTTT
>JGI12210J13797_10011832_pt1 | contig 14592 bp, 9 predicted proteins | sample ElkSlonscriptome_3_FD_13797 | JGI IMG/M metagenome (IMG submission 13797)
ATTCGACGCGCTTCGCTTGCTCATGGCCTGCGGCCGCGTTTGGATGGAAGGATGACACTCGTTGCCCAAGCGCGTCGAATGGTCCCGAGCTTGTCGAGGGGCTATCCGTTCGTCTACATCCTCCGCCTCAAGTCTGACGCCCTCTACGTCGGCTGCTCGACCGACGTCGAAACCCGTTTTCAGGACCACATGAAAGGGCTTGCCTGCCGCACCACCCAGATCGATCCCCCGGTCGAGCTTCTCCTGATCGAAATCCAATCCGACTTCCCCGCCGCCCGCAAACGGGAAGCTCAGATCAAGAAATGGTCACGTGCCAAAAAACTAGCTCTCATCGCCGGAGACTTCGACGAATTGCGTCGTTTGAGCGGGTCGAATGAATAGAGACGCAGTTCGACCGGCACCGCGCGAAGCGAATAATCCCTCCAAGCCGAAGGCGCATCCCCCGGAGTCCCGCAGCGGGACACCCTTCAGACTGCGAGCGTCGAAATGAAAGTTCCGACCGTCCTGTTGGCTTGACTGGTTCATTGTTCGACGGCGCTGTATTCATGGTCATTCCTGGTTTGCTTGGAGAATCTTCACAAGATCGGAGCTCAATTTGATGTTTTTGGACTGGCTCTAATGGATGAAACAGCAGCCCCAAAAAAAAGGTTTGTCAAATCGGACAAACTCATCCACTTTTGTCATTCGTCGGTCGAACGTCTTAATCGCTCGGCCAGGTTTCATCCAATTCCACCCCACTCAGTTCCTCTTATGTCGTCTTCTCTCTTCGAAAAAATCGGTGGTCACGCTGCTGTAGATGCAGCCGTTGATCGTTTTTATAAACACGTCCTCGCTGACGATCGCATCAAACACTTTTTTGAAGGTGTCGATATGCAGCGTCAACGCCGGCATCAAAAGATGTTTCTCACCTACGCCTTTGGTGGAGCCCCTAATTATTCCGGCCGGTCCATGCGGGAAGCGCACCGGCATCTGGTGGAAGAACAGGGGCTCGATGATAGTCATTTTGATGCTGTTGTGGAAGATTTGGCTCTCACCCTGCGGGAACTCAACGTGGCAGAAGAGCTGGTCCGGGAAGTCATCGACGTCACTGAGAGTGTCCGCGATGATGTGCTCAATCGTTGACAGCGATTTTGGCCAGGAACCGGTCTCGATCAGGATTCATGCCAATGAGACGCTGCGCGTTCTCAGCGGCCGGCCTAGTTTACTTGCTTTTACGTCGCCGTTTTCCAGCCCCCACACGCCTCGCCTCGCCGGGTCTGGGATCCTTTGAACCGGATACTGACCCGGTATGGTGCAGCCGGCAGGCGAGCAATTTGGGGTCTGCAAACTGTAGCGTGTCAAAGCCTTCAAACCGATAGCCGCTGGCGGAGTTGACCTGACTCAATTGCCTCGCGATTCCTCCCGCAGCATCCGGCAGGTTGATCGCACGCGTGAGAACCGCCACCGGCAGATGGTCCTGGCCGCGCCGGCTCGATTGGCGCATCGAGGCCAAGGCTGCCATGGCGGGCCGGGCGACGCAACCAAGCTCCCGCGCGACAGCGAGGACTTTTTCCCGGGTGGCAGGTTTCACCGAACCGGTCTGGTTCAAGGCCCGGGAAGCCGTCGCCAGACCGACCCCGGCGGCGCGGGCGACTTCCGCTATTTTAACCGGCTGATCATCCGGAGAGGGGAGATTGCTGCCAGCCATGGAAGTATCAACATCCTAAAAATGGAAAAGCTTCCAAAACAAAAGTGATGCATGGAGTGCGGGCGGGTGCCATTTTCTCGGCGTTCTCGTATCCGCGAAGACACCCACAGAGATTCCCATCAACCAAAACCTTAATCCACAACCTCCACAACCCACCATCCTATCTTTTAATCATGAAACGCATATTTCTAACAACCCTGACTGCGGGCGCACTGGCCTCCTCCGCTTTCGCACAGACCATCATTACCGGGGAGGCTGATTACGTCGGCGATTTCACCTCGAATGGAGCTGCTATTGCAAATGGCGACTTCGGTGATAACACTGCAGACCGAAATCCGCTTTTCTCGGATATCGATACTGAGGCTGGGGCCGGTGGCTGGACATCATTCGTCGGTCCGGCTTGGTCGATCAATGCCGGCAATGAAGCTGAACGGACAGGAGGCGATGGATCCCGCTCCAACGGCCTGGCAATCGTCTTCGACGATCCGGGCCAGTCTGGCGCGTTTGACCTTACCTTCGATTTCGTGCTTGGGAATGACACCCCTAACGACTCTCAGGGATGGATTTTTGTCGGAATTTCCGATATCTCAACCGCCGCATTTACCAGTAATGGTTTTCGTTCTATGTCTGACCCAACGGCTTCCTCTCCAGTTACGGACTTCCTTACTGGAGGAGTGACAGTGCTCGGTTCAGAGCTTTCAGGACAGGGCAGTAATAACCAAGGTCTTCTGGGAGGTAACGCTTCAGGAGCCTATTCAACCAGTGTGACACTCGATTCCGCTTCCTACACACATTATTCATTCGTTTTCTTTGGGTCTCAATCCAGTGGCGATACCACTGGCGAAGTCGCCCAACTCGACAACGTAGCCGTGACCATCCCGGAACCGTCCACCGCCTTGCTGCTCATGGGTGCTTTAGGCCTCGGCATGATCACGATGCGCCGCCGCCGCGCCTGATTGTTCGCTCGAATTTGAGAAAAAACCTGCGTGCGCGCAGCTGGGCTGCGGTTCTGGGAGGGGCCGCAGCCCTTTTTTTATTCCCGTTACCCTCCTGTGATCTTCCTTTTCCCCTGAACTAATGAGAGTTCGCTCAAACTTCCTCCTGGCTCTTCTGCTGCTGTTAGCTCTCCCGAGCACGGCTTCATCGGGAGAACCGTCCCCGCCCCGCCCCAATATCGTCATGATCTTCGTTGACGACCTCGGCTTGCCCGGTGTCAGCGCCTATGGCAGTGACCGCCATTCGACCCCGCGCATCGATGCCCTCGGGACGCCCGGCATCACGTTCGAGAACGGCTACGCCCATCCCAAATGCGGGCCGTCCCGCTGGGCGTTGATCACAGGTCAATACCCCTTCCGCAATGCCGTGAATGGCAGCGGTCATCAAACGTTGTTTTATCCGCGCCCCGGAAATGTGCCGTTCGTCGAAAAGATTCTTGGCGATGCCGGATACGCCACCTGCTGGGTCGGCAAACCGAATGGCGGGGTCACCGTCGAGGATTACTGGGATGAATACGTGAGAACCCCGAACGGCACCGATTTCTGGCCGGAACAAATCAATGACAATGGAAACACCGTTCCGTTCGTCAACGATACTAACAGCTCAAACCCCGCCGCTCGCTACGTCGATTACAGCCCGGATTACCTGAACGATTACGCCCTCGATTTCATCGAGCGCCACGCCGGCGGCTCCGAACCGTTTTACCTCTATTATTCCATGAACCTCATGCATGTGGCATCACGCGCTGAGGATAGTTATCAACCAACCCCTCACAGCACGCCCATCGGACAGGCAGTCGGCGAGAGTTACCCGGATTGGCAGGAGCGTTGCCTCGATGATATGAACCTCTACATGGATCACCTCGTCGGGCGCGTCGTCGACAAACTTGTGGCGGAGGGTATCCGCAACGACACACTCATTGTTTTCGCGGGCGATAACGGTGGTAACCTCGGCAGCACGATCGGAGGTCGCACCGTCGTGGGAGGCAAAAACTCCATCGAAGATGGCGGCTCGCATGTCCCCTTCCTGGTCAGCTGGCCAGGCCAAGTGACCACCCCAGAGCGTCTGGAGACTTTGGTGCAGCTTCAGGACCTGCTACCAACCTTTGCTGAGCTGGCAGGTGCCACCCTCCCGGAGGCATTCGTCATCGACGGCCACAGCTTCGCTCCGTTGCTGCTCGGCCAACCATTCACCCCGCGCCCCTATGTCTATTCGGAATACGAAGAGCAATGGTTTGTTCGCAATCTCACTTATCGTCTCGATCATGACGGCAGTTTCTGGGACGTGACCGATGCACCCTTCTCGAAAACGGCGGTAAACCCGGCTTCATCCCCAGCAGCCCAGGCAGCTTTCGACGAACTCTCCGCCGTCCTCACCGGCCTCGATCCGGCCACGAATAATCCCACGCGCGAATGGTCAGCCGATACCGAGCCGGAAAACGTCTATGGCACCTGGAAGAAGACGCATTGGAAAGGGCACCGCGGAGAATGTGCCGATGTGATTTCCGCCGGCTGGGCCGATCCGGATGAAGACGGCTGGCTCAACCTCTTTGAGATGGCATTCGGGACGGATCCTAACGTGGCGGATTCCAGTCCAGCGATCGGCTGGATGAACGGCGCTTTGGAAGCTCGCCATCCAACCGTCAGCAGTCCTTACGTCGAGGCTTTCGCTGAAGTGAGTGAAGACCTACAAGTTTGGCATTCCGGCTCGGACTTTTTTCAGATTTCAACCGAACCGGATGGCAGCGTCGTCTACGAAGCGAACTCGCCCACCGGCTCGGCGCAGTTCATCCGGTTGCGGGCTGAACGCACGCAGTAGTTGCGGGTGCCATTGTAAGTGACCGCCAACGGGGCACGGGCATCCCGCTGCAGGCCCGCAGTCGTGGGGGCTTTGACAAGAGCGCCAGCGCCATGCATGATATCATACATGGCTACAAAAACCATTTCGCTCGAGTTGGACGCTTACGAGCGCTTGCGCTCCGCCAAGCTCGGGGACAAGGAATCCTTCTCCTCCGTAGTGCGTCGTGCCGTGTTTTGTCCCGCTTCGCACAGCGGCAGTGCGATTCTGAGGCATTTGGCGGATTTGCCTCAGGACATCGTTTCGGTTCCCGAACTGGTGGATTATTGGGATCGGGCGTCTTCGGAGGATGCCGCCCGTCCCCGGAGTTCGCCTTCGGAGTGGGGTTCTGCCGATGCACCTTGATACCTGCTTCCTGATTGACCTGCATCCCCGGTTCTTTCTCGATGCCAGCAGCTACGCCACGCGGGCGTTGTGAACAATTGCGCATTTCACAGGTTACTTGCCTAACTTCCAACCATGAAGCTAAGAAGCGTATGAGACGAGGGCTAGACGGAGCTGGACGGAGCCAGCAATCCGGGAATGAAAATGCTGTGTAACGGACATCAATTAACAACTTATGGTCCGGGATTCTGGATTTCCGAAGGCGTAACGAAGAGTGGGAAGGGACTCGCGCATTATTCACTGATGCCCAACACAAACAACGGATAGGACGAAACGGGTAAACGTTCGCATAGCTTTTCGTCCAGAAGACCCTTCCTGGGGGCAGCTGAACTGCGTTTGCCGATTTGCGATGGGCGGGATTTTTGAGGATCAGGCGAAAGCGCATCGATGGTGTTCGGAACGAACTCCCTCTCCGCCCGCAAGGCCGCTGTCATGGTATCCTTCCATCCGCTTAGGATCAGGCGCGCCGTCCCCGGCAGGTAGTAAGGTAATCGAAGGCTCCCAGCATCCCCTCCATTTCTCTTGGTCCTTGAAGGATCGGATCGTGGTAACCTTCGATGTCAATGGTTCCGGTATACCCGATAAAGCGCATCTCATCGATGATCCTGCGCCAATCACTCGATCCGAAGCCGGGATACCGTTGCCAGAACCAGGGCTCACTTCCCAACATACCGGTCCGGCGCAAGACTTCCTGGCGGACCAGTCCATCTTTGCCATGCAGATGAAAGATTCTATGTCGCCAGGCAATGAGATTCTCGATAGGATCGATGCCTTGTTTGATCAAATGGGCCGGTTCCCATTCCAAACCAACGGCATCGTCCGGGAGCGCTTCGAAGAGGAGTTCGAATGCCTCGGGGAGAAAGGCAAGGTTGATGCCAGCCGATTTCCAGCTACCCCCCATCACGCAGTTTTCAAAAGCAATCCGCACGTGACGTTCGCCCGCGGCATCAAGGAGAGGACGATAGACTTCCTTGAGCCGGGGGATGGAATCGGGAATCGGGCGTCCACGCAGAGCACCGGTAAACCCAGTCACCAGTGGAGCGTCGAGTTCCGGAGCCAGTGCGATGAGCCGTTGCCAATCGGAGCGTGCGAATTCGGCGGCTTCATCTTGTTCTAGCGGATTCCCAAACAAGGTCAGCGCGGAGATGACAGCAGAACTACCATCGATCGCTGACCGGATTTCGTCACGGAATTCGCCCAAATCAAGGTCACCAATCCCGCCCCAGAAAGTCATGGCAAACGATTCGAAGCCGTGAGTGATCAATTGCCGGATGGTTTTGCCAGGGGCGGCTTTCGCGTCGACACAAGCGCCGATCCGAATGTCAGGGTAGTCGTGATTCATGAAGCTTTAGACGGGGGCAGGGAGTTCCAACTGAATTTCCTGGCCCGTCTCGGCGCTCCGGATGGCAGCATCGACCATGGCAAAGCTCTTGTAATTATCTTCCGCAGGACACATCGGACTGCGACCTGCCTGCAAAGCATCGAAGAAATCATTTACCGCACCGGCGTGGCCTAATTGAGCTGGCGAAAGATGAGGAAGTTGAATTGGCAACTCATCGAGTTCGGAACGAAATCCGGGCGTGGAACGGACCCGCTTGGCGACGATCGCTTTTTTGCCTCGTGTGAGCAGGCTGCCGTGCTCCCCGAAAAAGCTCCACTCAAGGCCAGACCCGCCTTCTGCGCACCAGCTACCGGTGTAAGTGAAATGGGACCCGTCCTGCATCTTAAAAAAGGCGTGGGTGTTGGCACCATTGGCGAACCAGGAGCCGTTTGGATTCCAGTCGTGGCAGTGGACTGATGCGGGATCGCTCCCGGTCAGCATCCGCATCACATCAAAATGATGAATCGCCATATCCACCAGAAGGACATGAGGCATCTCCAGACGAAAATCGCCTGCGGGAAAATGCAGCCCGGAAAAAAAGCGTGTATCGATGTGGGTCAATGGACCGAACGGCCGGTCCACCAGAAAATCCCGTAGCCCAAGGTGGAGCGGATTAAAACGAACGGTTTGAATGACACCATACTGACGACCGGAACGGCGGGCCGCTTCAACCATCGCCTGGGCATCTTCCAGGGAATCGGCCATTGGTTTTTGACCCAGCACATGACAGTGATGCGCGAGAGCGGTCGTGACCACTTGGCGATGACAGCCGGGCGGCGTACAATCGACGGCCACATCAGGAGTCTGGGCCAGCAGAGCCTCCTCCAGCTGGGGATAGATGGCAGTGTCCGTTAATTGGAATTCCTGGGCGAGTTGCCGGGCACGATTCTCATCGGGATCGACAAGGGCGACCATCTCGACGTCGTCGCGCAGCGTGAGAGGTTTTAATTCTTCACGGCTAATACCACCACAACCCACCAGGATGACACGAAATTGTTGCATAATTACTATAGAGGGAACCCGGAAATAAAACCTGCTTCCGCTATGAACCATCCTGAAGAATTCGGGGGGGCGCAATCGGTTCGCACCTTAAACCGTTCAGGTTCGTTCAGGTAAGGTTGAGTCTCATTTGACTTGATGCGATCTTGTAGCCGCTCCATGAGTTCCGCCCCCCATGTTCCGACTTTGGCTGACCTGGCCGCCGCAGCAGGGGTAGCCCGTTCCACGGCATCCATGTGCATCAGTGGCAAAGGCACGATTTCTCAATCCACGCGGGAGCGCGTCCGGCGGGTTGCCCGGGAGATTGGTTATGTGCCGGACCCGTTGCTGGGGGCCATTGCTTCGACCCGGCTGCGGAGACGCAGCGAACAACGCTTCCTTCCTGTCGCCAGCATTGGCCTCGACAGCTCAGCTTCCTGGAGCCGGAAATTTACCGGGGAAAGTCAGCCCTCTGGCAAGGAGCGTGGTCTGGATCTCTTCCATTGGACGGTTAGTGATGAGAACGATTTGGACCGTTTGTTGCGAGAACTCTACCATCGTGGCGTGGTGGGGATTTGTCTTTCCCGCGAGTTAGCGACGATCCATCGGCGCTTGCCGGATTCGCTTTTCGATCCGTTTGCGGTGCTGGCCATCGAAGAGGATGAATTTGAGGCGCGCTTCCATGTGATTCGCCGGTCGCGATGCCTCGATTACCGCCGTCTCATCATTGAAGCCGTCAAGCGCGGTTATCAGCGGCCCGGCTTGTTGGTGCTCGTGCATGAAGGACGGCAATTCGCCAACGATTTTATGCGGATCGGGGTGGCAACCATGGAGCAGAGCAGTGAAGGGTACGTCCACGAGAAAACGGGCCATGGTATCCCGCAACCCTTGATCCTCCGATTCGGCGAAGACGATGTTACAGAAAAAATTCATGCCTGGCTCGGAAAGCAAGAGCCGGATTGTGTGCTAGCCACGTTGCCTTGGTGCAAACAACCATTGGATGCAATCGGATTTCGAGGAGGCTTTGCTTGTGAAGTGCTTCCAGAGGACTCCTCGATGCAGCTTACCGGCCTTTATCTTTCGGCGAAGGTTCTGGGCGCTCAAGCCATGCTGCAGATGGATACGCTGATCCGAAGCCGCTCGCACGGCGTGCCGGAATATCCATTTGTGATGAGCCTGCCTCGTAAGTGGCGTCAAGGCAATACGTTGCCGGTGGTAGAAACGCGCTGAACAGCGGCGGGGGTAACATGCATGAACGCTTCATTTTTGCCGAACTGGACGTTCTTGGAGCTAAAGGACTATTGAAGGGGCATCCGATGAATTGAATCGGAGCTTTCCCATCCCCCCATGATGAAAAATACCACCCCCCGTCTAACGGTCGTTTTACAACGAAGCATCACGAAAATTGGTCTCTCTTTACCGAGTTTACTTACCATTCTCTTTGGGGTTTTGATTGGCGGCCTGCCAGCTAAGGCGGAGATCCCGGACGTCATTCCCCCGTTCCCAGTTTCACAGACATGGGAACCAGGCACTCTTATTCATAAGTTTGAGGGTGTGGGTGGCAGAATTACCTTCATCGGCTACCACAATGGTCGAATCTATTCATATAATCTGGGTGGTGGAGGCGAACGGGAATGGCAATGGCAAAATGCGAATGACATCACGAGTATCACCGAGACCCTAAATGAAAATGATGGCGACGATGTGGGAATTCCGGTCACGTCCGGCACCCATGGGAGCTACAAAGTGAATAACTGGCTGGGCAACAATATGTTCGAATCACCGGGAGTTACTGGGAAGCAGGGACTCTCGGAAGAGTTCAAAATCGGAAGTGCTGGTGGCTCGAATCTGGATACAATCTATTATCCATGGAAAACCCAGTTCACCTGGAACCAATACGGTGATGATGGATCGGCCCGCCTGATTCGCGGCGGTGATATTCTCGCGGAGATGAACACGCTCGAAACTCATGGGGTTGGTGGGATTTCAGTACTGATGGGGAATCTACTGCTGGTGGTCTCCGACCGGAGTTTTCAGGGGATTCTGGCTTATGACATCAGTCCGGTCTTCAACGATCCAGCCGGCGAACCGGTGCTCATCGACAAACTCTCCGGCACGCTCGGGACTTATCTGCCCCACATCTGGCAGAACTATATTTGCCTCAATGTCAACGGGGAAGTGACTTTTGTCGATTACAGCGACCCTTCCAATCTGCGTGTGGCTGATACCGTGCAGCTGCAGAACGCCAATGGGGCTGGTGGCCAGTCAAATTCCTATTTTCAGGGCCAGGACGAATTCATTTTCATCGATGGCAACAAGATTAACATGGAGACTTTCACAGTCGATCTTGTTCTCGATGAGGATGCCGTCAATCGACCGGCTGGCAGTGAATTGGATCCGCTCGACACGAGCCAATATATGATGCCGATGGGGCAGTTTCTCGTCACTGGCTCATATTTTGGAAGCACGAGCGACGGGATCGGCCTCTGGAGTCACCAATCGACACCTGATACCCAAGGTCCCTATGTCGGCTATCACGTCCCTCAAGACGGCCAGGCCAACTACCCGGTCGGAGCGCCTATTTCGGTGGCCATCGCTGAGAATCTTGAAAGCTATACGATTATCAACAAGGAAACGGTGATTGTTCGGCCAGTTGGCGAGACCGATCCGGCCAACTACGTGGACTGTATCATCTCTTTCACCCACAACGGTGTCATGACGATCACGCCCAAAAACTATCTTGCCGAGGAAACGACGTATGAGGTGATCTTTGTGGAGGATGGCATCAAGGATGTCATGGGGAATGGGATGGAGCCGTATAGTTTCGTTTTCTCAACGGATGACACGGCTGTGGGAGGCAACCAAGGTCCAGTGATCAATGATGTGGTGATCAATTCGACTCCGGCGACACCGGGTTCGACGATTAATTTCAGCATTGCTGCAACTGATCCCGGCACAAATCCAGATCCGCTGGAATACCGCATGACCTATGGTGATGGGACGAGCACGACTGCTTGGCAAAGCAGCGAAAATTTTTCAAACACTTACGCAAATGCCGGGCATTACGAGGTCAAGTTCCAGGTGCGCGATCTGAAACCGGGTGGAGCCAGCAGCGTGACCACCGAACTGAAGACCATCACCATTGCCCCGGCCATCAGCGGCCCATCGCCAGCTTCTTCCTCCCAGCTTGCCATGGATACCTCCGGAGGCGGGCGTAAACTATGGGTGGTCAATCCGGACAATGGCACTGTGTCGACGCTGGACGCCGGCGCGGACCCATTGGTGCCGCTCAATGAATATGATTTGGAATCCCTTTCCGAACTGGAAGGCCGTGAAGCCGATCCCCGCAATGTGGCGATAGATTCTGCCGGCCAAGTCTGGATCAGTTGTTTCACGGCGGATAAAGTGGTGGTGTTGAACGCCTCGGACGGATCGTTAGTCGAGGTCATCGATACGGGATACGGCAGCCGGCCTTTCGGGGTGGTTGCTTCGCCCGATGGAAATGCGATTTATGTCACGACCGAAGGGCGCGGCCACGACGCAGATGGCGACCCTGCGACCGGCGATGCCGGCAACGGTCAGTTGATTCGCTTCGACACGACCCGTGCGGAGACTGGGCGCGTGGAACTCGGACCAATTCCACGGGCCATTGCCGTAAGTGGTGATGGTGGAAAGGTACTCGTGGGACGCTTCATTTCGGGGCCGAATTACGGGGAAATCTGGGAAATCGATGCCTCCCAGCCGGGCTCGCTCGCTCTGACCGATACAATTGAATTGCTCAATCACCAAATGCGGGACGAGAGTTCTTCCAACGGCTCGGGAGTGCCAAACTATATTCATTCCATCACAATCAGTCCTGATGGAGATTGGGCCTGGTATTCAGCTGTCAAAGCAAATGTGAATGATGGCACGTTCTTTGTCGGCTCCGAATCTTTTAATAACGAATTGAGCCCTGAAAACACCGTCCGGGCGATGGTCGGTAGAATCGATCTGGCGACGAACACCGAACCTGACATTCAAAATTCCTCCAGTTCATTTAATCATTACCGGCTCGATATCGACAATAGTGACTCCCCGACCGGAATTGTTTTTTCTGCCCGCAACGACTACGCTTTCGTCGCGTTGCAGGGCAACAATGAGGTCGCAGTTTTTGATAACCTTAGGATTCTCGAAGGTCCGAAAGCGTCCAATTCCTCCACCGCCTGGCGGATCGATGTGGAAGCCGCTCCGCAGAGCCTGTTGCTCGATGAAGTCTCCGGACGGTTGTTCGTGAAAAATTTCATGAGCCGGTCGGTGAGTGCCGTGCCGGTGAGTGGTTTTCTCTCGGAAGGCGCCCGCAGTTCCATGCGGGATGATCTCATAACCGTGGCTGAAGAAGAACTTGGCCCGAGAACTCTTCAGGGGAAACAGATTTTCTATTTGGCGGATGATGATCGCATGAGCAGCGAGAGTTACATCTCCTGTGCGACCTGCCATACTGACGGCATGGAAGATGGGCGGGTTTGGGATTTCACCCAGCGCGGTGAAGGGCTTCGCAACACCATCGATCTTCGAGGCCGCGGGGGCATGGAGCAAGGCAATGTCCATTGGTCGGGGAACTTCGACGAGATCGAGGATTTCGAACTCGATATGGCGAATCATTTCGGAGGGAGCGGATTCCTGGCCACAACCGGCGGCGCCAATTCGCCGCTCGATGCCCCGAACGCCAGGCGGGACCGGGAACTGGATAATCTTGCGCTCTATGTCGCCTCCCTGAAAAAGGATACCCTGCCAGCAAGCCCATACCGGGATTCGGATGGCGGGATGACATCGAAAGCCGATAATGGCGCCCAGATTTTTCAGGCGCAGAATTGCATCGATTGTCATAACCCAGCTGACGACTACACCGATAGCGTCGTCGCGCGCTCGGAGACCTATCTGAAACTTCACGATGTGGGAACCCTCCGCACAAGCAGCGGGAAGCGGCTCAACTCGACACTTAATGGAATCGATACGCCGACATTGCTCGGGATCTGGGCGACAGCGCCTTACTTTCATGACGGCTCGGCTCCGGGGCTTGAAGACGTCTTCACGGTGGCAGGCGGGATTAACTACCAGGCAGAGGATGCAACGCGCGTGGATGTGGGGTTGACCGGGAATTCAAACTTTAACCTCGGCGACTCTGTGACAAATTCCAGCTACGGACGGGCCGCAAGCTTCGGAACAACGGGCGGCACCGCTACATTCGATGCGGTCGAAGGCGGCAGCGCCGACGGCACCGGAGCCATCGAGCTGCGGGTCAATGGCGATAATCAGCAATCGGAACTTGAGGTCGAAGTTAACGGACAGGTTTATGGGCCATTTCAGGTTTCCGGGATTGGCTTGACAGACTGGCAGCCGTTGCGCGTGGAAAATGTGCCACTCACCGCGGGCGCGACCAATACCGTCATCGTCCGCCGCACGGGTAGCAACCGTTTTTACCTCGACCAGATCGTCGTCGGCACTCCGGGGGAATTGGCAAAGGCTCAGGCGCACCGGGTTGCCCTGGGGTTATCACCATCCGACCGGGAAGATCTGGTTGCCTATCTCCAACAGCTCGATGGCCGCGACGGCACTGGAGCGCTCCCGGCGATTCCTGAGAGCACGGAGCCGATCCGCGCTTACGACGACCTCACCGAAACCAGTAGCGGCTCGGATGTGACCATCGATGTGTTGTTGAATGACGCGCCCGAGGCCGGGTTGAGCATCGAAAGTTACACCAACGGTCAGGCGGGAACCGTCAGCCTCACCAATGGCATGCTGACTTACAGCCCCACCAATCCGGAATTTCGCGGCACGGATTCTTTCACTTACACAGCCACGGATGGCGCCGTCACAGATAGCGCTCTTGTGACGGTTAAAGTGGGGGGTGAAGTTGCCGGAGATGATCAATTCCTGACCATCAATCTCAGCAGTGGTAATGTTGGTTTCGGCGATAATACCTTTACGTTGGAAAACAGGAGTGGAGGTGATCTCGTGATGACCGGCCGTGTCTGGGCGGCATCGACCCAGGATGGAACGGTCATCGATATCCTGTATGATCCGGTCGGCGGCAACAACTTTACCGAAACATGGGCTACCAATGTCAGCATTCCGTATTCGCCGGATGGAAATAAGTCTAGTCAACAGGAACTCGACATGGGCGCGACGATTACCATTCCAGAGGGAGAAACTTGGAATTTTCAAGTTCAGACCGTCTCCGGCGGCCAACTGGTTAGCAAGGTCTTCAGTGGTCAGGCATCCAATGAGGATCTCACCCTGGCTACCAGCAAAAACGCGACGCCATTCGGACAGATCGAATACCGGGTCGGCACGATCGATGATCTTCAACCCGCCATTGATCCTGTCACTCTCGCCGATGCTGAGGTGGGTTCTGCCTATCAATCTTCGCCAACCGCGACTGGCGGCAATGCCCCGTTGCGCTGGAGTCTCGGCCCGTTGGCGCCCCTTTGGCTCGAGATCGACGAAATCAATGGCGAACTCACCGGCACACCTGGCTCAGGCGATGCCGGCACGTTCCATTTCAATATTTGGGTGACCGATTTCGATGGTGACACGGCGAGTGCTCCGGCGACCCTCACGGTGCACGAAAGCAGCGGCAGCTTCGGGCCGCCACAATTGCTGACGTTGAATCTGCAGGATGGCAATGCCGGCATCAGTTCACCCGCAACCTTCACCGTGGAAAATACCAGCGGCTCGACGGTTTCCCTGACTGGACGTCTGTGGGCAGCTGCCTCGTCCGGCGGTGCCTCGATCGATATCGACTATGATCCGGCTGGCGGCACCAACTTCAGTCAATCCTGGGCCACGGCGTTGACTGTTCCCTATCTGGAAGGCGCCAATGGTAAAGCGCAACAAGTCGAGATCACGACGGGTTCCACGATCGAGATTCCGGCAGGCGGCACGATCAATGTCCAGGTAAGTGTGATCAATGGTAATCTGGTGAGCAAATATTTCTCCGCGCAAGGCGCGTCGGATGCCAATTTGAATGTCGTCACCGACCAAAAAAGGGCGATCGTCGGCCAGATTGAATACCAAGTGGCCTCGGGCGGTGGTGCCGTGCTTGCGGAATTCACGGATCATCCGGATAGCCAGACCGTCTATGCCGGCCAGAGCTTGACCTTCAGTGTCGCTGCCACCGGGTCGCCGGCCCCCTCCTTCGAATGGTTCAAGGACGGTAATCCACTCGCGTCCTCCGGGGAAACCTTGTTCATCCCGAATGCGGCCCTGGCCGATGCGGGCGATTATACCGCTGTCGCTTCCAATGATGCCGGGGATGTCACAAGCGATG
>JGI12210J13797_10022591_pt1 | contig 14587 bp, 10 predicted proteins | sample ElkSlonscriptome_3_FD_13797 | JGI IMG/M metagenome (IMG submission 13797)
GCCAATTCGAGCCGCTATCTTCTGGTTCCGAGTCACTATTCTCTCAAGGGCATTCAGGATGCCTGGGTGCTTTCTCTTCTGGAACACAAGCGAGATCTAAAACTGGCCGAAATTGGTGGAGGCAAGTCGCGAGTTTTAGAAGCTCTCAGTGTCCAAAATGAATGCTGGAACATCGACAAATTTGAGGGGGTGGGAGCTGGACCTCTAGAGATTCAAGAACTGCCTGGTGTCAAGATTGTTCGTTCTTACATGGGTGACTTTGATTCAGACATTCCAGAAAGCTATTTTGATGTCGTATTTTCGATCTCCGTCATCGAGCACGTTCCCAAAGACCAGCTTGAAGCCTTTTTTGCAGATTGCTACCGCATCCTCAAGCCAGGTGGTTTGTTAATCCATGCGATTGATCTCTACATTTCTGATGAACCGACTTCTCTAACAGAGACCGTCGATCTCTATCGCCAAGCCTTGGAAAAACAACCATTTGCGTGGCACGAAGAACCAGTCATTAGCAAAGACACCACATTCCGATGTGATTTCGCGTCTAACTCAGACCTGATCATGACGCACTGGAACACAGTGGCTCCTGCCTTGCAGAACATTCGCAAAAACCACCAAAGCGTATCCATCAAGATGGTTGGAATTAGAGAGGGCGATCGCGCACTCACCGATCGCCTCCTGCAAGAAGAACCGGAACCCTCTTTAACCGAGTCTCCGCCTTCACGATCCGACACGTCTGCTTCTGACTCTACCAACGCTGAAACGCCTGAGTCGATACCTCAATCTGACTTAGCTTCCTCGGCTACGGCGTCATCTGTGGAGGGTAAGGAGTCAGCTTCTCCGTCCAGCGCCGAAGCTACAGCGCCCTCTGTGACTGCTTCAGCGATCGCTACAGATTCTAAGTCACCTAAAATTCAAGCTCAAAAGAAAGATTGGATACGTGCATTGCCAGAGTCGCTTCAGTCAGACCCCAACTGGATGGAAGCTATTGAATTTCTGAGTCAAAACGTCAAGTCAAAAGAGCCAATCTTAGTTCCTCCACAACTGAAAAAAGCCCTACCCAAAGCTTGTCCGTATCGCAACGCATCAAAACATCCCATTGATCGATTTCGATGGGTCATTATTCACAAAGGTCAGCTTCAAGCTTTAGAAACATCTCTGCTTCGACACATTGTTCAGACCTTCACTCCTGTATTTGCCAACACAGTATTCGTGATCTTCTCTAGTCAAGTTGATAACAATCCTCTTGCGCTCAGTTCCCCCCACGTACAGCCGCTGGTTGCGGCCGTGTCGCCACAAAAAAGCTTTGCGACTCGCGCTAAAGACAAACTTGCCAAAACCTATCGTCAATGGCGGCGATCGGACAATTCTCATGGGTTGACCGGGGCAGACCATTCTCCTGGCTTAACTGGAACCGATCGCGCCACTTTAATCCAAGAAGCGCAGAAAGCTCGATGGTTTCACGCTATCGACTTTGGAGATTTTCAGAGTGCCGGACGTTTTGGTGTAGGTCAACGGCAGAATATTACGCTGTTTCCCGTGTTTGAAATTGTGAAAGGCCTCCAAGTCACTGATATGGACTGCCTAGACATGGGTGCAGCTTGTGGCTTGGTATCATTTGGACTACGAGCCTTGGGTGCAAAGCGGGTCGTCGCTACAGACATCGTCAAGTTTAGAACGTTGGAAATCTCCAACGCGCTCCTAGACGCCAACGTTGAATACATTCCGTTTACTCGTGCCGATCAGGTTTCTGATCGGTTTCCGGAGGAGCGATTTGACTTAGTGGTTTGTGCTGGTGTGCTGTACCACATGTTCAATCCAATGGGGGCGATCGCCGAAGCTCGGCTTTTGCTTCGCAAAGGAGGCCTTTTCGTTGTTGAGACGGCCTACGATCCAAAACGCTCCGAACCCGTGATGGAACTCAACAGCGAAAGTTCTCAGCCGTTCAAAGAAGCCTACACCTATTGGAATATTTCAGAGTCGGCGGTTGCGGGAATGCTCAAGCTCTGCGGCTTCAACATCATCCGACGAGTAAAGCTAAAAGGCCCTTCTCGCATCGCATTTCTAGCTCAGGCTGTTGACTACAATGAGATTCAAGATCGCACAGACTTAGCGAAGCGAATGCATGAATTAGGTTTTGGCGAGCAAAAATATTTAGCGAGTCGATATCCAAACTCAACGTCAGATATTCAGTTTGATTCGACTCTACCTGATGCTGTTATTGATATCAAAACCTATCAGAGTCAATTTCCTCACCATATAGACTTTCCGGAGGGCGGTGTAGGTTCCACCCTATATAACCCCAAACAAGGTGACTTCTAGCCTTTAAATCTACGTCTCAGCGAAGACAATCAATTCGTTCAACTCTACACGTCATGATCAACGACTTTATCTCCAGGCTTCCAGGATTCAATCATGACATTGTCTATGACTTGATTGGCTATCAGGATTTAAAGCTATGTCTAGACGTAGGAGCAGCAGCAGGACTTATTACCCAACGGATTAAGTCAGTCAGCTCTGAACACACTCAAGTTTTAGCCTTTGAGCCTTTTCCAGGAAATCATTCCCATTTTGCCAAAAACACTCAAGATTTTGGTGATGTGACTTTGATTAAAAAAGCTGTGTCTGACATATCAGGAACAGCGACCTTTCATGTGCCATCCATCATTGACAAGATAGGTGCCAAAAATGCTGAGAATCCATACTATGAAATGTTGGGATACTCATCGGTTGGATTTTTAGCTGGCGGTGTTGACTTTGATCGACAAGTCCTCAACAACACAGACAATGCTGTTGAGTTTACGGTTGATACTGTAGTCCTAGACGATGTCGTTGATCGTCATGTCGATTTTATGAAAATGGATATTCAGGGAGGCGAATACAAAGCACTTCAAGGGTGCGAAAATCTCATCAAAACCCATGGCATTGATGTGATGTATGTAGAGTTTGATGGAGATGAACGCGTTCTGGAGCTGCTCACTTCCTACGGCTATTCTATTTTCGGAACGGACTATTTACTTCGACCCATGCATGGTGATTGTGCCCGAGTTGAAGCAGAGGGCTTTTATGATTTTCAAACGGTACAGTTATCTACTGGACACAATGCTTACTACGCTAAGTTGAGCTTAGCTGATGGAGATTACTGTTCGTTATTCAAAACTTTTAGACAACACCATGGCAGCATTTACACCGATCTAATCTGTGTCAGTCAGTCATTTCTTCCTCAATTTCTGAGAAACCTGAATCAATTTGTTGCTGATCAGTCGCTTCAAAAGCCTTCATCTTCTTCACAGCATTCATCGTCACCATCCAAGCGGATGAATTTAGCCTCAATTCGCAACTTGACAACGGCTTTTGTTCCGGCTTTAACTTCAGATTCTGAACAATCTGTCGAAGGAAAGCCCCAGGACTTAGATAAAAGACAAGCGATGCCTCCGTTGAAATCATGGAGCAGCACTCATCTTGTCGAATCCCTTGCGCACTATCGTAATTTTCTAGGGATAGCGGCAGTGGGGCTAGTCGTCGGTTCTAGTTTCATGGCGGCTCTACTGCCATCGCCTTGGAGTGTAATAGCAGCTACTCTCAACACAGTTTTACTCTTGTTGCTAATAGGCTACAGTGCAGCTAAAGTCAGCCATCTGCTGGCAGAGGTCGAAGCATTCAAAGCTGAGCAACAGCTTGTTAATGAGAATCTACGCAAAGCTCTTAAAAACAAGGTGAACAAGCTGACCGCTGACAAACGAAAACGGCGGCAGGCTCGTCGTCAGAAAAAAAGAGCTCGTAGAGCGGCTCGTTCGATCATCCATCAGAACAACTCGGAGGCTAACACGTAGATAGTTAGCTTTAGCTTCTAGGCTCAGTGCCACCAGGCCTAGTGCTCAGAGAGCAGCAGTTACCCAAGTTCAGTCGATTTAAGGGGAAGGGAGTGGAGGCGCGACTGGATAAGACGGACCGTCTTCAGAAGGCACCTCTGTGCTACACGTCTCAGGCAGCGCAGGCTGAGTCTCGATTTGCAAGTCGCTATAGCCCACGGTGTTGAGAAGTCGAGTGAGAGCGACCTCAGCTCGATCATTCGCGTCATCCAACAAACCCTGATCGCAGGCGACTTCGACAATTCGAGCCAGCGTTTCTCTCTGGGCTAGTTCTTGGAGTTGAGGGGCGGCGTCGGGGCCGAGACCTAAAAATCCTCGGTCGTAGTCATAGACCTGAGAACGAGTCACATCAATTTTGCTGTCGAGAATTTCTGGAGGCGGAAGTTGAAGCGTTAGGCGATCGCCATCAACTTGCACGTCATCGACGCTAAGCTCGCTCAGGTCGACCCCTGCACGTACCTCTCCATAAGCGATATAGAGCAGCGTCGTTTTGCCAATGACATAGTTGCCCAAGGTGCGATCGCGGCTAGCCGGAACCACAGACTCCATCGCAAATATTGCAGTGGTCAATTCGCTGGCACCTTTGACTTGGTGCACAACCAAGGTGCGTGGATCGACCCGAGCTTCTGAAGATCCGCCCGATACAAATGCTCCAAAGAAGCTGCCGACATCCTCTGTGAGCCGTGTTCCTGAACGAATCAGCCCCAACAGCAGAACTAATGTTGCGACGGTGACGCCACCGCGAAAAACGGTCATCATCCCTTTCCAAAAGCCATTCATAAGACGTTTTTGTTGTTGTGTCCTTGAGCGATGTGTCCTTAGCCTATTCTGTCTTGTCAATTCATAAAACAGCTATTTGTGTTTTCCGGCATACTGCCGTTGGGAGGGCAATCGCTCTCTGTCTCTTTGTTAGTCTCTCTGGTGCTCCCTCTGTAACTTCTGGTGCTCCCTCTGTAACTATTGACGGTTGCGGCTGGAGAGAGGGTTCCTTTCACACCAGGTTGCCAGACCAATTTGAGCAAGTTTGAGCAAAATTTGAGTTAGGACAGAGTGCTAAAAGCCAATCGTGTTAGAGTCTAGTCAGTGTTTTAGATTGCAAAATCTGATAGTTATGCCGCTCAAATCTACAACCCGACACGTTCGTATCTTTGCTGCCGAAATCGAAAACGACTCGTTTGTGCAAAGTGATGACAAGCTGACTTTGGACGTCGATCCAGACAACGAGCTGAATTGGTCTGACGAGGCTTTGCAGAAAGTCTATCGCAAGTTCGATGAGCTGGTCGAGGCCTATGATGGAGCCGATTTAACGGATTACAATCTGCGGCGCATTGGTTCAGACCTAGAGCACTTTGTGCGATCGCTCCTCCAAGATGGAGTGGTTTCCTATAATCTCAACAGTCGTGTTCGCAACTACAGTCTTGGGCTTCCTCGCGTGGATGCAGACATCAGCGTCTAGCTGTGATTGTGTTTCTGTGCTGAAAGCCCCATGTTCCACGCTTCATCAAAGTGTCTAGAGAACTGGGACTTGAGAACTGAGAACGTGACGCAATGTTTTGGGATGTTTTGGGAATGAGTCTTTGAGAAATTCACAGCTTTCTCGAAGCTCAGTTCCGGATGAGACAGCGCTAAGACTGGATGAGAACAGAATTGCGCTCAATCGCCTGAGATAGAGCTAATGAGGTTAAGCTAAACCCTCTCAATTCATCAATTCAGTGCGTTTTGACTTGCTCCAGTGCTTGAGATAGTAGTGGTGTAGCCCCAGGGTTGGCTCTCAGATGTTTGAATTCGTTCTAAAATGCACTATCCGATTGTCAAACGGGGAACCCTAGGCGCAATCTTGTCGGGGGCGCTGGTGCAAACCATGATCAGTCGATAACAATCGTGTTGATATACAGTGCGATCGCTGCTCTTGGCCTTGAACCTAAGTAACCTTACATAACTCTTAACTCCAATGCTGTTTTAGCGGTGGTTTCTCCTGCCTCTTGACGGAGTTGAAAAGCGCCAGCAAGAGCCATACTGAGAGGCCGGAACCTTTTAGACACAAAAAGCTTCTTTTGCTAAACCCAGTGTAGTGTCAACATTTTAGGACGGAAAAATTCGAAATCAGGGCATCTTAAGATATTTTGATAGGACTATGAACTGTTGTATCTCTGTCATGTGTGCAGGGTTACGGTAATGCTCTACTGCCCAAACTACAATTGCCAGGCTCCTAATCCAGAAACGCACCAGTTTTGCGAGCGGTGTCGGATGCCGCTGCCCAAGCGCTACCTGTGGGCGGTGGGAAAGTCTGCTGCAACAATTGAGCCAGGGCAAACTCTGTCCGAACGATATCTTTGCAAGGCTCCCCGCATTTTTCTAGACACTCAACCCGGTGTGTCTCCAGCGACCCTGTCGCAGTTTCCTCCGGCAGTTATGCCCTATTTGCGGCTGGCCGCCTATCAGATTCATGTCCCTCAGGCCTACGGCTGGATGCAGTATGACGATGCTAAGCAGGGGGCAGAGGCAATCTTACTGCTGGAATATGCGGCGATCGCCCTTCCGTCTGTTTTGTCAAAAGCCTCAGCGTCTTCATCATCCCCGTCGGAACTGCGTCTCTTACCCAGCTTGACGAGCCAGTGGCAAGACGTGAATGCGATGCGCCAGCTCAACTGGCTATGGCAACTGGCAAAACTCTGGCAACCTCTGGCTGCAGAGCAGGTGGTTTCTAGTTTGATTGACCCAGAGCTAATTCGTGTTGAAGATCATCTCGTGCGACTGCTGGAATTGCGGAGCGATCGCCGCACAACTCAAGGCGTCGGAGCCTCTTTGTTTGCCAAGCTAGGGGAAACTTGGCTGCAGTGGGTGCCAACGGCTCGTCCAGAGATTCGCTCATTTCTCGAAGCTCTGTGCCATCACCTGATTGATGGCAAAATTCAGCAACCTAAGCAACTACTCATGTGCCTTGATCGAGCCTTGATGACTACTGGAAAAGCCCAGAGACGGCAGATCAGCATGGCTACCCAAACGGATCGCGGCCCGAGTCGTTCTCGCAATGAAGATGCCTGCTTCCCGTCGCAACATCCTGTTGTTCACCTTGACTCTCAGCAAACCAAGTCTCCTCCCCTCGATTCCCGCCTCATCATTGTTTGTGACGGCATTGGGGGACATTCCGGCGGCGATGTTGCTTCTCAGAGCGCCATCGACACCCTCTACTCTCATCTGGATGCCCTCAATATCAAACGCCTCAGTTCCGCTACTCTGATCACTGAGCTGCGCCGTGCAACCTGTATCGCAAACGATGTGATCAGCGAGCGTAATGATGGTGAACAGCGTCGCGATCGCGATCGCATGGGCACAACCTTGGTCATGGGGGTGTTGCAACATCATGAGATGTATCTGGCTCATCTTGGAGACAGCCGTGCCTACCTCATTACAGATTCAGGCTGTCATCAGGCAACTCTAGATGATGATGTGGCTTCGCGGGAAGCACGATTGGGCTATGGCACCTATCGCAGTGCTCTCTATCAGCCCAGTTCGGGCTCGTTGGTTCAAGCGCTGGGCATGAGTGCCTCTAGCAGTCTTCACCCAACAATTCAGCGAATTGTGCTGGAGGGCAAAGGATTGCTTTTACTTTGCTCCGATGGACTGAGTGATAACGATTTGCTAGAAAGCACCTGGCAGACCTACCTTACGCCACTATTCCAAGGAAAAGTAGACATTCAAACTACCGTAGATCAGTTGATTCAGGCTGCCAATCAATACAATGGCCATGACAACGTGACGGTTGGGCTGATTAGCTGGTCAGCTGAGCCCGTAGCAGATGTGCAACTCTCTGCCGATCTAGCGACACCTCCGGCGCTGTCCTCTTCGACATCTAACCCTTCGAGCAACACTCGCCTGCAACAACGCTCGGCTCCGACCAAACTTCAGAATGAGACCAAGATAGACTTCGATGAGACTGCGAAAACTCAGCTAGTTACTCCTCAGTCTTCTGACATCACCACTCAAGCCACAGCGGACAATCTACAGACTGAAGATCAATCTAAGCCTCGGTCCTCGTCGAGCCGTTTGCTCCCGCTGATTCTTAGCATTGCTTTTTTGCTGGCTCTGGGAGGGGTTTTGGCATACATTCTGCTGCCGCCCGTGAGCGATCGCATCAACATGATTTTGGGAATCAACGATGCGTCGGATGATCGCGAAAGCGAAAGCGAAGGTGAGGGTGCGAACCCGTCGTTTGACGAGTTTGAGCCTAACGAAAGTGAATTAGTCTTCGACAGTGGTGACTTTGTTCAGGTGAGTCCGTCCGCGCTAGGAGGTGATCCCGCNTCTGACTCCGCCAATTTGCTCATGCTCTTGCCCCAGCCTCAAAATCCTCCAAATCCTAGCGGCTCCGCTGGAACAGCACCTTTAGATCCATCTTCTGATGTCGCACCTCCATCAGGTTTGCCTCCGGTTTCGCCCTCGAGCGCCGAGATTAATCGACCTCATTTGATCCCGGCAGGGAGTACGTTGAAAGTGCTGAGAAAGCAAGAAGGTTCGAGTCAAGGGCTTTGGGTGCGGCTGCAGTTGTGTGCATTGCCCATTCCGCTAGAACGAATGCCTTCGTCGATAGAGCCTATCTCTTCTGACGGCGAGACTTCGCCCCCTCCCTCTTCTGCACCTGTTTCTTCTGCACCTGATGCGTCACAAGCTCGTCCAGTTGAAATGCTCACGCCAGGGCAGACTGGATGGATTGCAGAAGCTCTGCTAGTTCCGGCTGTAGTCGATGTTCGGACTGTCCTGAGTCCAGAGGAGCAAGAGAATTGTCAACCCATTGCTGAGAGCAATTAACCCAGGCCACTATTGCCCTCTCCATGAACCGCGATAGAATATGTGTCCTGTCTGGTTTCTGCTCTCTCAGCGTCACTAACCCGAAGTTTGCATAGCTGTGTCTGATATTCCTTGTCTCAGTGTTGCCATTTCCCGGCTAGAAGTAGCTCAAACCCAGCATTATGCGCTGTGGATTCTCAAGGCTCCTTTTCCTGGAGGCTACGTTCATCGCGATTGTGCCTGGACACCTTCTCTGATGCAGGTATGGAAAGCATGGCAGTCTATGTTTTCGCCAGATAGTGCCTCGGTTGAATCGATGGATGATGCTTTGCCTGAGGTTTGGGAGGAGGCAGGAGCGGAGGTGACTCAAGGCACCAACTATACAAGCCGATTGATGCAGTATCTGGGCGTCACGCTCTGGAATTGGCTGTTTGAGGGAGTTATTCGGAGCAGTTTTGACCAGAGCCAAGGCATTGCGATTGGACAAAGTAAACCGCTACAGCTGCGACTGGATGTACGCGATCCGACGCTGACCCATCTACCGTGGGAGATTATGCAGGCGGAAGCAGGAATGCAGGCGATTTCTCTCAGTCAGCAGCTTTTATTTAGTCGGACGACCAGCGCTGTTGATCCCCTTCCCTCTCTACGGGTCGAAAATTCTCTCAAAATATTGCTGGTGCTGGGACAAAGCTCTTATGGATCGAGCGATCGCCTTGATTTGCAGCAAGAAGCTCAGGTTTTGGAGCAGGTTCTGACGGGAAACGATGGAGAGGATGGTCGAAACTCTTCCCCCATCGTTGAAAGCAAGGTGGACACTTTGGTGCAGCCTACGCCTGCGGAGCTTGTTCATCAAATTGAGAAAGGCCGATACAATATTCTGTTTTATGCGGGGCATGGAGTGCCAGCTCCCGATGGAGGAATGCTATTTTTGGGGCCAGATGCAACTATTAATGGGACAGAACTCGCCCAAGTCTTGACTCGCAATCAGGTGAAGCTGGCGGTCTTCAATGCCTGCTGGGGAGCGCAGCCCGACCGCAATAGTTTTCAGCAACCCCTTCCACGCAGTAGCTTGGCTGAAGTGCTCGTTCATCACGGAGTACCTGCGGTGCTGGCGATGCGAGATATGATCACGGATGATGAAGCCTTGAGCTTTATCAAATGCTTTGCTCAGGCTCTGGCAGAAAGGCGCTCGATTGACTGTGCGGTGGCGATCGCTCGTCAACAGTTGCTAACGCTGTATAAGTTCAATCAACCGACCTGGACGCTGCCTGTCTTGTACATGCATCCAGACTTTAGTGGAGAGCTGGTGCGGCCCTTTAACAGTCAAGTCACCGAAATTCCCGAGCATTCAACGTCATGGCTTTCTCGCCAAGCACCATCGGCGTTTTTGCGCTCTGTCGGAATATCGTCCCAAATCTGGCCGATTCATGGGGGCATTATGCGAATCGGCAAAATGGAAGGAAATGACTTGGTCATTCGAGATCCTGGGGTATCTCGCCAACATGCAGAAATTTTTTATCGAGAGTCTGCACCTGATGATGAGGCGCAGACGCCATTTTACTTACGAGACTTTTCTCGATTTGGCACTTGGCTTTTAGATCCGTTAGAAAACGCTGGATGGCAACTGGTGCATCAAACAGAAGTGCCGTTGCGGTCGGCGAACCAAATCAAGTTTGGCAGTACTCGGAGTCAATCACTGGAGTTTGTGGTAGAGGCTGGATCAGAGTAAAGCTGCGATCGCCCTGGATCTGAGCTGGATCTTTCTCGTTTTTGCACAGAATCTCGCTCGGATTGCGGTGAACTGTTTCCTGCGCGGTATTCAACAATCGGGTAAAAAGTGATAGTTGTCATAATATTCGTGATTGCCCCATGCGGAACGCCTGATGACGACCGTGTAGGTATGGGTATCAGGAAGTTTGATAGGCCAGCGACAGTAATCAGCCGGCAGCCCTAAAGTGAGTTAGAGATGCATTCAGGAGTACCCTATGGCAAGCGACCATGCTGATATCCCAACTACCCTCAACGATTCGGACGCTCTTAAACAAGAGCTTCTAGCTGTGCTTCTCAGTGATGAAGCGCCTTATCCGTGGACTAATGACAGTCCGAACACAGAAGCATTTTTCGATCGTTTGGAAGCAGAGTGGACGGCAGCGGCTTCCCCTGAAGAGCTGGCAATGCTAGAAGCATCTGGAGAGCAATTTTTTGAAACTCTAGACCAAGCCTGGGATCCGCCTCAACCCCTACAGGCTAAGCTAGAGGAAAAGTTTGGCGATCGCATTCCTTCTAATTTTGTGCAGGCGATCGTGCAGCAGGCTCAGACATTGGCCGCTTCTTCTCAGCCCATGGCAAACCAGCTTGTCGAATGCGTCCAGTCTATTTTGGGCGATTGGGACAGCGAAGATTTATTCGTACTGGCACGACCCTACGCTTACGCCATGCGAGGAAAGGAGTCTGACTCTCTAGAAGTAGCTCTGCGCTCAGTTCGCTACGCTGCCTGGACAGAACTTTCAGGAGTTGAGCAGGCTCGTCTTAGTCTGGCGATCGCCCGCTACACGATCAGCCAGATTTCTCCACCAGAAACTCAATCCGCTTGAGTCGTTCCCAATTTTCCAATTTTTGAAAAAATCGGCTCTAGCCTGCGTGGGTTCTCTTCCATGTAGCCTAGAGCTGATTTGCAGAATTAGTTTACTTCTAAGCCTGTAACCAGGCAAAGATTTCATCTGCCTTGAGCCGAACGGTCTCAGCAAAGGCGGGGGCGGGGAGCACGATCTCGCTAGCCTCAAATCCCTGCACCGATTTGTCGGCTCCATACGCAAAGATGAAGGATTCGTCTGGGTCTATCAGCCACCCCATCTGAGTTCCGTGGTCAAGACTGTGAAAGATATTGCGAATCACTTTTGTTTGGCTCTGTTGAGGAGAAAGAATCTCAACGACCCAATCTGGTGCTGCGTTAAATGAGTTAGCCACTTGTCCATCGGGGTCGCGAGGAATCCGATGGGTTTGAAAGACCGCTATATCTGGAACAATCGAGCGTCCACCAAACGTACACCGCAGTTCTGGAAAAGCTTGAGCGGTCTGCTTTGGCTTAAAGGCAAGGGTCAACGCAAAACTCAGTTCCCGCTGGAGCAGACTATGCTTTCCCTGGGGCATTGGTTTCTGAATGATGTCTCCATCAAGATATTCACTGGCAGGAGTGGTCTCTGGCAGGCTCAGAAATTCCTCCAATGTCAACGATTTGGCTGGGGTTTGTACCATGAGAAAAACCCAATACGCTTCCTCGACCTGATTGTATCCGATCGGGTTTCAGGCTACTTCGAGGGATAGGGCGTTGGCTTGCCGTTCGACTGAGCTCACGTCGAAGCCTGGGCATAGCCCATATCGCCTCAACCGAACAGCGAGTCATAATAGATTCCAGAACCGTTCACGAACTGACGGGTGTCGCCCCTTTTATCGTCAATTCAATGACTATGATTCATCAGCTCAAAATCAACTATCCCGACACGCTGCCGGATAGTCTGCAACAAACTCGTGAGCAATTTGAAGATGAGGCTCGTTGGGCACTTGCAGTCAAACTATTTGAAATGAAGCGCATTTCTTCCGGTCTTGCTGCACAGTTAGTTGAGACGGATCGCATTACCTTTCTAAGCAACCTTCATCGTTACAATGTGCCGATGATCGATCTCACAGAGGAAGAGCTTCAGGCAGATCTCGACAATGCCTGAACTGGAATCCTGGGTGATTGACACTAGCCCTATTCTGGCCCTGATAGCGGCTTTAGGAGATCTTCGCGTTCTTCAACAACTATATTCTCGTGTGATTGTTCCGCTCGAAGTCTGTGAGGAAATTCTTGTAGAGAGTGCTGCCCGTCTAGGTGCAGAGGAATTTGAGGCAGCCAACTGGCTCGAAAAGCGTAGTAAGTCTATGACCATACAACCTCCGCTCTCAAATCTTTTGGATAAAGGTGAAGCCTCTGTGATTCAGCTTGCTTTGAACGAAGGCATTCAGACTGTCTGCATTGATGAAGCAGTAGGACGCCGCATTGCACGATTGAGTGGACTAAGATTGACGGGCAGTATCGGCATCTTGATTAAAGCAAAGCAAAGCAAAGCAAAGCAAAGCAAAGCGGCTTTTCAATCACGATGGTCGATGCGATTCAAAAAATGCAAGGACGAGGAATCCGACTTAGTGAGACGGTTATTGCGTTCGCCTTGAGACAATCAAATGAGCTGTAATGTGGCTTTGTCTCAGAATGGAAAACCTGAGTAACATCTTTTTTCTACAATCGCCATCCCAAAGCGCAAGAGGCGATCGCTCCCTCAAAAATCAAGGAGCGATCGCCAATCTTCCGCGCTCAAGGAACCACAGCAGTTGGCATTGAGTTTTGATTTCGCTTACCGTGTGGAAGACGATAAGCCCTTGACAAGGCAGTATGGCGATCAGGCATCGGCTTTCAAATTTGCGTTTTAGTTGCAATTCAGATTGGAGGATGACTGTACTGTGGCGAATGGCGATCGCTACCCTCACCCTACTCATTCCCATGACAGCATTGGTGCGCCCTAGCCTTGCTCAAACCGTGACTGAGGCTCAGGCGGATGCATGGTTCGAGGAGGCTGAAGCCTTGGAGGAGCAAGGGGAAGATTTTGATGCAGTAATCGCAGCCTACGAGCGAGCTTTGGATGCCTATCGCAGTCTCGGTGATCAGTCTAACAGCTTGAAAGTTCTCGAAGATCTGTTTGCACTAACCTATACAGCTTGCCAGTATGAGCAGGCGATCGCCTGGGCTGAGCAAGCCGTAGAGTTATTTCCTGCGCCTGAGACGAGCATGAACCCAACGGATGACGGGAATTACCACAAATCCTGGACAGAAACCTTGGGTTGGCTCTATCGCCGACAGGGTCAGATCGAGCAAGCGATCGCCACTTACAGGGCTGGGCTTCAGTTTCTCGAAAATCTACCGCCATCCGCAGAAGCGGATTTACGAGCTGACCTAGAAGCTGATCTATTGCGAGGATTGCTGGTTGCCCATTCCATCGCTGACTCAGACGGTTCTTCTGAGCTGGAATCGCTTCAACAGCAGTTGATTGAGGCGAGTCAACGGGCAGGTGTGATACGTCAGCTAGAGCGGTTGCTGTCGGATTTACGATTCATGAATCGTGAACCAGGGCGATCGCCCGAATCATTGAGCTTCATTCTGGACACGAGTCGGCAGTATGACTATGCATCTGGAGAACTCCAGGCACTGATGATGCTGGGACATGAGGCTTGGCGTCGAGGTGAGCTAGAAGCGGCTATTGCCCAAGGTGAAGCGGCACTGTCACTCGCTGAACAGTTTGCGGAAAGCGATGCCTACATGATCACAATAGCGGGTAGCTTGGCTCGACTGTATGAGGAGTTAGGGCAAGTTGAACAGGTCGCTCGACTTCAGCAAGCCTATGGAGACATGACGATGACAACGGAAGGAGACTGGGCGCTTCCGTCTTACTCAGAGCCTCTTCAGGTGCCGTTGCCAAGGTTCTCTCCAGTGAGACTTCCACCACTGTTTGCGAGAATGTCTCCCCGGAGTGTTCAGTGCGATCGCCCTGCTGTCCCTGCTCCGTTTGCTCGCCCTACTTGGATGGAGGTGCCAAGAGTTGACTCTTCTGATAGAGACTCTCCTGGTGTATATCTACGAAGACCACCGGAACCTGACCCAGTCCCGTATTAGTCGAGGCTCAAAGGTTCACCCCGAAGTACTGAGAGAAGAGGTGTTGGCTTACCTAGGCGTAGCCCATATCGCCTGTCAGCTTTGATGAGGAAGGGGCGATCGCCCTTTCCGTTATTGCAAGTTGGCACTTCTCTCGACTGACTCCGCGACAGACACCGCAGGGCTGAGCACGACGACCTGGCTGCTATCCACCATGAGAACACTAAACTGCTGACTGAGTTGCTGT
>JGI12210J13797_10071018_pt1 | contig 14586 bp, 14 predicted proteins | sample ElkSlonscriptome_3_FD_13797 | JGI IMG/M metagenome (IMG submission 13797)
AAGGTGTGTCTTTTCCTGCGCTCCTTGCCACTCGCGGCATTATTCCCGGTATTAAGGTAGACCAGGGTCTTGAAGCGCTTCCGGGCAGCGATGTGGAAAAGGTGAGCAAAGGCTTGGAGAGTTTAGTTGAGCGACTGGTTGCGTACCGAGCGCTTGGCGCGCGGTTTACAAAGTGGCGTAGTGTCATTCGTATTGGTGAAGGATTGCCTACGAATGATGCAATTGAGGCCAATGCTGATGTGCTTGCCGCATATGCAGAAATTGTCCAAGGTGAGCACATGGTGCCAATAGTCGAGCCTGAAGTGCTCTTCGAAGGCACGCACACACTTGAAGAGAGTGGGGAAGTATTGCGCAACACACTTGGCGTACTCTTTGGCACGCTTGCAGTACACGGGGTAGCAATGGATGGGCTTATCCTAAAAACCAGCATGGCGCTTCCGGGGAAGGAGTCTGGCATTCCACTGGCGCCGGAGGACATTGCGCGCGAGACCATTGCTGCTCTTAAAGATGCGGTGCCTGAAACAGTTGCTGGTATTGTGTTCCTTTCTGGCGGACAGAGTCCTGAACAAGCCACTGCCAATCTGAACGCTATTGGCGCCCTTGGCGAGCAACCGTGGCCGCTTACGTTTTCGTACTCTCGCGCAATTGAAGAGCCTATCATCGCCGCTTGGGCAGGGGAAGAGGAAAACGTTCAAGCTGCGCAAGACGTGTTACGTAGCATGCTACGTAACAACGCACTTGCCCGCACTGGTGAATACCAAGTATAGAGTGGCCGCTTTGCGGCGCACAGATGTCCCATATTCCTAAATCTAAACCCCCAGTTCTTCTCTATGGCCTTCGCAACTCGCTTCCGTATTGCAACCGAAAAGGAAAAAGTTGTCGCGGTCGCGCGTCTTGTGAAGGCGAGTACGGGCGATTTCGACTTTTACCTTTTCGCGATATTGGGTGTGGTGATGGCCACGGTTGGGTTGTTGCTGAATAGTCCGGAGGTGATTATTGGCAGTATGCTTATTGCACCAGTGCTCTACCCAATGCTTTCACTTGGCCTTGCGCTAGTGCTTTCAGACGGTGCTCTGTTGTGGCGTTCAGTGCGAACCATTTGTATTTCGCTTGTGGTTGCGGTTGTGGTGTCATTTATGGCGACCATGGTGTTTGATGTGTTTGGCAACTATTCAGCAACGACCCAGTTGACTGCACGCGCAGTACCATCAGCACTCTTCTTCTTTGTGGCGTTGGTGTCTGGATTTGCCGCAAGTTATGCGCTGGTGCACGCTAATCTTAACGAAATGCTTCCAGGTGTTGCAATTTCCGTTGCCTTGGTGCCGCCACTTGCGGCTGTGGGCGTTGGGCTGGCACTTGCTGACGTTTCAGTTGCTGGGGGTGCGTTTGGGCTCTTTGTTCTGAATGTTGCTGGCATTACGCTTGCAAGCATGATAGCGTTTACGCTCATGGACCTTCATGGCACGCACCGTATTGTTGGGAGCGCAATTAAGCAAGAAGAGTTCAGGCTTGAAAAAGAAGAAAAGCGGGTAAAAGAAATTGTAAAGAATTATGACCACAAAAACTAGTCTGTTTGCTGGTGCGAGTATTGCGGTGTGTGCTGCTCTGTTTTTGTGCACCACGCTACCTGCCCATGCCGCAACGGTGCGTTCTGGGGAAGTGTATGAGCTTTCTGCGGACACGCAGGTTGCTGGTGACCTCTACCTTCTTGCTGAGCAAGTACTGCTTCATGGCACAACAAGCGCTGATGTCTATGCTGGAGGTGCGTATGTGCAATTGTCTGGCCAGGTTGGTGAAGACTTGTCGGTTGCTGGCGGCAGCGTGGTTCTTGGTGGTGCTGTAGCAGGAGACGTTCGGGTGGTAGCGGGCAAGGTCATCGTGCGCGGGGTGGTTGAAGAAGATTTGGTTATCCTTGCAGGTACTGTGCTGTTTGAGGATGGCGCGCGCATCGGCGGTGATCTTTTGGTCTATGCAGAAGATATTCGCTACCAAGGAGTCACGGTGGGTGCTGCTGAGTTGCGTGGCCGGGCTGTCACATTAAACGGTTCGTTTAGCGAGAATGTGCAGGTGTATGTCTCAGAGTCGCTTGGGTTGTTGGATAACGCCGAGCTCCAGGGTACGCTTTCATATGCTGCGCCACGCGAGGCATTTTTTGCGGACGGAGCAACAACACATGGCGAAATTCTTGCAGAGATAGAATCGCGTCCGGTGCCATCTTCTGCCGCGCCGGTGGTTGGCTTTGCGTTCGAGGCGCTTATGTATGCACTCTCGGCGCTTCTGATTGTTTGGCTCGCACCACGGTACGTACGTCGTTTTTCTGATCGTGCAATTGGACGAGAGAGCGGAATGCTCGCGCTCAAGGGGTTTGCGCTTCTTTTTGCGGTCCCTGTGTTTGCGACGGTGCTCTTCGTGACTGTATTTGGCGCGCTGCTTGGGGGTGTGGTGCTGATGGGCTACCTTGCAACGTTGGTACTTGCGTTTGTGTGTGCACCAGTCCTGGTTGGTACCATACTTGCCGAGTGGCTGAGGAAGCGGGAAGAGCGGCTGCGCTATGGGTGGGTGATGTTGGGAGCTGTGGTGTTTGCACTGTTCTCCGTTGTGCCGGTGATAGGGTTTATTGTGCGAATCTTGATTATCTCGCTTGCGTTTGGCACACTCCTCTCACTCCTCTTCGAGCGATACTGGCCAGGTCGCAAGGTTGGTGAACCACATGCGCAGCCGAGTCTTTTTGATGTGTCAACAGAAACACGTGATGAAACAGCAACCAGCACCACAGAGCAAAACACAACAGACGCGCCCAGCAATGAGCGAACGTAAGCAGCGAGCGCGAGCGCTGGATCGTGCGTTGAAGCGCCTGTTCCCTCAGGCGAATATGATGCTTCGCCACAGTAACCATTGGGAGCTCTTGGTTGCCGTGATGCTTTCTGCGCAATGTACGGACAAGAAGGTGAACGAGGTGACAGAGCATCTGTTCAAGAAATACAAGACACTCGAGGACTACTGTCACGCAGGCCAGGCAGCGTTCGAGCGTGACATTCATGCGACGGGCTTTTTTCGTAATAAGACCAAAAATGTGCTTGCCGCAGCGCGCGTTGTGCGTGACACATATGGTGGTGAGCTGCCGCGCACGATGGCGGAAATGCTCGCTATCCCTGGCGTTGCTCGAAAAACAGCAAATGTGGTGCTGGGGAATGCATACGGCGTTGTTGAGGGCTTGGCAGTCGACACGCACGTGAAGCGGTTTGCGATACGCTTTGACCTTACCGACCACACCGACCCGGTGAAGATAGAGCGGGATCTCATGGTGCTATTGCCAAAGAACGATTGGTTTGGTTTTACGTATCGCGTGATTGAGTATGGTCGTACTATTGCCCCGGCACGCACATACGATATTAGTGTTGATCCGTTGATAAAGATATACCCGCCCGCAGGGAAGGTGTTTCGGGTGTAGCACACGTGGCAGCACGCTTCATTCTTTTTTCCAGCGGAAGGCGGCGTTAGGATTGTTATCCCCACTATTGTGCCTTATGTACACAAGGCATTATACTTGCTGCAGCTCAAGGTTACTGCGTATGGGGTCGACCGTATGCATCCTACTAAAAAGAGTTGCCGCAGGACTGGCGCCATTTCGGCGAGTGTCCGCACTGCAATGGCAAAAGGAAAAGACGCCAAGAAGGAGGTGAAAAAGCCCTCCACCAAGAAGGGTGCGAAAAAGGGCGCGAAGTAAGCCCATGAAACAGAAGGAGACTACATCTCCTTCTGTTTTGGTATACTGGCACAGATGGAGTTTTCACAAGCAGATATTGTTCGACTGCGCCGTATTGTCTGGCGATACTACAAAGTCCATGGGCGACACGATCTCCCGTGGCGACGGACAGAAAACCCGTACGACATACTGGTGTCGGAAGTTATGTTACAGCAGACTCAGGTTGGGCGTGTGGTACCGAAGTATGTCGCATTTCTCAAGCACTTTCCTACAATCAATGCATTGGCACTCGCACCATTGCGCGAGGTGCTTGTGCAGTGGCAAGGGCTTGGATACAACCGTCGCGCAAAGATGTTGCACGAGGCGTCGTGCGCTGTGGTGGAGCAGTACGCGGGGAAGATGCCTGATGCGTTCGATGAGTTATGCAAGCTCCCTGGCGTGGGAGCGTACACCGCAGGTGCGGTGTGTGCCTTTGCACACAACAGGTGTGTGTCAATGGTTGAGACCAACATTCGCACGGTACTCTTTCATCATTTGTTGCATGAACATGATGGTGTCGCAGACAGCAACCTGCTTCAGATTACGAACCTGTTGTGTCCGCGTGGTCGGGCACGTGAGTGGTATTGGGCACTGATGGATTATGGTGCGCACTTGAAGGGGCAGGGAGTGCGTGTTAATTACAAGAGCAAACACTATGCAAAACAGTCGAAATTCGAGGGGAGCGACCGACAACTTCGTGGAGCCATAGTGCGAGTATGTAGCACAGAGCAAAGTATTACCGTGCATACGCTCGTACGCCGACTACAGGCAGATCTAACAAACGCTGCGCCGGAACGAATCCGTGCGCAGCTTGATAGGTTGGTCCGAGAGGGCTTCCTTACTCGGGATGGGTCGCGCGTTCACGCTTGAGCAAGACGTACTCTTCTATGTACTGACACAGGTGCTCTGGGCAGGAGTACCGTATTGGACCGTTTGCGGTGCCGAGTACAATGTTTGGCGGGAGTCTGCACCGTGGCCCAGAGGATGATACTACCAGAAAGCTAAAGTGCGGATGCAGTGTTTCATGGATGAGTGGCAGTGCCTCTGTTCTGAGCTCTTCTGTGTTGAAGTGCACCGTGCAGGCAACGGTGGGCGTGTCTGCGTGTTGCTGCACGACGATGAGTGCCTGGCACATACGTTACACCTCTGCTGTGTTCGTGGTGCAGCGTTGTTTCGCTACGGTCTTAAGTAGTTGAGAAAAGGTCTGCTCAGAAGGGTGGATACGCGTGTCGTGCTTGGTTGGCGAGTGAATTGTCTCCATTTGCACTGAACGAAGGGGTGGCGGAAGGCGCCAGGTGTGCTGAGCCCAGCGGTCTGCGCATATCGTATTGGCAAATGGGCCAACCAGAAATTGCGTCTCGCTGCTTCTGCACGAAACCGTTATCATGATGTGCGTGTTCAACATGTTCTCCAGGTTGCTATTCCACGAAAGACAATACCACAATCATGTAATTAGTCTAGCCAATCTCGAACCCATGGCCACACGCGGTCGGTTTCGAGGTACCATTCGTGCACTCGATCGAACCGTTCGCTGGGGTCTGCAAGCGGGTGGAGTGAGACGTGTTCAACGTCGTCGCGAGTGAGGTAGATGAGATCGGGTGCGTACAGGAAGATGCCGGCGCGTTCTTCGCGCACGCGCTCAACAAATGCAGCGACCAAATCTGCGCGTGCCGCAGGGCTGGTTGCTACGCGTAAATCTTCCAGGAATGCGTCAGCTTCGATGTCGGCAAACTGCGCAACGTTGAGTCCGGGGTCATTGCGTTGAGAACTGTGCCAGAAGGCGTATAGGTCAAAGCCGTGCCCAACTTCGATACCAAACAGCAGCGCTTCGTGCCCGCGCGTACGGATAACTGACTGTGTAAGATCGCTCGGTTCGTATACATCAATGGTCACATCGGCACCGAGCGCACCCCACTCGTTTTTCAGGAAGTCAGCTGTGCGGGTGAGGTCTGGGTTGTTGACGGTACTGAGGCGGAATGCCAGGTCGGTGTCTGGCTCGTCTTCATCTTCATCTCCCGGTAATACAAAAATGCCTGACTCTGAAAGTTCCCAACCGTCATCTTCAAGAAGAGTTCGCGCGGTCCGAACACGTAGTGGTAGTGAACTTGTGCCGGTGCTAGTTGTGGTCATAGCTCCGGGTGTGTCTTTGGTTGTCGTAGTAGCCATGTGAAGAGGCAGTACTGGATCTACAAGCGGCGTGCCAAAGCCGTAGAGAATGTCCCCCACGAGTGCCGCGCGGTCAATACTCTCATGAAGCGCCTCGCGAATCGCTTTGTCACGGAAGAGTGGTTGTTTGTTGTGGTTCAAGAATATGCCGAATATGCGCAAGAGTGGTGTCCGAACAACACGCATTGTCTCGGTTTCACCCGGGTTGCGAAGCAGGGCATCTACATCAACCGGGGAAATACCCGCGACACCGTGTACCTTGTTTGTGTGGTACGCGGCAAGCGCTTCAGTACGGTCGGGAAAGAGGTGTGCGTGGAACCGTGCAATGTGTGGAACACCAAACACGTAATCGTCGAACGCAGTGAGTTCGTACACAGTGGGGATGCCAGACTTGTCAACGATGAGTTTGTCGAGTTTGTACGGTCCGGCACCGATTGGTTCGATATTGAATTGGCTGTATGCCATTTCTTCTGGAGAGAGTGGCTCCCAAATGTGGCGTGGCAGGATTCCAAGTGTGGTGTTCTCAATGAACGGTGCGTAGGGTTCGGGCAAAGTGAACACAACTGTGTGGGGGTCTGTTGCTTCAACACGCACACCGTCCCAGTTTGCGAAGCGTGGTGATCGGACGCTCGCGTTTGCCGCTTGTTCAACCGTGTAGACAACATCGTGCGCGGTTACCGGCACACCGTCGTGGAAGTGTATGTCTTTGCGGAGTGCGAATGTGTACGTGGTGCCGTCGTCGCTTCGCATGTACCCTTTTGCCAGTTGGGGCGAAAGTGCGCCTGATTCGTCACGTGTCATGAGTCCTGCGTATATAAGTGCAGTGAGGTCGCGGTCTGCGGCAGAGACCGCCAGAATAGGGTTGATGAAGCGAGGTGTGCCAAGAATTGCTTCGTGGTAGGTGCCACCGCTTCGTGGCAAATCAACAAACGTGTTCTCGGTTGCAGTGTAGGCAAGATAGGTGCCGGAAATGAGAATGCCTATCGCAGACAACACTAAGAACAATACCTGTAATGGTGACGCATGCGACAAGAGATGAGTTAAGGAACTCCACGATGCCGCGGTGCCCGCAGAGGGGCGGGTGGTTGGAATATTCATAGATATGCACAACTCCGGGATGGTGCCGGATGAATCGTTTGCTGGTCGCTAGATGAATAGCGTGACAAACGCTGAAAGAGCAAAGGCAATCGCAAGGCCAATAGTTGCGTTGAAGAGCATCTTTTCGCCACCTCGGCGGGTGTAGAATGTCGTGTCCGCGTCACCACCACCAAACGCTCCGCCCACAGATGAGCCGCGTGCTTGCAAAAGGATGGCAGCTATCAGAAGCACTGAAAACACAACTTGCATGAACGGAAGCAATGTAGATATGAATTGCATAGGTTCTCAGCATACATCGAAACGCAGTGTCATGCAATGCATATGGCATGTGTATCTGCCCCGTGCGATTTGACGAACATGAAACGGTTCTAGTATACTGCACGCGCATTATCAGCTATTGTGTGCTTTTGTGGCACGCAACGGTTTTACTACGTAATCCACAAAAACAATATGTCAGCAAAAGACACACCAAACCTTCGCCCACTTGGCGACAAGGTCCTTATCCGCCCACTCTCAGACGAAGAGCTTGGCACAAAATCGCCATCAGGCATCATCATTCCTGAGACGGTTGACCGCGACAAAAATGATCGTGGTGAAGTGGTTGCTGTTGGCCCTGGCCGCATGGACGACGATGGTGAAAAGCGTGTACCAGTCGATGTAAAGATTGGTGACAAGGTGATTTTCCAGTGGGGAGACAAAATCGAGTATCAAGGTGAAGATTACTACCTTGTTGGTGAAAGTAATATCTCGGCAGTTATTGGATAGAACGCAGAACGAATGTTTAGTAGTGTAATGTATTGAACTATATGTCAGCAAAAAAGGTATTGTTCGGAGAGGATGTTCGAAAGCAGCTCAAGACCGGTGTCGATGCCGTAGCAGATGCGGTGCGTGTGACGATTGGGCCACGTGGTCGCAACGTTGCGTTCGACAAGGGCTTTGGCGGTCCAACTATCACCAACGATGGTGTGTCGATCGCAAAGGAAATCTCGCTCAAGGACAAGTTTGAGAACATGGGGGCAGAAATTGTAAAAGAGGTTGCAAACAAAACGAATGATGCAGCGGGTGATGGCACCACTACAGCAGTTGTGTTGACTCAGGCTATCATTCATGAAGGTATGAAGCGCACTGCACTCGGTGCAAACGCAATGAACGTGCGACATGGCATCGAGGCTGCGGTGAAGGACACGGTTGCAGAGCTCAAGACCATGGCAAAAGCGGTGAAAGGAAATGAAGAAATCAAGCAAGTGGCAAGCATCTCTGCAGAGAGCGATGAGCTCGGGCAGGTGATCGCCGACACTATCGAGAAAGTTGGAAAAGACGGTGTAGTGACGGTCGAAGAAAGCCAGAGCTTTGGTATTGAAAGCGAGGTTGTTGAAGGCTTGGAATTTGATAAGGGCTACGTTTCGCCCTACATGGTCACGAACTCTGAACGCATGGAGGCTGAGTACAAGGATGTGCCTGTTTTGATCACAGACAAAAAAATCAGCACGATCAAGGAGATTTTGCCACTTTTGGAGCGCCTGGCACAGGCCGGTAAGAAAGATTTGGTGATTATTGCCGACGATGTGGATGGTGAAGCACTTGCGACGTTTGTCGTGAACAAACTTCGTGGCGCGTTGAATGTCCTTGCGGTAAAGGCCCCAGGGTATGGTGATCGCAAGAAGGACATGCTTGCAGACATTGCGGTGACGTGTGGCGGGCAGGTTATCTCCGAAGAGCTTGGACTCTCGCTTGATAAGGCAGATGTTGCTCACCTTGGTAAGGCGCAACGTGTGGTTGCAAGCAAAGATTCGACGGTAATCATCGGTGGAAATGGCAACAAGGCTGACATTGCGGCGCGTGTTGATTCACTGAGAAAGCAAGTAGAAAGTTCCGACAGTAAGTTTGATCGCGAGAAGCTCGAAGAGCGCATCGCAAAGCTTGCTGGTGGTGTGGCAGTTATCCGTGTGGGTGCTGCAACCGAGACAGAGATGAAGTACCTTAAGCTCAAAATTGAGGATGCTGTAAATGCAACAAAGGCTGCTATCGAAGAGGGTATTGTCCCTGGCGGTGGTACTGCACTTGCAAAGATTGCAAATAAGCTCACAGCAAACGTTGCAAAGAAGAGTGATGATGCGGAGTTCCGTGCTGGCTACGAGATTCTTCTGAAGGCACTCCTCAAGCCGCTGTACCAGATTGCATACAATGCGGGAAGGGAAGACGGTGCGATGGTTGTGGTGAACAAGGTTGCAACCGACACTACCAACCTTGGCTTTAACGCAAAGACTGGTGAGTATGTCGACATGTTAAAGGAAGGCATTATTGACCCAGTGAAAGTAACGCGCAGTGGTGTGCAGAATGCAGCATCTGCAGCAGCAATTCTGCTTACAACCGAAGCGGCGGTTGCGGAAGAGCCAGACGATAAACCTGCAGCTCCTGCGCCTGATATGGGTGGCATGGGAGGTATGGGCGGAATGTACTAGAGTTTGTTCACTAAATCGCCCCCGCACGGGGGCGATTTTGTGTTACAAAATCTTGCACCCTCGCGAAGATGAGGGTACCGCTTACCGACACCACCCGACCAATAATCGCCGGGTGTTTTGTGTTACAAACTCTTGTATCCCGCACCTTCTACCCATGATATATCATCGCAGGAAGGACAACGCTGAACAGGTGGTGTGGTAACGACACGTGCTTTGCATCCATTACGCTCACTTGTGTGATACCAGTCTCGGCGCTTGTTGATATACAAAAGCACTGTCCTTGGTGCTGTGGGACGGTGGGGTCGGATAAGGTATTCCTGGAATTTCTGCATGAACAGTCTACGCCACTGTGCATGTGGGTTGCAGCGTACGCGCATCGTCTCGACAGGGAATGTCAGACGGTCTGCTGGAACTAGATCATGTTCGATTTCATCGAGCTCGAAACGGACTGTATACGCTATTTTTTCGGTGTCATCGACCCAGGAAGAAGCAAGGCGCCTTCGTTGAGAGTGTGCGCAGCACCGCGCCAATGCGAGCGTTTTTGACGGCGTAGTACCGGTTGTCTTGAAGGAGGACGATATCGAAAGTGTTGTCTGTTGGTAGGGTGGTATCTTCGAATCCAGACACGTTCGGTCTCCTGTGTGCCAAGGTTGGCAAACGCGATGTTAGTACAATGCTCGCAAAATAGCAACCGCCCCAGATGGGGCGGTTGCACTGAGAACTGTCAACTGACAACTCCCCTAGTACCTTGGTGGGCGGTTTGCGCGATGGCAGTCGCTGCAGCGGATTGGGCGGTCACCGCTTGGCTCGAATGGGAGCTTTGTGATTTCCTTGCTGCAATCAGCGCAGGTCCACGATCCTTCTACCATCGGTCGGTCTCCGCGGTCGCGATTTCCTCCGCCACCGCCACGAGGGCGATCGCTGCGATCGTTTCGGAAACAGTCCCGACACTTGAGGCTGTCGAGGCGGTCCTCGCGAGGCTCAAATGGTAGTTCGGTGATTTGAGCGCCACAGCTACCACAGGTCCAGTTGCCCTGAACCATGGGCTTTCGTGCGCCACCTTGTTCATTGTTATTGCCGTACATACTTGGGCGTTTGTTACACTCTACTAACACGACCCATTAGAACGAAACAAACGCACACGGCAGATGCTGTGAACCATCGCATGGTTCGCCTAACGTACCAGCATCGTACGTCTGTTGCCTATCCGCGTCAATGTGCATACGTTTGTGTGCATGCCCGCGTGCTGTGGTATACTGCAAGAAACGCAGCGATTGTGGCGTTGGTATTACTATTGCTATCAAAACCCTTATGATCGGTACATACATCTTTCTTGGTCTGGCGGTACTTGTGGTTGGTTGGTCTATCTACATGTACAACCACTTTGTCGCACTTGTAAATAGAACCAAAGAGGCGTGGTCGGACATCGATGTGCAGCTAAAAAGGCGCTACGATCTTATCCCAAATCTTGTTGAGACAGTTAAGGGGTATGCCACACATGAGCGCGAGACGTTTGACGCAGTAACGCAGGCACGCGCAAAAGCAACGTCGATGACAATTGACCCAAGCAATGTGACACCTGCACAAATAAAGGCATTTGAAGCGGCTGAAGTCGGGCTTGAACAGGCATTGGGTCGTTTGCTTGCTGTAGCAGAGAACTACCCAGACCTAAAGGCAAACGAGAATTTCAAAGAATTACAACGCGAGCTCACCGATACGGAGAACAAGATTCAGGCGTCACGTCGCTTTTACAACGGGAACGTTCGTGACCTTAACATCGGGCTTGAGCAGTTTCCAGGCAATGTTATTGGCACCATGTTCAAGTTTGAAAAGCGCGAGTTCTTTGAGCTTGATGAAGATGAGAAGGAGGCTGCAAGCCAGCCTGTTGCAGTGAAGTTTTAGTTATTGGACGTGCAGATTGCGCCGGTAGATTTTAGGGGAACTATCGTGTGCTCGAGCGCACGTGAACAAATACCGTATGACAGAACGTATATTTTACAACAAACTAGTGTGGGACAATGTACCCGACTTGATTCGTGAGAAGGGCAAGGATTGCGAGGTACGTGAACTTACCGACGCGGAGTTCCGCCTTGAGCTCTTGAAGAAGGTGGAGGAAGAAGCAAGTGCGCTGCCTGAAACAGCCTCAAAACAGGAGCTCACGGATGAAATTGCCGACGTTGTTACTGTGCTTGAGTACATAAAGACACTCGAAGGTATTACCGACCTTGATGTTGCAGATGCCCTAGAACGACATGCACGTACACGAGGACGATTCGAAAAGAAACAGTTTCTTGTGTGGTCTTCAGACAGTGAGTACGAAACGAACGAAAAGGCAAAGACTGTGGTGCGTATGACCATTCCAGACACAAAGGCGCCAAAGCCAGAGACAGGAACACAAACCAGCTAACACGTTGAGCCATGCATGTTGCATCGACTACTGCGCGAGAACGTATAGACGCACATCGTTTAATGCGCGGTGGTGCTGCTGGTACGAAAGAGCAGCATCCGATTGCCGTTGCAGGTGCAGCGCAGCGCACACAAGCACGTAAACGTACTATTCGGCGCTTTTGGGTGCACATGGGCGCGTTTGTGGCTGCCTATGTGTTCACGGCTGGCGTAGCGCTCCTGGGAGTGCTTCTGTGGGTGCAACCAGACACGCTTTTGCCGCTCGTAGAGCTTGGCGTACTGGCTGCGGTGGTGTTTGTGGTTGTATTTTCATCGTTGCGCGTAGTGGTACTGCATCATATCTTCAGTGACGAGTATCCGAACAGCGAAGAGGATCCTGGCATGGAGCACCATGTTGCAAAGAGTGTCGCATATGGCTTTGTGGCGCTTGTGCTTGCAGTGCTCATAACCGGCCTTCTCATCAATGTTGCTTCTGCAAGTATTCCGGTGTCGTCCTAGTGCGTTGTGCAGACTATCTCTAGTGATGTGCGATGTTGCGTTCCTTCCTACACTCTACACCCTAGAACCTACCCCCTAGCAATGGCCACGCTTTACACCCATCAATCTGCAAACGTCCGCAAAACATGGTTTCTCATGATTGGTTTTTTGCTGCTCGTTATCGCTGTTGGGTGGGGTGCAAGCTGGTACATGGACAGTCCCATTATACTCTATGGTGCAGTAGTGTTTGCTGTTCTGATGAACGTGTTCAGTTATTGGAACTCAGACACGATAGTGCTTCGCATGACACATGCAAAAGAGGCTGACCCGAAAGCGTATCCTGACCTACACGATATGGTCGAGAATTTGGCGATAACCGCAGGGTTGCCAAAGCCGCGCGTGTATATTGTGGACGACCCAGCACCAAACGCGTTTGCGACCGGGCGTGATCCGCAGCATGGCGTGGTTGCGGTTACCACGGGTCTTTTGGGTATTCTTGATCGAACAGAGCTTGAGGGTGTCCTTGCGCATGAGCTTTCGCATATTGGCAACAAGGACATTCTGGTGGGCACCGTGGCGGTCGTGCTTGCGGGCTTTCTTGCCATTCTTTCAGACTTTTTCCTGCGTTTTTTGCTCTATGGCGGGGGTGGTAATCGAAAGAATGGCGGGCCGCTGCTCCTTGTTGCGGTGGTGGTGGGTGTGATCCTTGCCCCTATTGCAGCCACTATGATGCAGCTTGCTATCTCTCGAAAGCGTGAGTTCTTGGCTGATGCCTCCGGAGCGCTACTTACACGTTATCCAGATGGTCTTGCACGTGCGCTTCAAAAAATTAGCCAGCATGGGCGAGAGATGAAGAAGACAAGTAACGCGACCGCACATCTCTTTATCGCTAACCCCTTTGGACCAAAACAGGGCATTGGCGAAAAGATAAACCACCTCTTTGCAACCCATCCGCCAGTAGCTGAGCGAGTGCAGGCACTTGTGGGAAACATGAGGTAGTTGGAATAAGGAGGGTTGAATGACCGTCTAAAGTGCGGTATGGTGCCAGGTGGGAATGTTCCCATACAGCAGTGGAGTACTTTGAATGTGGAACCCTGGCAGAGCACCCCGGTTTGGAAATGCACCGAAGCGAAACACGCAGACGGATGGTGAAGAATTCAAACGTCGTCGCAGGTCGCGGCAAAAGAAGGCGCGGCGATACGAAGCTGCAACATGTGCATTCTCTGGGGATCATTACCGGGACTATCGACACCGCATCGGTGTCAAGATTTTCCGCAGCTAGCGGGCTCAAGGGCGGCATATGTGCCGCCCTTCATGTGTGATATAGTAGCTGCTGCCGTGTCAGATAGACTGGAGGGTTCGCATAGTGGTCTAGTGCGCTCGCTTGGAAAGCGAGTAGGGTGAAAGCCCTCACGAGTTCGAATCTCGTACCCTCCGCCGTTTAGAGCTAGCACGAGACACTATCGTTTCGTGCTAGCTCGTTATAGGTCCTAGACGCCCTGATGTTACAATGAGCATTATGCTAGAAAATTTTGCTGATTTGGTTTTAATACTCCTCGCTATAGATCATTTAGTTACCGGATCAATTTTTCTTTTCTTCCCGAGCTTAAAGACCAAGCTGGCGCAAAAAATTTACGGAGTGAGATTCCCAGAAGGAGAAAATATCAATCTGATTGTTAAACCATGGGGAGCTTTTGGAGTGTTTGGTGGATTAGTGGGCCTTATACCAGTTTTCTCAGACCAAGATAGTACACTGATTTTGTATGCACTACTGGTTCTACTGTTAACCCGACTCTACTATCGAGTCGGGTTTATGATAGAAGCCTCCTATGTTGTTCACTTGAGCAGAAAGAGAAACTTTTTTCACAGCCTCACAATCGTAGTTTGTGTCTTGGCTGTGTTGATAAAACTTAACCTTGCCCCTTAGGTCGTGACCAAAATAAGAGTCCAAGCATTGCGGTAATTACAACAAGAGTTGTTATTTCTCCTGTTGCGGCACCTCCAAAGGTGGTTTGAATGTCTTGGAAGAATATAATTTTATACAGGATTCTTGTACCGAATAAAGCAGCTGCGACCCAAATGAGACATCCGTGTCTCACTGGGTTAAGTGCCATAATCGCCATCGCGACAGCAAACGCCAGCATGTACACTGAAGTAAACTTAATAAGAAAAATTACCTCACTAGTTAATGTAAGGTTAATACCGTACACACCTTTCACTACTTGTTGAATG
>JGI12210J13797_10126465_pt1 | contig 14586 bp, 6 predicted proteins | sample ElkSlonscriptome_3_FD_13797 | JGI IMG/M metagenome (IMG submission 13797)
CTCCCGCTGGTCGAGGCCGTCGAGCACGGGATCGCCGAGGTCGACCCCCGCCGGCGGGGCGGCCAGCTCGGTGCACAGCAAGAGATCCTGGACCAGCAGCCCCCGGTGCACGACCGAGGTCTCCTCGGGCGAGGCCAGCAGCGCCATCATGCCCGCCCGCGTCATCACCCCCGCCCGCTCGGCGGCCGGAAGCTCCACCTCCACCACCTCGTCGCCCACCACCCCCTCCACGCCGTACAGCGCGGCCAGGGGCTCGTCGACGAAGGCGGTGCGCGAGGTGAGCAGGTCGACGACCGTGCCGCCGTCGACCAGCCGCTCCAGCAGCCGCGTCACGTCGGTCGTCATCGCGCCGCGCATCTGCACGTCGAACTCCGGGAACCGATCGCTGGGCTTGGACAGCGACGCGAAGCGGGGCACGCCCAGCCACTGGGCGTAGACCCGGACCAGGTTGTCCCGCACCCGCGGGGTCTGGAGCAGGCGATCGACCTCGGCCTCGAGCACGGCCGGATCGCCCAGCGATCCGTCCTCGGCCGCGGCCCACAGCGCCTCGTCGGGGATCGAGTCCAGCAGCAAGAACGACACGGCCGAGGCCAGCTCGTAGGGCTCGAGGCTCACCGTCGAGCCGCTCGCGTCGTCGGGCCCCAGCTCGGTCCGGTACAAGAACGAGGGCGCCTGCAGGGTGGCCTCGATGACCAACCCGATCCCGCTCGCGAAGCCATCCTCCGCCCCCTGCTCGTACAGGGCCAGCAGGGCGTCGCGCTCCTGCGGGTCGAGGGGGCGGCGAAACGCTCGCGGCCCGAAGCGCTCGATGAACTCGAGGGCACACGCCGCGTCCCCCTGCGCCGGGCTGCACGCCACGAGCTGGTCGAGGCGCTCCAGCGCCCGAGTCGCCGCATCGCTGGCCGCGTGCTCGTACTGCGACGCGAGCGGGCCGCTGACCACGAACAGCTCCGACTCATTGACGAAGCTGTCCTCGGTGGTCCCCGGGGTCTTGACCTCGACCACCTCGGTCAGCCCCAGGAGGTCTTGTAGCGCGTGGGCGTGCTGCGAGTCCGACAGCCGCCAGATCCGGGCCGGCGCGACCGAGTCCTCACCGCACGCGGCCTGCGGCTGCTCGCCGTCGTCACCCTCGGTCTCGCCTCCCGAGCCCTCCTCCGCGCCGGTCTCACCGGCCTCGTCCAACCCGAGCCCATCGACGCCGGGCAGCCCCACGTAGCACCCGCCACAGACCAGCCCCGCCAGCACGAGCACCGGCCACTCCCTCGCTCCCCCCACTGGGTAGCAGTATGAGAGAGTCGCACCTCGATGACCATGGAGTTTGGAGGATATGTTCGTCCGCTCTACCACCCGAGTTTCGAGGAATGAGGGCTGTCCGTGTTGCCCCGGTGCCGGGCCGTACTCGTCCAACATCTCGTGCCCCAGGTTGCGTCCCATCGCTGGAGCATGGGCGCGTGCTCGATCCAATGACACTAAGGATCGACTAGAATGCAGGCGACGAGGGCCATCGATGCTGCACCCCATCTCCACGCCCTCCGCGTTCCTGTTCTGGACTGCACTGCCGGACGCAGACACGGACTTCACCGCCGAGGATCCCCTCGCCCTCGACTACCTCGCCCAGCAGGTCGGCAACTGGATGTTCCCGGGGTTCACCACCCGAACCAGCCAGGCGCAGTACTACCTGGTCGTGCTCTACGGCCTGTACCTCGCCGATGCCGCCGTCCAACACTACGGCCTTCGGGGCGACGATGATACCCGTACCGAGTTGTTCGAGCGCTGGGAGCGGCTATGGGCGCTGGCCACCCTCGAACACCGCAGTGGTCAGATTCCACGCGGTGACGGCGACGCGATGCGAGGCATTCGCGGCGCCAAACGGGCCTGGAGACCCGGCAAGAAGCCCCTCCCCCTGCACTTCAGCCTGATCTCTCGCCAGAAGGAACTCGGTGGCCTCGGCGCGTACCTCAGCTCGCTTCGGCATCATCGGCTGGTCGTCGACCATACACTTCGACCCTCACCGATCGCGCTCGATCTGCTCGAGGACTTCTGGTCGGAAGCCGGTGCCCATGGCCGCAGCGATCTCTACGAGCGCTACGCACTATCGGCGCTCGAGCCCAAACGAGACTCGATCCCCCGGCGATCGGGCGCGGTCACCTTGGCGCTCGTGGGTCAGAAGACGAGGCTCTCTGCGATTCGGGCTCGCGGCCGCCGTCGCACGCGGGATCAGCTGTGGCACATCCTGTTCGAGTCCGCGCGTGATCCAACCACCCTTCCCCTCGCTCGCCAGCTCCAAGCGGCCGGCGAGGACGTCTCCCACCCGTCCGATCTGCTGGCCGGCATGCTCGACGGCGCCTGGGGAGCGCTGGGCGAGCAACAACGCCAGAGCGTCGAGCTTGCGCAGGCCTTTGGCGATGTCGCAGTCGGCCTGCTCGACCACTTCGATCGCGTGTACGAGAGCGTCCATGATGCGGGAGCCATTGCCGACGCCGACGCGTGCGCCCGCACGGTGTTCTCACGCCCGCAGACCCACGCGCTTCGTGGCCACTGCGCCCGGCTGCTCGAGCATCCCCTCCATGACTCCTTCCAGAAGCTCGCCTTCCACGGCCGTCCCTTCTTGAAGATCGCGGGGCAGCTGGTGTCCACCGATCCTCTGGAGTGCCTCGACGCCCTGCTCGGCTACCACCGCGAGGTGCAGCGCACCCGTCGTGGCGGGGACTTGCTCGTGCGTGAGGGCTCCAAGCTCACCCTGCCGCTGTCTCAGTACAATGGCTACCGCTCGGAGGCGCGCTTCCCCAGCTTCAAGCTTTGGGAGATCCGCAACCTGCTGCGCGATCTAGGGAGGCTGGGCTGATGATCGCGACTGCCAGCATCCTCGACCGACTCCCGGCGAGCCAGCCCTGCCTCGGAGCCGTGGTGACCAGCTATGCCTTCGATCCTCGTGTATTCGAGGAGCGGGTCCTCCGCGCGGTTCTCGAACTTCGCTCGGATCCCACCAACCAGACGCCACGGTTCCTCGCCGAGGGGCGCGCAAAGCTACGAACGACGCCAGTGTGCGCAATCGTCGATGCGGGCCAGCGACTGCCCGGCCGACGCATGCCCTACGACGTGCTCGAGGTGGCCGGCGAGGTGTTTCACCCCAAGACCACCCTGCTGCTCTACGAGGACCATGCCCGACTCCAGATCGGCTCGGCCAACGTCACGCAGGGAGGGTTCGGGAACAACGCCGAGCTGCTCGTGCTGCTCGTGCTGCGGTATGACGACCCGTCCCACCGCGCGCTCCTGCGCCGCTTCGACGAGTTCCTCGGGCGCTGCGCGGCGCGGGCTCACAGACAGGGGACTCAGCTGAGCCTGGTGCGCGCCGAGCTCGAGCGACGGCTCGCGGTGGACGCTGCGCCTTCCCCCGAGGGCCTCCCCCACTTCGCGCTCATCGACAGCACCCTCGATCGGCCGGTGCTCGACCAGATCTTCGAGCTGCTCCCCGAGGGCGCCACGGTCACTCGCGTTGGACTGCTGGCCCCGTTCTTCGAGACCGATGGGGAGGGATCATCGATCTTCGATCACGTGCACGAGCGGGTCGGGCCCGCCGTGACCGTCGACGTGGGCATGGCCTGGGACAATCCTTCTCCGGTGCGTGAGGACCCCGAGACCTCGCCCTTCGACGCAGCGCCGAGGCGACTGTGGTGCTGGCGCTATGACGACGAGTCCGCGACCGTCGAGTACTTCGTCCCGACCCGGATGATGCGCACCCGATACGAGTGCATCGACCAGTGGGGAGAGGCCCGGCAGTGGTCCATCGAGGAGGCGGAGGCGACGCTGGCCGATGGGCGCCTGTGGCCGATCGAACCGCTCCAGGCCTACGCGCCCGCCCGAATCCTGCGCCGCGCCGCGGATCGCTTCGAACACGTCCGCGCGTGGCTGTTCCCGGCGACGACCCTGCATGAGGGCAGGCCTCGACACCAGCCGCTCCACGCCAAGCTCGTCGTCGTCGGGTTCGAGCACGAGGGCTCGAGCCAGACGCTCGTCGTCGTCGGCTCCGCCAACCTCTCGCACAACGCTCTGCTCCGCACCACGAGCCACGGTGGCAATGTCGAGTACGGCGTCGCCTGGTGCCTCGAGGGCGAGCATCACCTGTGCGACTTCCACCCTTCGCTCGTGCACGTCCCTCTCGATCTCCTCGAGCTGCATGAACGGGAGCATCCGGACGTAGGCACCCACTACGGGCTGTTCATCGAGCGCGCCCTCCACGACCCGCAGCACTCGACCCTCGACGTCACCTGGGATCGAGGGCGGTCATCGGCCGACCTGCCAGCTTGGGAGCTGTTCTACGGGGACGAGCGCCTCGCCCATGGCGAGGGCATTCCGAGCGAGGACCTCCACACCGAGGGGTTCGAACTTCGCCTCGACGACGCAGAGCTCGTTCTTCACGTGGGTGACAAGAGATTCGCGATCCCCATCGACGTCACCGACCTCGCCCTGCTCCCCGTGCACTCCGTCGAGCTCGAGCTGAGTCTGCACACCATGCTGCTGATGCTCAGCGGCCGGCTGGGAGAAGAGCGCGCGGTCGCCCTGGAAGAGCGGGCCAGACAGGTGCAGCCGGCAGGCGCCCAGGCGCTCGGGCTCGAGGCGATCTTCGGCGAGCACTACGGCCATACCGACGTGTTCCGGGCATGGTGGGGGGCCTGTGCCAAGCTGAGCCAACCCACCCTCTCCGTGGCGGGCTTCCGCGTGGACATCGTGGGGAACCTCGGGCTGCGGGCGGTCTGGTCCAAGATGCGCTCGACCGCGCCCGAGGAGTCGAAGCGACTGCCCCCCAGCGCCGTGTGGTTCTACGGCGCCGAGCTGCTCCGCGAACTACGACGCATCCCCCTGGATGACAGCCCCACCTCCAGGGCGAAGGCGGAGATCCTCGACCCGTTCGTGGCCCAACTGCTCGACGACCTCGCGGAGCTTGCCCCTTCGGCCGCCAACGAGCCGTGGGCCCGGCACGTGCTCGACTTCTACGGAGTGCCCCAATGACCCCCGCCGCGCTGCTCGATCTGCGCAAGATCATCGACCTCGGGGCTCGTTCGCAGATCGACAAGATCCCCCGCGCCGACGTCGAGCGACAGGAGCAGACCGTGCTGCGAGCGCGCGCCTTGCTCGAGGAGCAGCCGGGCGTGGTGCTCGCGGACGAGGTCGGCATGGGCAAGACGTTCGAGGCGCTCGGCATCGCCGCCCTGATCCACCACGAGGCCCCCGGCGCGAAGATCCTCATCATCACCCCGGGGCCCGACCTCACCATCAAGTGGAAGAAGGAACTCGATGGCTTCGCCGCGATCCACGACTTCGGCTCGCACGAGGCCATCCGGCGACTGAGGGAGCTGCCGAGCGCCGTTCGCCGCAACACCGTCACCATCGCCCCCATGACGATGTTCCAGAGCGGACGCGGGTCGGAGGCCCAGGCGTGGCTCTTGTCGATGTTCTTCCAGTGGAAGGAACTCCACGGGAACACGGCCAACGCCCTGCTGCGACGGTACCGGGACGGCATGCTCGAGCGGGTCGATGTCGACGCCCACGACTTCCTCGGCCTGTTCCCGGCGGACCAGTTCGGCACGCGGGCGCTCGCGCGAGCGTTCAAGCGCGGCCGTTCGAAGGAGGGGCCCGCCGGGCTCGACGATCTCTACGAAGAAGCCGGCGCCGATGCATTCGACCACGACTGGAGCATCCACCGGGCGCTCCACCGCGCCCGATCGGTGCTCGTGGGGAGCCTGCTGCCGATCATCGATCTGCTCGTCGTCGACGAGGCCCACAAGCTCAAGAGCACCGGGGCCCTGAGGACCCAGGGCCTGAACGCGGTCATGGGCAAGCGCTATCGCAAGGCGCTGTTCCTCACCGCGACTCCCTTCCAGCTCGACGTGGGGGAGCTTCGTCAGGTCTTCAAGGTCTTCACCAAGGCCAAGGGAGCCCCAGAAGACCTCACCGACCGGATCGAGCGATTGCTCGAGAGCATCGACGAGTACAAACGCCTCTACACCAAATTCGAGAGCACGTGGGCACGGCTGGAGGTCGGCCAGGCCGCGGAGTTCCGAGCGATCTATGCGGCCGCCCCCTCCCTCGATGGAGACCTCGGCGATCCTTCGCTGCAGCTCGTGGCCACGACGCTCCTCGATCTGCTGCGGCTCAAGGAGGAGACCATCCAGCCCGAGATCCGGCGCTGGATGATCCGATCGCTGCGTCGAGGCAAGCGGGAGTATCGACATCGGCAATCGAGCCCTCTCACCCCCCAGGGGGCGTCCGCCATGCCCTTCCTCGTCTACGAGAGGCTGATCGCGGAGCTGTTCCGCGACCCCGAAGAGCGGGGCACCCACAAGGCGGCGGCGGAGATCAACATGGTGTCGTCGTACGCCGCGGCCCGAGCCGGAGCCCTCCTCGCCGACGGAGACGACGAGCGCCGCTTGGGCCCCGAGGCCGGGGCCTATCGCGATCTGCTGCGGAAGATGGTGGACGACATGCCGCACACGGAGATCCCGACCCACGCCAAGGTGGCGTTCTCCGTGGACGATGCGCTCGCGGCGGGCGAGCAAGGCGAGAAGACGCTGGTGTTCTGCACGCGCATCGCGACCCTGCGCACGCTCAGGAAGCGGCTGGGCGCCGCGTGGAAGGAGCGCCTGCTGCAGCGCTGGCGCTCGGTGCATCCGGGTGTGAGCGCGGTCGAGGTCTTCGGGAGTGCCGGTCTACACCAGGGCATCCAGACGCGCCTCGGGGCCCAGAGCGATGCCCTCTACCTGGCCCTGCGCGAGCGCTACCTCCACACCGTCCTGCCGATCGCAACGTGGGCGGCCGACCACATCGACCAGATCCTGCCCTCGGCCAACGCCGCCGCACGACAACTGCGCGTGGGCAAGACCGCCGCCGAGCGCCGAGACTTCAAGCTCGCCAAGCGCTGCATCGAACACGCGGCCGCCGCATGCTGGCGGGATGCCGGCTCGCCCCAGGCCGCGCTCCAAGGAGCCCTCGATGCTGATGGATTGAGCGCATTGCTCGATCCGAGGTTCACCATGCTCGGGCTCGATCTCGAGGTCGACGCCCACGAGGGAGACGAGCCGGGCGAGCACCAGCCTGGTTGGGAGATCGATCGGCCGCTGGCGCTGGAGATCATCGGAGATGGCCGGTCGCTGTGGGCCGACGCATCGTCGCTCCTCCTCGAGCTCGATCGGCAGCAGCGGGTACGGGTGACCGAGATGCTCGCCCGATACCTCGGCTATCAGCAGGTCTCGTTCGTGCCCGATCTGCTCGGTGCCGCAAGCGCAGCTCACATACCGATCGCCCCCCTGAAGTCCCGCCCGATGCTCCGCTTCATCGATTCCTTCTGGGACGAGGGCATCGGACACCAGTGGCGGGACCGCATGCTCGACTTCCTGCGCTACTTCGTCGACCGGAGCGAGCAACACCGCAGCATCATTCTCGAAGAGCTCGAGTCCCGCGAAGTAGCCTTTGCTCGCCACACCAAGGACTCCTCGGGCCGCGAGAAGCTGCGCGAGGCGTTCAACACCCCGCTGTATCCCATGGTCCTCATCGCCAACGAGATGATGCAGGAGGGGCTCGATCTCCACCGCAGCTGCCGGAGGGTCGTGCACCACGACCTGGCGTGGAACCCGGCGCAGCTCGAGCAGCACGTGGGCCGGGTGGACCGGCTCGGCTCACGGCTGCTTCGATTGCGCGAGCAAGGGAGCGACGCGCGGCTGGAGGTGATGGTCCCGCTGGTACGAGGCACGATCGACGAGCGGCTCTACGAGGTCGTGCGGCGGCGGGAGAAGTGGCTGGAGTTCCTGCTGGGTGCACCGCCGAACCTGCGAGAGTACCGGCTGGGAGACGAGGAGCCGCCGCCCCTGCCCGAAGGGCTCGCGGAACGGCTCGCGGTCGATCTCGGGCCGGTGAACCACGAGCGGTAGGCGCCTTCTCGAGCCCCGCGGGCCCGTCGGCGGCGAGCTGACGTATACTCCGCTCGCGCGATGCAGGATGAGGAGCTCCTACGAGCCTGGGCCTCGGGAGACGAGGCGGCGGGCATCGAGCTGTACCGACGGCACTTCACGACCCTCTATCGGTTCTTTCGCACCAAGGCCCCCTACGACTACGAGGACCTGGTGCAGACCACGATGCTCGAGTGCGTCCGCTGCCAGGCCAACTACCGCGGGGATGCGCCCTTCCGCGTGTTCTTGCTCGGGGTCGCTCGCAATCGGCTCGCGGTGCACTTCCGCCATCGGGCCGGGGACCGCCTCGACTTCGACGTGGGGCACAGCTCGGTCGCCGACCTCGATCCTCGCCCCAGCACCATCACCGCTCGCAACGCCGGCCACCAGCGTCTCTACGCAGCACTGCGGCAGATCCCCCTCGAGCTGCAGACGGTCCTCGAGCTGCACTACTGGGAGGATCTGAGCACCAGCGACCTCGCGCTGGTGCTCGAGATCCCCCAGGGCACCGTCAAGAGCCGCCTGCGTCGAGCCCGTGAGGCCCTCCGCTCGGTGCTCATGTCCCCGCTGCTCGGCGGGCCTGCCCCCACCGACACCGCAGAGGACCTGTTCCTCCAGGTGCGAGCGCTGCGCGCAACGCTCGACGAAGGGTGACCCTGGGCGGCACGGCAGCATCACTCCACGGCGTAGGTGATGAACATGACGTCCGGATCGGTCTCGTAGGTGGCCATGAGCGCGGAGGTGCACGCCGGAATCATGGTGCCGTCCTCGCATTCGAATGGCGTGCCAGTGACGTGCTCCGCCGAGATCAAGGCGTCACGCGGCGTTCCGATACAGAGGGCATGCATGCTCGCGTCCCATACCGCCTCCACGGTGCCCACCCCAGGTTCGAACTGGTGGGGGCCCGAGCCGGTCTTGTTCCACATCGTGAGCAGATTGCCCTCCCGGGTGTAGGCGACTGAAGAGGGGCCGCAATACTTGGCGATGCCCGCGTTGGCGACGACCTGGCGGACATCGAAGGGCTCCATCTCGTAGCCCCAGGTGTACCCGGACTTCACCACCATGCCCCTCATGCATCCCATGTAGACCGCATTGGCATCATGGTCGAACTCCCCCGTAGATTCATCGACGCGGAGACCTCCGTAGAACACGGTCTCATTGTCGGACACATCTTCGGAGCACGTGGGCTGCCAGCCGCCAGACCCATACAGCATGGTGTGATCCGTCTCCCAGTGGTAGACCGCCGACTTTCCCGGCGTCCAGGTCAGGTCGGCAATTCTCAGCCTGCCGATCGTGGCCTCGACATCACCCTGCCTCTCCACTGTCCACTCGGTACCGATCCACAGCTCGTCTCGAATCGTGCACGAGAGCGCCGGATCGCTGCTGGCGTGAACGACCACCGGACCAAGAGTTCCGTCGCCCTCGATCGTGAGGATGGGGTCGTCGACGAAGACATCGATGTCCATGACTTCATCTTCGTCATCGAAGCACTGGTGCCCGTGGATCTCGAGGGCGACGACGTCGTTGTCGTCGGAGGAGGCGAGGCTAGAGTCGAGGAGCAGGTGGCGAAGCCCCAACTCGCTGTCCCCGAGCATGGACGTGTTCTTGAGCCCGTCGCACACGCTCAGCCTCCGGTCACACTCGCGAAAGCCGATGTCGAGGTCGCCGGCTTCATCTCGAAGGATCTCTGGCTCTCTCGTCTGCTCATCACATCCGGAGATGGACGCGAAGGAGATGAGGGCCAGGAAACAAGCAGGGGGGAGAAGTCGTGGGTGGCTCATGTTTGCCTCTTCGTGATGGGAGGCGACGACTGAATGTCGACGCCGTTCATCGAGAGGGTTTCGTCGGGGACCCGTTCGGATCACGATTTCTCGAAGAACCTCTGGCGCTCGTCACGCAAGTCAGTACTTCACCGATGAACATCGTTCTAAGGCTTGATGCACGATCGCGCAGCCTTGCGCAATTCACGCAGTGCTCGAGGGCTTTCGTCCCGGCGATGAGCGTGTCAGAACTTCGACGGGCCGTCTCGATGAAGGGCCATCCGGGTGCCCGAGCGTGGAGACGGAGAACGACACGCCGAAGGATCTCCCACCGTCTCGCGGCATCGAGCTTCGTCGAGAGGCGCTGATCGCCAAGGCCTTTCCCGGGCGGATTGCCCGCCCGCGGCTGGGTCGCTACGAGGTCGTCGGGCTCGTCGGCGAAGGGGGCATGGGGACGGTCTTCGCGGCCTACGATGCCAGCCTCGATCGGCGCGTCGCCATCAAGTCACTGCGCCGGGGTCACTCCGATCCGAGCCGGCGGGCCAGGCTCCAGCGCGAGGCCAAGGTGCTCGCCCAGCTCGACCACCCCAACATCATCACCATCCACGAGGTGTGGGAGGAAGACGGCGAGATCTACCTGGCCATGGAGTACGTCGAGGGCGAAGACCTCTCCTTCTGGCAGACGGCCAAGCGACCGTGGCGGGAGATCGTCGACGCCTATCGGCAGGCAGGGGAGGGGCTGGTGGGGGTGCACGAGGCCGGGCTCGTCTACCGTGACTTCAAGCCAGCCAACGTGATCCGGCGGCACGAGGACGGGGTCGTCAAGCTCCTCGACTTCGGCCTCGCACGCATCGAGGAGGACGACTCGTCCCCCGGTGAACGAGCGCTGCACAGCGTGGGATTTCGTCGCCCAACGGAGGACGCGAGCAGCACCGACCCCCCGCGGCAGCCGGCCGAGGACGCGCTGACCCACGCGGGATCGCTGGTGGGAACACCCGCCTACATGGCCCCCGAGCAGTTCCTCGGCGCACCAGCCGATGCGCGGAGTGATCAGTTCAGCTTCGCGGTCTCGCTGTGGGAGGCGCTGTACAAGCAGCGACCCTTCCTCCGCGAGCTCGGCCGCGTGAAGGGAGAGTTCGACGAGCGGTGGTTCACCGCACCTCGAGACCACCACGTCCCCAGCTGGGTGCGGCGCGTGGTGGAGCGCGGCATGGCCCGAGACCCCAGCGATCGATTTCCCTCGATGCGGGCGCTGCTCGAGGACCTCGGACGCGATCCGGCCATTCGCCGTCGTCGCCTCGCGCTCGGCTTGAGCCTGGCGGCGCTGACCGTGAGCGGCGGCTGGGCCGTGGCGGAGCTGCGGGGCGCTCCCTCGAGCACCTGCGTGCCGCCCGAGGTGCCATGGAGCGCAGATCGGCGAGAGGCGGTGCGCACCGCGATCGAGCGCGTCGACGACTCGGCGTCGGAGACCTGGATGCTGCTCGAGCCGCGCCTGGCTCGATATGGCGAGGAGCTGACGGAGGTTCGAGGTGAGGCGTGCCGAGCCCATGAGCGAGGCCTGCTGCCCGCCGAGCACCATGCCCTCGAGGGGCTCTGCCTCGATCGGGCCGAGGCCGGGTTCGACGAGCTGATCCACGTGCTCGCACGCGGGGACGCGACGGCGGTCGAGAATGCCAACCGAGCGATCACCGAGCTTCCGGCGCCCACGGACTGCACTCGGCTCGAGGTCCTGACCGCCGAGGAGCGACCGCCCGACGAGATCGCCGACCGCGTGGGAGCGCTGCGCAACGAGCTGGCTCGCTCCGCCGCCGAGGAAGCAGCCGGACTCTACGCCGAGGCGGCGACGCGAGCCGGGGGCGTGCTCGCCGAGGCCGACGACCTGGGGTACGCGCCGCTGCGCGCCGAGGCTCTGCTGCGGCGAGGGAGTGCTCGGATGCAGGAGAACCACGAGGGGACGCTGGCCGACTTCGACCAAGCCCTGTGGCTGTCCTTGGAGCTCGGCGAGGGGCACATCGCCGCCGAGGCTGCGGCCAAGCGAGTGTTCGTGAAGGCCGCCCTCGCGGACGTGAGCGACGTGAGCGACGCAAGGGACATGGCTCGAGCCCTCGTTCGGCGCCTGAGCACGGCAGACTGGCGCATTCGTTGGTTGCTCTCGAACAACATCGGCACCTCTCATCACCTCCGGGGTGAGACGGTAGAGGCGCTCGAAGCGTACGATGAGGCGCTCTCTTGGATTCCTACCGACGAGGGGCGATTCGAACGTGCCAGCACCCTCTTCAACCGTTCGACGGGGTTGCTATGGCTGGGACGACACGGGGACGCCGTGTCGAGCGTGCAGCGTGCCGTCGACGAATACATCGATCTCTTCGGCCCGGAGCACTCGAAGGTCCACAACGCCCGGGTGATGCTGGCGAGGACGCACCGCTTCCTCGGCCACTACGCGCAGGCTCGTGCGATCCTCGAAGAGGAGATCGGACGATTCACCGACGAGCGCTCGATTCCATTCGACACCATCTTCGAACGGGTCCAGGTCGCGCAGCTCCAAGGAGACTGGCCTGCTGCTCTGAGCTGGATTCGAAGGGTCGAGCCGCGGCTCGCCGAGCAAGATCGTCCTGACTCCTGGCGCAAGGAGTTCGGGCTGAAGGAAGCCGAGCTGGCCGCCGCGCGTCACGACGAGCTCACGGTCCGCGACACGCTCGCGGAGTACGGCAGCTCGCTGTCCCCCTATCGGCAGGCCGAGCTGATGCTCCTGCTGGGGCGAGCGGAGGACGCCGAGGCCCTGCTCGTTCCCATCGTGCGCGACGAGCCCACGCGCTACGGTGAGTACACCGTGTACCTGCTCGGACGGGCCCTGCTGGCCCAGGAACGATGGATCGAGGCGCGCGAGCGCCTGAGCGGATTGATCGAGTCGGACGACTTCGTTGAACGGCTCGCCCTGCTCGAGCGTGCGCGCATCGTCCTCGCGCTGGCCGAGGCCGAGCTGGGCATGGGGCAACGCGCTCGAGCCGAAGAGCGCCTCGCGCAGGCGCTCGCCCTGCTCGACGGCTTCGACCGCGACAGCGAGCCCGTGCGCGAGGCCCAGGCCCTACGGGCTCGTCTCGACGCAGCGACGGCTCCACCGTAGCCCGCTCGCCCGACGTCCCACCCCCGCGACCCCTCACTCCGCCAGCAGCTGCCGCAGCTGCTGGAGATCGGGCACCGCGGCCTTCTCGAGCCCGGCGAGCACGTCGTCGGCGAGCTGCCGCTTGCTGGCGTGCAGCGCGACGATCTTGTCCTCGACGGTCCCTTCGGTGACCAGCCGGTACACCGTCACGGGGCGCTGCTGGCCCATCCGGTGGGCCCGATCGGTGGCTTGATCCTCCACCGCCGGGTTCCACCACGGATCGAGGTGGAACACGTAGTCGGCCCCGGTGAGGTTCACCCCCATCCCGCCCGCGCGCAGGCTGAGCAGGAACACGTCGCCCTCGCCGGCCTGGAACGCCTCGATCCGGCGGCTCCGCTCGGCGGCCGAGGTCGATCCATCGAGTTCGAAGAACGACAGCCCCGCCGCCTGCAGGCGCGAGCGCACGAGGGCCATGCTGCCGAGGAATTGGGTGAAGACCAGCGCCCGGTGCCCCTGCGCGCACAGCTGCTCGAGGTGCTCGAGCAGCACGTCGAGCTTGGCCCCCTTGGGGCCAGCATCCTCGTCGAGCACGCGAGGGTCGATGGCCGCCTGCCGCAGCCGGGTGATCTGGGCGAGGATCTCGAAGCGCGCCTTCTTGGCGCCCACGTCCGCCACCCGATCGAGCGCGCGCCGGCGCACCGCCTCGTAGAACGCCTGCTGCTTGGGATAGGGCTCCACCCGCAGGGTGATCTCGGACCGCGGCGGCAGCTCGTCGAGCACCTGGGCCTTGGTGCGCCGCAGCAGGAACGGCCGCAGGATGGCCCGCAGCCGCGCCGTGCGCTCTCGGTCGCCGGCGGCGATCGGGGTGGTGAAGGTGTCGGTGAAGCGCGTCCGGTTGCCCAGCATGCCGGGCACGAGCACGTGGAACAGGCTCCACAGCTCGCCGAGAGCATTCTCGACCGGGGTGCCGGTGAGCGCGAGGCGAAACCCGGCCCGCAGCCGTCGCGCCGCCCGGGCGCGCTTGGTGGCGTGGTTCTTGAGCGCGTGCGCCTCGTCGAACACCACGGTGGCGAACTCCACCTCGGCGAGGGCGTCCGCTTCGGTGTGCAGCAGCCCGTAGCTGCACACCACCACGTCGCGCCCGCCCAGCGAGCCCAGCCGAGCCGGGCGGTCGTCGGCCTCGGCCAGCAGGTGCAGCCGCAGGGTGGGAGCGAAGCGCGTGGCCTCGGCGACCCAGTTGTGGGTGACCGAGGTGGGACAGACCACGAGGGCCGGCCCCTGCCGGACCCGCTGGGCGAGCAGGGCCAGCGCCTGCACGGTCTTGCCCAGGCCCATGTCGTCGGCCAGGCACCCCCCCAGCCCCGCCCGGGCCAGCCGGGCCATCCACACGAAGCCGTCGTGCTGGTAGTCGCGCAGCGAGGCCTGGAAGCCGCGCGGGGACCGGGGCGTCCACTGGGCGATCTTCCGCAGGGCGGCGAGCTTGGCCTGCGCCTCGCGGTCGAACGTGAACCCCTCGGGGGCCTCCGACGCCAGCTCGTCGAGCGCGGTGAGCATGGCCGGAGAGGCCCGCACGGTGTCGCCCTCGGCCGTCCCCAAGCTGGCGAGCCCGTCGAGGTGGCGGCGCAGCTTCTCCGACAGCGCCACGAAGCGATTGGGGCCCAGCTGCACGTAGGCGCCGCCCCCCGCCCGGCGACCGAGCAGCTGCTCGAAGCGCAGCACCACCGCGTCGTCGAGCTCGACGGTGGCATCCACGCTCAGCCAGTCGACGGCGCCGCCCGAG
>JGI12210J13797_10024070_pt1 | contig 14580 bp, 11 predicted proteins | sample ElkSlonscriptome_3_FD_13797 | JGI IMG/M metagenome (IMG submission 13797)
CGAGCACCTCGATGACGGCGTGCGCGGCCGCGAGCCCAGGCTCGCGCGCGGCCACGACCCCGGGCTCGCGCGCGGTCATGAGCCCGGGCTCGCGCGCGGTCATGAGCCCGGGCTCGCGCGCGGCCATGAGCCCAGGCTCGCGCGCGGCGGAGGGCAGCGCGGGCGCACGGGGCGGCCGCCGCGTGGGTCGCGAGCGGCGCGGCGCGGTGTACAGCCCGTGCCGCCGCAGGCGGTCGCGCAGCACCTTGCGCGAGCACCCGGCCCGCCGCGCCGCCTCGCTGAGGTTGCCCTCGGTCTCGTGCAGCAGCTGCCGCAGGTACCAGGCATCCACCCGGTCGCGCATGGTGTCGAAGCTGACCTCGGTCATGGCCTCCAGCGAGGGCGGCCCGAGGGGGTCGATCCTCAGATGCCGCGCCTCGAGGACCTCGTCGGCCGCGGTCGACAGCGTGCGATCGACGACGTCCCGCAGCTCGCGAACGTTGCCCGGCCAGCCGTGGGCCGACAGCGCCCGCCAGGCGTCGGGGGCCAGCCGCACCGAGGGCCGACCCGAGCGCCGCAGCAGCACCTGCACCAGGGGCGCCACGTCGTCGGGCCGGCAGCGCAGCGGCGGCAGGTTCAGCACCCGCGCCGCGAAGCGACGCGCGAGCAAGGGGTGCAGCCGGGCCTCGAGCCGCAGCCGGCCCTGCGCGGGCCGAGCCAGCCCCAGCACCCGCACGCCCGGCGCGGTGGGCGACCACTGCGCCAGCCGCCGCGCGACGGCCTCCTGGGCGGCCGGCGACCAGCGCTCGAGGTGGTCGAGGACCAGCGTCCCACCCCGCCGCGCGAGGGTGGCCCACGGGTGGGCCACCCCGTCGACGTCGGGACCCCGGTACGTCATCAGCGGCACATCGAGATCGGCGGACGCCATGTGGAGCAGCTGGGCCGCGAACGACTTGCCCACCCCGCATTCTCCCGTGAGCAGGGCGTCATGGTGGTCTTGGGACCATGCGCGCAGCTGCTGCACGATGCGTCGCATGACCGAGTCATGGGAGACGAAGACTTCGAAGGGATCGGACGGAAGCTTGACCCGTTGCACGACCCCGAAGCACAGCAACCCACGGGCCAACCCGGCGATCGTGTGATCTCGGCATCATCCGCCCGATCCGAGCGGAATCCGTGGCCCGCCGGTTGGCCACCCGGCCCGCCGGTGGGCCACCCCCTCGTCGACGCGCCGCGGGCACGCGTTCGACGGGGATCGCGAGGGCTACGCGTCTTCGAACGAGACCGCGGCGCGCAGCTGCTCGAGCCGCGCCACCGCCTCGGCCCACGGCGCCTCGGCCCGGAAGCCGTAGCGCTTGTTGTCGTGGACCACGGTGTAGCCGTAGCCGGCCAGGCCCGCGAACATCAGCTCGAACACGTTCTTGACGTGGTCGTCGTACACGTAGAAGCCGCTGGGCACCGAAGGATCGACGCGCACCTTCACCAGCTCGCGGTCGACCATGGTCTCGTTGACGACCCACTCGCCGTTCTCCACGCCCTTGCTGCCCACGTCGGGCACGTCGTGCCACAGGAAGTCGGGCCAGTGGCCCCAGTGGTGGTCGGAGGTCGCCGGGCAGTAGGCCTCGGGCTGCCCCCGCTCGTCGCGGCGCACGAGGTACTCGAGCTTCGCCTCGCCGAAGCGAGCCACGATGTCCACGTGCCAGTGCTCGGTGCGCTCGTCGGCGTTGGTCGCCTTCTTCGTCACGTCGAGGTGGGTCACCACCCCGTTCCACACCGCCGACTCCTTGTCGGTGTCGGCGCAGATGTTGCGAGCCTCGCGGCTGGCCAGCTGTAGCAGCGCGGTGAACTGCGAGGGGTCGTCGCGCTTCATCTCGCGGCTGAGGGTGCAGCGCAGCGGCGCTTGTAGGGGCACCTCCACGTCCAGCCCCGGGCGCGGCCGGGCCACCCACCGGCCGTCGACCTGCTCGTAGACCTGCATCTCGGCCACGATCCGGCGGTTGGCGGGCTCGTAGTACACCCGGAACAGCTGGCGCTTGCCCACGTCGTCGACGTGGGTGCCCAAGAAGAAGCGCCCCGTCTCGCCCGCGTCGGCGCCCTCGCGCAGGTCGATCATCGTCTGCTCGGTGCGCTGCACCGGGTAGCCCGAGTGCGCGTCGAACACGTCGATGAGCACCCGCGCCTCCAGCCGGGCCCCCGTCACGTCGATGATGTTGTAGTCGCCCTCCACCGTCTTCACGTAGCGGGGGTTGGGCGTGAAGCGCACCGCCTCGAGATCGGGCAGGTCGCGGAAGAACACGGTGCCCATGTCGGGGCGCTCGCCATCGGGCAGCTCGATGCCGGTCACCCGGAACGTCTCGTGGCGGCCGCCCATCGGCCAGCGGAAGCTGCGGCCCGGCGCGGTGCCGGTGAATTGCAGCCGGTCGGGGCGGCTGTCGTTGCGCGACCCGCCGAACTCGTGGATCCCTCGCTGCAGCCGGCCGGTGCCGTCGATCCGGCGGTACAGCGACCCCAGCTCCATCACGCTGGCCAGCATCTCCAGCAGCAGGTCGCGATCGTAGTGGATGGTGTCGCCGGTGTCGGAGCGGTACTCGCGGACCGAGGGGCGGGGCTCGGCCGTCATCGTCACGCCCAGCTCCTCCATCACCGCCTTGACGTCGCAGTGCCCGGCCCACGACACCCAGTCGATCTCGCCCTGCTGCACCCAGCCGTCGCCGTCCCAGTCGAAGCGGAGCCCCTCCCGCAGGTTCGGATCGCCCGGCGCCCGCTGGAACGTGAGCTGCTCGAGGTCGAGGGGGGCGTGGCGCAGGTCCTCGGGCTCGACCTCCACCGGCGAGTGATCGGCGCGGTGCAGCCGGCCCGCGGCGTCGCGGTACAGCCACTGGCCCGCGTCGGGGTGCTCGGCGGTGGGCGCGATCTTCAGCAGCTCGTAGCGGGGGGCGAGCGGATCGGAATCGGCCCGCTCCGAGGCGATCTGCCGGGTGCGCCGGTCGATGAGGAACCCGCCCAGGGTGCGCTCGATGTCCCGCTCCTCGATGACCTCGTTGGCGTACTTGTGCAGCATCAGCCAGTCGAGGTGGGCCTGCACCTGGTCGCGCTGGCGGCGGACCGACTCGCGGGTGGCCGAGGGGAGCACGGCCATCGCCGCGCTGCCCTCCACCGGCAGCGACCCGAGCAGCGCCTCGAGGTAGTGCACGAACGGCGCGTCGTGCCCGTAGCTGTGGTAGGTGCCGGTGTCGGCGTCGTCGAACGCCTGCGGCCCCGTGTACAGCTCGTCTTCGAACTCGGCCACCGCCCGGTGGCAGGTGGTGCGCTCCGCGGCGGGCAGCGTGCCCTCCGACAGCCAGCCCTCCACCTGGGCGCGGATCTCCGCCATCATCGCGCGACACCGTGACACCCGGATCTGGTTGCGCCAGTAGCGGGGGCTGTGGGGCGGGGCCTGGTCCTCGCCCAGATCGCCGGTGGCCAGCACCTCCGCGTGGCCCCGCTGGGCCGCCGTCATCGCCTGCCGCAGCTCTCCGGCCGAGCGGGGGGCCACCTCGGGGTCGAACAGCGACGCGGGCGGGGCGGGATCGTCGATGTCGACGTACGCAAACTGCATGCGCGGGTGCGGCCGGCCCCCGTCGACCGATTCGAACAGCGTCATGCTCACCCGGCCTCCCGGGCGCAGCGGCTGCTCGCGCACGTCCTTGATCCGGGTGCTGGCAGCGAGCGCCTCGGTGGCATCGACGAAGGCCTCGAAGGCCGCATTGCGGACGACTTGCTTCACGGGAACCGCCTCTCGGGGGCAACGGGGGGAGCCGATGGTACCGCCTCGCTCCCCGGTGCGGGGGCCGCCAAGACCGGCCGCGGGCCACCTCGGGTCTGCCCTCGGTCGCACGCCCGGCACTGCGCGTGACCATAGCGGTCGCCGAACATGCCAGGGCCCGCGCAGCGACGTCGCGTGGGTGCTGCGGGGCGGGGCGGTCACCTCGCTGGTGGAGCGGAGCAGGCCACCACCGTGGGCCAGCACTGCGCCGCGCGGCTGCGCGTGGGCCCGCGGCGGTGTCCCGCGTGCGGTCGGCTCGCGGTGCGCTTCGTCCACCGCCTGCTCGAGGCCACGTCGCTGCTGCGTCGCACGGTGGAGCTGGGGCTCGGGGTCCACGATGAAGTGCTCGAGCACGAGCGCCGGCTGGTCCTCGCCGCGGCCGCGCTCGAAGCGTAGCCGGAGCACGGGCGGCCCCAGTGTGCCGCGGTGCACCTGGTGAGCACGACGGCACCATCGCCCCCCAAAGGCTACGACTCCGCGCCGCACCAACCCTACGAGCGGATCTCCATCCGGCTGCGACACGGCGGCAACCAGATCGCACGACCACGACGGCACCCACGAGCACCAGCACCAGCACCAGCACCAGCACCAGCACCAGCACCAGCACCAGCACCAGCACCAGCAGACGACACGAGCGCGCCGGCACCACCACGACGGTCATGCGTGCGACTCGATCGTGCTCGGCACCCTCGCGACAATTCGCGATCGACTCTTCGTGGTCGATGCATCGCCGCTAGCTCGACCCGGTGTCCGTGCTACAGATCCGTCGGTGTATGGCGGAGGGGGAGACCTGGCCTCCCTCCAGCTCGAAACGATGTCGATGCAATCGTCGCCCGGGTCGCACGATCGGGCTGGCGCGAGGAGCTACGGGATGTCCGATATGGCTTCAGCCCAACGCCGCGAGCGTCTCTCGCCGTCCGAGAAGCGCTTCTTGATCTCCCACCCGCACCTGGTGCTACGGATCTCCCAGAACGCCTACCTCGCCGAGCAGGAGGCCGATCGGCGGGGATATCGACAGGCCCAGCGCGGCGTGGGCGATGCCTTCCACAGCTGCTACTGGTCGGCCTTGCTCGCCCGCGACATCGGCGTGGAGCAGGCCCAGGCGTTCTTCAAGGCCCACGGCGAGCGAGAGGACGCCGAGCCCGGGGCGGCCTCGATCGAGCTGCGCAATAGCTCCGTCGGGATCTCGATCGGTCGCTCGCACCCCGGCGCGTCCAACAAGGCGCTGGCCAACCGCTGCGCGTGGGCGCTGGAGGTCGGGCGGCTGCGGGTGGCCCCCCACCGCAACTAGCTACTCGCGCGTGCGCCAGTAGATCCGCACCACCGAGCGCAGCGTGTCCGGCCGCTGGTGAATGGTGACCTCGGCGCTGGCGTGCCGCCCCCGTGCCCGCAGCGTGGCGCGATGGCCTTCTCCCATCGAGCCGATGGCTCCTCCGCCCCCGAACACCTTCATGCCCTCGTCCTTCAGCGCCGAGCGATAGAAGGCCTCCACCTGGGTGCCCGGGGCCGGCACCGACAGCCCCAGCGTGACCAGCCAGCCCACCCCGTCGTCGTTGGGTCGCCGAGCACGACGCATGAAGCGAGAGCCCGGCATCCACGGCAGCGGTACGTCGGGCCGAGCATCGCCCGCGCTCGTGTCCGCGCCCTCGCCCGCGTCCGCGCTCGCACTCGCACTCGCACCCGCGCCCGCGCCCGTCGTGCTCTCGCCGCTCGACCCCTTGGAGCCCTCGCCCGTCGAGCTGCCGTCGCCCGATCCCGCGGAGGCCTCTCCCGTCGTGCTTCCTCCACCCGTCCCCATCGGGTCCGCGCCCGTTGGGTCCGCGCCCGTCGGGTCCGCGCCCGTCGTCGCTCCTTCGCTCGTCGGCCCGGGGCCCGAGGCCCCGGCGCTCGGGCTCGCCACCGCGCTCGGGCCCACCCCTTCGTCGGCCCCGGGCTCCGGATCGGGCGCCGTCGCGCCGTGGTTCCACATCACCGCCGCGCTCACGCTCGCGCCCAGCGCAGCCCAGAGGGCCCGGGTGCGCCACAGCGAAGCGGGAGAGTCTTCGTTTCCCATGGCGGCTCGCTCACTCGAACGCCAGCGAGTCGACGTAGTCGTCGGCCCACCGGGCCTCCACGCCCGAGGGCGCGTACACGGCCACCAGGATCAGGCGGCTGCCCTCGATCACCCCGCGCAGCGTAGCGTACATCCCGTCGCTGGCCCGAAGCTCCACGCGCCGGCTGGGACGCCCGGCGAACGCCCGCGGGTCGATCTCCTCGAGCGTGCCCTGCATCGAGCGCCGGATCTCCGTGACCGACCCATCGAGCGCGGCCTCGGGGTCGGGGACGAGCAGCAGGTTGGTGGATTGCACCACCACCTGGTGACCATCGAGCACGCCGCGGTGGCCCACCAGCGGGGGCAGGCCGTGGGTGTCGAGCCACGCGCCCATGCGGGTCGGGGTCTGCACGCGGTAGCCCAGCTCCGGCGCCGCGAGGGACTCGGTCCGCGGCTGGTTCCGCACGTCGAACGAGGTGAAGAAGCGCTCGGCGTCGACCGGCTGGGCGCGGCCCTGCACCTCCAGCACATAGAGCCGCCCCTCGCGGGCCACCGCCCGCACGAAGGCCGTGTCTCCGGCCACGTCGATCGTGGCGCCGAAGCCATCGCCCTGCCACGCCTGCTCGGCGCTCAGCTGGCCGCGCGTGCGCAGGGAGGCGCGGAACGTGCTCAGGGCGTCGTCTTCGGTCTCCGGCGCCACCGTCACTCGAAAGACCCCGCCCTCGCTCTCGGCCGTCAGCGAGCGCACCGGCGTCGCGCGAGGATCGCTGGGCGCGGCCGACTGGGAGCGGGGCATCGCGGGCATGGCGATCTCGACGTGCGCGCTGGTGTCGGTGACCCACACCCAGTCGCGGGGCACCACGCTCGGATCGGCCGCGGCGCGCTCGGCCTCGCTCGCGACGGCGACCGATCCCTCGCCCTCCGCGGCCAGCTCGCCCCCCGCACCCGCACCCGCACCCGCGCCCGCGCCCGCACCCGCGCCCGCACCCGCGCCCGCCGAGCCGGAGTCGCCCGAGCATCCCAGTCCCAGCAGCGTGCCCAAGGCGATCGACCTCGCGTGCACCATCACGCCGCGCCGACTCGAGCTCACCGCCCGTACGCGCTTCCCCTCTCCACCCGAATCCTCCATCCGCACATGCTCCTGCATGCTATGGCCGCTCGAATTCGAAGAAGAAATTCTCCTCGAGGAACTCGTCGTGGGCCCGCACGAAGCGAAACCCCGCGGCCTCGATCTCGGCTCGGAACTCGGCGGGGGTCGCCCGCACGTGCTCGCGCCGCCAGCCTCGCGTGTCCTCGCCGACCGCATAGTCCACGATGGCCAGCCGACCGCCCGGCTCGATCGCCCGATACAGCGATGCGAGATACGCCGCCGGGTGCTCCACGTGGTGATACGAGTCGCACATCAGCGCGAGGTCGACCGAGGCCTCCGGCAGGTTCACCGAGGCCTGGTCGGCCCGGGTGACCGCGACGTTGCCCAGCCGAAGCTCGCGCGCCCGCTGGGTGATGTGGTCGAGGAAGTAGGGCTGCACGTCGACCGCGTGCACCCGCCCCTGCTCGCCCACCACCCGGGCGATGGCCAGGGTGAACAGCCCCGAGCCCGCTCCCACGTCGGCCACCCGATCCCCGGGCCCCAGCCGCAGCGCGGCGATGATCTCCGCGCGGTGATCGAAGACCTCGCGGCCCTCGCGTTCGAAGCGCTCCTCCCAGTGCGCGGGGTCCGTCTGGTCGACGTAGTGCTGGTTGATCTCGGCGGGGATCGCCTCGGGAGCCGAGAGCTTCGCCGCCCCCACGTCCGCTTCGCGTGCAGCCGACTCCGAGTCCGGGTCGCCGGCCGCATCGATCATCGGAGCGGGAGCGACAGGCGGCGGCGCGGCCATGGGAGCGTCGGCCGCTGGCGCGCAGCCCGAGCCCAAGCCCAGCACCCACGCCAGCGAGCACACCCTGCGAGCGAGCATGTCCGGGGTGTAGCACGGCGCGACGAGCTTCATCGCGCTCGCCACCCGCCGGGTCCCCATCGTCCCGGACCGCTCGGGCCCTCGTCGCGCCCCGCCGCTCCGGGCCGCGGCGGTCGAGCGCCCCCACGATTTCTGCCGACGCTTTCGGTTTGACAACCCCCAGACCCGCCCCTACGTTGGTCTGCGTTGCACGCGGGCCGTCGTCTCGGCCCCGTCGCACGGAGAGGAGGACGATCATGCTGCCCCTTGTTTCCCACGGTCCCATGTCGAGCCTCGCCTCCGTGCGCCCATAGCGACCTCGTCGCCCTCGGGCTGGCCGTGGAGGCCAGGCTCTCACCCTCCGAGCAACCGTTCGGGGCGTACCCCTCGGGTGCGTCCTCCGTGAGAGCACATCCCAATTGTCCAATCATTCCAACCGACGAAGGCAACGCCCTCGTCGATCGGGGTCGGCCGATGGTTCGTCCCCCGAGTCCGTGTACTTCTCATCCCGGGGGCGCGACCGCGGTCGCGCCTCCGGCAACGACACCAAGAGCCTCCAGCTGTGCCGCCAGGTGCAGCAGCGGCTCGATCTCGCCCTCGGCGAGCTGTACGACCCCCTCTTGCAGGCCCTGTGGGTCCAGCGGGTGCTCCCCCAGCCGGGGGGGCGAGCGCTGATCGTCGAGGTGGTCTTGACCGACGACGTGCCCGTGCACGAGGTTCTCGCCCGGCTCGACGCCGTGCGGGGCCACCTTCGCCACGAGATCGCCGCGGCCATCCATCGCAAGCGCACCCCTCACCTCCAGTTCATGGTGGTGTCGGAGGTGCAGCCATGACGGGCGCGTCACCGGTCCTGCACCAGTGGCTCGCCGACGAGCTCCCCGCCGAGGTTCGCGACGCGCTCGCGCGCCTCGGTCGGGGGGCCGACGTGGCCCACGTGGCCGTGATGCCCGACGTGCACCTCGGCCCCGACGTGTGCGTGGGGGTGGTGCTGGGCACCCACGACACCCTCGTGCCGGCCGCGGTCGGGGGTGACATCGGCTGCGGCATGGCGGCCCTGGCCTTCGACGTGTCGGCCGACCGGCTCGACGACGCCTCGGTGGCCGCTCGCGTGCTCGAGGGCTTCTACGAGGGCATCCCGTTCATCCGCCACCCGCGGCGGGCCGGGGTGCAGCTGCCCCCCGCGCTGGCCGAGCGCCCGCTCAGCCAGCCGTCCCTGAACGCCGCCCGCACCCGCGAGGCGGGCGGGCAGCTGGGCACCCTGGGCCGAGGCAACCACTTCATCGAGCTACAGGCCGACCCCGACGATCGTCTGTGGCTGATGGTGCACAGCGGCTCGCGGGGCATGGGCCAGGCCATCCGGCTGGCCCACGACAACCAGGGCACCCGCGACCGCGCCGGCTTGCTGGCGCTGCGGGCCCACTCCGACGAGGGCCAGGCGTATCTTCGCGATCACGACTGGGGCCTCGACTACGCGGCCGCCAACCGGGCCCGCATGCTCGCGGTGGCGCGCGACGTGCTGTCCCGGGTGCTGGGGGCCGAGGCCGACGAGTCCACCGCGATCGAGTGCCACCACAACTTCGTGCGCCGAGAGACCCACGGCGAACGAACCCTGTGGGTGCACCGCAAGGGGGCCCTGTCGGCCCAGGCCGACGAGGTGGGCATCATCCCCGGCTCGATGGGCACGGCCAGCCACCACGTGCGGGGGCGGGGCTGTGCCGCCGCGCTGTGCTCGAGCTCGCACGGCGCGGGGCGGGTGATGGCCCGCTCCGTGGCCCGCCGGCGGATCACGGTGGCGCACCTGCACGCGCAGATGGAGGGCATCTGGTTCGACCAGCGGCTCGCCGGGCGCCTGCGCGACGAGGCCCCCCGGGCCTACAAGGAGATCGGCGCGGTGATGCGAGCCCAGCGCGAGCTGACCCGCATCGAGCGCACCCTCCGACCGGTGCTCGTCTACAAGGGCGGCTAGACTCGCCCCCCTGGGCTCGGGCTCGGGCCGGGTTCGGGCCTGGGCTCGGGCCGCTTGGGCTCGGGCCTGCGCTCGCGCTCGGGCCTGCCGGATCAGACCAGCGCTGCCACGCCCACCCCGGCGAGGGTCAGCATGCCCATCAATCCCACCGCGGCCATCATCATCATGCTCATGAACATGCGGGGGCGGGCGTCGGCAAAGGAGAGGATCCGGTGCTGCTGCGCCTTGTAGAACGAGACGGGGCAGTGCACTTCGATCTCGCCCGAGCGCACCCGCTCGAGCATGGCGAGGGCCTGGCTGGCGCTCCCGAAGCGGGCCTCGGGGTCGCGCTGTAGGCCCCGGCGCAGGAAGTAGCGATACTCGATGGGCACGGGCACTTGGCCCGGGTGCACCCACGCGTCGTGATCGCTCCACGCGGGGTTCTCCCCCTCCATCACCTCCTGCAGGGTGGCGTAGAGGTTGGAGTCGTCCTGCACGTAGCGGCGCAGGGTGAGCAGCTCGAACAGCACCACGAAGGCGCTGTAGAGATCCGAGCGGGCATCGATGGCCCCGTGGTCGCCGCGCGCCTGCTCGGGCGACATGTACAGCGGGGTGCCCAGCAGCGTGCCGGCTTGGGTCATCTCTGGGCGGGCGGAGGCCGCATCCGGCTCGCCCTCCGGCGCTGCGCCCAACCGGGCCCGCTCGCCGCGGCGAGCGATGCCCCAGTCCATCAGGCGCACCTCGCCGTGCACGCCGAGCATCACGTTGGCCGGCTTGATGTCGCGGTGCAGGATGCCCTGGGCGTGCGCATAGTCGAGGGCGTGCAGGATGCCCACGAACACGTCGAGCCGCCGCTGCATCGGGTACTGCGCGTGGGCCTCGCGGTCGCCCGACCGCAGCCGATCGATGAGCGCCTCGAGGCTCTCGCCCTCCACGTACTTCATGGTGAAGAACAAGCGCCCGTCGTCGTCGCGCCCCACGTCGTAGATGGGGGTGATGTTGGGGTGATCGAGCGCGCCCATGGTGCGCACCTCGTCGACGAAGCGGGCCACCGACGAGGCCGACTCGTAGCCCTGGGCCAGCCGCTTGAGCGCCACCGGGCGGCCGATGTCGTGGTCCTCGCTCAGCTCCACCTCGCCCATCGAGCCCGTGCCCAGCCGCCCCCGAGACGAGTAGCGCGCGCGGGTCTGGGGCTCGAGACGCAGCGAGCCCGCGTCCTCGGAGACCACCCGGGGCAGCACCGTGATGCGCCCCATCAGGGTCCCTTCGGCGGGCAGCCGAGCCATGGCCGCATCCGAGGCCGCGGCCATCGTGCGGTCCAGGCTCGAGTCGTGGTCGGACGACGTGGCGGCGACCGTCTCCACCGCCGAGGGCGGCTCGAACGAGAGGGTCGCGTCGTGGGAGAGGGAGGAGTCCGTCATGACGAGGGGCGAAGTCCGGAAGGGAAAACGGATCGCGATCGATCGATCGCCAACCAAGGGGCAGACGTTACCCGTGGGCGCAGGGGGGAGCGAGCCCTAGTCCCGGAACGGCCCGCGCTCGTCGCCCACCTCCAGCGGAGCGAGGGTGGCCGCGGCCACGCCCAGCAGCTCCGCCCGCTCCTCGCGACGGCGCTGCCGAGTATCGCGCAGATCGGCCAGATCAGTGAGCACGTTGGCCGCGAACATCGAGACCGCGAGCGCCAGCGCCTCCGCGAACCCCCGCGGGCTGGGGCGGCTGGTCACCGCGGCCCGCACCCGCAGCGTGCGTCCCTCGCGGTGGCCCTCGACCCACAGCTGCTGGGGCATCAGCTCGTAGTTCTCGTAGGGCGGCCGCTTGCGGGCGTAGCGGATCACCAAGCGCCGCGGGTGCCGGACCATGTGGAACGGGCCGCCCGGCGCCACCTCCGGGCGGGCCTCGAAGCGGTCGGCCACTTCTTCCCACGACAGGGCCACCCGGTACTCCGATCCCACGGGTCGCAGTGTGCCGCGCAGCGACGTCGCCTCGCCCATCCCCACCCCGCTAGCACGACTCGCCGCCTCGCGACCGACTCCGAGCCGCGGCGTCATCACCGCTATCCATTTTACTAACAAATCTACTTCCTACTGCGGCCGGCTAGTTCCAGGGGACTAGGGTACCGTTGCGCCCGCTCCGTGCCCGCCCCGTCCCTCCCGCCCCGGTGGCAGCGCCCTGCGTTCTGGGCCGTGCTCCTCGCCATCATCGTGGTGGCCATCGACCTGGCCTCGATGGCCTCCGCTGGCGCCTGGGACCCGTGGGAGACCCACTACGGGGAGGTGGCCCGCAACATCCTCGTGCGGCACGACCCGCTGGACCTGTGGTGGCAGGCGGGCAACGGGGGCCCCGACGCGGCGGTGGAGAAGGCGTTCTGGTCCAAGCCTGCCCTGCCGTTCTGGCTGATGGCGCTGAGCATGAAGATCTTCGGGGTGGGCACGGCCGGGCCGCCCGACGAGCTGGTGCGGCCGTTCTGGCCCGAGTTCGCGATCCGCTTGCCCAGCATGCTCGCCGGTCTCGGCAGCGCGGCGCTGCTGGGCCATGCGGCGTGGCGCTTGGTGTCGCCGCGGGCGGGCATCCTCACCGCCATCGTGCTGGCGACCATGCCGCAGTGGGCCATCGCCTCGCGGCAGGCGCTCACCGACCTCATCTTCGTGGGCCCGGTGGTGCTGGCCGCGGTGGCGTGGATCTTGGCGTGGGGCCAGCCCGACCGCCCGCTGCGGCGCCGGGGCCGGGGCCGGGGTCGCGTGCCCTGGGACCGGGCCTACCTCGCGTTCCTGGTGCTGTTCGCGGTGGCCGTGGTCGCGCCGCTGGCCGTGATCCACCAGCACGCCTACGACCCCTACACCTGGGCCACGATCGGCCGGGATCCTCGCCACGCGGCTGCGCTGCGGGAGATCCAGGCGCACATGTTCATCTACTGGGGCCTGGCCGTGCTCGTGCTCGGCCTGAGCCTGCGCTGGACTCGGCGCAGCCAGGTGTGGATGGCGGTGCTCTACATCGCGGCCGGCCTGTCGCTGCTGGGCAAGGGCCTGATCGGCCCGGGGCTCGTGGGGGCGCTGGTGCTGGCCCACCTGGTGGTGACGGGGCGATGGGACCTGCTGCGCCGCTGCGGCCTGCCCACCGGGATCGTGCTGTTCGCCCTGGCCAGCTTCCCCTGGCACCACGCGATGGTGCTGTTCCGCGGGGAGCGGTGGGTCAACGAGCTCATCATCCAGAACAACCTCGCGCGCTTCGGCAGCGGCGAGCAGAAGCAGGCGGTGGGCTCGTTCGCGTTCTATCTCGAGACGCTGGGGCTGGCCGCGCTGCCCTGGTCGGCCGTGGTGCCGCTGGCGCTCGCGGCGGTGTTCGGCTCGCGCCGGCGGGGTGAAGCGGCGGCGGAGACCGAGCCAACCACCGACGCCGACCCGAACGACGCCGACCCGAACGACGCCGACCCGAACGACGCCGAGCCGGCCGTCTCTCCGCCACCGTCGGAGGAGCACCCGGCCGCCAGTGCCTTCGAGGACTACGCGGTCGCCCGCACGCCCGCCCAGGTGCGCCGCACCCTGCACCACTACGCGCTGCTGTGGTTCGCGGTCTCGCTGTTCGCCATCGGCTACAGCGTCACGAAGTACTACCACTACCTCCTGCCGGTGCTGCCTCCCTTCGCGCTGCTGGTGGGGCTGTGGCTCGACACCGAGATGCGCCGGCGGTCGGCGGGGATGGGCGCGCGGCTGGTGGGCGCGGCGGTGGGCGTGGCCGTGCTCGTGGCCGTGGTGCGCGATGCGTCCAACACCACCGCCTGGCTGGCTCACCTCACCACCTACCTCTACACGGGCATGTGGCGCACCGGCGGGCCGGAGATCCCCGCCCTGCCCTGGCTGGTGCTGCCGTTCGGGCTGGGGCTGCTGGCCTGGGCCTTTGCGCGCCGCCGCGAGGCGATGGTGGCCTTCGTGCTGTCGGGCCTGCTCACCACCGGCTGGATCATCCAGGACTATCTCCCCGCCGCCTCCGAGAACTGGTCGCAGCGCAGCGCCCTGCGGGTCTACTTCGACGAGCGCGGCCCCGACGATCGCCTGGTGAGCTGGTGGTTCTACTACCGCGGCGAGACCTGGTTCACCAAGCAGGACGTGTGGGTGATGAAGGACGTGGACCGCAAGGCGCTGTCGGATCTGTTCGACGAGTACGAGGGCAGCGGCGCGGCCTTGTGGTTCATCACCATCGAGCCCCACGCCCGGCGGCTGCGGGCCCAGGTTCCGCAGCAGCACCGCGCGGACATCGAAGTGAAGTACGAGAGCTTCCACTACGTGCTGCTGCGCGTGCCGATGTAGCGGGGGCTGGTCGGAGGGCGCCGCGGACGGCACACTGCGGCGGATGGGCTGGCTTCCGCTTCGATGGCTGCGCCGCGGGGCCTCGCCGCAGCAGAGCGCTGGCGCGACGCCGCAGAAGTCCGACGCCGCGACACCGCCGCAGAAGTCCGACGCCGCGACACCGCCGCAGTTCGACGCCGCGACGCCGCAGAAGTCCGACGCTACGGCGCCGCAGCTGCTGCCCGCCCCCGAGGCGATCGCCCGCTACCGCCGGGAGGGCGGGGACCCGGCCGCCGCGGTGCGCGGGGCGAAGCAGCAGCTCGCGGGCCTGCGCCGCGAGGTCGACGACGACGCACGCTGGCAGCGCCTGATCCTGATGGCCCGCCAGATCGGCGATCCCTGGAACGCCGACGACTGGCCGCTGGGCTTCGACGCGCTGCTGTGTGCCATCCCCCTGTGCACCGACGTGGCCTTCGAGTGCGCCCGCTGCCCGATCGGGCAGCGCCAGGAGGGGCGCTCGTGTGCGCATCCCACCTCGGCCTTTGGGGTCATCGGAGATCTCGTGCGCCGCGCCGACCGAGACGGGCTGCGGACGCACCTCG
>JGI12210J13797_10300686_pt1 | contig 14570 bp, 14 predicted proteins | sample ElkSlonscriptome_3_FD_13797 | JGI IMG/M metagenome (IMG submission 13797)
GGCCGTGCTCGCCGCAAAAGATCTAATTAAAGAACCCTTCTGCGTCCAGAATGCCGACGATTTCTACGGAGCCGAAGCCTATCAAACCATCGCCGACGGCTTCCAAACCCTGGAAAATTCTGAAAGCTGCATGGTCGGCTACCGCCTGAAAAATACACTTTCCCCTTTCGGCTCCGTTTCCCGCGGCGTCTGCGAAATCGAAAAAGGCTATCTCGTGGAAGTCAACGAACGCACCGAAATTATCACCAACGAAGCCGGCACCGTTCAATATATTGAAAACGGCGCGGCCACCGACATGACCGGCGAAGAAATCGTCTCCATGAACTTTTGGGGATTCGCGCCCGAATTTTTCCAGACCTTGGAAGAAAAGTTTATCGAGTTTCTGACCGCCAAAGGCGAAGAGCTGAAATCGGAATGGTATATCCCCGACATCGTCACCCGCATGATGGAAAACGGCGAAACGAAGATTAAAATCCTCAGTTCCGATGCCCAGTGGTTCGGCGTCACCTATCCCGACGACCGCCCCGCGGTCGTCGAAGCCCTGCAAAAAATGCACGATTTAGGCACATATCCTTCCAAACTCTGGAACGGATAGACTAAACCCCGATCAACGCCCTCAACCGCAGCGCAATATCCGTATTGTCATATTCACCTGCGAACTGATCCGCCCAGCGACCGGCTGACGTGGTCGGGACCGGAACCCCCGTATGACCAAAACTCGTCCAGCGCGCCCCCGCACGCACCGCCAGCGCATGCTGACAGCTCACAACGGCGGCATTGCGCTTGCCATACATTTTCTGAATGGCCGGATCACGATCATCGGCTTTACGGTTGGCCAGCGTTTCCGCAACGGCGGCCCGAATCCCAGCCGCCTGCTCTTCGGAAATATCGGTTAAACCAAATTCGGCAATCAACCGGTCATACGCTACCTCCGCAGAAGCCGATCCCTCTTTTTTCCAAGTCTCGACCTGTTTGATATATTTCTGGCCGCGCAATTTCTGCGCATCAATAACCGACGAAAAAGATTCAACCTCCGACTCTATCTGCAGACCACCGGTTTCATGGTCGGCCGTTACAATCACCAAGGTTTCTTCCGGATGCTTTTCATAAAACTCCATCACTGCGGCAACCGATCGATCAAAAGCCAGAGTTTCATGAATATTGGTCGCCAAATCATTGGCATGCCCGCTCCAATCAATCTTGCCGCCTTCAACCATCATGAAAAAGCCGTCATCGCCATCCAGCAATTCAATACCTTTACGCGTCAGGTCTGACAAAGAGATCTCCGGTTTGCCATCAATCGTATAGCCGAGCTGATGCTCCACCACGATTTTGGAATCGCCGGATTTCAGCGCATCAAAACCGGCGCGATCGTTCACCACACGATAGCCACCCTCTTCAGCCAGCTTGGCCGGATCCATCTTCCCCTTTGCCTTCTTCCGACCCAGGAACGGTTCGCCCGCAAAATAATCAAAACCCGATTTCGGGAGCTGTTCATCAATTTCGTAATATTGGTCCCGCTTTGGAACCTGCGCGTAAAAGCTCGCCGGCGTGGCATGGTCAATGGGCACCGAAGTCACAATTCCGATCTTTTTACCCGCATCCTGCGCGTCAAATGCAATAGATCGTAAAGGCGTCGCTAAATCCGCCGCCAGCCCCAATGCCTTGTTCACCGTTTTTTGTCCGCAAGCCAACGCCGTTCCGGCTGCAGCCGAATCCGTGACACCGCCTTTAATCTCATGCGTCGTCGTCATGGCGTGGACCGGAAGACGGTTCATCGCCAACACGGCATCGCGCGATGGATATTTCGAACGCATATACCGCTCAGCCGCGACCCGTTGTGCCTCGCCCAGGCCATCACCGATCATCAGAAAAACATACTTCGGCTTCGCCGGAACTCGCCGTCCCAGCGTCGTGCAACCTACGCCCAGCACCGTGCATCCAGCACCCAATGCTCCAAAAAATAATCTACGATTCATACCCATTCTCCGTGCCCCGCCCAGGAGCCTTGCATACCGAGTCCCATGACAGGCCAATTTCAAACGTTAGTATTGTGCATCATCCTTTGTCTCCATAAAACGTCACGAAGGCACGAAATTCATCGCAAAATATCAGAAAAATAGGCCATTCGAAATGGAAGACAAAAAAGGCCGCAACTTGGTGCGGGATGCTCCATCACTCAAATGCCGGCCAGTTATACTCTCCCGAAACAACAAGCTCAATCCAACGACGGCTTTTCTGCCGTTAAAGGTGAACGTCCGCTTTTCATGCTCTTGCCGGGCTTGAGAATTCTACCAGAGCAACTCTGTGCCAAGGGCCTTTGTTCCGGGCAGCCGTTACATAGCCGCTTTGGTGTTGGTTATCGACGCTCAGGACCGTTGGTTGATCCAATATAATATCGGGCATTTTTTTCGGACAACAGGATGTATAGGTATCCGCGCACAGACAAAAAAATGGCGCACCCGTCAGGAGTCGAACCTGAAACCTCCTGATTCGTAGTCAGGTGCTCTATCCAATTGAGCTACGGGTGCGCTTTAAAAGCGGTCTTTCTCGCGAAAGAGGTGGGAATGTATATAGAAGGCCTCAGAGGGTCAACGGGAAAAATTAAAAATAAATCTCCGGCCCATTTACCGAGGGTCATTTGCGGTTCTTTTTGGAAATGCGCCAATTGTATAACCACCTGTAAATCAAGGCGCCCAAAAGAAAAACCGCCACAACCGTCAACATCGGAATGACATCGCGGGGTGGCGGCTCGCAGTATGGAACAGCAGTCTCTTCCATCATAAAGTCTGGAGGGGCGCTGACCTCAGCGCCCGTGGACAACGAGGACGTTGTCCCTCCACCTTTTAACCAACGGAAACCAGCTCCAATTCAAAATTCAGGTTCTGGCCGGCCAGCTGATGGTTGGCATCGATGGTGATGTGTTCTTCTTCGATCGCCTTCACCGTAACCGGAACGGGCTGACCTTCCGGACCCTGCATCTGAAGCATCATGCCGACTTCCGGCTTCAGGTCTTCCGGAAGCTGGGCTTTTTCAAAATTCATAATCAGGTCTTCACGCACTTCGCCATACGCTTCGGCAGCTGGGATATGGATGGTTTTCTTTTCGCCTTCCGCCATATCGGCAACTCCACTTTCAAAACCGGGAATAACCATGCCGGCACCCATTTCAAATTCCAGCGGATCACGGCCGGCGGAGGAGTCAAACTGGGTTCCGTCGTCGAGGGTTCCGGTATAGTGAATTTTTACTTTCTGGCCGTTTTCTATCATTAAATCGTCCTTATTTTTAATTTATGTGCTTAAAATCGCACCATACAGGCATCCCAAACGATATCAACCCATTTACCCAGCTTTCCCTTTTCACCCCCCGAAGAGGCCAAAAAACAGCTTAGCGGCGGCGCCTCTTCGGTGCCCTTTTCTTTGCAGGGACTTCCAGAGGCTGAAACCCTTTTTTTCCGCAGCGCTTCCCAATATCGGATACCGCCAGCCGGGCGGTAGCAAAGGCGGCTTGCAGATTGTAGCCGCCGGTCGGTCCGTCGACATCCATCACCTCGCCGGAAAAATAGAGCCCGGAGCAGACCCTCGACTCCATCGTCTGCGCATTGATTTCATGCAGCGCCACACCCCCGACCGTTACCATCGCCTCTTTTACTGAACGCACATTCAATGGCCGAATTTCCTCCGAGCCGCCATCGTGAAACTTTATTTTGAGCGAATATCGCTTCAGGTTATTCCGGGCTACGATGCGGGAAGCATCGGTGAGTGCGGTGCCGCCGACGCCCCACTTTTCAATTTCAAAAACACCGCGCGTTTCACCCAGAACCTTTCCGCCGGACCGCACTTCAACGCTCACCTTTTCATATATTTTTCCAATACGGCCTTTGATGACCTTGGGGTCTACTTCATACCCGGCCAGGCCCGCCCGATACGGCGTAACGGTGTGCCCCAGCCTTTTCGCCCATTCCTGTCCATCGCCAACGGAGCCGGTTTTCGGATAACTGATGCCGCCGGTTGCGATCAGCACATACTTCCCTTCCACAGAAAAATTATCAGCGACCACTCGAAATCCGCTCTTGGTTTTTTCCAGAGCCTGGACCACCGAGGAACAGGCCAGCGAAACATTTTGGTCGCGCAGCAGATCGGCGAATAAATTGAGCACATCCATGGCGCGTTCCGTATGCGGATAGACTTTGTTCCCGGCCTTCACCACCGTCTTCAGCCCATTCGCCGCAAACCAGCGCTGGGACATCGAGGGGGTAAACGCCTGAAGCGCCGGTTCCAGAAAAGAACCCACTGGCTCTCCGAACATCTGAATCATTCGAACGTCCGAGATGTTGGTCGTCAGATTGCACCGCGAGTTCCCGCACATCAGCAGTTTCCGCCCCGGCTTCGCCTTCCGCTCAAGCACCAATGCCTTCAGCCCAAGCTCCCCGGCGGCGGCCCCGGCCATCAGTCCCGCTGCACCGCCCCCGATTATGATGAGATCTGTTTTACTCATAGACACCCATATTGGCAGACCCTATATTCTTTTCCAACTAAGGAGACCTCATGAAATTTTCAGTTCTTTCCCTTCTCGCCCTGACCGCTCTGCTGTTTTCCGGTTGCGCAAAATTGAAGGTACAATCCGACACCCTTTCCAATTACGATTTCAGCAACGTGAAAACCTACGAATGGGTGCAGGCCCCGGATGAAGTTATCAACGAAGACGACACCTACCTCAGCGAAAAAGTACAGCGCGCCCTGAATAACGAACTGGCCGGACGCGGCTGGAAGCAGGTGCTTGAAACCGCGCAGGCTGATATCCAGATCATCTACTATGTGAAGCTGGCCGAGCATGAAGAGTATACCGGCCCGGCCACCAACTCCGGAGAAGAGTCGCAACTGACCGGTGGATTTACCTACAACAACAGTAAGGGCTCCTGGGGTTATAATGAAGGGCAGTCAGACCTCAACGCCTACACCATCGAGGTCGGCACCCTGACCCTCCTGATCTACGAAGCCCAGACCGGAGAAAAGCTCTGGAAGGGAACCCTCGAAACGCGCATTGAACGCGAACTGCCGGTTGAAAAACACAAGGAAGAACTCACCAGGGTTGCCCGGAAAATTATTTCACGAATTCCTTGAGCTCATGGTGCCGTCACTTCTCATCCTCCCCCTGGCCATCCTGCTACTGATCATCAGCTTTCCGCTACGGAATAAACTCAAAAAAGAGCGCCGACGGAAACTCTACAACACTCCAGCGCCGGACCAATGGTTCCAAACATTGGAAAAAACCCTTCCAATGGTTGGAAAACTCAGTGCCGAGCATGGGAGACAGCTGACGGGGCTCATGCAGATTTTCCTCGCCGAAAAAAAGTTCGAGGGTTGCGGCGGACTTGAACTTACGGAAGAGATGAAAATCACCGTAGCCGCACAGGCCTGCATGCTCCTGCTCGGTCGCGAAATTGAGGTTTATCCCAAACTCAAAACCATTCTCCTCTATCCCCACACCTATACCGACGGCGAAACCGCCCGGCTCGGCGAATCCTGGAATGTCGGCGTGGTCGTCCTTTCCTGGAACAGCGTCGTCGGGGGCGCGCGGAATTTTCAGGACGGCCATAACGTAACCTTCCACGAATTTGCCCATCAGCTCGACCAGGAAGACGGCGCGGCCGACGGCGTTCCAATCCTTGGAGAAACCAATGCCTACCAGACCTGGGCCCGCGTGTTCTCCTTTGAGTTCGACGACCTCGTCGAAAAAACCGAGCACGGCAAAACAGACGTGATGGATGAATATGGCGCCACCAACCCCGCCGAATTCTTTGCCGTCGCCACCGAAACCTTTTTCGAAAAACCGCGGCAGATGAAAAATAAACATCCCGAACTCTTCGCCAAACTACGCGGCTACTACAAAGTGGATCCCACCGAATGGATATAAAAAATGCGCCCGTGAGGGCTCCGGGCCTACATTACAAAATTCACCACCCTTCCTCACTGTAGGCCGGGTCCCCTGACCCGGCGGGGCACCAGAAGCTAAAACTCAGTTCCATCAAAGGGATTAAACTGCTTAGCAAACCCCCACTCTTCCGGCTTTGCAACCAACCCGGCCCTAACCGGATTCATCCGAATATATTCCCATTTGTCAGAACGACTTTCATCACTTCGCAATACATGATCAAAAAATCCGGCCTGCCATTTGATCTCACGATTTCCCACAACAGATTTAAATGCTTTCACCCACTCACCCAGCGTTCTTTCTGAACCCATTGCCATAGTGATGATCAAATGAACATGGTCTGGCATGAGAACAAAACAATCCACATGAACCCGATACCGCCTTATAGATTCCAAAGCAAAAGATTCGGCTCGTTTCATAGCAGCTATATTGCATAACACCTTTTTACGATTTTCAGTGCACAACGTCAGAAAATAAGCAGGAACTGAATCAAAAATTTGACCGAGGCGACGCTGACGTTTTGGATGGTCCGGATTCGACATCAGTTAGATTTCCCTTCTGTTCACCCCGCCCGGTGAGGGCACCGGGCCTACATTACAAAATTCGCCGCCCGACCTTGCTGCAGGCCGGGTCCTGACCCGGCGGCGCACTCGCGCTATTCTACACTCCGCTTTTCGATCTGTTTGATCAGATCATCGAAAATGAAGTGATGGAAGGGCAGAAAGATATACCAATAGGTACGGCCCCAGAGGCCCTTGGTTTTGTAGTAGGCATTTACGGACAGTCGGTTTTTATCGCCGGAGATCGGATCGACCCGAAACTCGAGCCAGGCATAACCCGGCACCTTCATTTCGGCGCGTAACAGCAATTGTCGACTATACTGAATTTCCTCCACACGCCAGAAGTCGACCACGTCGTTTACGCGCAGCCCGGAGGCACTTCGACGCCCACGGGTGGTTCCGACCCCGCGCAGCAGGCGGTCGATGCCTCCACGAATACGCCAGAGAAAGGTGCTGTGAAACCAGCCCTTTTGACCCCCGATATGCGTAATGGAACGAAACAGAGACTGCGCACTTTTACTGGTTACCAATGAATAGGAACTGGTGTAGGTCGGTGCTCCGTTAATCTCACTGAGCTTGATCGCCAGCTCATAGTCCGGAGGATAGCTGTCCGACCAACGGGTGGATACGCCATCCTGATCCTCGCGCGACAGCGCCAGCACGAAAGCTTCTTTACAGGACAGGCGACGAAATGGAATCAGCTCCAACACATCGTTTTCTTCGCAAACCACATCGTGCGTCACACTTTCCATCAGGCACCAGGTGATGGCGGCCGGAATCGGAGTAAGCAGTGATGTGATGTAAGAATAAAATCCTATATGTGAAACGGGCGATGGAATAAACCTTCGTTTTTTACCCAGCACCTCGGCGTGCGTTTTCAGCATTTCCTCATAGGTCAGAATGTCAGTTCCGCCAATATCGAAGGTCCGCCCGGCAGTCTCCGGCAGTTCCAGTACACCCACCAAATTCTTGATTACATCACGCAAACCGATCGGCTGGCATTTGGTCTTCGCCCAGCTCGGCACAAGAAACAGCGGGATCTTGCGGACCAGATGATTGATCATTTCATAGGAGGCGCTGCCGGATCCGATAATTATCGCAGCACGCAGAACAGTTGTTGGGACCTGGCCCTGGCTGAACTCTTCGGCCACTTTGGAACGACTGGCGAGGTGCGTGGAAAGATTGGCCTGCATATCACCCAGACCGCCGAGATAAATGATGCGCTTCACCCCCTGCGCTTCGGCGGCGGTGCGGAAGTTATGTGCGGCGGCGGTGTCGGCATCTTCAAATTTTCGCGGCCCAACCAACATCGAATGAATGAGGTAGTACGCCACATCCACACCTTCAAGGGCCCTCGTCACCTCCTGCGCAACGAGTGCATCGGCCACCACCACTTCCGCGTTCGGCCAACGCTCCGCATGCTCTGGCGACTCGGCGCGCACCATAACCCGCACTTTATAGCCGCGCTCAATCAGCTCCGGCACCAGACGCCCGCCGATATAGCCCGTGGCCCCGGCAACCAGAACAATGCCCGCCTGAGTACGCACGTGTGTCGGAAGATCACGGCACATCATTTCCTCTGTACTATTCACCATCTAAATCGGTCCAATTTGGTGCTATTTTACCAATCGCCAATGAAAGCACAAGCCTCGCATAAACACGGACAATATCCTCCATATTAATGGTCTTTAATATTGCAAAGAAGTCTACTCGACAGCGCGTTGAACATATGTCTATTTCAGTTGTTATGAATGCAAATAAATTAGAAGAACTAATAAATGAGAGTATCAAACTGGAGCTGAACGCATCCAATCTCTACGAACTCTTTTCCAATCTCCTCCCCAACGATACTGAATTCTGGAAACAACTTTCCTGCGAAGAAACTGGGCATGCCCAACAGATTCAAGCCATTAAAAATTCATTCATCCAAAACGGAAGTTTTCCTCCTGAACTCATGGCGGACGCCATCGAGGTACTTAAGCTCGATAACGCGAGAATTCATGCCCTGATCGAACACACCAGAGTAAACCCTCCAACGCCGATCATGGCCTGTGAGATCGCCTTAAAACTCGAACAGGACTCCGGCGAAAGCTACTACACACAATTTACCGAAAAAACACCGGAATCCGAAATTGAGGCCACGTTCCGAAAAATCAATAAAGCGAATATGAAACATGAACAGCGGATTCGTGAGCATGTAAAAATGCTGCTTCGTTCCGATCCATTACTCTCTACCCAGGACTAGAACAACCCGGCGAAAAACGGATAATCCAGAGTGGAATTGTAGCATTTTAATTCTTAAAAGACTGCTCGACACAAACATGGCGATTTGTAAGTTTGCTCGCCAGTAATGAGAAATGAACGTTTAGAGGAATTAGTTGAGGAGAGTATCCGACTGGAACTTAATGTTGGCGAACTCTACCGCATCTATTCCGAGGCCTATCCGGAAGATAACGAATTCTGGTGGCAGCTCCACCTAGAGGAAAAAAGCCACGCCACCCTCCTCCGGGCCGCGCGCGATTCCTTCATTAAGCGCGATAAATTTCCGGTGGATATGGTGGCCGACTCAATTGACGACCTCAAAACTTCAAACCAAAAGATTGAAGGGCTGATAGCACAGTTCAAAAACAATCCGCCCGAGCGCTATGAAGCCTGCCGGATTGCGGTCGAACTCGAGAATGAAGCCGGAGAACTGCACTACACCCGCTTTATGGAACGCGAAGCGAGTACCTCGGTGGAAAATGTGTTTCAGCAGCTCAACCGCGGGGATAAAGAACACGAGCAGCGTATCCGGACACACTGCGAATCCATCGGTGCCGAAGTTTAGGCCCCACCCATGCCCCATCCTAAATCCCTCCGATATAATCTTATGGCCATCTTTGCCTGTCTACTTTGGGCATCCGCCTTTGTATCCGGCAAAAAGGCCCTCGAATATCAGGAACCGCTGAATCTCGCCGGCACCCGCTTTATTCTTGCCGGGCTACTGCAAATTCCGTTGTGCGGAAGTTTGATTGCTCCATTTCGGATGCTGAAAAAAGAGTTCCTAACCGTCCTGTTCGTCGGCCTGTTCCACACCGTCTATCTCTACGCCGCCTTTTTCATCGGCCTCAATTGGGTACGGGGTGCCGAAGGGGCCATGATGATTGGTGTTGGCCCGCTGGCATCGGCCCTGGTGGCTCATCTGCTGATGCACGATGATAAATTGAAAGGCCGAACCCTCTTCAGTATCCTGCTCGGCATGAGCGGCGTCGCCTTCGTTACCCTCGCTTCCAATCCCTGGAATCCCGATGGACTGAAGGAGTTTTTCGGCCTGATGCTGCTGTTGAGCGGCGCATTTGTTTCTGCAGTGGGTAATGTGCTCGTCGCTAAACGCAAAGGCGGGTTGCATCCCATTGCCCTAAACAGTGCACAAATGCTCTTGGGCGGACTACTGCTTTTGCTGATCGCATTCCCGTTTGAAGGATTGCCGAAAATGGCCCTGCCCGGCGTCTATTATGGCAACCTACTCTGGCTCTCCACCATCTCCGCCACGGCCTTTGCCATCTGGTTTTTCCTGCTCAGCCGGATCAAAGTTTCGCAGCTCAACCTCTGGAAATTCCTTATTCCGCTCTGCGGCTCCATCATTGCGTGGATCTTTATTCCCGGGGAATCGCCCACCTGGCCCAGCCTGGTGGGCATGGTCCTGATTGTCACCGGGATCATCGTCGGTCAGACCGGCGATAAAAAATTAATTAAGCCGGGAAGAGCGGTTCAATGAAAACCGGTGGATGCATATAGAGCGGTTCAAAGGTCTCGGACGCAATGCCTTTCATAAAGCGGTCATACACCAGCTCGCCCAGTTTTCCAGCCGTTGGAAACTTCGGCTCTTCCAGACCTTGGAAATCGGCCAGCAGATCGGTCAAACGATCCTGATCCGGACTGACGACCAGCGCACCTTCCGGAACAAAGCCCTGCAATTCATCGCGCTCCATCAGTTGAAATTCGCCCTCCAGCTCGTGCCCATTAAAAATGCCGGCCCAGACTTTATTCCGGCGCGCGTCCCCCACAATCACGGTTTTTTCCGCATCGCAGATCGACGCCAGTGCCGCGCCGCTGTTCAGCGCATAAACATGCTTTTTTTCCGGTGCCGCCAGCGCGTTAATGACCGTGAACCCAATGCGCATGCCGGAGAACGCGCCCGGACCGCGACCCACCGCAAACAGGTCAACGCTGGGCCAGTCGCTTTCCAGCTCAGACATGGCATCAAACAGCTGCTGGCGGTTTTTAAAATTTTCCTCCCAGCTTTTCTCAGCCGTCACCACACCGTTTTCAAGAATGGCAATGCTTCCGAAACGCGAACTGAGTTCAATGGCAAAAATCTTCATACTTCACCTTCTTTATAGATCCGGAATGTACGGGTGCCCGTCTTTTCATCGGCCTTAATTTCAATATGGAGCATGTCGTCCGGCAGCAGGTCGCCGGCCCGTTCCGCCCATTCAATGGCCGTAATACCATTTACATCAAAATATTCCTCTAGCCCAAGGCCCAGCGCTTCAACCGGCCCGGACAGACGATAGAGATCGATATGATGCAATGGCAGCCGGCCTTCGTACTCGCCGATCAAGGTATACGTCGGGCTTGTGATCGGCTCATCAATCCCGAGCGCAGCGGCAAAGCCCTGAATAAAACAGGTTTTTCCTGCACCTAGATCCCCATGAAGAGCCATGACCGTTCCCGGCCCCAATTCATCGGCCAGTTCCGCCGCCAGTTCCCAAGTTTCATCCGGACTGTTTGTTTCAACTATACGCACGGTTCAAGCTCCTTCTCCAAGAGGGCCGCAGCTTCATCCATCGTTTCCACCTGAAACTCAGCCTTTGTTTCTTCATCTTTCGGGCAGACGCGGATTGTTCGGCATCCCGCCGCCTGACCTGCTTCCACATCCTTCTCACTGTCCCCGATCATCCAGGAAGCAGACGGGTCCAAATCATATGTTTCCGAAGCCTGGAAAATCATGCCCGGTTTCGGCTTTCGGCATGCACAATCATCCGCCGCAAAATGAATACACTGAAATACGTCGAGCACATCCACGCCATGGCTTCGCAGCTCGGCCCGCATATTCCCGTGCATCCCGTTCAGCTCTTCCTCGGAATAAAGCCCTTTCGCCACACCCTGCTGATTCGTCACAATCACCGCCGGATAGCCCTTGTCCGTAACCACCTTCAACGCCGCCACAAAGCCCGGCTGCAGATGAAAATCCGCCCAGCGCTCGACATAGCCGGGGCCCGGTGATTCATTCACAATTCCATCTCGGTCAAAAAATATACAGGGTCTGCTCATAAGACGGCGGAATCTACAATCCCCCTCCAACCTTTGGAAGTCTGTTTCAGCACCATTTTGTTCCCCTATCCCTCCGGGCACAAAAAAACCTCCGGCGCAAACCGGAGGTTAAGGTGGTGGCGAGACCCAGAATCGAACTGGGGACACGGGGATTTTCAATCCCCTGCTCTACCGACTGAGCTATCTCGCCATTTGGAAGCCCCGGGAAGGCATCCATCAGGTCCGAAAACCTGAATTATGGTCGGGGTGACTGGATTCGAACCAGCGACTTCTACGTCCCGAACGTAGCGCTCTACCAGACTGAGCCACACCCCGTATTGACCAAAGAAGAGCGTAGTGTACGAATCCGCGTTTAAATGGCAAGCGGTAAAACCCGACTTTTTTCCAACCATTGGAAACTTCCAATATTTGGAAGAATTTGCAGGGATTAAGCCCGTGGATGGGCCAGCTGATAGACCTCTTTCAGGCGCTCCACCGAAACGTGGGTATAGATCTGCGTGGTCGACAGCGAAGCATGGCCCAGCAATTCCTGCACACTCCGAAGATCCGCGCCGGCATCGAGCAGGTGCGTGGCAAAACTATGCCTTAAACTGTGCGGCGTCAGCTCGGCGTTGAGCCCGCAGAACAGCACATATTTTTTCATCATGCGTTCAATGGACCGCGCCGAAATGGGCCCGCCGTTTTTATTCAGAAAGACCGGGCTGCGCACATCCTTCTTTCCCTCCAGCAACCAGACATTTTCGCGCAGCTCCAGATTTTTTATCAGTGCTCGGCTGGCCGGCGAACCCAATGGACAAAGCCGCTCCTTCTTCCCTTTACCCCGAACCCGCGCAACCCCGGACAGTAAATCAATGCTCTCCTCCGGAAGCTGGACCAGTTCGTTGATGCGCATGCCGGTGGAATAGAGCAGTTCCAGAATGGCCATATCACGCGCCACCATATATTCCCGCCACAGCTTCACTTTCGGATTGGACGAAGTCGTCTGCTGCTCATCAAATTTCAGCGGAGCATCGAGCAGCCGGCCCACTTCATTCACGGAGAGGATCTGCGGCAGATAACTCCCCTTTTTCGGCAAATGCAAACCACTGAACGGATTCTGATCCACATACTCTTCGCGCAGCAGAAATTTATAAAACGAGCGCAACGCAGACAGTTTCCGTCCCGTGGTGGTCGGCGCCATTTCCAGCTTCTGGAAAAAAACCAGAAATTTGCGGGCCGAAAAGCGATCCGCACTTTTCCACTTAAAAGGCGCCGTCGCATCCTCGCCCCAAACAATTTCGCAGAACTGGCGAATATCGATGAGGTAATTACTGATCGTATGCTCCGAGGCGTTTTTCTCCGCCTCGAGATAATTAACAAAATGCGCTACACACGGATCCATGGGATTTAAGAATTTCGAACAAGGAATTTTCTACATTCCTTGTTCAGTATTAGTTATTCCGCAGCGTCAGCTGCGCCGTCTTCTTTTTTGGGCTTGGGCTTACGCGGAGCAGGCAAGCCATATTGATCCATGGCATCCTGATAGTTTGGAATCTGATCCGCATAACGCGCGGCCATCTTTTTCAAGGCCGCGAGCTGACGGTCGGACAACGCGCCTTTACCCTTGAATTGACTCGAGATCGACTCAAAGAACGTTTTGTCGTTGAACTCGCGTTTCCCGCGCATGGTGGGCTCGGCCCATTCTTTGATCTGTTCCATTAGCGCAATAACCGGTGCCGTGGTCGGATCCGCTTCCACCTCCGGTTTTTCATCCAGTTTAAATTCAGCTTTGAGCGCTTCAAAGTTTTCCAGCTGATCCGAATATTTGGTCAACAGCGTATCCAGATAAGCCACCTGACGGTCAGACAGACGCTTGCCCATCGTAATCTGGCCTCCGAGTGAGGTCACAAATTTCTTATCATCATACGTCCGTTTGCCGACCTTCTGCGGCTCGTCAAATTTCACATTCGACAACAGCTCAATTTTGCGCGGCGTATCGCCCCGCACCGCTTCAGGCTCGACCAGTTCCAGCTCGGAAGCCAGCTCGGCCGGAACCTGCTTAATGTAGCGACAGCACATTTTATGCAGCATTTCACCCTGACGCTTCGACAACAGCTCCCCTTCACCGACTTTTTCTTTCAGGTCTTCAAAGGTTTTCTGATCGTCATAGGTCCGCCGACCGGACTTCACCGCCGGGGCCCATTCCGTGACATTTTCCAAGGCCTGGAAACATTTAGAAACGAAAGCCGGCTCAGCAGTTTCCTTCGCATGTTCAATCCATTCGAGGAGCGAAGGATAAAATTCCTTCATCATATCCGTCCACTCGATCTTTCCTTCTTCCACCTCGTCCAGCTTGGTTTCCATATCCGCGGTAAACCGCGCTTCGAATAGATCGACCTTATTTTCGTGCTTCAGCTTTGCTTCTGTACGAAGCACTAAGGTGACCAGTTCCTTACCCAGATCAGTCGGAACTAGAGATCGTTTCTCTTTAATCACATATTCACGTTCATCGAGCTTCGACATAATGGCCGCATAGGTCGAAGGACGGCCCACGCCGTTTTCTTCCAAGGCCCGAATAAGCGATGCTTCCGTATAGCGCGCAACCGGCTTGGTTTCTTTCTGCTCTGTAAGCCAATCCTGAACGTCCAGACCTTCGCCCTTTTCCAATGGCGGGATGGTGTCCGTTTCCGCATGATCTTCGCCCTCTTTCGGTTTATCGGCCGCCGCTTCGATCCCGGAGGCTTTCATATAACCGGGGAATGCAATTTCGGATGCCGTCGC